>Ga0307508_10000343_pt1 | contig 56553 bp, 78 predicted proteins | sample 9_EM_MG_FD_203089 | JGI IMG/M metagenome (GOLD analysis project Ga0307508, IMG submission 203089) | Populus trichocarpa ectomycorrhiza microbial communities from riparian zone in the Pacific Northwest, United States - 9_EM | ecosystem: Host-associated > Plants > Roots > Unclassified | place... | reverse complement strand
TCTCGGCCGTGGTGCTGCGATCGATGCCTCCAACAAAGAAGGGAAGACTCCGCTGCACGAGGCAGCATGGAATGGAAAGGAAGCGGTGGTGCAGCTGCTTCTCGGCCGTGGTGCTGCGATCGATGCCTCCAACAAAGAAGGGAAGACTCCGCTGCACGAGGCAGCATGGAATGGAAAGGAAGCGGTGGTGCAGCTGCTTCTCGGCCGTGGTGCTGCGATCGATGCGTCCAACAAAGAAGGGAAGACTCCGCTGCATGAGGCAGCAGGGAACGGAAGGGTAGCGGTGGTGCAGCTGCTTCTCGACCGTGGTGCTGCGATCGATGCGTCCAACAAAGAAGGGAAGACTCCGCTGCATGAGGCAGCAGGGAACGGAAGGGAAGCGGTGGTGCAGCTGCTTCTCGACCGTGGTGCTGCGATCGGTGCGTCCAACAAAGAAGGGAAGACTCCGCTCGATGAGGCGACAGGGAAAGGAAGGGAAGCGGTGGTGCAGCTGCTCCTCGCCCGCGCGGCCAACTTCGATCCGCCCAACCAGGGAGTGGAGAGTCCGCTGCGAACTGCTAGCAGGGCTAGCTCGGCAAGAATGGTGGAGTGGCCCACCACCGTGGGGCATACGCGAGCCTTCAAGAGTGACGAGCAGTAGTCCGTTATAGTATGTTTCCACCGACCTCTCCTACGTAATCCGCGGCTTAGTCGGGCTAATTCTCGTGTCAACAGGTTGGCATTTCTAGTTTGTTGGCATGGATGTAGCGGAAGGCATGGCGAGAGAAGCGTTGGACGAGAATTGGGAGTGAGCTGCGATAGGCATAGGCACGGGGAGGAATGCGCGACACGCACCCAATCTTTATTGTCCTTCCCTTTGGTTTGTGGGACTGTTTATGTTTTATTTACTTCGGATTTCATTGTTTCCGTCGCAGTCACCCGTTTCCGTTGCGTCGGAGTAGTCGAGCTGGAGGGATGGGGGGTCGCCTCCGCCACCGCCGCGCTGTCCTTTTGAGCATCTCTTTGTATTTATAGTTCCTAGTTTTCTGAGGGCGATGTCTTTTCGAATGACTTTTAGTGTAAGAATGAGGATGCCCCGTCAGGTAGCTTCCTGCAAGTATTAAACCGTTGATAATCGGATCTGTTATTTCCCAGCTGGAGCCGAGTTCTCCGCGGTTCTCTCGTAGCTAAACCTTGTTGAAATATAAGAATCGATTTAGTTCGCGGGAGAATTCCGGATGACTGTTCGAATCGTAGGTTCAACCGATAGGTGGATCATCGAGGCGGCGGGGTCGTCGCATTGATTGGAGTCTCGGCCCTAAGCAGTAACTACATAGTGTCAGAGTTCGACGGCAATCACTTTGCGGGCAACAATCTAGGAGGCGCTTGGAGCGGATAAGGAATGATTTCATGCCGTCCACCATGTAACCCTCCCCAATACCAGTCAAAATACTATTGCTTCTCCCTCAGGATCCATCTGCTTGCCTACAAGCCTCTGGACACTGGCTGTTGTGGTCACCTGGTGGGGGGGTATTGTTCTGTCTCGGATACCGTTAGCCACGAAGTTCCAGTTCCGCTGCTCTTCGACGATACCAACGGCGTCAGCACACACCATCGAAACGACAAGCAAGTCCGGTGTCAGAAAGAACGGCGGCATCACTGACGGTACCTAGTTGAATGTGTAATGCTGACCTATTCGGGGAGCGCTTTTCTGTTGACTCTCGAATGGTGGCCGGAAATCCCCGCCCCCATCCGCACCAGCGGATTCCAAGTACTTCTGCCACCGAACCCTCGTGCTGCAACATACCGGAGGTTGAGCGGTACCGGAAATAGTAGCGAATCCACATGCGGCGCACAAGTCGGACAGCAGAAGGAAACGGACTGTACATAACCTCGCCATGATCTGATAGGTCGCGTGCGAGTAATGAATAAACAAAAAAAAAATGCGGCGCACAAGAGACAGCGATTACTCGCTAATCTCGCGTTGCGAACTCACGGCGCCTCGCTAGGTGAGAGCAGATTCTACCAGCTGAAGGGGGGGCATTGCCGCACCGGACAATATCTGCACTGGGCCAAAAATCTACCTGATCCCCAGTGTTGATGGTGTCAGTGCCCCTCGCAGACGAGAGACCACCTCTTCAAGGTGTGTCGAGAATGGAGGATGCAGCAGAAGGTTCTGTGGGCGGAGGTACAGAAGGTGACGGGGAGATGGAGGAGCCGGTGGAAGATCCGAGATCTTCTCGCCGACCGGAGGTGCAGCCAGGCGGTGCTCGATTTCCTTACATCCACAGACGTGGGGAAGAGCCTGTTCCTTCCCACGCCGGACTTCATGGCGCCCGCCGGAGAGTGCTAGACCGGTAAATCCGTCTCTCTTTTTCCTTTGTACTTTCTTTGGTGCGCTCCACATCTCCTTGGGACAGGCCTGGGTGGAGGGCAAAGGGGTGCTAGCAACGTGCCGCCAGTGCGCGGACAGCGGACAGGAACCGGACTGTACATAATCTCGCCATGATCTCCATAGGTCGCATGCGAGTAATGAATAAACAAAAAAAAAAAAAGACGTGGGGAAGAGAGTGCCAGCTGTGGTAGAAGAGGACGGCGCGGGGAGCGAGGCATCGGAGGGGGAGAGGAGGGAGCGGGAAGAGGAAAGGGAGGCGGAGGCGTTGGGGGCCGCGGACGGGCTGGGGGCCGGGGAGGATCCGTCACTATTCCTACCCACCCCCTTGTTCATGGCGTCGGCAGAAGACGAATAGGGGGACGGGGGTGCTTTTCCTTTGTCGTTTCCTTTGTGATTTCATTGGTGCGCATATACTTTTTTCTCGGGACAGGCCTGGGCGAAGGGCAAAGGAGATTCAATGTATTTCAAATACGCTCAGGACTACAGCCTATCTGCGCTCCACCACGCCATACCACCCCCATGGGGCTCCCATCTTTCCCTGCCGTCAAACAAAAGCAAAACAGAAAATCGCAGAATTACAAATCGTCACACAAAACACATCGGAGAATCCAGTACAAGAAAAGCGGAAAAGAAAGAGAAACCCGCTCCTCCACCCCTCCCCTTACCGGTCCGGTGTGGTCGTGATATCGTTCTCAAATCTCGAAGACCCCGAAATCGGGCTCGGGCGAACCCGAGTGGTCGCTTTCGCTGTCGTCACTGGCGTTGTCATTCGTGGTGTGGGTCTGATCGAAGCAGAGGAGCTTTGTATGCCCTAGGCCGGTTGCTCTCAGGAACAGGCGCAAGGGAAGGAAGTTCTTGGGATTGGTGATGAAGTCGGAGTTTTGGATGTCTCCTACCGTGGAGGCAAGCAGCCTGGCGCGGTGCGTCGCAAGTAGGGTGCAGTCCCGCAGAAGGTGGTGTGAGGAGTTTGTATCTTTCCCGCAGGGGCACGGGTCATCAGCCTGGTTTGGGTGTGGGTCAGAGGGGGATCGGTTGGAGAAGACCCGCCATACCGCGCGGGTCTCTCCCCACTCGACATCTCGGTGAGCTTGCAACGAGCCGCCTCGCGCGGACTGCGGACAGGAAAACCGGATATAATGTACGCCGCCATGATCTAGATAGGTCGAATGAGAATATGAGTAAACAAAAAAAAAAGCTAGGTGAGAGCAGAAGTGCATTCCACACTCTTCGGCGGTCGGCGCCCTTTCTACTGCGAGACCCCAATGCCCAGTGAGGGATAGCGAGGATGGATTGCTCTGTCTCATGTGGCGGCTCCTCTCCCGGGGGGTTTTTTTTCTGCATCTACTGTAGATATATTCGACCGATCATGAAGTACCTATACCGACCTGTGCACACTCTCGCTGTCCCCTCACCTCAATTTACGAAACGAAACCCCGCACGATCCCGCATTCTACCAGAAGAACCGAAATCCTTCAGGCCAAAACGGCGGCGGCTGCCCGACCGTGCGACAACTGCTCGGTGAACTGGTGCCCGAGTTAATATTGCAAATCGTCAGAGAAAAGTGTGGCCGCTACGGTGCGATGAGACGGCCGTTCTGTGCGAATTCGTATCGCCGCGGCTATGTAGTTATTCGCACAGCTCGTTCTGGACGGCGGAAGCGAGTAAAAACGAGCTGGGGTAGAATAGTCGATTTTTTTGATTTTTTTGTTGATTCATACTCGCAAGCGGCCTACATATGTGGACGGAATAATCGATGCCAGTGTAAATACAGCGCTGACCCATCTGCTCTGGCTGAGGGAGACGTGCGAAGTGAGGCGTCGGAGTGGGAGCGGAGGGAGCGGAGGGAAAGGGAAGAGGAACGGCGGCCGGAGGCCGAGGAGTTGGGTGCCGGAGTGAGGAAGAACTGCTTCTCCTCCCCACGCCCGCCTTCATGGCATCCGTGGAAGAGGAGCAGGAGTTGGGGGAGGCTTTCTTTTGTTATTTCCTTTGCTATTTCCCTCGCCTTTCCTTTGTACATCCCTTGGAGCGATTCTATCTTCTTGGGTCAGGCCTGGGCGGAGGGCGGAGGGCGAAGGGGATCTTGCAACGAGCTACCCGTGCAGACAGCGAACGTGAACCGGTCAAATTATCCACCGCCATAGTCCATATAGGCCGAATGCGAGTATGATTTAACAAAAAAAAAACTCATCTGCTCCCGGCTGCCTCGAGGACGTGCGGACGGCAGAGACGAAAGCCCGGTAGAGGCAGTGCGCACGATGGGAATTGGACCGTCTGGGCGCTAGTGTGGGCGTGCTGTATTGTTGATGCGTCCGTGCTCTCAACTTCGTCACGTCGGGAGGGGATGGGACGAGTGGAAATCTACGTCACGATCAGGGACGACGAGGAGGTCGATGGAAGTTGTGTTCGATTATTTGTTGGAGCGGAGCGCAGTAAAGTGGTGTTTCGATTGCCAACAATTTGCTCGGCCCTGTGGGTGCGAGATTGGCGGCCTGCGGGCATGATATGAGATGGGATAGGGTAGTGAAAATACCGGCAGTAACCCCTACAGTTAAGGGAGAGGCCCCATGGCTAACTCCGAGCAGCGTGGGCGCGCACGTCTGAATGAGCGCAGACCGGGCATCACTGAAGAAGAAAGAGGACTCCCAGTTGCGTGAGCGTGTTGATACAGAAATGTGCAAGTGGATAAGAGAGAAGGAAGAATAACTTCTAGCATGCAAACAACTCCCTCTGGAGATACGAGTGCGCACCGACCAGGCATGCAGGTGATAGCGACGGAGGAAAACATGAGCTGCGCAGACTGGTGCACCCGATCTCACTCGAGCACAGATCGTGCGCAACACAAAAGAAAGTAGGAAACAGAACTTGGGCTGGGGTCAGGGATCAGCACAGATCGGGCAGCGGCTAAAAGTGGAAGAGAGCTCGAGCGGTACCGATATCAAAGCGGTTGTTGGATGCTCGCATCTGGTGGGAACAACTAGGAATATCTGGCTTGACCAGGCCCCCACCGATTCGACGAGTGAAGGTAGACCGAGTGAAAGCGAGAATAGTTTGAGCGGTCACTTCTGGAGGGCTTGAGTGAAAGAGTTAGGAGAGCCGAGAGCTGTGCGAATACATCTGGAGCACTTGAGTGAGCAAATATCTGCCGAAGATGAAGGTAGAGGCGAGCGAAGCTTCAAGCGTCGCTGGTTCTTGCCGATAGCCCCATATTCTTCTTGCAGAGAAGGAGCAACGTGGCCAGTAAGTGGCAACGTTTCGTGCTGCCTCTCCAACTTCAGTCGATTTCGGCTTCCTTCTTAGCCGCAGAATAGCTCTGAAAGAGTTTTTTCATCCAGCTCTTCGATGCGCGTGTCCTTCCAATGTCTTCTGTGATGATTATGTATTTATTGTCACCTCTTCCGTTGGCCTCGGTAAGGTTCAGGGTTGCGGCTCGGGCGGTACCGCGATTGATTTACCCCGCAGGTAGCCGCACGGCAGGAATACCATCGATCACTCCCAATGCACTGTAGATACGCGTCTTCAACTCGATCAATGCCTCCACCCAGCAACTCCAGCAATTACCGACGAGACCAAACGCGATCCCACATCGGCCCCATGGATCCAACAAAACAAATTCTAGTGTTTTGTCCTCGGTTAAAATTGTCTTGACTGCGGATCGTCCAAGTCTCGCTCTGGCCACGTACACACCCTTTCTATGAGTTTCCCCGCAGTCGCAGCACATGGTACCCCCATCGCACATCAACGTCACCCTCTCTTCAGCTAATAGCATGTTAGATCGCCCCTGTCCTTCGAAGAATCATCACCGCCATGACGAGCCGCCCCTACTGCCCCTCCGCACAACCTCTGTACCTGCGTTCCGCGCTATTCCTGTTCACTCGGGAGCAGCTAGTTACTTTCGCCGACCGAATAACGTGCGTCGATCGGAGTAGCTCCCGTTTGCGAGTCAACACCGGCAGCTGCCTTTTCGAAGCGTGGCTGAATGCCGTGGAGGGCACGCTGGGCGCATTTGTTGTTGTAGTGGCGGTTTTGGAAGACTGGTCGTCTGGGACGGAGGGCTAGGGAGAGGCCGGTAGACATATGGGCTGGTAGGGATAGATGGTGGCGAACAAAGACTTCGGGTTGCAATATGGAGGCGTTTTTGTGACGGAAAGAAACTAGCGGCGGGATGGACGGGGTGGAGCTCTAGATGGAAGGAAGGAAGGCAGAGTGTGTAGGGGCACAGGTTGGGAAGTGGGTAATTGGAAAGCCGGGAGAGGACAGACGCAGCGAGAGAATGCAACCGCAACGAGACTGGGCCGGCAGGGCTGCAAGTAGTGGACAGGAAACTGTGAGTGGGCGAGCGGCGGCAGGCGGTGAGCGGTGAGCGCGAGCGGCGAGGAGGCGAGCGACGGGGATGAGAACAAGAAGTCAAGCGGTCAAGAGGTCAAGAGTGCGGACAAGGCAAGGAAAAAGAGGACGCTTCTGTGGCTAGGCAGGACAAGACAAGACAAGGCGGACGAGACAAGTTATTGCGTAACGACAGACAAGAAGAAAAGAGAAATAGGTGAATTGTGGGTGACGACTCCTTATGACGATATCCGCCGCCCTACTCTCGAATGATATCCATTCCCGGCAGCCCGCATTCCTTCTTTCCGCCCTTCTCGACCTAGCCCGACGATTAGCCGTGATAGCAACTGTTGGCCGGTATTAAAGGATGTTGATGGCCAGCCCTTAAGCTCTTATGGTTCCCCCACCTTCACCCCCCACAAGGGAATCCCACTTCATCTGCATATGTACGCATTATGTATGCGGGAGAGAGCATATCTTTGCACCTTATCCTCATACGGCGAGGGGCCACGACGTCAGGCCTCGCCGACAGCCAAGGCTCATGGCTCTCTACAATGCCAGGCAACCCCAGGCTGTGGGTGCCAGCGATCGCGCTCATCCCAAGGCTGCCACTGGACAGTACTCCGCCCGCTGACGCAATTGTTGGGACTCTGGAGTTCCCGCGATGCAGTTCCCACCTGCAGCCTCCTCCTCCTTCCCCCGGAGGTCCCCCGCATGATCATCGAGTGCCTTCCGCCGAAGTCCATACGACCAGCACGCTTCAGGTCCTCCGTACGGCATGTATCCAAGCGGGACAGGAGTCTCGGGGCCTACGCTTGGAAAGCTAGCACACTGGGTCGGTGCGGACCGATGGCGGAGTGGTTGCTGTGCGCATCGCAGTTCTGGGAGAGTATGGTTCGTACAAGTACACACTTGGGAAATTAAGACGATGGAAAACATGCCACGGGTATGGACATAGAGTAAACGGAGGATATGGAGGTAAGCGGAAAGGACGGCAGCAATCTGTACACACCATGTCATGAAGTAGATAGTTCAGTAAACCACTCCAGAAGTTCGCCGGCAGCTAGAGGTATCTATAATCTATTCCAGCGTCCCCTCAAAATCCAAAAAGCCAGTTCGCAATGAACTTGTCGGAACTGTGCTGATGTCGCCCGGACTGGCCGGTGTCCGTCGCCCACCTACCGCCCCTGAACAATAGAGGCATGTTGTTCCGGGTGTTGCGCTTGCTTGTTGCTTCCGGGGCTCGTAGGCGTCTCCGATTTTTAGCGTGGGGGCAGCGGGTTCGTTTGTCCGGTATTGCTGTCCGCAGGAGTACTGGTAATTGGTGGGATTAAAAGGGGGGCTTGTGTGGCGGTAGGGGGCACCGGAACGAGGTAGTGGTTCGGGTTATATCAAACAGATACGACCGGAGAATCTGAAACAATGAGCTTGGAGCGATTCGCACACAATTGCACTTCACCGCGCTCCAGCCACGCTACCCTCCCCGCCGCTCCCCAAACAAGCCCCGATCCGCCCCCGGACCACCACCCTCCCCACCAACTGAAAGTCATAATTGCGGGACCACCTCTTTGCCATATCATCCTTCGTCCTCACTCGCCTATCCTTCTGCAGCAGATGTGCGACACCAAATTCCTCCATCGCCACTGTCCCATCGTTGCGCACAATGTAGTTCCTCCGCGCATTGTCACCTTGCCGGACGCCAGAATACGGTTAGTCTCCTCCTAGTCTTTCGGTAGCTCACGCAGTGTAGTTCCGGGGGTGTATTGCATGAGCGAGACATAGGCTGGCCGGCCAGAGAGCCGTGACTCAAAGGATCCGTGATGCTTCGTTGGGGGGGGTTGGTGCTGTCGCTCGAGGAAGCGGTATCCATCTCGCATAGGCTGCGCGTGTAGACGATTGGGTTCGTGAGTACTGCTTCGCCGGGGTCGAAGTAGAAGTCGTATATTTTCGCGACGATGAGGTCCGGCGCGTGGTCGATTCGGACAAATTGCAGAGATGGTCGCTCGCCCGTCTGTAGATGTGAGACGACGTCAATTGATGACCGTGCCCGTAGAACCAAGTTGACAAACCGGGTGAGGAAGGGCGCGCTGGCGGGCCACGCCTCATAGAACGCCTCGCGGCCGAAGACCGTCAGCCGGGCTCCTTCTTCCCTTTGCCATTCCACGCAGCATCCCATCAACCTCCCAACCTGTAAGTATACGGAGGGGGGAATATCGTACGGTCGCGCTCGTGGGTTGGCTGGCGTGGGCGCGAGGGATAGATGAGGTGTTTGCAGTAGGCTTGATCCTTCGGCATAGGCAGTTTGTACGTTAGCGCAAATCCATCGAGCTGGTGCGGCTCTGACGGTGGATGGCGGACGAGGGAACTCGGTCGCAACACGCGACCACTCATGCGAGGAACTCGGCCGGATGTCCCTTGCTCTTAGATTTGCGGGGAGGGTAACCGCCACGATGATAGAATCGCTGTCGAGACAATCGCGTATATCGTCATGGAGTTGAATAGTGTGTTGGTGGTGACGATGGGGATCGCGTTGTATCCATGTGGTCGATGTCACTGGGTGTGGCCTGACAGCTGTCATGTTGAACTCGTTCTGTTGCCAAGCAAGAAATAGAAAGCCTGATGTGGCTGGTGGCAAACTCAGGTGGCGGAGTTCATCGCGGTTAGATGGAAGATATATAAATGCATGCAGCCCCGCCGCCGGCCCGCCACTCGCTGCATCCACTGTACCCTCACACCGAGATCTCCTACAAGCCGTCCGGCAGAGTCCCACAATTCAGTACGTACCTTATGCCCCTCCCGCCGACACCGGTTACACTGCGCGCGGCACCTGATCGGGGACTCAGGTGGAGCCCCTCTCCAAGCAGCACAGCTCTGAGGCTGCCCCTTCACACTCTTGAACAGCGACGGCCGTCACGCCCACAGTGCAGGATGCCTGGAGGTCACCCACGTCGATAGGTGGCAGAGTCTGGGGATCTGTTGCAACCATCGCAGCGGTGGGTGAGGATGGAGGGTACTCGGGCTCGAGGGTTTCGCTGCGGTGAAGGGGCAAGAGGCCGGAACCGTTGAATCTCGGCGGCCGCATGGCCACAAAATAACTGTCGTGATACTGGAAACGCCCGCAGCTGCAGGTGCGTCGTAGAAAACCCACCTGGTACCGTATGCCAGAGCATGTGTGTGTACCGAGGTGTTGGCGTCGGCGTAGCGAGCGTTTCGGACGAGAGCATGATCCATCGACTCTCGTCGTGATATTGTCACTGCAGCCCCTTTTTCGTCCACCTTCTTCGCCTCTTGGAGCCGGAGGAAATGTAGATCTATACACTTGGACCAAAGCGAATGTAGAAGATCAAATCCTCCCATACGCCGTTCTTCTTGTTCGTCACTTCAACGGGATTGGAGGTGCCATGGCCATAGTTATCTTTTTCCTGGTAAATAGGGAGGTTGACCATAAGACTAGGTACATAGTTAGTGGAATACACATCCTCGAGATATTCGCAGTATTTGGAGAGGTATCGCGGGGCGGCGAAACTTACCTGCTGCGTCGCGGCGCGTCTGATCTGTTGGTTGGATTTCGGCCACGGGGGGTGTTCTGGGGGTTGCGGGAACTGTTTTCGACACACAAGGCACGGTCGGCGGGCGGGCTGTGGACAGATCGGGAGTCGCCTATGTATCCAAGCACTTGCACTGCCCACTCCCCTCTCTAAATTACTGCTTGGCAACGGAACAATTATCTCGTTTTAGTGTGACGCTGCGGGAGGATTCTGGGCGCGGGCGCTAGTCACGAGCAGCTTAGTCTAGAGAAAGTAAACTTGCTTAGCTTAGGCTAGCGTAGTCGGCTAGCGCGGATGCTAGTACATATCTAGATGGAGAATCCGTCCACTCACGAATGAAACATGCTTCTCGATCCCCCTCAGGTGCGGGCACCCTGTTACCGATGGAGATCCCTTTTCTCTTATCCAATAAACCAGAATTACGATAGAGGGAAGAGCTAGCGAGAGAGCGGATTCTCCATCTCTTATACTCATTACCATTCCTTGCAATACATAAAAGTTTGTTTTTTGTTTAGATATTCATTCTCGCATGCGACTGTTGGGAGCAAGGCGAGCGCCGAGGGCTTGCCATCTGCGGCCTCTGGGCGGCGGGGGGGCCAAAAATGGGCGTTTGGTAGTGAGCGCACACACTGTGGCCTGCACGTTCCACCAAGGAGGGGGCAAAAGGGGTGCGGCGGGGGCAGGTCGAGCGGGGCGACAAGCCAGTAACAGCAGAGTTCCGATGACCAACGCCGTTATCGGGATCGTTCCCTTCCGAGACTCGGGAAGGTACAGCACTTACCCAAACCCACAGGGCGACCAGGCACGTGAGGTGGTGGGTAACCCAGTAGCCATAGGACAGCGGCTCGTGAATGCACTCGCGTTCTCAGGAAAGACGGAGATCGCGGTTTTGCTAGAGGTGCCAGAGATACTCGAAGCAGAACTGCTTCAGGATGAGGAGGCCGAAACCAAGATGGAGGCAGAGAGGATGCGGTCTGGTCTAACAATGTTCACCAATGGGTCGTGGCTATGCGGTAGTATGGAAGAACGGACGATCCTGGGTGGGCCACATGGGGCACAACCAGGAGGCCTACGACGCTTAGTGTGCTGCCCTTGCTAGAGCACACTGGAAACGGCTTCGCGAAGAGAAACAATCCCTGAAGGAGCCACGATCTCCACGGATGCGCAAGCCGCAATCAGATGGATGGCTTTGGAACAGCCGGCCCCAGCCAGATACACGCGCTCAAGGCAAGAAAGCACATCGCGGTGCTGCGGCGGGCACGGCCGGGTATCGCCGTCGAGATCAGGTGGTGCCCGGCGGTCCCAGGGAATGAGAAGGCCGATGAATGGGCTAAGCTGGCGGAAGAGAAGCCTGACACCCGCCGGGTGGAGGCGCACGATGCAGCTTCCCAGATCCCTTGCACACCTTGGGCGAGAGATCTCCAAGAAGAAGTGGGCAGAGGCACGACAATTGTTGGGGGCCGGACCTCCAGGAAAAAGCACAGGATGCCGGGCAAGCAGAAGCCCGAAACGGCGGTTGCGGGGAGTTCCACATAGGAGACTTGCCTCAAGGTTCTACCAGCTGAAGACAGGTCACTGCCTTACTGGGCGGCACCTACACCGGACGAAGGATCGGCCCACCGCTCAGTGCAGGTGGTGCCGGTACCGGATGCAGACACGGGATCGCCTCTGCAAGGAGTGCCCAGAGTCGAAGGCAGCAGAAGATCCTGCGGGCAGAGGCGCAGAGGCGCAAGAGGGAAGCGGCAGGGGGAAGAGCCGGCTCAAGATCCGGGACCTCTTTGCAGACGGGATGTGCAGTCAGGCAGCACTAGACTTCCTCTCCACCACGGATATGGGAAGCTTGGTCGCGGCTGATGAAGGCGCAAGAGCGAGGTGTTGAGTGGGAGCAGTGAGCGCAGGTAGCCGGAAGATGAGAGGAGGGCGGAGGTGGAGGAGTTGGGTGCCGTGGCGGAGTTGGGGGCACTGCCGTCCACACCTTCCTTCATGGCATCCGCGGATGAGGAGCAGGGGCGGAGGCCCCGCTTTCCTTGGTGCTTTCCTTTGTTATCTCCTCGGTGCGTGATATATCCCATTGGGACAGGCCTGGGTGGTCAGCATGCCGCCACCGCGCCGACAGCGCACAGCGGACAGGAGCCGGTCAAAACGCACGCCGCCATAGTCTACATAGGCTGAATGCGAGTCCGGTTAAACAAAAAAAACATGCCTCGGGATGAGTTTTTGTCATCGCAGGGCAGCCCAGTCTCCATATACCTACCTACGTACCCATGTGGGCACTGGGGAGTTCGCGACAGGGCCGTGTAGCGCACAGTTTTAGCGCCTCTTGCGACGGGTTCCCGACCGACCGCGACAGAGTCGTGTATATAGCGCATACATAGGGTTAACGTCCTACATAGGGTTAACGTCCCTTACGACAGGGCAAGTCCAAGGGCCGCGATCCCCCTGATCCCTGGGTCCGTCTCCGAGGGTACATTGTTCGGCCTCGCCAAGAAAGAGAATCAGCGCCATGGGAAAACTGACGAATCACAGTAGTTGTCAGGGGTATCGATGCCGGAAGAAATGCATATGTAGTCAGCTATCAACCAGCTTGCTTTCCATCCCCCTCCTCTCGCTGGCAGGTGATGCGTATTGGCGTAGATAAGTTTATCCGCAACGATTCTTGGCCGCCATGAGAAGGGTTGTAGTTATGATGTCATGGGTTGTTCTTCTTGATATGTAACCTAAGGTAGGTATAGTTATATACAGAATTTTAACCGAAATTTACTGTTTGATTGGTTAAGGAGATAGGTGCAACCCTTACCTTCAAGACATTCAAACATTGTAATTTTCTGGATATACTCCATAATATGTAATGAGGCGGGAGACACCAATTGAATGTCCTCCACGAGTAGTCCGACGAGACGAGAATAAGTATGAATAAGTAACTTCACCTACCACTGACAGATTGTTGATATTTATCGTGAGAACAACCTATCATATATTACGGCGACGATAACGTCAATCATGAGAACTCCGATACATATAAAGTGTATATCCATCGCCACTAGCCAGCCCACGACATCAATTGCTCAATACGAAAAGTGCCTGTCGGTCGCCGGAGGAGAGCGGGGCGCGGTGAAGCGCAGAGCGATGGTGGAGGTCCTGCTGCTTGCGATATGAAGCACATATATTGGTGGTTGACTGCCTGTGAGTGCGGTATGAAGTGCATATCTATCTCCGGCAATAGGCGAGCAGCTCAGACAGGCGGATCGCAGTGCGGAAGTGCATCGGAACGGCTATCTGCGCTGGGTGTGGAGACGTGATGCTTTGCCAGAATCCCTCGAAACGTAGGTGCTGCGTGTGCGCGCCGCTCACTTCGCGGTGCAGACCGGTATGTACCCAACACACCCACCGCATGGCTGCGTAGCAACGCGAGTTTTTCTCTGGTGGGTGCTGACACTCGCGTCTCCTAATATTCAGCCGCCTGCAGCTGTCGTGCTCAAGAACCCCGCACACACCCACAAACACATCCAATCAAATTTAATCGCGCAGCTGCAGACCGCCTTTGCTCCTCGTTAACCGCCAGCCCTAGACGCGCTGCACCAAGTTGGCGAACCCCAACTCTGCTGTTACAGTCTCGTCGCCCCGCTTCGACCGGCCCCCGCCGCCCCCAATACCAGATGGATGCGCGCCTCAAGCACACGCCTTCTGTAAGCCCGTACGCATGTCAGTGGAGCCATGAGCTTGGATTTCTTACGACCTGACGTCTCCCAACTGGAGTTGTAGGATTCGACACGAAATTTATGTCACATTTATGCACTTTCCACTCTCCGGCACGCCGCATAATATATAACCCCTCCGCTGTTGCTTCCAACATCCCTTTCGTCAACACACTCCAGACAATAGCCTTTTCCTGCGACACGGTTTTCTCCCTTGCAACCTCTTTGCTCTCCAATTCCTTAGCGTTATGCTACCTCCCGGCGATGGTAACGACTGCCTCAGCGAAGGCGGTCACTTCGTGATCAGTCTTTATGGGACCAACCAAGTCTTTACTGCGGAAGCAGAAGAACTTCGAGTCAGAGACTACCGAGAGAACAATGCGAGCCAGATTTGGATTTGCCAAATGAACGACACCAATAGGTACGGTTTTCGAAATGAACAGACGCGGCGCTTCCTCGGAAGAGACGATTGGCCGAATTTGGCGTGCATCGCACCGCATCACCTTGGGTGGGAGTGCCTCACCTTCACTAAGGTTGGGATGGGTGGATACGCCTTGACGGTACCGGAAGGCAATAGGCTCTGCCCCACAAAACGTGTCTCGGACAATGCCGGCCCGTACATGAAGGTAGTCGACGAAAGCAACACCCAAATTGGCTTGCATCAACTCAACAAAGGAGTGTTTCGACGGTTTGAGTGGGTCGTACCCGGCCAGCTTGCACGCTCTTCTGCGCCGTACTACAACGATCAAGATTCGGACCAGCGTATGGACTCCAGCGCAGTTCGGTTTCTGGTCGGCCATGGCATCCAGAACATCATCAGCTTGAACTCCGAGGCGTTATCACCAGAGGAGCAGGGCAGACTTCGCGCCGCCGGAATTACGTATACCCATATCCACCTTCCCGACTTCACCGCACCCACTCGCGAACAGTTTGATCGGATCCACGAGCGCGCCCCCAGCGATAGGGTTACTCTCGTCTACTGCGGATATGGACATGGAAGGACCGGGACCGCCATCAGCGCATTGCAGCTATACAATGGCCGACGGATGAGGGAAAGGGATTTTAGAGCACACCGTGTGGAAGATCGTAGCCAGTTTGCTGCTTTGGAAGCATTGCAACGAAGGCTGCATGAGTGAGTCCCACTCCGAAACAACTGTCCCCTATTTTATACTGACTATCGTAGTAAATAGCAAGCTGTGATGTGTACAATACACGCTCAGGTCGTGTTGTCGGGATGTTGCGGATGTTTCTTCATAGGGATGGGATTCAAATGGCCGGGACATACCCGTCAACGGGAAGTCCTGACTTTCGGTTTTAATTTCTCTAGTTGTCTAGTTGTACTTCGTTCATTAAATCATTCTACATATCTGGGCCCCCTTTGGGTTTAGTCTCCTGCTTGCCACCTTTTTCCTGGCTTCGGTTACGTCAAATGTGGTAAAAGTAGATCACCCTTTGTGTGCTCAATTGCAGCGGGGTGTCGAAACAATTCCATGCCAGCCGGCGCGCCTAACCAATTGCCCACAACTGCGCATTTTATTCATTAACCGGAGTCCCCCTCTTCACCGGCATCACCAACTCCCGACTCCGAGGGTGCTCGGCCCGCGTGCTACCTCTGGGCCTCAGACTTCCGGGCGAAAATTCTGTCATGGAACAGTATGAGGTGTTTTTGGAGCAGGTTGAGGCCCAAAATTAAGGTTTCGCCGAGGTAACGACGAAAACACAATTTTCTCAGTATTGCTCAACGACCACGAGGAGTTTGTCTGAGATGGGTGTATGAATTTATAGCGCTCCTATCGCCTGCAATTCACCACCCTCATAAAACTTTAGAAGGCCATAGTTGGGATGTAAAGGGAAAACGCGATTTTTTGGTTGCTGGAACTCCCCAACAGCCGACACACAAGCGATCACCAGAACGTAGAGTCTGAGCCAGGCTGCGTAGTAATTAGGCTCGGGGTGGCTCATAGATTCGCTACTGCTAAGCCTCTGGTGTCAAGCTTATGCCCGAGCCGACTCGACTCAAATTGCCGGCCAGAAGGGAACGTACCTCTGTTGCCCGCGGCAACAACCCTTAGGCCGCGAGCCCTAATTTGTGCGATGGAAATGTTGAATGGTTATGGCCGTAGGTGTGCGTAGATGGAATTCTTCACGTAGTGGTCGGGGCTCGAGCGGGGACAATATCTGTTGCTATGTAGTAGGTTGTAGGAGTATGGAACAGAAGAAACCCGCCGAACCGAGAACACTAAGTACATCCACACTGCCCTTAGCCCCATCATTCCTATGGTAACACCACCCTCTCAACTTCTAGCAGGGCCCCGTACGTTCAGAGGCGAGAAGCGTACGCCACGCGTCCAGCAGTAAGAAGCCCTTTTCCAACAGGAAACTTTCCCGAGAAAATCAATGCAAACTCCACGAAGGGCGGCAGGATATGCAAGGATATTTTCATGGGAAGCCGGGTAGAAGATTGTAGAACTACCAGACCACTAATCGTGGTGCCGTTTCGAACAGCCGGGATTGTTCACCACCGACAAATTTCTCACAACGCTAAATGCCGCCAATGCGACAGATTCGACTAGGGTCGACTGCAGTCCCCGGGGACAGCGCCGTCGCGAAAGGAGCTGTCGAATTCGTGCGACGCACGCGGAGCCCGAGGAGGCGAAGCCCTCCGCCAGTGAGCACTCCATTATCGAGGCTGAAAGTATTGTCTACACCTCTTAGAATATGGCGTCCCGAAATGAGTGTTGGGACGGCACAGAGAAATGGATCGGCCAATGCACCGGTGGGCGGGCTTCCGTCCTTCGAATCGTGAGGAAGACCGTACCGATGGGTAGGAAGCGCAGAAGACAGCATTTGTATATATATAGAGAGAGTTCGCCGTGCGAAGTCAATAAGTACAAAATTCTTCACCTACTTCCGACAGCCTACCTACATCACAAAACACTGGCCGGCATCGTGCAGTGCGGGATCATCAAACCCTAACCCCTACACCGACTCTCAGGTTTCAATGCCTTCAGCTGGCATCCATTGGCTGTTGTACGAAATTACGAATTGATGCGCGAGATCTTTCTTGCTATCCCCAGCCTCCATGATAGTTGCAGGCGGGTGACTAAAGAGGATTTATAGTGAAACCTGCAGATTGTACCACCGTCTGCTCATCGGCAACTTCTACAACGGCTCACTGCTTCGGAACACCACAGGTGGGCTATACGAGTCCGATCGTCACGTCGAAATATCCCACCACATGCCGGTATCCCTGCGCCGATTCCTGAACGAGTGAGTGTCGATAAGCCATCGGTCTCCGGATGCTGAATGGATGATGCTCACGGGTGGGGCGTTACCGGACATAAAGGAGAGACGAACAGGCGTAAATATGCAGGGTCTCGATGTCTGGCCGGCCCTCGGGCAGCCCCTTGGCAGTTGGAACGGTCCAGTCCGAGCCGGGCTTTCTGAGGACTCAGTCAGGCTGGATGGGCGCAGTGGCCGGACTGGCTTGACCCAGACTGGCCGGCGGGCGTCCGCCGGCCAACGCTAGTACTAGCGGTCAAGAAAAAAATATCGTCAAGCGTCGCCACGGGGAACCACAAGTCAACCGCCCGCAGAGCACTGAGGTGGACACTGGAGCGAGATCGGTGTGGGAATATAGGGATCCATAGAGATGAAGATGGTTGATTCGATTAAAGATACATGGTCGTAGGCAGTTCGTTCTGTCTATATATAAAGGGCCTCAGCCTGGGCGGAGGACAAAGGAGAAGTTGGGTATTATCTTCTCGGTGCTTTTCCGGTTGTATAAGATTTGTGGCCGAAAGCTCCCAGCAACAGGGTAGATGTAGCCCCAAAACCGGGAAACCCACCCGCAACCCAAGAAATGCCGACTTCACTTACAGCTCCACCATCTCTTCCCCGATTAGCAGAATTTTTAGATAACCTTGTTCGCCTTACCTTTCCGGTGCCTGTCTGTTGTTGTGGTGGTTGCCGAAAGCCCCCGGCTGCAGTCCGACGCCTGAAAACGCACTCCCCGCCCAAGATCTGGTATGACGCTAGCGGACCAAGAGGCCTCCCTCTTTTGCCCGGCCAGCCGGCCGACTCAGTTCAGACCAGGCCGGCTCCAAAGAAGCCCGTGGGACCGCAGGCCGTGGGCTAACGTGTACTGCTTCACGCAGACCAGTCCAGGCCGAGGCCAGGACTGGCTCGGCCGAAATGTTGAGACCCCTGTAAATATGCAATCCAGATAGCCGACAGTTGTGCAGATGGGAGATGCAGCCCGGCAATATTGACTTCCTATTTTCGACTGATGTGTGCAGGGGGTGTCACGAGGTGACAGCGACGAGAGGAAACAAGATGCCGGTTACGGATACAATGGCTGTCGACGTGATCCTGGCCCTCATCACCCATGTGGTGGCTAAGATGGAAGCGGAGGGGGAAACGGAGGCATGGGCCGAAGCAGAGAGTAGGCTGCCAGGAGATTCTTTCCCTTCTGTGTGTCCTTCGTGCTCGTGTTTCCCTTTGTTGTTTCCTTGGTACGGCTTCCGCCACTTTTGGGGGAAGCGGAGCGAGGGCGCTGTATTTTGTGAGATTTCCCCAAGCAGGCGCGCTACTAGAAGAATTCTTAACGGTCAACAGATCACTCGCTCAAATAGCCCCTCCTGGACACCGGAATGATGGCGTATGGTAGTAGAGTCTCCCAGCCGGTCCTATGGCAAGATCGTAATGTCCCGCATGCCTCGTCGGCTGTCTAACAGCTTGCTGGGGTTCCGTACACAGACAATCACTCGCTCACATGTCTTCAGACCCAGTGTGCACTCAAAGTAGTTGTGCCCCGCAGTGGGGTGATTTTATCGGTACTTCCCTACGCCCCCGGACTTTGCCGGGGTTTTTCTGGGCTGTGTATATAGGGAGGTTCTGCAACCCCCCGTGAACTACAACTACAACTATCACTACAGCAACGGACAGGGGTCCTACTTAATTGAGGCAAGCCAACACGCTAGCTATCGTGTAGACCAGGGTGCTGGTCACCTCCGTCAACTACTGAAGTTCGTGAATTAGCGTAAACTATAGAATGTAAACAAAGACGCTGATTGGATGGTAATGCCCATGATACGGGTACAAACTATACGACTGCCTCTTGTGCCCATCTCCAACCTGTTGACAACACACAACACACGCAAGTAACGATGCCTTTAGATACAAATTCTCCTACTATGGTTGCTGCTATCGCCGAAGCCCTCGACACACCACTACCAATGATGTTGTTTCATTGACACCAACGGGTACAATGTATCACACCTTCTTCACGGACCAAGCCAGGTGGTAAAGAACTACACACCGAAGCGCCAAATTACCTGCCATCCAATGAATAAAATGACTATAGATCATCATGACGATACCTGGTGTCTGGAATACCTCCGATTCACCCCCGCCGAAATGAAGGAAATCGCATTTGTCCTTCAAATCCCTTCACTTTTCCGACGTCAATCTGCCGTGGCGTCGCGCCAAACACTCGTCTTGCGGGATTTACACACCAGACTTGTCTCTCGCACCGCCGCTCAAGACACTTGTCTTCTGTGGTCTTCCAAACCTAGATGTATCGCCCCTGCTACATAGCTGACTTCTCGCCCCCACTCCATAATTCTAGTTTGCGCCTTGGGTTGCAGAACCTCTCATCCCTCACGAACAAGCTAAGCCCACCTGGTAACCCTGGATAGTTGTATTGTGGTGCACGGAATCTGCAGAACCTCCCTATAATATGCATGCGCCAATCCGTACAGTTCTAGGACATTTGCACTTACCGCTTGGCAACAGAACACTGCTTGGCAACGGTACAATTACATATGTATCTTATTTTAGTGTGATGCGGGCACCCACCTTTTCTCCCCCACACTATTCCTGTCTAGGTTTCCAGTGCATGCAGACGGCCGCCGCAATTGTGCACAAGAAATCCCCCCGCCCCCCCTCCCACCCTCTCTCACACACACAAGCATAAGTATTATCTAATCAAATTAAATCGCGCAGCTGCGACCGCCCTTTGCGCCCCGTTGACCTACCTACAACCTTAGATCCGCTGTGGACAAGCTGGCGAGGTAGATACCGAAATATCTGTGCTCCAAGCACACACCATCTGTAAGTTCGCATGCATATGCGCTAGTGGCGTTGATCCAATGTGAAATCCACACAGTGGAGCCGTCAGCTTGGAGTTCCTACGACATGACGCTCCTGCGAGCCGCATATATAACCCCTCCAATGGTCCTCCCCCCTGGGAAGCAACATCCCTTTCTTCAACACACTTCAGAAAATAGCCTTTTCCTGCGAAACGATTTTCTCCCCTGCAACCTCTTCATTCTCCAATTCCTTAGCGTCATGCTACCTTCTGGTTATGGTAACGACTGCCTCAGTGTAGGCGGTCGCTTCGTGATCAGTCTTTATGGAACCAACGATGTCTTTACTGCGGAAGGAGAATGTCTTCGAGTCAGAGACTACCGGAAGAACGATGCGAACCAGATTTGGATTTGCCAAATGAACAAGACCAACAGGTACGGTTTTCGAAATGAACAGACGCGGCGTTTCCTCGGAAGAGACAAATGCGCGAATTTGGTGTGCACCATATCGGAGCATCTGGGGTGGGAGTGCCTCACCTTCACTAAGGTTGGGATGGGTGGATACGCCTTGACGGTGCCGGTCGACGATAGGCTCTGCCCCACAAAACGTGTCTCGGACCCAGACGGCCCGTACATGAAAGTTGTCGACGAAAGCAACACCCAAATCGGTTTGCATCAACTGAACAAAGGAGCGTTTCGACGGTTTGAGTGGGTCATACCGGGACAGCTTGCACGCTCTTCGGCGCCGTACTACAATAATCAAGATTCGGACCAGCATATGGACTCCAGCGCAGTTCGGTTTTTGGTCGACCATGGCATCCAAAACATCATCAGCTTGAACTCCGAGAAGTTATCAGCAGAGGAGCAAAACAGACTTCGCGTCGTTGAAATTACGTATAACCATATCGGCGTTGTCGACTTCACAGCACCCACTCGAGAACAGTTTGATTTGATCCACGAGTGCGCCCCCGGCGGCAGGGTTACTCTCGTCTATTGCGGATACGGACATGGAAGGACCGGGTCCGCCATCAGCGCACTGCAGCTCTACTACGGCCGACGGATGAGGGAAATAGATTTTAGAGAAAACCGAGTGGAAGATCGTACCCAGTACACTGTATTGCAAGCATTGTAAAGAAGGTTGCATGAGTGAGTCCCACCCCGAAACAACCCTTCCCTATTTTTTTTTATACTGAATATCGTCGCAAATAGTGAGCTGTGACGTATAATACTCGCGCAAGTCGTGTCGCCTGGATGTAGCGAAAGTTTCTTCATATGGATGGAATTGAAAATGGCTAGGACATATTCTTCAACTGGAAGGCCTCAGCATTGTGACTATCGATGTTAATTTTTTATGTTATCTATTCGTATCTCGTTATGAAATCATTCTTTCTGGATCCCCAGATTCCTGCGTACCAATTTTTTCCGGGCTTCGGTTACGGCAATAGCGATGAACGTAAATCACACTTTGTGTGCTCAATTGTATCTAGCTGCATTACCATGCCTGCCAGCGTCCCATTAACCGGATGGATACGTATAATCTAGTGTAAGAGAGGGCCGGCCATTTCCAGCAGCAAGCGCGAGGCCCCAGCTATCCAGTGGGGCCTTGGAAGAAGCTCGTATCCTATTTTCTTTGCATGTGGTGTGTTACACCTACCTTCAGTGAAAGGATTCGGCATAATAATAACTCACTTAAGAGGTCCACTTTTTTCGGAGGCAAACACCGTCTTGGCGCGCGTCAGCGCCACTAGCGCAATATCAGAATCGGCAGGAGGGGGGAGCACGTCAGGGTCACCCACATCCGACGCGCTCAATTTTACATTTGTGTATAGATGCTAGAACTCTCCGCCCTGCGCGCGTGGGGTTTCCAGCCAACCTATATAGCCTTCTTCTATCTAATACCAGTAGCAGCTGACACACTTCCAGATGGTCTTCCACGCCTCTGTCCTCGCTGGCTTTCGAATCCCGTGCCAAGCCAGCCATGCTATCAGCCAGTGAGGGCGAGGTTGCGGCAGAGAGATGAGCAGGTCGCTGCTGGCTCGTGAGCTGCCGCCAGCACGGGACTGTGGGGGCAGTGGGGTTTCCAAAGGTATTGGTATTGAGTCCGCAAATGGATCGTCGTCAGGATTGTTGAATGGTTATGGCCGTAGGTGTGCGTAGATGGAATTCTTCACGTGGTGGTCAGGGGTCGAGCGGGGACAATCTCAGTTGCTATGTAGTAGGTTGTAGAAGTATAGAACAGAAGAAGCCCGCCGAGCCGAGAACACTAGGCACATCCACGCTGCCCACTTAGCCCCATCATCCCTATGGTAACACCACCCTCTCAACTCTAGAGGGCCCCATACATCCAGAGGCGAGATGCGTACGCCGTGTGTCCAGCGCCGAGAAGCTTTTCCAACAAGGATCGGATATGGAGGAGTCGCTGTTAGAAGCATCGTTGGTGTTCTCGGCGTTCTCGGAGCCGAAATCACCTTTGTCCTTAGTGCTTTGGACTCCTTGGGTTTGCCGTTGTTAGTGTGCAATCGCCAGGCGAGAAGTGTCGAGGCCTTTAATGGAAAGCTCTCCATCCTCGCTGCCACCAATTGAAAGAGAAATTGCTAGTCATCGGAATCTCCGTACAACAACTTCTTGCAGCTCGTGACAAAACCTATCCACGCCCAAGCAACACAATGCGTCATCATTACTCGCATTTCTTCCACAGCGCCACTTCCTCGGATTGCTTCAGATCCTTCGATATCGCGTCGTTCAAACTCTTGATCGATTTCGTCCTTCGGTAGATCTTTAAATGGCTGGTTGGCTGAAACATCTAGCGGTTGAGCAACTTATCCAGCGTGCTACTGCCGGAATCGGCTGCTTACAGGGACCTGGTCGACGTTTGAGTTTCTGTGGAGATCGGGTAATAATATCTGGTTTGGGGCTGCCAGCTAACTCTTCGGTCGACTATAAGCCGATGGGAGAGAAGAGCATCGAGAGTTCGTGGTCGTTTGCAGGTGGTACCGAACACGAGAACAGAGGCGGGTTGTACTGGCATGGCTCCTGGGATACCGATAGTAGTGACCTCCCAGCTCTCCTTTATCGCCCCATATTCAAATCTGCATCCTCTGGTTGTGGGCAGTCGTCTCGAATGAGATAGGACTTTGGGAGAGTTGATTCAGCCGAAATCTCAGTCACGTGATGTTCGAAAATGCCAAGCGCGCTAGCTCGGCCACGGCGCTTAACAGTGTGCCTCTTAAGTGACTTAATACGGGGGTTGACTCTATACTTGGTCCAAATTATTTTACTCGTTGGTTTGGGACTTTGGTTGTCGGCTGGCTTGTCAGCTTACTTCTCAGCTTTCCTTATCGGATCGGTCGTCAATATGCTTGTCAGATTGCTTGTCGGATTGCTTGCCCGACCGTTGGCCCGATTCACTCACCCGCTCGCTCGGTGGCTCGGTATGAGACTGGAACGCCTGCTTAACGCTGGAGTCATGGTAATATCGAGTAAGTCAGGGTTTCCATGAGTTCAAAACAGACATGAGACTAATTGCTATTGTACAAAAGGATATAGTCCTATAAACCAACGGATCGCCAGTCGAATCAATTGTCAGCTTGCCCAACGGCTCGCTCGGCGGATCACATATGGCCTTGCCCGACGGACCGCTGGGCAGATCGCTCGACCGGCCGCTTGTAGCCTTCCCGGACAACTCGCTCGTTGGATCTCTCGGCAGATCGTGTCGGATCTCACGTTGACAACTTCGCTCAACGGCTGCTTCTCGGGTGAGATAAGGGGTGTGTGCTCACTCACGTGCATCTAGCACCTCGTACTTTGAGCGATACCATGAACTTCTGGAGTGGTGTTCATGAGCTTTTGCGGCACTTAATCTCGTCGTAGGTACCGTTCCTAGTAGTTCAGTGTGTTGAATGGTTATGGCCGTAGGTGTGCGTATATAGAATTCTTCACGTAGTGGTCAGGGCTCGAGCGGGGACAATCTCAGTTGCTATATAGTAGGTTGTTGTAGGAGTATAGAACAGAAAGCCATCAAGCTGAGAACACAACGTACATCTCCCTGCTTCCCTGCTTCCCTGCTTCCCTGCTTCCCCGCATTATCCCCATTGGGCTCCCTGCTTCTAGCGTTCGCTTTCCCAGAAACGCTCAACTTTAGTCGACCGCAGCGCCGTGCGTCCGGCTCCGAGAAGCGTTTCCAACACAGTGCTCCCTGTGGTCAACGTCTGCTCCAATTCTTCATGCCGTAGTACTGTCCCGACATCACTGCCGCTCCGCTCGGTGGTGTCGCGGCCAGCGTCTACTCTGTTTCTTCGCATGTCACTGCTATCATCCGTCAGTGCTGCTCCATTATACGTGTCTCAGCGCTGTCCACCATATCAGTGTGGTTCCATCTTTTCGTGCCTCCCTACTATCCACTGTTAGCCGGAAGTGTAGAGTCGGAAAGGGATACAGACAGCCATGGCGGATAGAAGAATAGGCAAACGGGCACCTGTGGGCGAGTATCCGTCCTTGTGGTTTCTTGACCCGCGGTATGTGCATTGGCGATCCTACAGAGGAGACTGAGTGCGACCGGCAGATGGATGGACATGGGGGATACAAGCTCAGACAGTATCCTGGGGCGGTGAATTTGGGCTCACTGAGTTATCACGCCAGGTTGGCCTCCAGTCAAGAACTCTAGCCGGCAATAAAAGATAATATGGAATCTCACATCCCGATCCACTCCAGCCACTCTGGCTTTGTCGTCCCTTCATCTCGATACTGCAGGAAATAGAGCCAGAAATTACACCCAACGACGAAGAGTTCATACATAGCAAACCGATATGACAAAAGCAAATGCCCCTTCCGCCAGTAAAGTTTCTTGAGCAGGCTCTGTACCGCTTCAGACTTTAGTAGGAAAGACAGCAAATAAATAAGGACGTCGACCAGCAAGCCAAAAAAGCATAACACCGTCGGTTGGAGAGCGGAAGCACCTGGCAGCCATATCATCATGAAAGCCTCGACCAAAATCAAAATGGCCAGGATTGCGTAACCTAAAGATTCGAGTAAAGACCGCGGCGCATATGGGTCTATAAAAAAGTCCGGAACGCAGGATATGACCATAAGTGCCAGAATCACCATATGCACGGCGATCAGGGTAGCGTTCCGGAACTGCGGCGGTATTTCCTCGCCACCCCCGAGGTAGACTTCTTCTGCGAACATATCGAAAACCGAGACCGCAATCATCCGTAATAACCTCCAAAAATCCCAATTATCGACACGAGACACATGCCGAAAGCACTCCCGTACCGTTTCCAGTTGTGTGGAGTCCGAGCCATTCCAATGTACCAGGCACAACAGCGCCTGTACCGATACCCAGAAGCATATGTACATAAATCCGCAAGCGACAAACAGTGGCGCTCCAGAAATGACGCACATCTTGATAAATATAAACGAAACGGAGATTGTTGCTAGTATGTCCATTCGGCGAATCTTATGAGAAGCGAATTGAGACTCGATGTCTTCGTTGGTAATGTCGGAGGAAGTGCTATATTTTCGGCTGCGAAAAAGGAGCAGTGCACCAGCTACTGCGCGGTATCGACGTAGGCCATGAGAAAAATCCCAGCCGGGAGGTGATGGTTGGGTGACAGGAGTCGATGATGGCAGTACTTCACCGGCATAGGAAGCACCTGCTCCGACGCCGGCGGCCTGGGGAGGATTTGTGAATATTTCCATCGCGGATCCGTCGTGGGCTAGGCTGCATAGCAATTGTAGGGGTATCAGTAGCAAGCAGAAAATAACGACCAAACCCTCGAGTGCCGCCGAGATAGGTGACAGCCGCAGTAGCCAAGAGCAACCACCCGGAACCAGAAGTGCACCGTACGGTAATGTCAAACAACAGATCCAGAGAGCCAGGATGGTAGAGAACACACTTGCTTTGGATAAAGTTGGAGGGGACCGAGGTTCCGTCGTATCGCCAGCGGTTGCCGTTCGTTCCGCTACAACGATTGGCAGAAGTATCGCATTGCACAAAAGAAACCGAATGTGCTTCCGCATCGGCGAGGGTACTGTTCGGGGGGCCGACGTCGGGAAAAGCGGATGGCGAGATCGAGCTGTGCGGAGGAAGTGGTGTGGGTAACTGCGGAGAACACTAACTATGTATCTAGTAGTTACAGGGAAGGGAAACACCGGGTAACCGGACACCGTCAAGAGCCGCCTTCCACGGATCTGAACAGTCAGGAGCGTAAAATTCGCGAAACCACCCGAGAATATATGTACACAGTTGAAGGTAGAACATTCACTCTATATACAACAGGCCTCGGGACTCGCTAGGGGGGAAGGACGGAAGACTGTCTCCCGAACCGGTGCTTGGTGACTTAGGCAGCTGTGATCTCCGGACGTGTCCTCTCCGGTCCGTCATCTCCGGACGCCTATTATTCTGACAAATTCTCATCGCCGTGCTCTAACACGACCGCTTTTTTGAGCTTTTTATAGCGTGGTCCTGACGTCTGCCGACATCGGCAAACCTCTACAGGTGAAGTCGGGATCGGTCTACTTGCATCCCGACCGACCAATCATTCGTCTGCATCGGATTATATTCAGTCCAACCGGCTGTTGGTCGGGTCTGGGACTTGACAGACCGGCCCGGGCCGGTCTACCGACGTGTTTGGTCTGTGTAGGGCACTGGTTCGTCCTCTCCACTACGGATGTGGTTGATATGGCCTCGACTAAGGACGATGCCGGTGTTCGGATACTGGGGGAAAAAATTGTCGGGAATGGCTACTAGAGGGCCGAGAGCGCCAAGAGCATGATTGATGGGTCATAGATAGTAACCAAGCGGGGACGGAGGGCTTGTTGCCACGGGACGACTGATGGCCCCAAACCAGATCAAAGCGAGTGTGCTGCGCTGCCCATGGAGTCTCGAGCTGTTCGCTCGCCGCTATATATACTAACCACTCCCATGCTTGGCACCCAGAGCGCGCTAGTCGCTGACTCCTATTGGAGCTCAACGGGGAGCAGTCGCCCACGACGGCACAGTCCCGCGGCCCAAGGATGGAACCCGCCCGACGCGCTCTGACAACCAACAGTACAAACACCTTCGGCCTTCACACCGGCCAGACACATTATCGTCCCCCACCCTTGTCGCGCGCCACTCCATCTCACAACACCGGCCTCGTCTCCCAATCCCCACACTTCTCTCCGCTGCCATTACACCTCATTCTCGCCATCCACTCGCCTAATATCCACTTTCTCCTGCCTCCAATCCTAAAATCGTCTCCGCTTCCTTGTCCTTCCTTCTCCCTCACCGATGCCACCTCGTGCTCCATGCTCCACTTCGTAGAACTTCCCGGCCAGGTGCGGTTGGAATCCCTTCTGGTATTGGTGCAGATTCGTCGGGAACTCGGGCTGTCTAGGGGCGCCGGAAGGATATCGCAAATGTTCCGGACATACTGCCCAAAGCCGGACGCGGTCCCACTCGCATTCGACCTATATAAATCATGGCGGCGTACATTTTGCCCAGTTTTCCTGTCCGCAGTCCGCGCGGTGGCGGCTCGTTGCAAGCTCCCCCTTGTGCCTTATCATGGTGGGGGTGCCGCAAGACAAAGGACATCCCGCCTCGAGAGACCGAGTGGACAAGATACGGACCCGTCCACCGGTAGTAAAATTTGAGGCCCTTCTCCTTCGCCACAGCAGTGCCTTGGAGCATTACCAGGTCTCCTGATCCTATCGGACCCGGTTTGACCAAGTTCCTGGACGACTGCGGCACCATCCGCTCAGCATACACCTGCCGGCGTTGCCGAGCCTCCTCCCGAACCTTCTCTCTTCTTCTGCCCATAACACCTCCTCCACCGGTCTATGAACATTTCCCTCATACGAGCACTGCCCCCGATGCGTGGGCGATAGCTTTCCTGATGCGAGGCAAGACGCAACGTCGCGAAGCCAGTGCAACCCCTTGTACCTGTCCCATATCACCGCCTCCGGGAGTGCAGGGACTCTGCCCCACAGTTCTTCAGGCTGCTCGCCCGACAGTGGGCTCGGCCGATCGGATGGATGCCTCTCCGACTCGGTGTCATCTGGATCTTCGGTACTGCCTACCAGGTGAGCCGCCCATTTCGACCAATCACAAGTGGTCTCGCCAAGCTCCCACTTTCTCCACCTCTCGAATTCTTGCCTCTGGTTTTTTGCTTTCTCACCCTTTCCTGCTCTTAATCTTCACTGCTCGCCACTGAGCAAATTCGTCTGGCGAGAGACTGATTTCCGGAATGGTATTGCACCAAGTCGTCCTTCGGGAACACCACCTCTGTGATTGCCAAGGCCGCAATAGCTCGGCCGCCTTTCGTGCTTGCACGCACGAACTCATGTTGACCGAGTCTTTCGCTGCTGCGCAGCTCGCCGGTATCGACTCATCGGTGGTCGACGCCAAAAGGTTAAGTAGTTGGCCGCCCCTCGTGCAGCCGTGGTTCGCGCCCCTTGAGTGTCCGCAACTTCTTCCACCAAGAGTCCCACCTGAGATGCCCATGCCTCCAGCCCTCCGGGATCAAATGTCGACCGTATCTCAGAACCCTTCGATGAGCGATCTGCTCTGGGCCCACGTATCCAGGAGTCATCCGGTGGCTCCTGACTTCCATGGTCAGGGTGTACAACAATCTTGTCCAGGAGAAAAAGCGGGATTGACCCGACCGATCCGCCTTGGAGCCTGACGTGGCTTACACGCCTTCGTGCAGCTTCCCTGGCTATCTCCGGATCCCCCTCCAGCTCACAATCCTCTCACCCGCAACGCTCCCGGCACTCACACTTCTCTCATTTTTCTCACTCGTCCTCGCATGACTCACATTTTCACTCTTTCTCCTCACACAACTCACACTCCTCATTCTTCTCACCCTTGCCGCTTACGGCACCCACGTCGCTCCCGGCACTCACGCTCCTCACAATTTCTCTCACTCTTTTCCGTGCAACTCACGGCATTCCCACTTCTCTCATTTTTCTCACTCTTTTTCGCGCAACCCACATCCTTGCGCTTCCCTTTTTTCTCACTCGCGCCGCTCATGGCATCCACACTTCTCTCATTTCTCTCAATCTTTCTCGCGCAATGCACATCCTCGCTCTTCCCATTTTTCTCACTCGTACCGCTTTCCTCCGAGATCGCGGCATGAGCGACTGATGCCGCCGCCCTACCTGTCCATCGCTACCATTCCCGACGTAACCTCTGCTGCTCCTGTGTCGGCAACTCTGCTGTCCCTGGCGGACATTTGGTGGCCATATGGTCCGTAGAACTACACCTGAAGCAATGCTGGCTGGACGTGTTCCGGTATGGCGATACGAACTCGCGAGGCTGAAAGCTGACGTTCCGTCCCTGACGACCGGCTTTCTAAGGTGGCATCTGGACACTCCCACTGGTTCTCGGTCCAGCAGGCCTCAGTTCCGCAATTCCGGATGATGCGGGTCCAGACGACGAAGTCCCGAACTCTCTCCCGACGAGGTTGAGATAGGAACAATCCTGGGGGGCAGCCGACGGGCAGGGGCTGTAGAGGTAGATGGGAGGATATTAGTCACAGGGATGGGTTGTGGGTTCGTACTTACCGCTCCGATGAGACGAGCCATCTGGTAACTCTGGGTCTGTATTGCCTGAGCCATCTGCTCCTGAGCTCCAGTCGACCGGTTCATAGCCTCCGCCAACTCCTGTGCCAATGTGTTCTCCATTGTCTCTTTCGGTCTTGCGACGGCCACCTTCATGGCAGACGGTACCAGAATCAGGGCGTCCGCCTCATCCGGTCCCAGCATCACACTTGTCCCCATTCTATAGCATTACAACGCTGGTAGCGCTCCACCACGTTGTCGAACGTCAATTCGTTGGCGGGAATCGTACTCTTGATGGCGTACACCAGCTGGGCGTCATGTAGTCCGGTTAGGAACAGGTGTGCGAGACGACGATGTGGAGTGTCCGGGAGGTACTGTCGGAGCCATCTCGCCCGCTGGACGTACAGCTCTGGGGGTCCCTATCTCCGGTCTCTGGGTCAATAATAGAGAAAGTCTCGTAAAAACATAACACCTTGGCATTCCCGTAATCCTCCTTCGAAGCCACCACCGTTTCGGGCTGTGGGAACGCCTGTCTCAGAGCGTCCTTAAATGCCTGCACTGACTCATACACTGCTTCCGGAAAAGTATCTGACTCCTCCAATGCTTTTCCAATCAGGTTGTCCTGTATCATCAAGGCCATATCCATCTCCTTCTGCCTTCTTCCTTCTTCACTGGTGGGATAACGAGGGTACACTACCCACCGTACCGCTCCGCCAAACCTCGTAAAAAAACTGTTCAGATTATCCCCCCGGGTACCCACGAAGGGCGGGATCCTCAGGGAGGTAGGGGTGGTCATCACTGTAGCTTCACCGTCCATGTGATAGGTGTCCGATAAGGCGTCGGGACTACCGTCGTTGTCAGTAAGGGGGGTAATTTCCGTAATTTCTCGTTCACTTGCCTGCTCCTTCTTCGCTCGTTCTCTCACATGTTCCGGCTCCTTTTGGAGGATACGCTGTATGTCCAGCGGATAGGCAACCCAGCGCCGCGGGACTTCTTCGTCACTATCCTCTTCACTGTCAGGAACTTCCCGTTCTCAAACCTCACACCCGTAGCCGCCACCGTTCTGTGCGGGGAGCCTAATGCAGATACAATTGACGATTGTTTGCCGATGGAAGAGGTGTTCCTATTCTGTAGAATACGATTCCGATTAGCTCAATTAATGATAATTTGATGGAATAAGGGAAGTCTGCGGTCTCATTGTCCTCCTGTTTGGTGTACACCGCAGCGCTCCCAGCAAACAAGAGACAAACGAGCCACAACCGAGATCAATCAAACGAGGCGTGCGAACCCTGCGATGATGGTCCTCGCGAGGCCCCAGCCACCGATCCATATTGCGAGTCTGAAAGATGAGGTTCCCTGCCGTCGGTCACCAATGATGGTTCCAAATCAGATCAAAGCGAGTGTGTTGGATTGTCAATGGAGTCTCGAGCTGCTCGCTCGCCGGTATTACTGCCATGCTTGGCGCCCAGAGTGCGCTAGTCGCTGTTGGAACCATCAACACCGACACAGACACACAACCACCACCGTTACCTGCTATCACAACCACACAACCCTCCCTCCTTCAGAAAATATCGATTGGTCGTCATTTTGGTCCTACCCCTTTGGCCGTGATACGGAAAACCTCCCCACAATACTCCATCATATTCGGACACTGTCTCCGGTCCGCCATCTCTGGACTCCCATTGTTCTGACAGAAGTGGAGACGCCGCTGAAGGCGCAGGTAAGTGCGCCACCCAATACTTGCTCTGCGGGTGCAACTGTATAATAAGGCCCTGTTTGGTTCGACCTTGAGAAGCTACCACACAAGACCGAGAGCCCATCGGTTCGCGGGGTCGCAAAACTAATACTTTTGAAGTGATCTAGTTGTTTTGTGACCTCGCGAACCGACGGTTGGCGAAATACGGCCGAACCAAACAGGGCCTAACTGCCGTGGCACTTACGTCATATCCCACCATCTTTTTCCTCGAGTCATTTCCCTACATATACGTCAGCACCCACCCAACACTTCATTCTCAGCTCCATCTCTTTCTCCCCTCTCCACCTCTTTCTCCCCTCTCCATCTCTTTCTCCCCTCTCCATCTCTTTCTTCCCTCTCTATCTCTTTCTCTCCTTTCCATCTCTTTCTCCCCTCTCCATCTCTGATTCTCGTTTCTCCCTCGCCACATCACCCCCCAGTTACCAACTTGACAATAACCCCCAACTCACCTCCCTTCTCTCAGTAACCGACACATATTGCGAGCCCCCTTCGCGCCGCCGGGATGCCGTCGACCACGCAATCTGCCGGTGGCAACCCGGTAAGCCCGCTTCTTGACCTACCCCAGCGACACTTAACCCCAACCGTCTCGGACACCAATCGGAGCTAACTTAGAGGTGCATCAGTTCGACCCTGCTGCCTACGAACTCAGGGGTCAGAATTGGGTCAATTCGGCCTCAGCTGAGGCCGGTTGGATCGAAACCGTTTGCGGTAATGGATTTGCGTATGTTTCGCCATCGATCTGAATGAATCCTGTATTGACAAATGCGATGAGCAGAAGTTAGGCCCGTATAAGCGACCTGTGCCAGCATCACGCCGATGCGTGCAAACGCCAACATGCTACGTTGAGAGCCGTAATCGATCAGGTGGAGCGGGTAGTCTCTGCTGTTTGTCAAACGGAGGCTGAAATCGCCACCCTCCTGAAACGCAGCTGCGAGGAGTTGGTGGGGGTGTCCAACCAGGAGCTTGGGAAGTTGCAATCTGAACTCAGGTATTTCCCCGTGGGCGGCATCGGTTCCACGTTAAGCTATGCTGACCGCTTTGAGGTGTAGTGATGGATATTTCGCACTCCGGCTCTGCTGTTACTGTCTCGTCACCCCACTTCGACCGCCCGCCGACCCTTTGACCGTCTCAGCGACCATCGCAAGGCGGACCTTGATGAACTCGGCCACGTTCGGCGAGCTATAGATGACTATAGCGAGTGCTCGTCGGCACCCCACGACAACCTCCATTAGGCGTTGATAGATGAGTAGCGTTGGCATGACTTCCGCTTATGTCAGATTTGTCCTTTCTCTTGTTTTTGCCTGACCCTAGGTAGGGTCTCTTAAGTTTGGGATCCCATCATGGAGATGGTATCTGGAACTGTGGAGAAACGCGGGTTTTTTTTTGTTTGTTCATTACTTGCATGCGACCTATCTAGATCATGGCAAGATTATGTACAGTCCGTTTCCTGTCCGCTGTCCACGCAATGGCGGCACGTTGCAAGCTCCCCTTTGCCCTCCGCCCAGGTCTGTCCCAAAAAGGAAAACTTCGATGCGCACCAAGGCAACAACAAAGGAAAAGAAGCCGAGCGGGCGTGGAAGACAAACGAAAGCGCAACCCTCCCCCTACTCCTCTGCTACGGACGCCATGAAGTCCGGCATGGGGAGGAATAGCGGTAGCACTAGCTCCCCCAGCGTGTGGGCTCCTCAGCCTCCGCCCTCTGCTCCTCCTCCCACTCCCGCAGCTCCGCCTCCGACACCTCGCTCACTGCATCTTCCTCGATCGCCGCCCGCCTTCCCACATCCGTGGTGGAGAGGAAGTCCAGTACCGCCCGCCCGCACTTCTCGTCCGCCAAGAGATCCCGGATCTTCCACTGCTCCTTTTACCTCCTAGTCTCCTTCCGCACCTCCGCCCACAGGATCTTCCGCCGCGCCCTCCACTCCGGGGGTGCTCCCGAGTATGGTTCCGGTACCGGCACCACCAACACTGTGGGGTGGGCCAATTCTTCGTCCAATTGAGGTACTGCCCGGACAGTCAGTGCCCCGCCTTCATCTGGTAGACCCGCGAGGCTAGCCTCTTGGTGCTCCCAGATACCGTGCCGTCCGGCCTCTGGCTTTTCGGCATTCGGTACTTCGTCTCGGAGGTCCGGCCTCCAGGCTCCAGCCCACTGCCGCGTCTCCGTCCACTTCTTTTCCGAGATCTCCCGCTTGATGTTCGCGAGAGACCTTGGAAGAGGCATCGCGCGTGCCTCCGCCCGGTCCGAGTAACTCAGCTTTTCCACCCCGCGGGTGTCTGGCTCCTCCGCCGCAATCTTTGCCCACTCGCCAGCCTTCTCGTTGCCGACGATTCCCTTGTGTGCCGGGCACCACCGGAAGGAGTAACGCGGGAGGCAAATTGGGATATACGTTCACGTTTCATTTCTGTTTCTTTTATGTATCATACGCCTAAGCGAATTCCAATCGTGCATACTTTGGCTTGTGTTTACACCAGAACCTTTGACTAGACTACGAGAAATATGCGATCGGCGGAAATGATCGCCTACCGCATTCCGCTGCCGCCCCACTGCCAGGCCCCAATGCATCACAGTACTGCATCATAACTATCTCTGTTACGGCAGATGGCTTATGCTCATCACTGCATAGGTCCTGCTGTCGTTCAACAATGATGCTCCCGTGGCGAGTGTCGGCTCTGTTGAATGGTAATAGCCGTCGGTGTGTGTGCGTGCGCTTCCGGGACTCTCCTGTTCCACGCAGGTCTTCTGTTTGGGGCGACAGGTAGTAGTTCAAGGGAGCAGTAGAGGATCTTCGAAGGGGGTGAGAGAGATGGGATTCGAGCGGTGGAAGGAGGATTCGAGCGGGGACAATCTCTGTTGCTATGTAGAAGGTCGTAAGTGTACAGAACTAAAACCACAGAGCAGAGAACACAAAGTACATCTCGCTGTTTCCCCGCTTTATCCCCATTGGCTCCGTGCTTCTGATAACTCCTCCGGCGTTCGCAATGCCGCCTGCTCAACTCTAGTCAGCAGCTGCTCAACTCCAGCGACCACAGCACCGTGCGTCCAGCGGCGAGAAGCTTTTACAGCAGGCTCGACATTTGCATGCGAGAAGAAGGGATGTGTCAGAATGATGGGTCATCTGGAAATGACTGACGGGAGTCGACACGTGCGGAGATGACAGCTGCCTGAGCCCCCAATCGCCAGCTCGGGAGAGCCTTCCCTCTTTTCACCCCTGGCGAGTTGCATATAAAGAGAATGCTCTGCCTTCGCCTCTACATATCTTCGTTCGAACTACCCAAGGTGTTGCAGACGCTAGTCTAGCGCCGTGTTTATGTTCTATGCAGCCGCGTCTCCCTCCAACAATCCTCGAAATCAACCATCCTCCATAATCAGGAATCCCCCCCATAATCAAACATCCTGCATTCCGTACCTTCAGTACCCCGCTCTGTCGTGGTGCGGCAACTCCCTTATTCATTTCGCGATGAAGTGTTGCTCGTTCCTCCAGACCCACTGGAAAGCACCCACAAGGTAACTGTATCAGCAGGAGAATCTCTGTTCTAATAAGTGGCGTGTCCAGTATTAGAAAACACCGCCAACTACTTGCATATCAATTAGAAACAACTCGGCGAGCTCTCGCCATCCATCGAGTGGACCTAATTCCTTTTTTTTAAATTATTCATACCCGTGTGTGGCCTTTCTAGACTAACTTATGGCGGCGCATCGCAAGCTTCCCTTTGCACTCCTCCAAGTCCAAACTCAAAAAGAAATTGCAATGCGCACCAAAGAAATCACAGAGGAAAGAGTCCGCACCGAAGAAAGAATAAAATAGAGAACAAAGGAAACGTGGCCCGCCCCTCTTCGTCGTCGGTGGATGCCATAAAGCAGGGTGTGAGTAGGAACAACGGCTCCTTCCCGGCACCCAAAATCCCCCGCGGCACGCACCCACGTCCACCGCCTCCACCCTCCGCTCTACTTGCCGCTTCCCGCGCTCCCGGAGCTCCCACTCTGACACCTCGCTCCCCACGTCCTCTTCAGTCAGCGAGCCCTCCCATATACTATTATACATAGTAGAGAGGAAGTGCAGTACCGCCTGGCTGCATCACCCGTCTGCAAGGAGGTCCCGGATTGTGAAACGGCTCTTTCCCCTCCAACTTTCTTTCCACACCTCGGCCCACAGGATCTCCTGCTGGGCCTTCCACTTCGGACCCGCCTTGAAGAGGTGGTCTCTCGTCCGCATCTGGCACTGGTAACCCGAGAACACTGGGTGGTGGGGCGGCCCCTCGCCCACTAGAGGTACACAGAGGGGCTTTTGAATATGACGCCCACATAAATTTCTCCTAAGACCTCTAATCGCGAACCTACCAATAGAAACCCTTCCACCATACCCCACGCTCCCGGTGGTCGCCGGCTTCGCAAATTCAACTTCAAAGACCGGTCAGGTAGCGAGGTTAGGACTTCCCTGTGCGCTTGGCCGACGGGCGAGCACTGCAAATTCTCGCTGAGTATAGGCTGAGAGGCCTTCCCATTCTTTAAGGTCCCTAACGGTCTATCTCTCACCTGAGATGCGCCAGAGATCGAGGGAGGGGCCTCGGCCGCCTTCCGTAGCGGATGGCAGAGCGCAGCCACTTGACCGCTCGCCGCTCGCGGGTCCGGCTCTTCCGCGGCCAGCTTTGCTCACCCATCGGCCTTCTCGTTCCGCCGGAACTGTCTTGTGAGGCGGCCACCACCGGACCTCGGTGACGATGTCTGGCCTGGCCTGGCCTTCGGTCGGGAACATAGGGTTGCGATGTGCTCCTGGCCTGAATCGGAAACGTCTGCCTAGATACACTGAAGGAGACGCAAGGAAACCTAAGGCTCCAGATGCGGGATGTCCCAGAATATCTTGTCTCGCCTCGCCCTGCCTTGCCACGCTTGCCCTGTTGTTGGAAATACTTCTCGCCGCTCCGGCACGGGCGTGTCGACGGAGGATTAGGCGACACCATAATTGAGAGACGCCGTACATAGCAACATTGTGGCAACGGGAGCAACGCTGTCTTGCAAGAGGGCTAGATTGGGATTAGCGTAGTGTAACGGCTCGGCGTTCGTTATACGAAGATACCAGCGAGCCGTTTTCTTGAGTGGTTTATCCCGACCCGCCTCGCCACAATCTCGACTCAATAGACTGCTAAGCTCTAACATCTCCTCACCCAGCCGTGAACCCTCTCTCACTCTCTGATTCGGTGCTGATCTGATTTCTCATCACCTGTCGCGTCGCCGTTCGTCCTGTCCAGCTCCGACCCCGCCGCGTCCCGCTCCCAGTACTCGCGCTAGCTTCACTGCATGGAGCCCGGCACGTCACATGCCGTTACAGTGCCAGCCCTGTAAGGCATCGCAAGGCAATGTTGATGCTAGCAGTGTTCTGCATAGTCCTGTGCGGACGGGATTTTGGTAGTCTCGTCCGAGCCCCGGACGGACCGTACTGAGAGGGCCCATCCCATCTGTGATCGAGGAGCACGGCGCCCGTCCCCGTCCTAGTTGCTGGCGCTAGTATTTTTATGAAGTATGTCACGTGCTATCACGAAGTGAATGAAAATTCCTAAATTTTACTCTGCCGAAGACTCGCGCCCCTACCACCAATCCACCGCAATCATGCCGTGACCTCGGGTGAGAAGAGTGACAGAAGGATGGCATCACTGTATTCCTGCAGCAGAAAGGTCACCCGAACGATAGGCACTATTTTGGTGGCGACTTGGCAGTCGACCGCTGTCGACCACAGTCCGCCCTGTCCTAGCTAGGACAACTCCCGACGGGATTAGTCGAGTCCAGAGATTGGACTGGTGGCCCGAATTTTATGTAGTCCAGTCCGAGGCCCAGGACGGACGGACTGGACTATGCGGAATGATGGTGTGGGGGTTGCTTCCGGAGTAAGCAGCGGGGCCCATTGGTTCCACTGACGACCGGTTCCGCCAACGCCCGTGTTTACTGCGACCTGCCAGATCACTGGTTGCTTCCTGTCCCCGAGGGTATACGAATTGAGCTCGGAAACTCGTGTTTTCAGTGGGGTAATACGAAGACCCACACCGCAAAGACCATCATGGCTTCTTTCTTTTGACCGCTACGAAATTCCGCTCAAGACCCGTCCCGCTTCTTCACCCGGCCTGAATCCGATTGAGCTGCGCACTAACTCCGAGCGGGCCACCCAGACCCAATCAACCACCCCAGAGGCCCCGTGGAGGTGAATGAGAAGCTGGCAGAGGGGAAGAACCTCTGCTAGCCCAGGAGGCAGATTGAGGCTCTGCGGCAATCTATGTCTTACAGCGTGCAGAGGTGGTACACACATTACTACTCTGCGCTCCGCCGGAACTCCGTATGCCTTCTATCTATTCTCTTCTCTACTTCTCATTGATATGCTGAATCTAGGTAATAATTCTTGCTCGTGAGACGGCGGAGGACTCGGAGCGCATCTTGGTCGATAAGGCTGTTCACCGGCTTGTTTTCACCAATCACGAAGACGTTTGCCCACCCATCGTATGTAGGCCACAGTGAAACGCTACGCTGGACATCCAAAAATCCCTCGTCTCGTTCGGATGAAGCGCTTCTCTACTTTCCCGCCCGGAATGTGTTGTAAAACATTGCCCTACTTTTCGATTCCACTAACGCGAGGGTCAAACACCACTTCGCCGGTCACCAGTAAATTAATAGAGTTAGGAGCAACTGTCTCTATAGCTTTCTATTATGAGCAAAAGCTACAATTACAATCCGCCGCCTGCAAAAACGTAGAATTTCCTGACAAGTCCGCCGATTGTGGCCAACACCATTGCACTGCTGACAACGCTGTGGATTGTTATCCGGAACCTCTGGTAAAGCCCCGTGGGAACTCGCCCTACGCATGGTATCATTTCGTCTCCGCTCCGCTTTCCTCATCCTCCGCTCCTTTGGCCGGCCTCGGGGCCTTTGTACATAGCATTGGCTGAAGGAAAATGCCCGACAGTGCCAGTGAAGTTACTCGACGTGGTAGTGGACCCACACCAACCCAGATATGCTTGTCCTCCACTGGTCCTACGATAACACTTCTCCTCCTGGTGCCAGCTTACGTAGACACGAAATGGGCAGCTTTTTACCGCGCGTACAGAGATCGCGCCGTGGGAGTTCCGTGAGCGCTCAATTGAAAATTTCATAGTTGATAAGTGGGACAATAATACGTACTTGTCGCTTTTCTTTGTCATCACGCTGAAACCAGCTCCAACAGCCCAGTCAGCCACTGCCTTCTTGAATTGCGAAAGCTCTTCGGAGTGGACCCCTTCTCGGTGGTGGAGTACTAAACAGGCGGGGGACGTGCCAGACTTACTCGGGAAGAACTGCCGGATGGTGACCACACCGCCGCTTCTCATCCGCTGTCGGACCTCGACCTCGACCGGCCTGCAGGCTGCTTGTTGCATGCTCGCACTTTGCATCTCGGGAGAAGGGGTGATGGCGGTCCATTGATCGCATGCGACCCCGTTGTATCATGATACGATGACGATCCATTGATTGCATGCGACCCTTTCGGATCATGGCGGTATTATGTAAAGCCCTATCTCGTTCACCGTCCGCCACGACCTCTCACAGTCCGCTGGCGGCCCAACCCCATTTATCATGGCGATGCTCGGGAGAAGGGGGAATTGCCATGGCGAGTGCTCACTTGTGGACCGGCCAATCGGAACGCGGCATTTGCACCAGCTCGTGCGAGATCGTCTTTGTACGGTAATTCCCACCCACCTCCAGCGGTCGATCCCGGCTAAAAACTGGAAGTAGTAGCCAGGGCATGGGGTCTGGGGAGGCAGGCCTAGCAGCGAACGACGTCGACCCTCAATGAGAATTCAGCCCAATTAGGTTGATCCTGGCAGGGGTCTCAACAGTCTGACCGCACCAGTCCTGACCTCGGCCTGGACTGGTCTGCGAGAAGTAGCCCGTGCTAGTCCACAGTCCGCAGGCCCACGGTCCCACGGGCTTTATTGGAGCTGGCCTCGTCTGGACTGGGTCGGCTGGCGAGCAGGGCAAACGGGAGATCTCATAATCCACTATTGTCTTACTCTATCTTGGGCGGGGAGTGGGTTTCCACCTTTCGGCCACCACCACAACGACAGAAAATCGTATACGCCCAGAAAAACACCGAGAAGATAAGGCCTAAGCTCCCCTATGCCCTCCTCCTAGGCTGAGGCCTTTGTATATAGACGGAATGAACGGACTACGACTATGTATCTTTACTCGAATCAACCATCTTCATCTCTACGGATCCCTACATTCCCACACCGATTTCACTCCGGTGTTCGCCCCAGCGCTCTGCGGGCGGTTAAACTGTGGTTCCCCACCGCCCGCGGCGACGTTTGACGAGGATGCTTGTGTAGCATTGGACGATGTTCGTCGCTGAAGTAGTATCACAACTCAGGCTCTTCGGTTGCAATTAACCGGCCAAAAGCTACTTATTTCTGGAACTTGACAGACTGAAAAAAATCCGGGAATGGGATCAAATGGAGTTCTGGAGGTCGTCAATGGACTGTCCATGGGGCAAAATCGGGTACCGATCCGGCGCTGGGGTATGGAAGATTTTCTTTGGTTGGTGTGTTCCTCGCTGTCTAATCGGCTGCATGTGAACTCAAACCGGTGAAGCTATCAACCAAGCTGGGAGAGAGAGAACTTGACAAGTTTGTGCACACCTCGAATGCGGCGGGGGAAGTGAACGGTCTCGGGGTTCAAAACGAGTTGCACTGCATGAACGCGAATGGCGGTTCGGGTGTAGGGATAAGGAGCTGGAGCAGGTGGCACCAGCTACGCGGCTCGACAGGAAGTTTGTGCGCACCTCGGGTGCGGCAAGGGAGTGGACGGTCTCGGGGTTCGGAACGGGTTGTGCTACGTGGGCGCGAATGACACCAGCTACACAGCTCGCCAGAGAGATTGTGCACACCTCGAATGCGGCGAGGAAGTGAACGGTCTCGGGGTTCAAAACGAGTTGCACTGCATGAACGCGAATGGTTCGGGTGTAGAGATAAGGAGCTGAAGCGGGTGTCACCAGTTACACCTAGGCTGGCTTGGGACCTCGCAGCAAACATCCCCAGATGCGGGGAGGCTGGAGCCGGAATGTCGTAACAAGCAAACATCTTCTGCCGCGGTCAGGCTGGCACCAGCAACCGATTGCGGTGGAAAATGGTTGAAGGTCGCAACGGTTAGTCTCGACAGGCAATGCTCCCGGACGAGCTGAAGATTAGATAGGCAAGCCCCGCAAGCACGAGCGCCCCACCCGCGGAGAAAACAAGATGGGATGCAATGGTTCAAGACCTCGAACTCGCTAGGTCGAGTAAAAGTGTCAATATTGGACATACTTTCCCCCACAAGGTGCCGCGGATTTGCAGAGAAAATGAGCGGCCGATCTCGGGTGTGTGTGTGTGTGCGTGAGGGGGGGGGGGCTACTGAACGAGCATTGAGTGGGTCATCAGGCTCGTGGGTTCGAGCTGAAGATTGGACGGCTAAACCAACAAGCACGAGAAATAGGCTTTCCCGAGCCGAAGCTATGTAGGCAAAATACGACCGCGGACGGCTATTGGATTTCGCGATCAATCCGTGCACCCTGTGCTGCATCGTACGTGTGGCCCCCCTGGCGATAGACAAGCCGATAGACACAGACCCGATGTCATACACCCTCGGAATGGACGGCGAGATGCCCGCCCCCCCGCCTCCCCACGTCGTAACCAATACCCGCAACAGCGCCAATCTTGGCGACAGAACGGCGAACGTTCCTCTCTCACCCAAGCTGTTACCCTGCAGGCCATATCTGCGTATATAAAGGCGAAGCCGCCGCCTCCGAGACCTCTGCCTACCGACCAGCCTCTCTGTCTTCAGTCCACCTTCCGCCTGCCCTCCCAGCTTAATCCCCGTAAGCTCCCCCTCCCCACTTTGGCCACCTATCCATGCCTTCCGCAGCCCGCTCGCTCCGCTCCACTATACGCTGACACCGTCTACAGGTCAAAACCAGTAGAAAAACAGCAATGTCCATTGCCGTGGGCGTTCACCAGATCCTCGGGGTCTTCGGCGAGTACCTCGCTGGCGTTGCCGTGGTGAACTCTGACGGCACGAAGGTGAAGACCATCACCTCGTCGCAGGGCGTCCCGTACGACCAGTGGAGCGACTGCCTAAAGCAGCTCGGCGATCTGTACTCGAACTACAGTGGCGAAGACCGCTCCTGCAGCGTCGACGAGATCGATGAGACCGCTTTCGGAGCCTTGGTCAAGTTGTTCAACATCCCTGGATCTTACCCCATCCCCCAGCTCAAGCAGGAACTGGTCGACGCCATGAACCTCTGCCTTAAGCGTCGCTTGAGGGATTATTAGGCTTCAGCGTAGTTCCGTGCGTCCGACAAGGTACGTATCGTCTCCTTTCCGTCTCCTTGAGTCCGACACTGATCTCCTTGAAGTACGGCGGCGTGTTGTGGGGTTCGTTGTAGGCCTATATCGAGGGTGAGGCGGAGGGTGGGAGATACATTTCATATTGACTGTTTGCGTCCTTTGACACTCTTTTTTCACCGTTTTTTTTTTGTTTTTCGAAATGGAACTGCAGTCCATCTCGACGCTTACCCGAACTAAACATGAATGAAACCATTGTGACTCCTCCATGAAGAACGCTACTGCGATTGGTGGGTGGTCCTGCAATTCCACTGACACTATCTTGATGCCGATGTTTAGGGTTGTTCGTTGTTAGGGTTGTTGGAGATAGTGGATTGGATTTTCTTCTAGTTGTGTAGGCTTAAATAGATCCCCACGCAACTTGTTCACCGACTACTTCCTGGCTGTAACCCGTCCGGTCCAGATAATCCTCTTGTTCCAGTCCTCTTGTCCCAGTCTTGAGCTTCCTCTGTTCTTGTGTCTACCTCCATACCCAGCTGCCCTTACAAATAGTACCACCGAACGTTCACAGCATAGCTCAAACTCGACACCAAAACCTCACCGGCGAAGACCACCACCCGCGGCGATCATACATACATATATCCCCATATCCCCAGCCTTTCCTCATAAAGCGACACATCACAAGGAAGATGCCAAACCACCTCATATTGACATTCGAGCGGTCGCACGCCGTCATGCGCCCCGGGCACACCGAGCAATTCCTCCGCGACATGATCGGCGTTTCGATGGAGAAGGTATTGAGCGAGAAGAAGTTCGTGCTTCTGTGCAACGAAGCACAGACAATGTCGCGCACAGTGGTGCTACGGTGGCCTGCAGCGACACGAAGCGTCATAACTCGATGCAAGGGTGATTCGCATTATGCATTTCGAGTTTTGACTTTTGAGTTACTAGTTAACAAATGTCAAAATTCGAATCAAAGAGAGCTGTTTTATGCCATTCATCAACGGTAGATCACAACTCATAGAATTAACTCCTTTTTTGTCCGATTCTCGATGGCAGCATTGGTTGTATCTAGAGATATGCACACAATTACTTAGAGGTGTGGCCGGCTAGCGGGCCTTGGCAACCGTCCAGTCACGTGTACGGCGGCGTGGCCAAACACGCCAAACGATCAAATCGTATTTCTTGCAGACCACAATGCACAAGAAGGGGGTTCTGCAAACCTTCGTGCTCAACATTTTAATTTACGGCAAACCTTTAAAATGCCATCGTTTTTGGCGTCTTCCTTTAACATGCCACAGCTGGCGCTTTTCCTTTAGAATGCCACCGGTTTCGGGTACAGGCAGCAACCACCAGGAAAATCTCACCACAACACACCGCACCTCAACCCAACAACCCTCAAGCATGCAAAAAGATGGCAACTCAACAGTAAATCTGGATTCAGAAATTCGATTTTCTGAAGTCATTCAAGCAAGCGGTCATGGGCTGGGCGATTGCAGTGCACTTCAGCACAACCGGCCACCGTCGCCCCTGTCGCTGGGGCACTTGCAGAGGTCCCAGAAAACACTGAACAGCGCTGTAGCCAATGTCGCGGTGTGGGACTCAACCGTGCTACTTGCCGAGAAGTCGTATAATTCCCAATTGGTGGCTTGTAGATACCTGCGAGTAGTTTTCCGATTGCTAAATAAGAGTTGTGCTGTGGGGGGGGTTTTCTGGTGGTTGCTGCCTACGCCCGAAGCCGGTGGCATTCTAAAGGAAAAGCGCCAGCTGTGGCATTTTAAAGGAAGACACCAAAAACGATGGGCATTTTAAAGGTTTGCCGTTTAATTTATCACCACAGCAGCGAACAGGGGTCCTACTACACAAACTGGAGAGCAGACCAGGGCCCTTGTCAACCCGTGATTTACTGAAGCTCACAAATAGCGTGATTTTAAAAATGTAAACAAAGACGATGATTGGACGGGAGCCACAAGGATAGGGGTATATATAGACGTCTTGACAATAATGCACTAGTACCGAGACGATGCCTCTTTTCCTTTCTCCTGCTACATATGTAGATAGATATGCTCGCTGCAATTATCGAAGCAATTTATGCGCATACCGATGACGCTGTTCCACCGACACCAAGAGTAAAACATATCGCAACTCTTCTTCACGGACCTACTCGAGTAGTCAAGGAGCACCGAAGCGCCGTATCGCCTGCAATCAACCGAATAAAATGACTGTCGACGATAACTCCGACGATTGGTGCCTTGAATATCTACGTTTTACTCGGGGCCGAGATCACTGAGTTGCGCGCAACAAATATCCTCGCTATTGTACAGCGATAATCGCCCTAATTAGTTCGTGCACGGTCGCGTCCCCCACCTTATAGTTCTGGCTCGCGCTCTTTTTTTTTTTTTGTTTATTCATTACTCGCATGCGACCTATGGAGATCATGGCGAGAATATGTACAGTCCGTTTTCCTGTCCGCTGTCCGCGCAGTGGCGGCTCGTTGCAAGCACCCCTTTGCCCTCCGCCCAGGCCTGTCCCACGAAGAAAGGTAGACGCGCCCAAGGAAATTGACAAAGGGAAGAAACAAAGGAAAAGCGCACCCCGCCCCCCTACCCCCCGCCTGTCGACGCCATGAAGTCAGGCGTGGGTAGGAACAGCGGTAGTTCCCCCCCGGCGTCCTGCTCCTCGGCCCTCGCCTCCTGCTCCTCCAGCCACTCCCGCACCTCCAGCTCCGACACCGCGCTCACGGCGTCATCCTCCTCCGCCCCCGGCACCCGTCTGCCCACGTCCGTGGTCAAGAGGAAGTCTCTGGCTCACGCTCATGGTGTGCAGAACCTCTCAGTTTTCGAGAGCAAGCTAAACCCCTATTTTACCCCTACTCTAAAAAAAAATCAAGCTCTCGAGCACGGAATCTGCAGAACCTCCCTAATGATGAAACACCTACGGCTACCTTAGCACCACTATGTATTCCTCGCAACTTTTGCTTCACACCCGGACAAAGCGTGGCTGCCCAGGCGCGTCGCAGACCTAATGCCTGTATGCATCCCGGCCTACTGCTCATACGCGTCGCTGACCTATACTTGTACGCTTTGTAGGATTCCCCTCGTGCGCATTGCAGGCTGCCCCCGTACGAATTGTTCGTACACGTCGCTACTCTACGTTCGTAAACTTTCCAGTACTGCTAAAACGCCCGCCTCACCTACTCGCCAATCCGCGGATCACCCGCCTTGTCCTTGTCCTCGCCCGGTCGCTCGCCTGCGTGCTCACCGCACCCGCTCGCTCGCTCGACCGCTCATCCGGTTTCACGCCTTGTCCATTGTTGTGCTATTGCCGGTTAGTCCGCTCGCGTGTGTACGTTTCCACGCCTTGATCATTGTTGCGCGCTTGTCGCCTCCTCACACATCCACGTCTCCACACCTTGTTTATGGTTGCGCGCTTGCCGGCTAGTCCACTTGCTCGTCCCCTGCCCCTCATCCTCGTCGCGCGCCTGCCAGCTGCGCTAACATCCCTCGTCCTAGTTCTCGTCTTGCTACGTACGGTTCGCTACCTTAAGCCACGCCAGGCCACGCCCGTTACAAATATGGAGCCGTTGTCACGGCCCGCCGCCGCTACGAAATGACCAGATGCATTGTTGGGAAAGGTTCTGCATGTTACAATGTATGGTGGATGCAATCCCCACCTCGCGACAGACAGAAAATCCCGAGCCTTCTTCACACCGAGAAATCAGAACCTTCCTCGCGCAGCGCAACCAGGACCTAGAACCTTTCCTCGCCGTGCAATCCAGAACGTTCCTCGTACTGATGGTACGAAATCAGATCAACGCGAGTGTGTTGTATTCTCTCGAGCTGCTCTACTACTGCCATGCTTGGCGCCCAGACTGCGCTAGCGCTGACTCCCTGAACATTCACAGCGTTTATAATAGCGGTGAATTGAGGCAGTAGAAACAGAGTCCAAAGCCTTGGGAACAGTGGCCCTTAATCCTTCGAAAGAATTGCTGCAGTTCTCCCGCGAATACCGTCTTGCTCCACACCAAAGTGAAATTTTGGATAGAAGATGCACAGTTGATTTGCGGCAGCCAGCTCCACCCCAACCTGCCCCCTGTTCCCGGAAGTCTCGCTGGGCAGTCAACACGGCACGCGCACAACATCTACCATTTGTGTCTGGTGGGCAGCCCTCTCGTCCATCGGCAGTGGGACACCTCAGCGGATGTGTCACGAGGGTCCCGGCGGGTTACCGGTTCAGCCGATGCGTGTTTTAGGGTAACATGTTAAGTTGTATAAATCCGCTAAGCGATGGTACGGGTGCGAAAGGTGCGTCCCGGTGATGGCTGTGTTGGTATTGGATTCGTTATATCTAGAAGCACATTGAATTGGTGGCTTGATGTGGACTCGAAGCCCCGCATCCACCACATGAAAATTCATCACTTAGTCATCGTCATAATTCATCACTCGCCAAACGAATTGCCGCTTAGGTGTCGATCAAAGGTGTGCCCAACCATCGTACCGCTCGGCGCAGAGCGATACCGTTGTTCCCGCCTAGTTTCGTACCGTGCAGCATGCGAGTGAGAGTGAGAGCGAGTGAGAGTATGAGTTCGCTGTGCATTAGGATGGCTCCCTCACCCTCCTGTTGTCTATGACCGACTTTCCAGGCGTGTCGAAAATGTTGTCGCCTCCGCGCTGGAAAAAGCCCTGCGTGCTCTGCGGTTGCCAAGCGCCGGAGGCGGCGCGCCTGAAGTTTGGCCTCCCGTGGCCCTTTCCCTCCCACTCTTCCTCCACTTCCATCTCCACCTCACTGCTCTCAAGCTCGCTGAACTCGCTCCCACTGACTTCTTCCGTCTCCTCCTCCCTGTAGCTCCCTCTTCCTCCGCCCGGGTTGGCGTGCCCAGTCACAACCGGGGATGGGACGGCCGACGTGCCCTCTTCATCAGACATCGTGATGTCTATGAAGCGTGTGGGTTGAAAGTCTTGGCGTTCGTTGGTGTTGAGTTTCGTCCGGGTGTGGTTGTGTGCAGATATCGACGACTGCCCAGTGCTGGTAGTGCCGGTGTCAGAAGCAGACAAGGGTCCACCTCTTCAAGCTGTATCCAGAGTGGAAGGGCCAGCAGAAGGTACTGTGGGCGGAGGTGTTGAATGAAAGTGGGAGGGTGAAGCACCGGTTCGTGATCCGAAACCTCCTTGCCGACAAGAGGTGCAGCCAGGCGGTATTAGAATTCCTCTCGACTACAGATGTGGGAAGGCTAGTGTGGACTGAGGAAGACGCCAGGAGTGAGACTACTAAGTGGGAGCTCCGGGAGCTCCGGGAGCGCGGGGATGAGAGGAGGGCGGAGGCGGAGGAGCTTGGCGCTGCGGGGGGATTGAGTGCCGGGGAGGAACTACCGTTGTTCCTTCCCACGCCCTCTTTCATGTCATCCGTAGATGAGGGCTGGGGGCGGGGCACAATTTCCTTTGTTATTTCTTTTAGGTCCGATTCTCTTTTTTGCGAATCTCTTTGGTGCGATGCACATTTCTTGGGACAGGCCTGGGTGGAGGGCAAAGGGGAGCTTCCAACGTGCCGCCTTGCGTGGACAGCGGACGGGAAACCTGGACAAAACGTACGCCGCCATAGTCTAGCTAGGCTAAATGCGAGTGTGATTAAAGAAAAAAAAAGCGAGCAGCAGCCGGACAAGACTGTGGCCGGCAGTTCCAAGAGGACCGCCTCGAGATTCTATCTACTGAAGCCAGGGCACTGCCTCACGGGCCAGTACCTGGAATGGACGAAGAACCAGCCCACAGCCAAGTGCTGGTGGTGTGAATACAAGTTGCAGGCTCCGAAGCACGTCCCCAAGAACTGTCCGAAGTGGGGGGAGCAACAGAAGGTGGTCTGGGGGGAGATATGGGAGGAAGCGGGTAGGGGAAGGGACAGGTTCAGGATCCGGGATCTACAAGCACACCTCGGTTGTGCCTCTCACTCAGCGCTTTCATGAAGACAACGTGGAGAGTGAGGCGTCGGAGGGGGAGCTCAGGGACAGGAAGGAGCGGGAAGAGGAGAGGGAAGCGGAGGTGGGAGAGCTTGGTGCTGGGGGCGACAGGGACGTCGGGGAGGAACACTGGGTGTTCCTTCCCACCCTGCCGCTCACGGCATCGGCAGAAGAGGAGTAGGGGCCGGATGGGCATTTCTTTTCCTCTGTTATTTTTCCTTTGTGATTTTCTTGGTGCGTCTGGATTCTTTTGCGGGACAGGCCTGGGTGGAGGGCAGGGGGATGCTTGCACTGTGCCGCCATGCGCGGTATGCGGCGTGGAAACGGACTGTACATACTTCTCGTCATGATCTACCTAGGTCGCACACGAGTAATGAATAAACAAAAAAAGAAAAGAAAAAAAAAACTCAGCGCTTTCAACCCCCTGCACTGCATACCAGGCTCTGAGCAACATCTGGGAGTCCTTCTAGTCTGGTCCCAACCACCGCCGGTGGCGCGACTATCACCGCAGGTGCATCTGCACGCGACATACGGAGATCCCTTCTGGCGGCGGGTCGAAGCGCCGCACAAGGTTGACGGAGACAATCTTCTCTCTTCCATCTGCGTGTTCGGGCTCGATCGGAAGTTCGACAGCGTGTTCGAGTCCAATGTGGAGGGGCGGACGCCCATCTACTCGCTGCCCCTCGTGTCTATTAATTTCGGCGACTCAAACGTCGCACGAATGCTGATCGAACGGGGCGCTGCGGTCTCGGCGGCAGTGTGAGGGCCGGTGGCACCGCTGGGTGAAGCGTCGGAGGCTGGACACAAAGCGCTCGCACAGCTGTTAGTCGACATGGGCGCCGACGTGTCCGCCGCCGGCCGGAGCGAGTGGACGCCGTTGCACTACGCCTTACAGATGGAGCACCGGCGGCTGGTGCGGCTGCTGGTCGAGCGTGGCCCAACGTGCGTGAGGTCGACCGTAGTGGGTGCACGCCGCTGTATCTCGCGGCAGGGGCGGGACAGGCGCAGCTGGGGAGAACGCTACCATCCCCCGCTAGCGCTCGCCATTCTGTGCAGGCGAGATGGTTCCTCACCTCGACGAACGACGGGTGCAGGCCGGAGACTCCCTGCTGGGCGTTACTCTCATTTGGTTCGCTAATTACTGGAATATACGGTTTAATTAGGGGTGGAGTGTTGGACGTCTGTACGGTTGGTAAACTGCTGGCGTCGGCCAATTGTTTTAGCTATGTACTCAGGCCTGCACCAAGTTGCGGACTAGCAAAAACCAGACTCCTCTGGAGAGCAAAATCCATTTATTGCGAGCTATTTTTGGATTTTTAATTGAAAATATCAGGTTTGCATTCAGATTTGTTGAGAAACCACTGGTTCCAACGGTTACATACTGCAGTCTTACGGCTTTACTACACTCAATTACCGCCACTTTCTCTGTGTATCCAACACCCGCATTCACTTATTCCCTCCGTCTAACTCAGCATCCAACACTGCCAGTCCCCTAACGCCGGACAACCTAGCTCTCCGATCATGACAGCAATACTTGAACACCCCACGAATCCGACGCCCACCACAAAGAAACATAATTCGCTGGAGAAACAATCAACCCAAATCCCAAGCGGTCATCAAAACCTCATCAATTATTCCTGCTTGAGACCCTAACGGGGGAAAACATTTACGGTTAGGTCCGCTTAGACCCGAACCCGCCACGCACATACCGCCATCCACTGTCCTGCATGCTAGTGACAGTCCAGCGCTTTGCCTTGACACGAATGCAGTGCGACTCCTCGCGGAAAGTGTCGCTGTGGGCACTGTTGACGATGGATTTGATTTGGCTTAGCCGCTGGCCGTAGTACTTAAGCGAGTAAAGCTTTTTCACTTCAGCGTACACCTCCTCTTCGCTAAGAAGTACGGAATCGTCGCCCTTCTGCATTCTCGTGGTGAGAATTTTGACTTTCTCCTGGTACTGATCGCGATACCTCTCCAAATCTTCGAGCTTGGTGGCACCGCCGCCGACAGCCACCTTACCCCTCTCCTCCCTAATCATGAAGGCAAGGTAGTCGAGAGCCACATCGTTGTAAGGGGTAATCGAATTCTTTTTCAAGAAAATGCAGAACCGAATGACAGCGTGGTCGATCTTGTCATATTCGGCTTTGATGGCTGCGATGAACGCTTTCTTCTCATCAATGGCGATTTCCTTCCTCTCCATGTCGGAGTTAGCGGCGTTGAGTCTTGCTTCGGCTTCCTTGCTCTTGATGATGTGTTGCTCGGGCATAAGCTCATACATAATGTTTAGGTGCATTTGCCATGAGTGCGAGCATTTACTGCAGGAGTTGCTGTTACCCCGGAAGGCAGGGCAATGGATAAGTCCCGGATGAGCTAGAGTATCGGCCGGCACGTCGGTCAGATAGCAAGGGTTGTGGCAGATAGTCTTGTACACAACTCTCAAGTTCACTTTGGATAGATCGGTGCCGTCGTCTTGATGGTCAACACAGTCTGAATGAGCACAGACAGTCCGTGGTCGGTCAAGTTGATGCGCCTTCAAGGTCCTCATAGTCACATACAGCTGCTTCTCGATATCTTCTTTCTTCAACCTGTCGTTCGAGAGAGATTCGATCTGCTCTTCGTTCACTTTGATAGTGGCGTTCATTGTTCGTATGATCTCGGACATCGGCTTGGTGAGCTCCGTGATCATGTGCCGGGTTTCGTTCAGGCTCACAGTGCTTTTGACTAGGTGTGGCTTCAGGCTCAGGAAATACGTCAATAGCCTCTGGGATTCCTTCGCTGACCTTTCCCAGCTTCGGTTGTAGTCCTCATGGTCTCCGAGATCAACCCCCTGGTGATGAGCAGCGAGATAGCGGAAACTCTCGGAATCGAAGCAGTACACGGTGTGTCCGAAGAGTCCGATATCAACGTCCGTGTTTCTTGCCAACTCATTTTTCAGCGGCACAAACGTATCACCCGGCTTGTAGTTCGATCCGCGAGTATTGGTGAAACCGAAGACCATGTTCCGAGCAGCATCGCGATGCAGGTGTGTTAGAAGATCTTTGATGCAGAATCGGAATATGAGGGTGAGACAGGAATTGTTGGGCTTAAGGAGGACCACAATGCCATGGATCTTCTCATAATTGGAGATGACCGATAAGATGACGGCTATATTTTTCGTATCCTGCGCGGCTCCGCGGGTGTCGCCTATTCCGGGTGTGTCGATCAACCGGACGGTATAGATTCCTATCTGAACGCTGTGTACGAGTGTCCTCTGCGTCGCAGATTGTCCCTTCGACCCATCTCTTTCGTTATTGCTGGCTCCAGAGTTAACCTGTTTGCTATCAGTGGAAGCAGCCATTCGGACGGTGGATGATACGAACCGTTGTCTAGACAAACCGGCCACTGGAATCTGATTTGTCCACGACCTGTGTGGTGAACGAAAACGGTACGATGTAATCTAACCGTTTTGCTTTCATGGCGTCGTCAAGTGTGTCATAGGTGAGGTAATTCACGAACGAATTGATGAAGGTCGACTTGCCCACGCCCGTCTCCCCCAAGATAAGGATATTCAGCGCATCGAGTGGCTCGAGTGCCATAAGCAGCGGATGGAGCTTTTCGTCCTGGTATTCGGCCATGACTCGGCACCGTGCATGAGGTTGTTGCACTGGAAACGCCAGTACTTATACGGGCACTTGCCGCAGTCGCAGTACAGGAAGGTGTCGCTGTAACTGAATAAGATCGACGCATGACAGGTATAGCAGATCCAGTCATGATCCGTACCCAGAGGGCAGGTGGGACTGGGACACGGTATCCGGACTGCTGCCATCTTGATAGGTCTCGACTTCGGGCTGCGCTGCAAGAAGTCGGTGGTGGGCCGCATGATGCACTTGTCGGCGAGCTCCCTTCGCTCTTCTACCACGTCTTCGGTGATGACGGTGCCATCGCGTTCGTGGGATATGTATGGATTTTCTAGATTCTCACCGATAAAATCGCAATCCTTGACGATAATTTGCGCCCTATAATCGTGCTGCTGTCTCCAAGAAGGTCCAGAAGGACCGCAGAGTTCTCGTCGAAAGCAGGTTGCTGACGCTGAGAATTCCTGCTGAAATGGAAAACGTATATCTCGCCGCTCACATTCTTCAGATGCTCCATGTCGCCAATGGATGTGACATATTTTGCTCCCTTCCCCGTGACTAAGTCGACGAAATCGATCTTGTCTGCATACTCGCCTGACGCTGCGGTGATCGAACTTGGCGACAAGTTTCCGTTGCTGAATTCATCCAACAGGTTCCATAGTTTGGCGGATTCCGCATTGCCAGACCGAACAGCTTCTAGGGTAGTGGACAATTGAGATTTCAAAGTGGTTCTCCGTGCGATCTCACGGCACTTGAGGAAGTCTATCTCGTTGATATGCTCAGCCGGGACGCAGTTTCGATGCCTCTTCAAACGGGATTGGTAGTCGGAGAGTACCAGCTGGGCGTCACAGAAGAGCTGAACCAATTTTTCGATAATTTCGGAGCTAAGCGAAACGTGAACGGGAATATTGTCCGCAATTTCCGTGGGATGCATGTACTTTAAGATGAACATGGGAAACAGGGTGTACGTAACTGGCTTCCTTTGCCTCCGTCGGACTTGGAAATGTATTACGGAATCTGGGTGATGAATTTGTGCGCGTCTCGGAATGTCGTGTGCAGCGCACCGAAATCCGTCACGGCATCGCTGTGGAAGTGAGCGTCAAAGCTATAATCGGGACCCCGATCGTCGCCTTCCCCCTCGCTCCCTTGTTGGCCGGAGACATCAAGCTGTAACGACTGAAGCTTTGCCTTCAAGATGCTTTTGATACCGGTCTCGCTCATGGCGTCGTGCGCTAACCGCTAATGCTTGGCTGTCACTACCGTGCAGGCGCCCCAGGTGATCTCGCTGACGACGTACGTGCCGCAATTGTCCTCGGTATTCCGGATAGCGAGATGGCTTTTGATGTTGTCGCCCACGAGCTGCAGACTCTCGTGCACCGTCGTGATTTTGTGATGCATCGATGCTTGGATGATTCTGTTGGTATCGCGGCTTTCGTTGAAATAGCTGACTGCATCTTCGGCATTGACCAAACCAGCCAGGAAGCCAGCCTTGAGCTCGGCGCCGAAGCCCATCTTAGTGAACATTTCCTCAAAAAAATCGCTTTCAGAGTAGTCGAATGTGATACTGTGATTTTCTGTTCTGCTGATGACAGTGTCTGGGATTTGCGCACTGAACAGGGAGATGGGTAGGAAGGTATCGGTTCGTGCATCGTAGAGCGTACCCAGGCTGGCCACCTGACCGATTGCCGGACTCTTGGTAGTGGCCAATGCAGAACAGAGTGGGAGTGATGGGTATCGGACGTAGTGGGAAGGTTGAATGTTCTAGGAAGGTTGGATGTGGTGGGGGTGCTGTCGGGAGGTAGTTGATGTGCGGGTAGTGAAGTCGTGATGGAGCGGGGTGCCAGCTTAGGTGTAAGTGCCAAGGGTGGCTGCACGGCTCCTAGCGAATAGATTTAGAGTACGGCTTTTATTTCCCATGACCCATGTTTCTACCGCATAACCCATGCCGCGCGCAGCCATCAGACGGATGGCTTCGGGGGCGTCTGGACCCGGCCAGATGTATGCGCTTCAGACACGAAAGCACATCGTCACACTGCGGAGGGCGAGGCCGGACATCACCACCGAGATCTGGTGGTGCCCAGCACACAAAGGCGTTGCTGGGAACGAGAAGGCCGACGTGTGGGCCAAGCTCGCGGCGGAGGAGCCAGACACTCGCGTGGTGGAATTGCTGGCATATTCGGACCGGGTGGAGGCACATTCGATGCCGCTTCCCAGATCGCTCGCGAACATCAAGCGGGAGATCTCCAAGAAGAAGTGGGCAGAGGCACGGAGTTGGGCTCGAGGCCGGACCTCCAAGATGAAGTACAGAATGCCGAGGAGTCAGAGACCGGACGGCACAGTTGCTGGAAGCACCAAGAAGCTCGCCTCAAGGTTTTACCAGCTGAAGACAGGTCACGCTCGCATCGGGGTACTTGCACTGGGCTAAGGTCCGCTCCTCCGCCCAGTGCCGGTGGTGCCAGGGTCCAACGCAGACGAGAGAACACCTCTTCAAGGTGTGTCCGAAGTGGAAGAGACGGCAGAAGATCTTGCGGGCGGGGGTGCGGAAGGAGACCGGGAGGTGGAAGAGCCAGTGGAAGATCCGGGATCTACTTGCCGATGGGAGGTGTGGCTAGGCGGTGATGGATTTCCTTTCTTTTACGGATGTGGGGAGGCTGGTGCCGGCTGTGGAAGAGGGTGGCGACGCGGGGAGCGACGTGTCGGAATGGGAGCTCCAGGAGCGCCGGGAGCGGGAAGAGCGGAGGACAGAGGAGCTGGGTGAGGAGGAAGCGCTGTTCCTACCCACCCCCTCTTTCATGGCATCGGCAGAAGAGGAGTAGCGGGAGGGTCACGCTTTCTTTCTTCTTTCTTTCTTCTTTCTTTCTTCTTTCTTTTGTTCTTTCTTTTGTTCTTACTTTTGTTCTCTCTTTTATGATTTCCTCAGGTGCGCATCTGGAGGGCACAGGGGGAGCTTGCAACGAGCCGCCACGTGCGGAGTGCAGACAGGAAACGGACTGTACATAGCACCTGCGCCATGATCTATCAAGGCCGCATGCGAGCAACGAATATACAAAAAACAACCCCATGTCGCGCGGCCACTGCGGCAGTGGAGCGTAAGATGGACGAGCAGCTGGCGCCTGGCAGCGAGGGTGGAGAAGAGTGCGGTGGCCGCGGAGGCCGCCGTCGCGACGGCCAAGTGGGAAGAGCTGGGACTGAAGCTGGGTGAGCAAGAGGTGCCCTAGGCGCACTGCAGACGGCGGTGGTGGCAGTAGCAGCGTTCATTCTTTCATTATTCAGTACTCGCTTTTCCGATCTAGAGAGATATATGGCGAGGCCGAAGGCCCGGACCCTCTGCCACAGCGCCGCGAGGCGCGTAGGCGGGAGGGTCCTATCCTTACGGTAACTCGTATCAGGTTCCGATCATCGGGACACCATCCGGAGACGCTCCCTCATAATGAATTATAGGGCACTGGTAGTAAGCGGACGCGCTGAGGCCTGCTGACACCTAAGGAGGGGAGGTAAAAAGAAGGTTAACACCTGTCGTCCAATCCCCGAAGGGCGGGTGATTTATTCGGTGGTATTAGGGCCGGCTCCCGGCACATCACACTACCTCTTGCCGGCCCCCTCCCATCCTTTCCATTTGCTGTTAAGGGCCCGGGCATGATGACAGTATTCCCCGGAAAATGCCTCTAACCCCCGGACAAGTTTATCGTCGTGGCGTGTGTTGAGTAATCACCAGATCGCACCGAATCAGAGAGTGAGAGAGGGTTTACGGCGGGGTGAGGAGATGTTAGAGCTTAGCAGTCTATTGAGTCGAGATGGTGGTGAATCGGGTTGAGATAGATCAATTCAAGAAAACGGCTCACGATTTCTTTCTAATGTCTAAGGATGCAAGAAGAAAGAACTAAGTACAGAACGCCTGGCCGTTACACAACGCTAATCACAATCTGGCACCCAGTTGCCATGTTGCTACGGCGTCTCTAAACTATGGGGTGCGCCTAATCCTTTGTCTGCACGCCGTGCCGGAGCGGCGAGAAGTATTTCCAACAGCGTGCGGTCTGTGCCGTGTTTCCCAAAGACCGTGGTGGCAGTAGCAGCGGGGGTCGAGGAACCGGCAGCGCCGCGGCTGCCAGGAACAAGCTACCAGCGGTGCCACACCACCGGCGGCGCCACAGCAGAGCACGCTCTTGGCGCTACGACAGGCCACTGCTGCCGACGCAGCTAGGGCAGGGAAAGTAGCGGTGGAAATGTCAGAATAATGGGCGTCCGGAGATGACGGACCAGAGGCAACATGTCCGGAGATGACAGCAGCCTTAGTCTCCGAGCACCGGCTCGGGAGACAGTCTTCCGTCCTTTCCCCTTGGCGAGTCCCTCAGGCGCGTTGTATATAGAGAGAATGTTTTTCCTTCGACCTTGTATCAATCAATCAATTCACTATCTTCGTCTCTATCGATCCCTATATTCCAACAGGAAAGGAGGAGGATGAGAGAGAGAAAAGCGGCTGAGGCGGCCAGGGGACAGACGGAGGAGGCTGAGCAGATTGAGGGTGACATAATGACACGGGACGAGGAGGAGGAAGAGGTGGAAGAATGGAGTGACATGGAGGGCGTGAAGCGTGAAGGGCTCTATGCACCACGGCATGCCGCTGCCACCAAAACGGGGAGGGCGCAGCTGCATCGCGCCGCGGAAGGCGGCCACGCGGCGGCCGCACGGATATCGGCCGAGAGTGGCGCCGACGCCGCAGCCGTTGACGGAGAGGGCCGCCCGCCACTGGTCCAAGCCTCCGGCGAAGGGCGTGAGGACGTGGCGCGGCTGCTGGTAGGCAACGACGCCGATGCCGCCGCGGAGGACGGAGACGACTGGACGCCGCTGCTACCAGCGTCGCATCTGGGCCACGGGGCGGTCGTCTGTTCCATCTGGACTGTGGCGCCACCGGGGAGAACGCTACCGTCCCCGCTAGCATTCGCTATTGTGTGCAGGCGAAATTGTGTGCAGGCGAGACAGTTCCTCACCTTGACGCACGGCTGGTGGACTCCCTCCTATTTGGCGTTGCGAGCTATTTCTGAATTCCTTAATTGAAAATATCGGGTGTACAATCAGATTAGGTGAGAAACCACTGGTTCCGACGATTGCATACTGCAACCTTACGGCTCTACTACACTCTCGAATATCGTCAATTTTCCACTGTGTATTCACCCGCATTCACTTCCCGCCCTCCAACTCGGCATCCAACACTGCTGATCCCTGACAGCCCGGCTCTTCGAATCGTAATGGCAATACCGAATACACTCCCAGCAAACTAAACACCACCCCAAGCCATCTCACCACACCTTGAACACATCACAAACCCGACAAGCCA
>Ga0307508_10000342_pt1 | contig 56668 bp, 60 predicted proteins | sample 9_EM_MG_FD_203089 | JGI IMG/M metagenome (GOLD analysis project Ga0307508, IMG submission 203089) | Populus trichocarpa ectomycorrhiza microbial communities from riparian zone in the Pacific Northwest, United States - 9_EM | ecosystem: Host-associated > Plants > Roots > Unclassified | place... | reverse complement strand
AGTGTCCTGCAGCCACCACACACACCCATCCCGTAACACTGGAGCAGAAACCAGTGCCGGCACTCGTCAACGTTAGGCAGGTGAGGGTGCTCTCCCTCGCTGTCTCTCCCCACGGTGCGGCCCCCCTCCCCCTCCCCCCTGCAAAGGCGCGTACGGTACATACATACATATATCTATCGATCAAGTCGGCTCACTTGCCGAAGCGGAGTGCAGTATATTTTTTTTTTTTTTTTTTTTTTTCCTTCTTCAGCTACGGCTGGGAATTATGCTATGTGTGTATGTAAGTAGAGCAAGTAACTCTACGCACATACATACATGCATACATACATCCTACATTTTTTTTTCTCTTCTTCTTTTTTTTTCTTTTCTTCTTCTTCTTCTTCTTCTTCTTTTCTTTTCCTTCCCTACATTTCTTTTTTTTTTCGTTCCGATAAGATAGAGTTAGGCAGTCTGATGAATGATAACTATCATAGGTACCGATGAGGAAGGGGTGGCGGGGGAGGGAATGAATTGGATGGGTGGATGAGGTGGATGATGATGGATGGATGGATGGATGGATGGATGGAACGGAAGGATACGACAACGTGCGAGGCGTGATGCTGATGCAGATACAGGTTGTCGGGACGGGGGGGGGGGGGGGTGTGGCTCAGTCGCGAGTTTCGCGCGAGGGGGGGGCTTCACCCCACGCCGAGAGTTGGGGCGAGTTGAATCGGCTCCTGTAACCCCAATCACATGGACGCAGCCCAGCCGCGTCCCTCTCTTGCACACATACATACATACATACCACGATAGAGTACATATGTCCCTTCTAGAGTAGCCGTGATACCTATGTACACAAGGGCCGAGGCACACACACACACACACACACACACACACACACGCGCGAGGGGGGTTGGCGGGTATGATGGAGTACGATGCTCGGCCGTCTCCTCTCGTATCCTCCACTCGCCCGCACAGCAGCATCTCTAGAGCACATAGAGCAGAGAGCCGGGGGGGGGGGCAAAGTAACCTCCAGCGGAGATTAAGCGCGCATATGGTAGGTAAGTAAGTATGTATCGTTGGGTCCGTCGTTGTCGCTCTTCGCTGTGGTCACCTCCTCCAACACAAAAAAAAAAAAAAAACACTACGATAACAACCGAGAAGAGAAAGAGAAAAAAAGAAACCCCCAGACCCCACTCTCGCACACCCAGACTCCCCCGTGCCCCTCTGGATGTATACACTGCGCATGTATGTATGTATGTTCCTATGTATGTAGGTATGTATTGCATTTTGTGTCGTATTGGCTCCGACAAGACGGAACCCGAAACCCGGGCAACACGAAATAAACCCCCCCCTCCCCCGGACGGACGGCTTCTCTCCGGACCCGAGGAGACTACGATACCTACATACCATCAGGCCTAAGATGGTGATGACGATGGCGATGATGATGACGACGTGGGTACAAGTCTGAAAGCAATCCCGGCAAGTGTTCTGGGTAGATACAGACACCGGTGGCAGGTAGAGTGGGGGCTCTCTAACCGGGCGCTGGGGACGGAGATACTTGCCAATTCAGCGCACTCGCGCCTCCTTCAGTTCCTTGCATGTGTGTGGTACTATAAACACACCCTGCCAGTCGAAACACCAACAATTAAACAAACGAAATCAAACAAAACAAAAATCAAACAGACCAGCCAACCAAACAATCAATCATTCAATCACTAAAAACAACTCCAATTCCTCATCCCAACGGGAAAAAACCCCCCCTCGCTTGCAGAAGAAAGAGAGAGGGGAAGAAAAAGAAAGAAAAAAACGACCCCCCCTCCCTCCGCTCGGACACAACCGGATGTCCGCGGTTGTTGTTTTCTTGCTTGATGACATTTAATCTCGCATGTTTTCCCAGCTCTAGAACGCACCAAACTTGTTCGGCCTCGCTCCCTTGGCGGCCGTCTTGATTCTAAAGACGGCGCCGTGGTCCCTCGAGCCCTCAGGCGTCTCCTCGCCAGCGTCGACACCAGCGGTGGTCACGAAGAGAGTGTCCAGCTCCTTGCCGCCGAACGCGGGACAGGTGATCTTCCATGCGGGCAGAGTGACCTTGCCCACGACTTCGCCCTGCGGGGACAGTTTTACCACACGGCTGCCCTCGTGCACGGCGGCCCAGAGGTTCCCCTCGGTGTCGATGGTGCACCCGTCAAGAACTCCCGGCTCGTCCGCATCGAGCTGGTAGAATATCCGCCGGTTGGAGATCGTCCCCGTGGGGGAGTCGTAATCGTATGCATAGATCCCACGGGAGGGAGAGTCGGTGAAGTACATCGTCTTGTCGTCGGGACTCCCTGGACGTTCCCACGACACCGGAATGTCAGCGATCTTTCCTTGCTCCGATAGCGCCGTGCATCCATTGTTTCGCGTTCCCACTCTCCCACTTCTCTTTCTCTCTGTGGGGGCCGGGTACTCGGAGTGAGAGAGTGTGTATGGATGTAGAAGAAAGAGGGGCTGGGTGGCTCGTTTCTTACACCCCATTCCGTTAGGAATCGATACGTCCTCGATCATCCTGTGCAGCGTCATATCGGGGTCCAAGCGGAAGACACAGCCTTTTGTTTTTTTTTCGAACGTGCACATCAGCCCAATTCTCTTCCTACCTCCGGGTCGGCACAGAATTCCGGTTCCAAAGCGTGACGTTACTGACCTTCTGCTTGTAGTTCCTCTGTATGGGAGCTGGAGAAAAAAAAAGAGCAGGAACACGTATCAGCACGAGTTCGTCGATCCACAGGGAGAGAAATGGCGAAGGGGATCGCTTCCCCCCTTCTCCGCCCTTGCACCCCGCCTATACTATACTATCTCCGCCCACCCCGCTTCAGAGATACTCACTCGTTCATTGTTCCAGCCCAGAATCGGCCACGAGAGTCGACGGCGCCGTCGTTGAACCTTTATCCGTATCCAAACACATTAGGTCCCTGGTTCGGGCAAGCCATGACTCGCTACGGAGGTACCTCATGCGTTCCGCCTTTTCGGGATCGTCCTCGTACACCTTCTTGATGTACGTCAGATTCCCGGTGTTCCTGTTGAAAGTCGCATAGCCGTATTTCGCCGCGACGATGTACTCGTCGGCGCGGCCCTCGATATCGGCAGTGATCCTATTTAAAAAAAAAAAAACGTAGAAAAGTGTCAGTCTCTCTGGGGGTTCCCATCCCCCCTACAAAACGCCGCATGCGAGTGATGTCTCGTGTGACTAACCCGACACTATCCTCGAGCGTGGTGACCTTGTGGGATTCCGGCCCGTCGGCCAGGGATACGGTGTGGATCTCCTTCCGGACGATATCAACGAAGCGGAGGACGTCCGTCTCCTCCTCGTAGAAGGGGCCTTCGCCGAGGGCGCACGGGAACGACAGGTAGGGCGAGCTGACGGTGAGGGTTTCGATTTCCGGCATTGTGGTGGGAAGACTTTGTAGCTGTTTGCGTTTCGTGATCCGCGGCGACGTGGTGATGGCGATGAGATTGCGTGCAGTGGGCGGTGGTGGATGGATGGGTTGAAGTTGTTGGATGATCCCCGAAGTGGGTGGTGGAGGTGGAGATGCGGCGACGCAAGGTACAGAGAGTGTAGAGTACCAGGTAGGTAGGTACTTTCTAGTGGTAGATAAGCCGTCCCATTTTTTTCTCGAAAGATCAGACCAACGACCGCCAAGTGCAGGTCAATGGATAAAAAAAAACGTGCTCAACGCAGGTACCGCAGGGGAGTATCGATTACGGAACGATCTATTGTAATTTATAATTTATAATTTATTTCTCTCTCCCTGCCTTATTCTTTCCCCTTTCCTTCGTAGACATCTATTTTATGTTCTGGATTATCGTCGCCGTGCGCGTGGTGGTGCGGAGGTGGGGCTTCCCTGTACGGGCGGCGCGGTGATGGGCGCGGAAGAATTTAGTTCCCAACCGCTGCCAACGCGGGCGTCTTGCCTAGATACGACGGCCCCGCATTGCCGGGGTATTACATGGCTTGGGGACAGGAGCACGGATGATAAGTCGCGTGGGGAACATGGATATCTTTGTTGCATGGGTCATCACTCTCTGGTCGGGCTGGCTAGATTGTTTATCTGCCAGCATGGTAGATTCAATTAGACGGTGTACGTCGCGCGATTAATGGCAAAACAAGCAAAGCTATCATGGCGGATGAGTACCTTTACGGGGAAAGTCGCACGGGCCATCGTGTTCGATTCTTGGTAAGGTGGAAACCCCAAAGGACAATTCCTGCTTCATTGAAAGACTGGACAAGACCGACGGATATCGAGGTGAGAGCACATGTTACTGCAGCACCCCCACGCTCTCACCTCAACGAGAGCTCCGTACGTCTACAGCGCGGCGCCAAGGTTGACTGCAGAAAACTCGGTCAGGAATGCAATGTCGCGAGCTTACCACTGGCATATCGAGGACACTTACCATAGATGGCCTTGGAGTGAGTGTAATTAGCCAAAGCGGATTCCCCGCACTCCCTTCCGATACCAGACTGTTTCACACCACTGCGGATGATTAGCGACGTACATAGAACGGGGCCTAATCGAATTACCCGAAAGGCACGGCGAAATGTGAATCGTTCGAACTGCGGGGACTCGATTAGCTCGGATTGCGTCACTGGCGGATACCATATATACCTGTTGATCCAGACCACTCCCGCTTCGATTTTTTTGGCGACCACATGAGCTCTGGTGATGTCCCTGGTGAAGACGGCAGCACCAAGGCCATAGGTGGTGTTATTGGCACGTTTGATGGCTTCCGCTTGCGTCTTGAACTTGTCGATGCAAACGAAGGGCCCGAAAACCTCTTCCTTGTTGATCGTGTGGTCATCCTGGGGATCTCGTCAGTGCTACAGGTATACGATTTCGCGGGAAACACCCTACCTTGACACCCTTGAAGATGGTCGGAGCCACGAAGTTGCCGCCGGGCGTGGACCCACCGAGAACGAGCTCTGCTCCCTCTTCCTTTCCTTTCTTGACGTACGACATGACTTTCTCGTGCTGGAGCTTGGAAACCTGAGGGCCGTGAGAGGTATCCTCGTCAAAAGGATCTCCCACGATCGAAGTCGTCGTGGTGTAATCGGCAAGCATCTTGGTGAACTCATCGTAAACGCTCTCGTGCACCAGAATCCTCGAGGTAGCACTGCAGACCTGTCCGGAATTGCTCATGATACCGACGTGTGCCCACTTGACGGCCTGGTCGAGGTCAGCATCATCAAAGATAAGCAGAGGACTCTTGCCGCCAGTCTCGATCGTGATATTTTTGAGATTGACGGAAGCCGCCTTCATGATTGCTGATGTGTATTAGCCCGAGTATCCCCTCGTGATCCGTTTCGAATGCACTAACCGCGGCCAGTGAGTGTCGATCCCGTGAATGCAATCTTGTCGATGTCCTCATGGGATGCGATGGCTGCTCCAGCAGTCTTCCCGTATCCCGAGAGAATGTTGACCACACCGGGAGGGAATCCTGCCTCCTTGATGAGCGTTCCGAGGTAAAGCACCGAGAGAGGCGACTGCTCCGCCGACTTGAGGACAACGGTGTTTCCAGTGGCCAGCGCTGGGCCGAGTTTCCATGCAGCCATCTACGTACGGGCATTAGGAAACGCGTGGGCAGGCGGTGGCAAACGCAGCGAGCAACGTACCACCACTGCAAAGTTAAGGTCAGATCATGCATACAAATGTTTTTCTAGGGTTACGGAATACGTACGAGGGTAGTTCCATGGGATAACTGGATCGTGGGGGTCAGCAATTATTAATAGTTCCTAGAGGTCCGGAACGTACTCTGTCCACTGCGCAACCATCCGAAGGTCAGTACATATATACTCCACTCGAGCAGGTAAGGATATGCCCACCAAACACCAATAGGCTGTTGTAGGACGTATACAAACTTCTGAGGGCCGATATCAATGGTCTTGCCTGGAGGCCTGTCAGACCGGGAGGTAATTTCGCCGAACAGCCAAGCGCACCATTGATCTTGTCCGCCCATCCTGCGTAATATCTTTATCCGTGTCAGCAGCCTACGCGATATCTCAGTTTTATAGATGGTTCACACCTCAGCGTGTTGATAGTCTCTACCAGATCCTCCGACTTGGTCACAGACAAAGGTTTGCCCATGTCCCACGTATCGAGGGTTGCCAGAACATTGAGGTTTTTCTCAACAAGGTCGGCAAGTTTGTACAGGAGTGCTCCCCGCTCCGCAGTCACTAGACGTTTGTTAATCACAGCTCAATGGTTTTGGGAGCCGTGCAAACAACCAAGCTCAGACCATTCGGGACTGTGAAAGGCGGCACGTGCTGCTTTAACAGCTTCATCGACGTCAGCGGAGTCAGCGGCGTACACGCTAGTGATCTCCTTGTCATCGCTTTGGATGAGCGCGTCCTGTCAGCTCAATGCTTCTCATCAGCCCTCCATTGGGGCGGACCCACGTGGGACTCGTCGAGCTGAGTGTCTCTCCGGACTTGGACCTGACGAATTCGTTATTGATGAAGAGACCTAGAATACCGGTAAGCACCGACACGGACTGATCGCACCGGTATCTCCGCATTCACTCACCCAAAGGCTGAGTCCACTTCAGGCCATTGGGAGCGGTGAGCTCGGTGGAGAGGGGCAATTCCTGGGTAGCCATCTTGTCGTACGAACGGTATGTCGGAGCAGTCGTGGGTGTCCGTACACGGGAATGAAGAGTAGGGAAAGGGGGGCAGTGGAGCGATGCGAAGACGATGTAAAGCGCTTCCCTGCAACGGAGGAGGCGGGGTAAAGAGATGCTGAAGATGGAGAACAAGAAGAAGAAGCAGCCCGACCTCGGCGGAGCAATAGGCCAAAGAACCTCGCGTGTAACATTGCTTGCAAGCACCTGTTTTCAGGGTCATACAAGGGGCGAGCGACTACGTCACGACTATGTAATATGGGGTGATGTTTCACTCTGTGCGCCTGCTTGTTGGAGTGTTGATCGGTCGGAGCGGAGTAAAATGTACACAAGACTGCAGTGGGACAAGTCTGAGCCGCGTCGGAAACGTGCAGGTTTGCTGTTGAGGATACCTAGTTGCATAGAGATGTATCTTCGGTACATAGTTAGGTTGCTTGCTCTACAAATAGTACTGATATGTACCGATACATCATACGGGTGAAGCATAACTATGTATGTGGTAGTTACATAAATAACTGCAGGGAGTTGCCGCGTGTAGCCGCGTATAGCAAGGACTCAGAGATAACTCTTATTACTTGTATTCGACGGACTGCGGTAACTCCTGATGTCCGATTGAGTTATTGCAGCGCTGCGGTTCGCTTCCTTCGTGCGGAGGCGGGCACGTGATGATGCTGGGCTTGGCAGCGAGCGATAAGTCGCTTAACTCCACATGATTTCTTGTGGACGCATCCTTGCAAGCCTCCGCATGCACAATTCCGCCATCGGATCAACAGGTTCGGGCATGTCGAGCGTCGACGCCCAGAATCCCAGAATCCAGACAAGTCTTCTGGTGCGGAGAAAGTCTCACCCTCCCCCCCAAGCGAAGGGGATGGTTGGTTGTCTTGCTCTCCTTCGACGCGGGCACCGCAGCTGAGACCGCCGCTGGCTGCGGCCGGATGGACTGCGTCCAGTGACAGTCTAGTGTTGGTTCGTTCGCGAGCGCATGCTTCCCCAGGCAGGGCCGATGATCGAAGTCTATCGGTTTTGGGCAGGTACTCAATGCAGACCACATGCCTGTGCTACGCATCGAATGGCCAGCACCTGTCACAGGAGGGTGGTGCTCGCCCGCCCGCGGCTGCCGCCGTCCAACCTCCGGAGAATCGTCCCAGTTCTAGAGGTCGATCCGAGATGGACCTCTTTGTGTCCGGAAAACGGGGTCTCTTATCTGCGGGAGGCTGGCGATCCGTCAGCTGCGTCCGGCCAGGGTTCCAGTTGGTGCAAGTCGCCGGTCAACCGAAAGAACGGGTGCACGATTGCGAGGGGGCGAGGAATGGCGACAGAGGATCGACTGGCCTGTTCGAGCAACTGCTGTAACCGGTGGGCTCGAGCCAAGGAGTGTTTCAAACGCCCATCTACTCTACTAGTTTACTAGTTACGCCGGAAGGCCCAAAGTCGACTGGCGTACCGATGGCTGCGAATCGAAACGCTCGATGAACCTCACGATCCCAAATCCTGAATCCTGACCGGTTGTTCGTTTTGCGGAGAGGGATTAGCTTTTGTGCAGGAGCAATTTTGCCCGTTTGGTGAGAAACATCCGATTGGTGATCTCTTCCATCTGCTTTTCGAGTTGGGTCCGCAGGCTGGAGGATCGACTGTGGCACCTAGCACACCCGCTTCACCAACACGAGTCCCGGAGCGGTACCCTACTGCTGGGCGCTCGGGCATCGGATTCACCTGTTGGGGACCAGTCATCAGTCAGCGTCGGTTCGGCTGGTGACCTTCGCGGCGTCCGTAGACACAGGTCGTCGGGGCGCTGATAGGCCTGTCCATCAGACACAGCTCACAGCAGAGCAGATTCGGCGGGCGAACTGACATTGCGACAAATAGATATTCACGAGCTTTCGGGTGTCCGGAAAAAAGCCCGGCATTTCAGAGCTCGAGCCGATGATCGATCAACATCGCGAGACACAGGAGACCCCCAACACCAGGCCCGATGGCAGGGACTTTGAGACATTCATATGTAGTGTCCATACATATATACATACCGGTGGCGCAAGGAAAGATCTCCATCTCATTGGCGGGGCATTATTCATGCTGCTACGTACGGCTGTTCTGGAACTAGAAGAATAGCAATCGGGGGATATGGTTTTTTTTTGTTTGTTCATTGTTCGTATGCGACCTAGCACGGTCCTTCCTTCCACAGTCCGCGCGAGGCGGCTCATTGCAGGCTCCCCTTTGCCCTCCGCCCAGGCCTCGGGGATATGGTGTGTAGCAAAGGGCTGCGGCCCGGTGTATATACGCCCGGTATGCGCCTACAATCGGTCCTGAGTCGAATATAGGTAGTCTTCAGAACAATATCTGCAGTGCCCGCGAGGCGTTGCGGGAGCCGGCATCATTGGCTAGCATTCGCTACTCCTCCTGTTTGCTACTACATGTCTGGTCTTGCGTCTGGCCTCAACTTGACGGCTCTAGGCTACAGTGTCGACGCGCTGGCCATCCGTAGAGGTGGAAAGTAGCTCATGGACCATAGATACACACAACCGCGACTAGAATTAGTTAGGTACTACAATGATGAAACTAAAAAAAAAAACTCCATCTTGTGTCATCTGGATGAACTGTCAGAAATCCTGGGAAGCAGCACCCAACGCAGGTATTACAATCCGATTCAGCCGAGACAAAGCAAAATAAGTAGATACAAGTAACGAGGATAGATGTTGCTACATATTACACTCGAACCAACGTTTTGTATCCAGCCTGTCACCGCCCGGTTTCTGGGGAGAGTAGAAGCTCTCCCCCCTTCCTCCGTGGGTATCCCGAATCCCTTCCCGGCCTCTGAGAGCGGCCCCCCAGCCTATTAGGAGAGTAGAGCCGAATAATCTCGTGGTCGCTTTCATCTTGGATTGACGTAGGGTGGGATACTTCGATTTATGGTGGGATGTAGTCTGGAGATTGTGTGGTGAGGTAGAGTGTTTTATAGTTCGTCCAGACGACAGCCATGACTGGGCAGCCTCAGTCCGGCCTTCGCCCTAGGACGGACTGGCAAGGTCGCGGACTGGCAAGACCCCACCTTTACTGACTGGCGCTACAGTCAAGGGGACAATGCAATTCAGGTATTCTGCTGGGATGTCCAGAAGTTGCAGCATGGTGGTTGCCCTCACCCTCCAACGCCCACAGAGGACCTGCATCTCAAGGAGGTTCGACGACGTTGACTGCATTAGGATCCGATGGGATTTGAATGCCGTCGAACCTTTGGCCGCCATCAATACTCACTCGCCGTCAACCATCGCTCGAGACTATCAGTCCTAATTCTGAGCATAGGAGGTCGGGGCGGACGGTGAATGGATAGAGCTGTACATGATACCGCCATGGCCTGACAAGGCCGTATGCGATCAATGATTCATCATCACCGTCACCCTGTGCATTGGATCGAACCACATTTAGCGGTACAGTTCAGTCGATGCCCGAAGACGGAGCGGACGAACCGTGGTGAGCATTGCAGTTCTGGAGATCTTCTATAAGGGCCATGCTAGAAGTTCGGTAGTCGTGTGAGATGTGCGTATATGGGGGCTTGGTATGTACCGAAAGGACTCAAGGCGCATTTCCTTGTCCCGGCAACTCCTGTAAGCTCTAGTTTGGTCGGCGCTGCCCATTGTCGCCGTGGGCCATCTAGTGCGGGATTTCTGCCTGCCGGCACACTTGGTCGGCACGATTCGCATTGTCGATTGCTGGGGGTATTCGGGCTCAAGCGGTGCCTTTGGGTCGTAGTGATACGCAACGCTACAGGAGCTATGGCGATGACTCTGGCGCGGAGTGGGCAATGCGTGGCGGAGCCGTGATACCCTGGTTATGGAATATCAGTAAATAGCTCATAGATACAGCGTACCGGCTGACGAGTAATCTTACCTACCTGTGAGCTGCAGCACTCATGCTCACTCGTCACCACGCGTTCGAAGGCATTCGTAATTAGATACTTATTCAAGTGTTGCGTGCAAGCTCTCTGGGAGTGTCTAGGCCTTTGAGAAGTAATGGAGAATCAGTTTGAGTCGTAAGTCGTGCATGGAGTCTAAGCATGTGATAGCCAAGCTCCCACAATGACTTGACCACCCAATGTTCTTGCAAAAGACAAAAAAGAAAGCGGTTAGCTTAGACCAGAACCACCAAAAATATTAGTAACTTTTGCTTGGGAGAAAAGCTATGATCTCAGAGAGAGTCTGCACCCGGCACGACTTTCCGAGTGATTTGGTAAGGTCCATGCTCATTAGTCACTAACTAGTGTTCAATAGGGAACCCTTGCGCTTCGGACGTCATGAAGCGGCTGTGCAAGCCCAGCAAGCCTGCACCACTACAAAACATTTGCGCAAACATCGCGCATCCCCCCTCCTCGTCCTTCTCCTCCTGTTCTCTCCACCAACCACCGCAACTCTCTCGATATGGTTAAAGAAACGGAATACTACGATTCTCTGGGCGTCAAGCCCAGCGCCACCGAGCTTGAGATCAAGAAGGCTTATCGTAAGCTCGCCATCCAGCATCATCCTGATAAGAACCCGGGCGACGAGAGTGCACATACGAAATTCCAGTCGGTACGTGATCGCTGCTTCCCGGATCTATTACTCGTTATGCGACGCGACTTTTTGGGGGGGGGAGGGGAGGGGGGTCTTCTCTGTTCCTGCGACTGATCCAAGTTTGCTCCCCGCGATGGTTACGTAGATCAGCGAAGCCTACCAAGTGCTCAGCAACGAGGAGCTGCGCAAGCAGTACGATTTGTACGGCAAGGCCCGGGCCGTCCCGGACTCTGGCTTCGGTAAGCATGGATCCACAATTTGGGTGGGGGGCGCGCGCGTGGTTGGGGGTCGACAACACTGACGGTTCTTCACGCGCAGAGGATCCTTCGGAATTCTTCGGCATGATTTTCGGCGGAGAGGCCTTCGTGGACTTGTGGGTATCCCCCCATCTGATTACGCCGCGGGGCCGGGAGACTAATGGGCGACGTAGGATCGGAGAGATCTCTTTGATGAGGGACCTTACGAAAACTATGGAAATCATGAAGGAGGTTGAAGAAGAGGAGGAAGCTGAGAAGGAAGCTGAGGATCCCAAGATTCACAATACTGCCAATGGAAAAGCACCGGTGCCGACCGAGGGCACAGGAGTGCCTACCGCGCATGGTGCGGCAACTGCCCCCGAAATACCACCCAGACCGAAGTCCGCGACCGCGCCGGCTGCCGAGCCTACTGCTACGCCAGATACTCCGCCCCGGCCTGAAGCTTCTGCCACGCGCTCTAAACCCCCGGCAAATCAGTTTTTGTTGACCGATAGATCCGACCAAGATGCACGGCTGGAGGCCGAAATGACCGAGCGGGAGAGAGAATTGAAGGGGAAGGAAAAGAAAAAGAGTGGGCTGAGCAAGGAGCAGCGTGAGGAGTTGGCCGCGTATGAAGCGGAACGTAAAAGGGTCCGCCAAGATCGGGTGGATACCTTGACCAGGAAACTTATCGATCGAATCTCCATCTGGACCGAAACCGACAAGGGTAAGGATACGACCCATGCCTTTAACGAGAAGACGAAGTACGAGGTAGAGAACCTCAAGATGGAGAGCTTCGGTCTTGACATTCTCCATGGTAAGTCCAAATTCCATGCGTCCGCAGACAGCTATGCACTGATACATTGCACTACAGCCATCGGCAGCGTCTACCTCATGAAGGGTGCTTCGTTCATCAAATCTCAGAAGTTCCTGGGTATCGGTGGTTTCTTCAGCCGTCTGAAGGACAAGGGGACTTTGGTAAAGGAGACGTGGGGCACCATTTCGACTGCCATTGATGCTCAGATGACTATGGAAGAAATGGCCAAACTCGAGGAGAAGGGAGGCGACGAATGGACCGACGAGAAGAAGGCTGAGTATGAGCGCAAAGTGACGGGCAAGATTCTCGCCGCCGCTTGGAGGGGAAGCAAGTTCGAAATACAGAGTGTCCTACGGTAGGCCTCGACCTTGAGTATATGACCCATCCTATACACGGAAGTGTTAATGCATTCGTCCAGAGATGTTTGCGACAAGGTCCTCTACGATAAGTCGGCCACTCTGTCCAAACGTGTGGAGAGAGCGCATGCTTTGATGATGGTTGGCACTATATTCAAGAACGTACGTGTCTATCCGTGTATAAGTTTTGCCTTCGGAAATACTTACCAGCATTCCTAGGCCGAACGTGATCCAGATGACGAGTTTGTGGAGGGGGCCTTCGAGCAGTTGGTCGCAGAGGCTGCCAGAAAAGATGACAAGAAGGACCACAAGAAGGATCACAAGAAGGACCAGAAGAAGAAGAGCAAGGACGACGAGTCCTGGGAGGAAGTAAGCATGCCCAGTGGTGGTCGCGCTTAGATCCGGATGCATGTGTGCCTGCGGGTAGATTTGCGGGGGCCACGTGTCGTGCCTTTCCCTCCTTTCCTTTACTGTACCGTTCCGTTCATGTTAGAGGTTGTTCTACTCTTACGTACCGAGGGGGTGATATGGATCAGTTTTCTTGCTTCTTCCTCCCTTTCTCTTGCCTCTTGTGTGCACTGGCTTTTTTTCTTTTTCTTTTGCTGTTGCAGAGCGTGCACATCTGCCTTCTTTGGTGGATTCGATAGAACTGGACAGTTTCGAGATTTTCTGTAACATGTAACTATGCGTTCGGTGTGGAACGCAAAGCATATGGATAAACCACGTACATATAACCAACCACGGACGATGGGTGGAAGGCATGGGGAAAAACTGGATAGCCTAGTTTCGACGTAACGCACGGACCACACCTTATCGGTGCCGCTGCCATTCTGCATCTGTCCGTTGATGCCTTTTCATCGTCGATTTTGCAGATCAGGGGAAACCTGGAGTGGACAAGTCACGAGGGGTCACTCAGCATGTGGGGGCCGATATTGGTTGCAAATTGCGGGACGATCACCTCGCTGGCAGGCCTCAGCTACGCGAGAAAGGTCCAAAAATACAAAGCACGAGATTGCTCGAACGTATCAGAGTTACTGCGACCTAGCTGCGAGTTTGCGGTTTTTGTGACGTGTCGAGAAATGACACTTATAGGACGAACGGCCGGAAAAAGAGCCGCGCTGTGGTGGTGGTTCCAGTTACTCTTTTGCGTGGCTTCGTTTGGTTCGCTGCGAGATAGTTGTTCGATCGCCAGACATTGTAGCTGGGCAGTCTGAGCTGGTGATACTGGCGCTGGTGCTGGTGCTTCATTGTCCTTCAACCAACCCATTCAGATTACAATCTCGGAACCGCCGCCTGCCCGACAAACTTACCAGAGAACGCGGACGGGCAAGAGCGACGCGCCGCCCGGTTCTTTTCGTCAGTGGCTCTGTCCCCTGCAGCTGCGATCGATTCGTGTAGGTGCTCGTTCTCTGGACGAACCCATCGTCTCATCTGGGTACTCTCCTCCATCTGCCATCTACCCGTTTCCCCATAAACATATCTGCAGACTGTCATCGTCCGGGAACAGAAGAAGGAGAAGAAGAAAAGAAAAGGACAAAACCCAAGGGAAACAGTCCCGGCGCGGTTGTTTTTGTCCTGGCAGGCAAAGAAAAGGTTGAATACAAGGGCCTGCCTGTTCTAACTTCTGCCCCACCAAGTGGCTTTGTCTCACGCGCACCGCACAAAAGCCATACCCTCACACCACCACTTACACCAGCCAACCGCACATACCACCCGCCGCGAGCGAGGAACATCCCTTTTTCCACAAAATAATAGCCTTGAAGTTTGTGGGGGAAAGAAAGTGCCGTCCTGCGCGGGGCGAGGAAGAACAACAACAGAAGAAGGGGATGGTAAAGCTTCAGAAGATGCGGAGACAGCAATTACATGTTCGGTTGCCTTGCCCTTTTCGCTAAAGTTGTGTCATGGCGGGAAAGGAGAGAGAGAAAGACAGAGACATATGATATCCATGTATAAAAAGAGCGCGAATAACGCTGACTCGTCAGCGTGCCAGCACTTATCAACGTTATTCGCATCTTCTACCTCTAGTCCACCGGCAACGAATTTGGCCCTGATATCCTCCACCGGAGCGGCCGGGCCAACGATGACTACGATGGGATCGGGAGAGGAGGCGCATCCAACTGCTGCTGCCGCTACCGGTACTGTCGCATCTCTACCTTCTCCGCCGCCGTCTGTCTCGGTGCCGCCTCCTGTGCCTTCGTGCTCGCAAGCTTCGACCGTAACTATTGCCGACGACGACGGCGGCAGCGCTATAAAGAGCCCTGCGCATGAATTGGCAGGGACCAGCGGCCATGGTCGCGAGCTTTCCCCACCAGATTCAAACAGTGCCGAAGAATTCAAGGAGCCCGCGACGGATGTCGATGACGACGATTATCTGGACATAACCAACACACCACTGGCGCTGACGGTGGCTGATGAGACCAAAAAGGAAGGAAACGAAGGAGATAGCCACACCAATCAGATTGTCCGCGGAAAGAAACGGGTAATGGTAGAGGTCGCTGATGCTGAACTGGAGCCGGAGCCAAAGCGGGCGAGAGTCGTTGGTCTCAAAAACTTGGGCAATACCTGGTCCGTACATCTTCTACTGAGATTGGAGCGCGTGCGTATGTTGATGTCATTGAACAGCTACAACAACGCCGTAATCCAAGCTCTGAGCCATACCACGCTCCTCCGGGATTACTTCATTGCGCGCGAGACCCCAGAAGCTCTTCATCCAATGGTATCACAGCTGCCGGTGAAAACGGCGGGTCGGCCCAGGACTAGGAGGGAGGCCCGACTGCAGGAGCAGCTGGGGACCGAGAATTCGGTGGACGTGTATGTCTTCTCCGCCCCATCAGGCGACTGGTTTAGCTCGCTGATGAGGTTTGCATGGATGAAAAAAGCAACCTTTGCAACGAGTTTTCAAAGTTGCTCCGTTCAATGTGGGGAGTAGGAATATTGACTACGGAGAGACAACGTCGTAATCCTGGCCGGGCGGCTACAGTGGTCTCACCGAATGCTTTTGCAGACGCCGTCTCGGCCCTGCTGCCGCTATTCCACGAGAGATACGAACAGCAGGATGCCCAGGAGTTTCTACGGGTTGGTTCCAGTGTACATACCGAGTGACAGCCCTAGCTGATGGCGTCTAGTGTGCTCTGGAACAAATGCACCTTGAATTGAGCCTTGAGAAGGGTGAACAGGCTAGCATGGATGCGGATAATACCATTGTGAATCGCGTGTTTGGCGGTGTTCTCTGGAACAAGGTATGGCTCGATTCAATCGCAGCAATTCGCCCTACATGAGATCTAACCTCCCAGATCTCATGTCTCTCCTGCTGCAACTATACCATCAAGGCAGATCCTTTTCTGGATCTCAGTCTCGTCATACCCGAAGGCCGAGACCAGGTCGCGTTGGAAGATTGTATCGACCTCTTCTCGCTGTCGGAAGAATTAGAGTCCACAGCATCCGGCTCGCCGTCCTCGCCGTCCTCGCCTGCAAGTAGGACCTGTCTGACCTGTGGTTCGGACCAAGGTTTCAGCCGGAGCATCAAGCTGGGCGAGCTCCCGCGCGTCCTATGCATTCACCTGAAGCGCTTCCGCTGGAGGCGCAACGGCAAGCAGAAGGTCGACACGCCCGTACGTTTCCCGCTGCAGGATCTAGATATGTCCCGTTGGCTCGATGACATCGGCGACTGCACTGGTGAGGGGCTACAGCGACTGTACGAACTCTACACTGTCGTGATTCATCAAGGAAATGGGTCCGTATACCCACCATCCATCCATTCCCGGGGATATTGTGACTGATGAAAATTATCTTATAGAGCAAACTCCGGACACTACTACGCCTACGTTAAGGACGGCGAACAGTGGTGGAGCATCAACGACGAGCGAACATTTCGTGTACAGCAAGACCAGGTCCGCAAGGCGAAAGCATATTTGTTGTTCTACCGCCCCCAGGAGGAGACTGCGATTTCCACACCCGGCTCGACTATGGAGGATCACTCTACGGCTACCACTGCCACCGCCACCGCCCATCACTAGTATAATTGCTTAAACGGAATATCCTTCATCGGAGTTAGGTCGGAGTTTTGGAGTATCAACGTTACGGGATGTCGGTTCGGCTTGTGTATGTAGATGTCTTACTGGCTGGTTAAACATTCCTCCCCTTGTTTTTTTCTTCTTTGCTTTGTATTTGGATGGCTGCCTCTACCTACTAGGGCCCTGTAATTTCGATATGCTCTAAATAAAGGTTTTTACTAGGTATATGGTGTTCGGTACGGTATGCACGTTTATAGTACTATCCACAGGATCTCTTAGGACTTCTTTCTTGGCATTAGTTAGGTATCTCCAAATAATTAGACGGAGGATTCTTCATTCGTCACCGTTTGCTGGTAAGCGGAATATCACTCCACCGTCGACTAAATATTTGTAGGAACGACGGCCAACATCGCGTTTATGTATGTATATACCAGCCAATTAATTGCTTGAGGATACATGTAATGCAGCTACATGTCTCCAAAACAATCGAAACCCCACAAAACAACCATATTCTTACGCCGTGCTGTGCGATTCTTCTATCTGTACTGACTACCGCTTCTGAACGCGAGCGAATGCCAACTTCTGCTTCTTTTTCGGGTGTGCATTTGCGGTTTGCGGTGGCGGTGCTAGTGGCGGCAGTGTGGACGAGGCGGAAGACTCCTTGACGGCACTGCGAATGGCGCCCTTCGACAAGCAGAAATCCACGTGTTGGTTGAATAGTGTATCGTCGGCGGGCTGGGGGGTGGCGCATATCGGGCACTGCCACGACTCGGACACGGGCTCCCGTTCCGAGTTGGTTGCGGCTACGGCTGCTGCTGCGGCCTCTGCCTCGGCCGCCTCCAGCTCGTCGGATAGTTCCTGCGTCAACTGCATTCCCTCTTCTTCCTCCGCCTGCTGTGCGCGCTCGAACTCCTCTTCCGGCCAGACTTCCCACTCGCCCCCGTCGTTGTCGACGGTTTGCTTCCGCTTCTGGGGCGATGGCGGGGGCGGTTGCGGTGTCGAGCTGCTGCTGCTGGTGAGCCACTTCTGCATGTCTACCGCCATCTCCTTCCTGTTCTTCATACTGACCAGCCCCGTCACGCGCAAGCCCATGAGCCTCAGCTTGAGCCCGGGGAACTCGGCTTCGAGCGCTTGCAGCAGCGGGAGGGCGAGGGTGTACAGCTCGTCTTTCCCCTGGACCAACCTGCCGAGATTCCTCTGTCTCGTGTAGACCTCGTAGGTGTGTAGCTTTATTTTGAGCACGAGGACTTTCCCGGCGAAGTGTGTCTTGACCAGGTCCTTCTCGAGCTCCTCTGCGGTTTGGCGGAGCTTCTCGCGCAGCTTCTCGGCGCCGCTGAGATCGCGGAAGGTGCTCTCGGTGCCCACGCTCTTGCGCTCGTACTCCTCCGCCGGACAGATCACGGTGCGGCCGATGCCGCAGTAACAGTGCAGCAGGAAGGAACACGCCTTGTCACCGAACAGCGGCCGGAGCAGCCCGCGCTGCGGAAAGATGTCGCCGCACGTTCTGATGTCACACGCTTCGAGCTCGCGCTCGAAGACCCGGCCGACGCCGTTGACCTTGCGCACCGGAAGCGTAGACATGAAGGTCATCACTTCTGACCGGGAGTTGGGAACGCGCTGGATAGAGGTGCGTAAGAATGTGGATTGAGCATGGCGCGGAGTGGACGAGGCTCACGAATTGCCCGTTCGGCTTGTTTTTGTTGGACGCTATCTTCGCGATCTTTGCGTTCGGTGCGATACCCGCACTGATGCTTATCTTGGTCGTTTCGAGCACTGACACGCGGATGTGTTCTACCAGGCTCTCGGGGGTGTATTCTGGATGCTCTTCCAAGTACTGTAGCCATTAGTCTAAGATTGCCCCACCGCTGGGTGAGTATGAATGGAGGGAAGTACTTTTGTGAGATTCAGGAAGGCCTCGTCGACACTGGCGCTCTCGAATCTTGAGTCGTAAATCCTCAAGATATCCCGGATCTCTTCCGCCTTTGCACTGTACTTTTCGAAATTATGTTTGACGAAGACCAGTTGCGGGCAGATCTCTCCACAACGGAAACGACGTCAGCGTCCCTCCTCAGATCTCGTCCATCGAGAGAAGAAGCGTACTCTTTGCAATATGTCCTGCCATCCCGGACCTCACACCGAACTGCCGCGCCTTGTAGTTACAAGTCGAGAGCACACCTCCGCCGACAGCCATGGGCACTTCAAGTAGCCAGCAAAAATGTTTTAGCAAACGCTCCTCCAGCATTTACGGCGGCGTATAGTATGCGAAAAGTGATACCGTTCTTGAGTTCGGGCCGGTCAAGCTCTTCCACGGAGGCGTAGAAGGCATCGCAGTCAACATGCACTAATCGAGAACATTCAGTACTTAAGACGACGGCGGCGGTGGGCTATTCTTCACAATACCGATTATCTGGGACAAATCTCTCGACTTCTCTAGCAGTGCGATCTATCCCGGCATCAGAACGAACGAACCCCCCGGGGCCTCAGGTTACAAACCTGCTCGTCTGCCCTCCGGATCTCCGCTGCCAGTCCGGTCTTTTCAAGTTCCTCCTTGCGTTTCAGCAGCGCCTCGATACGTCCCGTGAGCTACATAACCGACGAAACGAACTCAGCATCCCGTCATCTACTTCTGCCGAGAAACAATGCAAGTATGTTCTGTAGTTACTTGTTCATCCCGCTTCTTCTCGTGCCTGAAGAACTTGGAGCCCTTGCTCGCGTTGTAAATGATCTCGCTGATCTTGGTCTGGTCGACACCTTCCTGGCCGGCCTTCAACAGGCTGGGTCCGAGGAGGGAGTAATGGAGTGACGAGCGGGATGATTCCGCGGTGGGCTCGTCGGCGGTTGTGTTTGCTGGAGGTGGGGGGATCATGTGCTTGCCGTCGCTATCTTCCGACGGGATCCCATCAGTGCGCATATCCGCAGAAGGACTCGGGTAGCTGGCGTTGTCGTCCATGGGCGCGCGTGGCGTCGGTTTGCGGAGAACTGGCGGAGATTCCCTGCTCTAGGCCCAATGGATGGGGAAGACGCGACGAAGATGCGTCGCAGTCAGCGCCCCACGTGACGGGCTTCGTGTGTGTGCGACGCGGGTTTTGTCATGTCACCCGAAACCTAGAGTACAACTACTTAGTTATGTACCAAATCTAGAGTGGTGGCCCAAATTCTTCTGCGAATTCCTGCCATCCAGCCTTCAACCTTCTTCTTCTGAACCAACCGTTTTTTGTTTTTCGGATTACTATTAGCCGGGCCCCTCACTGGCTGCTCCTCACCGGCAAGTCCAACCCCAACCCCGTGAGCATGTGCATGCGTAGATCAAGCCAACCAAGCACTCCGCGATGCTATGGAGTTGGCAGCGTGTTTGATCCGCTGCAGAGTTTAGAGCGCTTGTCTATGCCTGCTCGACTTCCAGCGAACGGGTATCTACCGGTACATATCTATGTACGTAACTGCGGGGCGAACCCGTTCCGCAGGCCGGCGTGCGGACGGGAGGGACCCTCTCCCTCGATCCTCCTCTCTTCCCTCGGATAACTCCTGTACTACTACATACAACCCTGTGCATACGGTAATCCCCTCACTCATCACCTCCACCTCACTCCGACCTCACCAGCAACGGACTGATCATCCCGACTTTCACCCGAAAGTCCCACCCACCTCCCCCTCGCCATTCCAACCTCATTCTAACGGAACGAAATAGCCCATATAAAGAGAAAACGAACGGAAAAGAAGAGACACCGGGAGCTGTTCGCCGCTATTTATCGCAATGCGCCGGTCCTGAGCACAGACCTCTCAATTGGGCGTCCTAGCTATGAACTGTTCCAACCCGAGCTTCTCCCTTTTTATTCGCCTTAGCTACACATTTCGACAACGGCAACCACCTCCAAACTACACGTCTTGACTCGTCCGTTAATTTATCTTCAGATGCCATGAAGGTCCCAGCTATAACAACAAATCCACCACCATCGAGTTCCGACACCATCCGACCGAAGAAGAGTGGAGTCTTCACCATGGCCGGTACCACCGATCGGCCCACCGTAAAGGGCGCCCCGCAGAACCCCACAACCCCAGTTCTACCTCGTATGAGGGCTGCAACCTCGCAACGAACCACTCCAAACCTAAACACCAGCAGCGGCCTTCATCCCACTATTGCGTCGCGTTCCCCCAAATCTCTGGCGCGCAAGACCCGCGCCGAAAGCGTAGCCTCGCCGGACCCGGCCTACAACCATCATACACTCACGCCGCGTGGCTACGCACCCGCACGGCCATCCAGTGCTGCAAGCAACCGCAGCTTCGTGACCGTAGGCAGCAATAATGCCCGGCCGTCGCAGGGCATGTTCTTCCACGCCAGTGAAGTCGGCGGCTCAACTTCTACACACGCGCCCATGCCCCAACCTGTCTACACCGCACCCGCCCCCTATGTTGCAGCTACGGTTGCCAGCTCGGGTCCCAAGTTCTTCCACGCGGATGGTGCGTCGCTGGAGGATGACTCCGAGCCGTACCGTGCGCCGAGGGCTCCTAGAGGCCTCGGCGCAAGCCCACAGTTGATGATCAATGGCCCGATTCATACTGCCGTTCCCTCCGCACGAAATGCCAACCACTCGCCGCCATCCAGTCGGCCAGGATCGACGGTCGGATACCCAGCTTCGCCGCATCCTGCATCCGTGATCGGGGGGTCGAGGACACCCGCACCTGCATCCACAGGCATGCCCGAAGGTCGGAGCCGGGTCAAATTTGTTTATGCGAATGGAACGGAAGAATTGTTGCTCCCCAGAAGGTCGTCCTCCGAGGCCGGATCCGTGACGACATCGCCTCAGCTCCCTTCGTCGCCTAGGTTTGGCGATTCGCATGTTGTCACGGCTTCGCCGGCGAAAGTGGCATATCCGTTGTCACCATTGGCTTCTCCGAGCGGACTTCACTCACCCCCTCAGTATTTCCAGAGACATGTGGCGTATTCTTCGTCGCGCAGATCAAGTCTGGATACGAAGGTGCGACACAGCCGTAATGCTTCAATCAGCTCGGTGATCGATATGTCTGTTCCAACGAAAGAGGAGAATGGTGATGCCGACGACGAGGGACAGAGTGGAACTGGCGAGAGTGGCTCTTCGGGAGACGAACACGGCGAGGAGGACGAACTCGATGAGGGACATCCACCACCACCGGCGCCTGCACCACCAATGACTGCCGCCGAGCGAATCAAAGCCATGGAGGAAAGAGCAGCAAACTCCAGGCGAGAAAGAAAGGTGCACTATCTGGATTTTCCATCAATGCCCTCCTACAATAAGACTAACTCTGTGCTCAGGTGATGGATCTCGAGATATCCAACGCATCGCTTTTGGCGATCAACAAGACTCTAGAACGAGAGATGCGGAAGCAGACCGCTGAATTGCGACGCTACAAACGGCTAGCGCGATCTGGAAAATTGGCGGCGCCGTCGAAAGCCAAAAGTCAATCGGGCGGCAGCGCCTCGGGCACCGCATCTGAGGGTGAAAACGCCGGTGTCGCCGATGGAGAGCAATGGGAAGTGGATGATGAGGAAGACGAGGACACCGAGACGGAAGAGCTATCCGAGGAGGAGGAAGAAGAAGAAGATTCCAAATCGGAAGGCACTGCCAATGGTGATAAGCACCAAGAGGGGGATGAAAAGCGGCTTGCTCTGGATCTGTCAAAACATCAGGCGCTGCTCGAATCCTCGGCAAAGATGAATAAGTCGCTTAGCGGATGTCTTCTGGTCACGGATCAGCTGATCAAAGAGGGCAAGAAGGCTCTGGAATACAAAGTGCGGGCGTCGGATGTTCGACTCGGAGGGAGGATTCTGCGCGACGAGGAGGACGATTATCTAGACTTGGAGTCTGTCGATGGCGACGGACTGGCGTCTGATTTCTCGAACACGGGCGACACCGAGGCCGAGAACACGGAAGCCGAAGAGACGGAAACGGAAGACGAAGAGGGGTTCCAGGGCCCATGTCCACGGCCGGAAGAGCTCCAGCCGGTTAGACACACTCTCGTATGATTCGATACTTTTGTTTAGGTGGAAATAAGGCGTTTTTATTGGAGTATTGTGTTTTTTTCTTCTGCTTGTTTTGGAACGGGAGGGGGTTGACTGTTGTGAGGCGAGTATCATTCGATATCGTTTTGTATTCGGGATTGGGCTTAGTTAGCGGGGGCATTGGCTTGACTGATTGATTTCGCACCTCAGCCTTTGGTTGTTTATCTCTCCGTTTTTGCTTCTCTTTCTCCTTCTCTTCTTTCTCCACTTCCTCTTCTGGTTTTTTCTTTTTCTTTTTTCTTTTTGTCTTCTTTATTTGCATCCGCCAGCCATGTAGCATGTAGCTCTCCCGTACAAGATGGCTTATTTTTGCTTCCGTTCCTCTTCTGTTTTTGTAATGCTGCTGGCCTACCGCACACATAACTCATATTCACATACATGCACGAAAATGCTATGAAGCCGCTAGTTATGATTCTCGACAAGAAAGTTTGCGTACACAGTTCTCGCCTGCCATCATTTCATATATCCTACAATCCGCCAACCTGTGCACAGCACGTGGGGTCAAGACTTCTCCCTCGCCTGCTCCTCCCTCACTTGCTTTTCAGCCTCTAACCTCCTGGCCGAAAGCTTCTTAGCCCTCTCGATCAACTACTCACGCATTAGCCCGTTCTCCCTCTTATTCCGCAATTCAACTCACCTCTTTATCCTCCTTATCTCTCACCTCCAACTCCCGAATCCACGCCTGCTGCTTCCCCTTGGCCTTCCTCTCAGCGGCCAGAGCGTCCCGCGACTTCTCCTTCTCGCGCTGCTCTCGGTAGTAGTAGCTTCCGCCGACCATGGCGAGCAGCGTGAACGCCTGCGCGTAGATGCGCGCCCGGAACATCTTATTGGTCTGCTCCTTGTTGCCAGCACGTATCGACCGCGTCGCTTTGTACAGCGCGAAACATGTTAAAGCGCAGCCTGCCGGATGAGGTTAGCGGGGGATGTGACAGTGGGAAAGAGGGAGAGAACCGAGTGGAATTAACGGCTCTTCCTTTAGCCGCCGGCTTAGCTTTGCGAGACGGTTCTCTTCGTAGAAGTTGCTGTGCGAAGGAGTTAACTATTTGCTCTCTGGTCTTTTGAACGCTCACCGGAGACGCACGAGTTGTCGTCAAATGATGATGGGAGAGGACGGTCGGACATTGTCACTGTACTGGTTGGTAGGTCGGGACTGTGAATGTGGACGGGGTGCTGGTGGATGGTGGGGGATGGTGGGGAGCGAGCTAGGTATGTGGTGCGCATCCCGAAGCCTACACCACCACTAGGTACCTACCTTACACAATCGGGCAAATACACATCGAAATTCTTGCAATCGCGATCCACCAGGCTGAATGATGGCTCGCAGGGTCAAAACGGGCTGCGCCGCAGGATTCGAGCAGAAATTTATTGTCTTCATTGTGTTTCATTGTGTTTCCTGTCCCGTTGCTGCACGCGCGAGGGGATATGTACATAATTATATGTAACTAGACGATAATTAGGCAAATAAGCGATCTCAGCTCCGCAAAATTCTTTTTTCACTTGGTGGGGCAAAAGTTCAATTTCCGTTCGGAGCTGTTTATGACTCGTTCTCCTTCATCTTGTCCGCAAATTCGAAACCGAAAGTTCAATCACCCAGGGAAAAAATGGCTTCAGCAGCACCCACGATTGGGGCATTGACAGACTACAGCTCTGCGGTTCCGGACCTACCTCGAGAGCGCGCACCGGTCTCGCTGAATCTTCCAGATGGCACGCCAGATGTGAGTCGAATGTCGGGGGAGCTCTGCACTGGTAGGAGGGCAGGGGGAACGGACGGAATTGACCGACTTTTTCTGTGGGTATACAGTACCTCCGACTTATCCTCACCTCGCGGATTTACGATGTTCTTGATGAAACTCCCATTACCTCCGCGGTGAATCTGAGCGGAAAGCTGGGCTACAAGGTGCTCTTGAAGCGAGAGGACCTGCAGCCGGTGTTCAGCTTTAAGGTGCGAGGCGCCTACAATAAGATGGCACATCTGCCGGTGGAAGATCGGTGGAAGGGTGTTGTTGCGTGTTCTGCTGGCGAGTCCTTCGTTCCCCCAGGCCGGCGATGATGGGGTGATTGACGGACGGTGAATAGGAAACCACGCACAGGGAGTGGCTTTTTCGGCGAAGAACCTTGGGATTCCCGCGACCATCGTGATGCCACTAGGCACGCCGACGATCAAGCACCAGAATGTCAGTCGTCTCGGCGGGAGGGTCATTCTCTACGGGCAGGATTTCGACTCCGCGAAGGAGGAATGTAAGCGACTCGAGCTGAAGCACGGGCTGACCAATATTCCGCCATTCGACGATCCCTACGTTATCGCCGGCCAAGGCACTATCGGTATGGAACTATTGAGACAATGCAACATTGCGGATTTGGAGGCGGTGTTCTGCTGTGTCGGTGGTGGAGGATTGATTGCTGGCATTGCGGTGTATCTGAAGCGCGTGGCGCCGCATGTCAAGATCATCGGCGTCGAGACGTACGATGCCAACGCTATGGTCCAGTCGCTGAAGGAGGGGGAGAGGGTTACCCTTACGGATGTAGGATTATTTGCCGATGGTGCGGCGGTGAAGGTTGTGGGAGAGGAGACGTTCAGGCTGTGTAAGGAGCATGTCGACAAAGTCATCCAGGTAACGACGGACGAGATTTGTGCGGCCATCAAAGACGTGTTCCAAGGTAAGCCACCACCTCATGTCTTCTTGAGGTCCGACTACTGATGTGAATACACAGACACCCGATCCATTGTCGAGCCCGCCGGAGCTCTCGCGCTGGCCGGACTCAAGAAATACGCCGCCAGGCACTCCCCCTCCAGCCCGACCTCATCCCTCTGCGCCATCCTCTCGGGCGCCAACATGGACTTCGACCGCCTGCGGTTCGTCGCCGAGCGCGCGCGATTGGGTGAAGGCAAAGAAGTGCTCCTCTCCGTGATCGTCCCGGACCAGCCCAAAGTCTTCAAATCCATGATGCAGTGCATCCTCCCGCGGCCAGTCACCGAGTTCTCGTACCGCTTCGGCGACCCGGACAGAGCTGTCATCTTCATGTCCATACTCGTCCAGGACAGAGATACGGAGATCCCGCAGATCCTCGATTGTTTCCAGAGGAAGGGATTCGTGGGTCACGATATCAGCGATAACGAGCTGGCTAAGTCCCATGCGAGGTATCTCGTTGGTGGAAGGCTGCCCGAGGGCATTACGGAGGATGAGAGGTTATACAGATTCGGTGAGGATATCCAGCCATCCTATCCTAAGGGGAGAACGGACTGGCTGATTTGATTTCCCCTAGAATTCCCCGAGAGACCAGGCGCGCTCGGAAATTTCTTGGAACTACTGAACCCCGAGTTCAACATTTCCCTTTTCCACTATCGCAACCACGGAGGAGGTGAGTCCGAACCCAATTTTATTCCACGGACATCACTGACTGAATCCACCCCGTTAAACAGACGTCGGAAAGGTGCTAGTCGGAATTCAAGTTCCGCCAGGAAAGAAGGGAGACCTCGACAAATTCCTTTCAGAGCTGCGATATCCATTCGTAGACGAGACGGACAATATGGTTTACAGGAGCTATCTGATGCCGTCCACGGCAGCGGCAGCGGAGGAAAAAGAAGAGACAGTAGACACCACCACATAGAATCTTAGATTAGATAAAGATATTGGGGGGGGGATTGCCCGGTTACATATCTGCGTGGCGCTCAAAGTGAATGCCTTTCAAGATTGGATTGAATTGAATTGTGATGCTGTGACGTCTCGTGATCTAGCATTACTACCAGAAACAAGAAAAAACAACGATACTCAACAATCAGACAAAAATTTGCAGGCCGCAGGTTTGGAGCTAGGTGAGGCTCCACTCGGGTTGCTGTGACGATGTGTATGTCTCTTAACTCACTCACTACCTGCAGTGGTAGTAGGCCGTCCGGGTACGGTGGAGTGCCTGCTGCGTCATATCGTTCTAGCAGGACAGCTCCAGCGGCTAAATGACGGGTTGACGGGGCGCAGTACCGTGCCCGCGACTCTCGGTGTACTTATGTGGATTGTTGGGTTCGTATTTGGTGACTACTCAGTTACCAGCAAAACCAGTGCAAGGCTAGCCAGGAGAAAATATTGTTCATTGATGGGCCTCCTCACATGTCAGGGATGGGAAACATTGAGGGGAGGGAGTGACCGGACATATGGTGGAAACTGGTGCAGCGAGTTTTCGCTGATGTGTGATGATTAGGGTATCCGAGAGAGTACTTTGGGTAACTAAGTAGTTACATAATCACTGGAAGTTTTGGTGGCCCTGTGGGCGCCCTCGGCGGTGTTGCGGGTTACAGAATTCGACCCCAACAGTTCAGCGGCAAGCGAAACCCCTTAGAGACGGTTCCATAGTGTCACTTCACTTGATGTAGTGTCCTTATGTTTTTTTAATACCTATGTACTTGCCTTATCATAACTACGATGTGGGCATCAAATAGACCGCCGCTTACCCAGAGACCCAAAATTGGAGGAATGCTTTCTGATGGAAATACGGCCTGTTAGGGCCCCAATCTCTCTTTATACTCCAGACCATTCCTGTTTATTCTCGGGAGTCCCACAAAAGAACTTGACCAGCTTGCACTAGTTTACTGGTAGCTAACTAGTCACCATATACCAACCCAACAATCCACCTAAGTGCACCGAGAGTTGCGGGAACGGTACTGCACCCGTTACCTAAGTAAGTGCTCTACATAGGTCATTTAGCGAGCCGGGGCAGTCCTGCAGGACGATATGACGTAGTTGGTGCTCAACCGTACTCGGACGGCCTACGGTACTACCACTGTAAGTAGTGAGTGTGAGTTAAGAGACATACACATCGTCACAGCAACCCTAGTGGAGCCTCATCTAGCTCCAAACATGCGGCCTGCGAAATTTTGTCTCTCCAATCTATGGCTGTTGAGTATCGTTTTTTTTATTGTTTCTTGTAGCACCTACCTGTTAGATAATGGGTAGTAGCCGGGTAACCAGTATTGTACGTCAGATCCAACATTGCCGAAACACCCGGCGGTACAGTAGCCGTGTTTGGCATCGAGCGGCTGGAGCTGTTAGAATACCTTTGAGCTGGTCGCGCCATTTCTCCCACATCGCGTAGATGTTCCCACCTTCCACAGAAAGGATTTCCCAGTATCCTCAGCATCTCGCAAATGGGTCACTCTCAATCTGCAGAGGTCCGAAAGCTTTCAGCAGGTGGTTTCTGTCTTTTAGGTGTCATTGCATCATTGTAGTCCCGCTGACATCTGGTTTTTTCCCGCCATCTACAGAAGAGCTCTCCTCCCTCCTTGCCAGAAAGTTCGCGAGCAAATGTTTCGACCCGCTGGAGCTGTACAGCTTCAAGGACAATTTCAAGTCACTGGCCGAGGCGCAGGACGGGACGCTGTATTGGAGCGAAGACACTCTGATCCGGTTCCTGGCGCTGCCGCCGGACGTCGGCAGCGTCATCTTCCAGCTCACATCGTATCTGGCCGCATTCCCGTTTCCGAGTCTTGCGCCGGCGATACTGGATTTCGAGGGCTTGGTCAAGGCCGTCGCTATCGTGACTGGCCGACATAGGAAGGCTTTGCGCAGGAAGGTCGAGGTGTTGAAGCTGCTGTTCCGAGCGCTGGCCGTGCATGAAAGGGTACTCGAAGCAGTGGAGACGGAGGCAGTGGACTCGGCGGTCGTGTACGATTCCGATGATTCTGAGGACCTTTCGTTGGCCGCACTGGATGCGCTAGATGCGATCGATGTGTACAATGCGGCCGAGAAGCCGTCGAATGTAGTGCATACCCGGATTCCCATGGAGAACCTACGGAAGCTCGTGGCTTTCCTGATCGCCATAGCGCCATTGGAGGACACCCAGCCGCTAGCGGAGTTTGCGCCGCGGTTTGGTGGAGAGGCCGGACAGGCGCTGCAGCAGACTGCGGACTGTGTACTTCGAGCTTTTGGTGACGGGGAAGGCGGGGCTGAGTATCGCAAGTTTAGGGACACGGTGAGAGGATGTATGCCGCACCTCTTTTCGCAAGGGCTGCCATCGCTATTTAATCACTTCCTTTTCAGCAAGAATGTGGACGGACATACGCCCTCTGATGTTGTCACGGCGACGGCCCGCGAGCCGCTGCTAGTCGAAGAAGGCGAGATCATGACACTCAACGCGCTGAGCCAGCTGTCCTTGTTCATAAAGGGTGAGCGCTTATGGCGGAGAGTGCGCCCGCTGTACACCGGTAGCGAAGATGGCTTCTCCATGGGCAACTTCGAGACAAAGGTGCTGAAATGGAACGCGCCGACTATCTTACTGATCAGCGGTACACTACTCTCGTCTGACCCCGCGGCTGCCAATGCCCGTGAGCGAGCTTTCACCAACCTCCTTCCGCCGCGTAGGCTCCCTTCCAGCAGCGCAACCAACGGCACCAAAGTAACCTACGGCGCCTTCCTGGAAGCTCCGTGGAAACACGCGTACAAAGGATGCTTTGGTGATGCCAACACCGTGCTATTCCAGCTTTCCCCTGTCCATAGAGTATTCCGCGCCTCGACGCAATCCCACGACTACACGTATTTCAACAGGGACGACGGCGTCGGCTTCGGCACGCCTCCCCAGGGCTGGAAGAACCATCACCGGCCGTCGCCATACTTCAATATCGGCCCAGTATCACTCGTGCTCGATCACGCACTCGAGTTCGGCGTGTTTACGTGCGCGGGTGGCGGCGGTGCGTTCCTAGTGGATAACGAAACGGACGGGTGGCAGGATAGGTTCGAGATTGACGCCATCGAGGTTTGGGGCTGCGGCGGCGAGAGCGAAGCTGAGGCGCAGAGGAAGGCGTGGCAGTGGGAAGAGCGCGAGGCGCTGTTGAGAAGGCAGATCAATCTTGGGAAGGATATCGAGGCTGACAGGGTGAGTCTACTATATCCTAACGAGGGCGTGGGTGAGAGCGGAAAGCTAACGTAAAATTACCTATTCACAGGCGCTGTTGGAGATGGCTGGACTGGTGGGACAGAATAGGAGCGGGGGCAGCATGTGATTCTATTCTGTGAGGCCATACAAGCAGCCACTAATACCCACAGTTTTTGAGTGGAACTTTGGATAGCTCGCTGAGTATCAAGAGACCAATGCATAAATTCTCACTCGACCATAAGGTCCGCCCGTTGTTTGCTTTGTTCTCCAGGCTTCTAGTGCTCACGAGTGCTTGGTAAATCGGTTAATTCTGAAGCTACTGCTCCTCGACATAATACGTGGCTTGGTGACGATGGTGATGGTTCATTGATCGCATGTGGCCCTATTGGATCACGGCGATATTATATGCTGTACGGTCCGTTTCCGTTCGTCGTCCGCCGCGACCTCCCACAGTCCGCCGGCAGCCCGCGACAGCTCTCCCTGCCCCCGTCTTGCCTATCCCTACTTCGCGCACTCACAGATAGGCATGGAGGACGGGAAGACGAACAACACAGGAACGACGGGAGAATGACTAAACGAACTTAAGAAACGCCACATCTACCTTCGTCCTCTTCATTCTTCGAGCCACCTTCATCTTCCGGCTGCTCCCCCTCCCCCTCCTCTGAGCCCCCGTCCTCACTCCTGCGATCCTCATCCAGCTCCCGGGCCGCTCCCCGCGATCCCATCCTGCGTCCCACCTCTGTGGTCCGCAGGAAGTCCAGTATCGACTGGGTGCACCACTCGTCCGCGCCCTTTGTCCACTTCAGGTACTACCCAGTACAGCAGTGTCCCGTTCGCAGCTGGACGTGACTTGGTGACATGACAATGACGATAGGTACTGTCACATTATTGCTAACGTCACCCGCCAAGCTACTAGATCTTATCATATGATATGGGTTTATGCGAATTCGATATTAGTACATAGGTGTATCAATCCGGCGGACTTGCAAATGTCATGTCTCCATTGTGTTGCAAAAAAAAGCTGTGGAGGGTTTCCGATATCAAATTTTGGTTTAGCTACAGTAACACAAGAATCCACCCCCACCCTAGCTACTCGCCGCCGCACCCCCGAACGCACCTCTCCCGCGCCACTACGTCCCACCACCTCACCACCACCGATCACTACCGCAACCATGGGCTGGTTTGGGAACACTCCGTCCGACAAGGGCGACAGCAGCAATGGCGGGCCGAACGACACATTCAGTCACCTGACGCCGGAAGCGCGAGCGTTCCTGGAGAAGGAAGCGCCAATCAAGCCGTCCGCCTCGCAGGGCGGGCTCTCCTCGTCGTCGTCCTCGCCCACCCCGGGCGCGACGAAGGAAGTGGATCCGACAGCGTTCTCGGCGTACGGCAGCAAATACGCCGACATCTGGGCGCAGTACCGGCCGCTGACCGCGGTCGAGGCAGAAGCGAAGACGCCGCAGATGGTCGTCGAGGACGTCTACACTTCGTACAAGGACCGCCAGGCGGGCATCGGACGGGCCGCGCTGGAGAACTGCGTCTTCGAGCAGGCGGCGCTGCATGATTGCTATGGTCAGGGCAAGCTGAGGAGTCTCGCTGGGTGCAGGGGCGAGAGTAGGACGTTGGATAGTTGCTACAAGAGTCAGCAGGTATGTGTTTATTTGTTGTCTGCAGGTGGGAGATGAGAGGAAACGATATGGGGGGAGTGAGCTAATGCGGAGGTGGAATAGGCATTTTTGAAGCAGCTGGGATATTTGAGTGATGCAAATAGAGACCCGGTGGTCGACGAGAAGATACAGATGCACGCGGATAAGTTGTACCGAGAGCAGGTGAGGCGCGAATCGCAGATTGAGGCCAACGCGAAGGCGGGAAGACCATTGGATTCCGCCTCACCCGATGGAGAGAGGCCGCCGTCGTAGACTTCTGGCTCTGTCTCTTGCTGGATGAGGCTGGGATTTTGTAACATATTTCAGGCGTATCGTTTTTTTTTTACAAAGGAGTTGGCAACAGACAGACGGGAAATGAAGTGTTTTATTTCCGTATTCATGCAACCAACCGGCACTATTTCAGCTGCTCTACCTATCCGAGGACAAGAGAATGTTGGAAATGAAACGAATCGACGTACCCATTGCCCAGGGCACCCGTCAGAGGATTTCCATAATATCAATCTAGGAACGCGCCATTCACTTCCCGCAGATAGAAGCCGCGGGAGTGTTCTCGAATAAGCAGATAATAGCGTTCCCGTGGCCACATAACTGTTTCATGAAAACAGATGGATATATGGGGGCAAACTATCATGGAAATAGGAAGCTGGAACAAGAGGAGGCAAGAAGTCTATGTATGACAATCAGATGTTATGTAGATATGTACCTACTGTTTGGGATCAAGCCCCTTCAAGCGCGCCGCTTTGAACCGACTAATCTTGACTCTCTCGCCGTCCTGATCAAGTGGAACGATAGCCTGCTCCTCTTCCGTTGGCATAAACCCTCCCTGTCGGTGTATCATCTTCGAGCGCAGCTTGTGGAACTCCATCGCGACCTCCTGGCGGTGCACTGTTGGATCGAGGTCGGATGGCGCATGCACCTTGGAGGGAGTGGTTGGTGGAGCTCGCTCGAGCACGGAATCTGACATTATCCCTTTTGGCCCCTCCTCCTCCTCCTCCCTCTTCTTCTTAGCCGCCTTGGCCGCTTTGAAGCGGGAGATTTTCTTGGGTGTTGGACTGGGTGGTTGAACCGGTACCACTGGGACACCAGGAGCTCGCTCCATAACTGAATCACTGATTGCAGAGGATGGAACCATTTTCTCCTTCACAGGTGACATCTGCTTCTGGGTCTCGACCGGTTCCTGAGGTAATTCGACTTGCCGCAGCGGCGGAGATGCCATTTTCTCTTTCTTGAATAGGGACATTTTGGATTTCGGCTTCTCCACAGACGGCATCACAGGGATTGGCGCCGGAGCAACCGGTCCAGCGTTGGAAATCTCCTGTCTCTCCAACAGCTTACCAAGGAACGGCAAGGCATCGATCACGTCGGGCGCAAAGTCAACCCCGTCCGGCTGAGCCATGACTACAGCAGGCTTGGCAGCCGGTGTTGGGGCAATGTCAAGCTCCTCCGCGAATCGAACGCCTTTCTTGTCATTGGTGGGTTTCTTGCTCGCCCCCGCAGGTTCCGGTTCCGTTGGCTGCCGCCTGGTGGGTACAGCTGTCGGCCCAGGCCTAGGTGCCTTTCCAGTTAGCCGCTTCTCGAGCGCTTCCATCTCTCTCCGATAACTGTCGGCGACGGCCTGACGAGTTCTTCGGCCGTAATTATCATCATCATCATCCGTATCAGTGCCTTCAGTGCCTTCACCGTCATCATCGGAGTAGTCCTCGTAGCCATAGTAATCGCCGTCCTCCTCAAGGTTGAGTTCAGCTACCACCGCGCCAATTTCTTTCATGTTGTACTGCAGCATTTCCCGGCGAAGCTTAGCATCCTCTTTACTCTCTCCGGGGACCGATTTGACCCAGTCCTCCTCTTTCGGCTCTACGGGATCATTAATGACTCGCACATATCCGCCGCCCTCTTCTTGATGGTCGGTACCATCGTCTTCGCCGCTGTCAGGCGTAGACGGAGGTTGCTTCTTTGTGGGAGCGATGGCTTGTTCCTCCGGAGTCTTCGAGCTCTTTTCAGGCGCTTTCCCCTCCTTGGTCTTCTGGATCTTTTCAGCATCATCTAGCAGCTCCCCAAGCTCCAGCAGTTCCTTAGGATTCAGATTCCTGGAAGCCACCTCGGGGTCCTTCCCGTTAACCCAAGCATCTGCCAGGACCGTCAGCACAACTCCTGTTAGATGGATCGGGAATAGCAACACACTCAGAACATTCCCCTCATCATCAAGTTCCTCCTGGATATCCATGACGGCCAAGCCATCCTCTGTTTTCGCCTCCGGTTCGCTCACGACAAGGATCTGCGCGATTTTCTCTTCCGCCGCATCCAAGTGCTTCTGGACCCTTTTGATGTTCTCGTCGACATCTAACCTCCAACCACGTTAGCCCGCTTACCAGGTAAAGGCATGCGCTCCCCCACCAATCGTAGTATCCGATGGTGGCGGTGGTGGCGGTGGTGGCAAACGTACACTCGATCCTGTGACCTACCGCGGTGACGACCTGATCTCTCGTGCGCTTGATGCCGACTTTATCACCGAGTAGGCTCTTGATTTCGCCATCATGCACCAGCTCGCCCTCGATTCCCAATCCCACCGCTAGCTGTCCGTCGCCTCCCATGCATCAGTCAAATACAGTCCCCACTTTTCTGCTCTGTTGCGCAAAAAATCCTCACCTGTGCTGGTAACTAGGTGCTCACCATTTCATCTCGGGACGCGTCGGCGCGCAAGGCCAGTAGCTCTTCGCGGAACGCTTCATATTCGAAGGAGTAGATGCGCCAGCTATCGAGGGCCTTGCAAAGTTTTGTAAGGGTACCTTCGAGGCGGAGGCGGTGAGCTTCGAGCGTGGTCGGGAGACTTGTCATCGCGGTAGGGTTCGATCGGGGGGGGGGAGTGAGCCGTTAAATTTATGCCCTTAACGAGAAGGCAAAAAATTTCGCGTGGCGACGGCCACCCCGGCCTATTTAACTACGATCTACATAAGTACTTAGATATGTACCTAGTCTAGCCACAGCCTAGATACGGCAGGAGATCATTCCAGAGCTTAATTTTTCTACGTGCAGTCCGGGCTCTCTATCTATATGACTAGCGCGAGGTAAACTTACATAGATATACGTATGAGTGAATTCTTGTGACAAGATTCTGAAGATTTGGCTGCTCTTGCCCATCCGACCGATTCCAGTCTTGTCTTCCTTGACCTCCTTGACCTCCTTGACCTCCTTCCGGCCTCTTCCTTCCTTCCGACTGGTTTAAGTATCCTCTTCCTTGTCCTCCTCGTCCTCGTCTACCACGATTTCCACGATTTCCGCGATTTCCCCGATTTCCACCTCTGCCGCGTCCTCGTCCACGACCTGAATTGGTACCTTGCGTATATAACACTACCCCTCCAGTGGTGGATCTATTCCGACGTTCTTGTTCGTCGAGGGAAAGTCTAACGATTATCGTTTCGACGGTAATGTTTGGAGTCTCGCGTAGGATAGTGACTAGGTTTTGAAATTCTGGTGGAACGGTGTCATAAATGCGAGTTGTGAGTAATCCGTCTGATACCGCTTCGTTTGTACCGTGGAGTTGGGCTTGGTGAGTCTGCAATCGTGCGATGTAATCGCCGACTTTCTCTACTGACGTTGGATGGGTATTGAGGAATTTGGTAAGGATAGTCGCTCTTCCAGTTTGCGAGGCAGTAAAGTCGAGTCGTCTGAGCAAGGTGTCCCAGATTTCTTTGGGATCGGTGAGATCGCGAATGTGAACTTGAACGTTTGGCATGCACGTCTGCTTCAAAAGGTGAGCAGCCAACGCGTGTCGTTTGCGATAGCTGTCAGTCGCCGCTTTTGCCGTCGCACCATTTGCCACCGGTGGCTGCTGCTCGTCTCGCTGACGATTTAGAACGCGTCGACTACCGTAAGAGCCGATTGGACAGCGCTCTTCCAGTCTTCGTAATTCGTTCCGTCAAGCTTCTTGATAGCACCGTACTTCCATTAGTACCAGGTGTTGTTGTCAAACTTGGACGACTGCATGGTGTACGATTTAGGTAGCAAATTAAGAAAAAGGTCGGAAAAGTTCTTCGATTTGAGAAAATATCTTGAGTAGGAGGGTGAGGAACTTCTTTTTGTCAAAGATTTGATGAAATTGCGACGAGGGCTCATACCCTGTCAATGGGAGTGATGTGAATATCAATGTGATGGTTCTCCATGTGACACTGCCTATATATAGCAGTGTGGTCACGAGGACTGACTAAGCATCAGATGACATCAACAGTGAGAATGAGCTTGGCATCGAGTGATATTGCATGTGCACTGACAAAAGTCTCAGCGGCGTACACGCAAAAACCCGGGCAACCCTTTGTTTTATCTAATTAACAAGGTTTTTTTTGGTTATTATTCTTCGCCTCGTTGACGCGGTGCCAATCGCATATCGGACGGTGTGCGACTGGAACATTTCTTCTATTTATTGCGGGTTGGGTTCTGCTGTAAAAGTCACTCTGCACCCTCCCTCCCCTTACCAGCATAATCAACCCCAACTCCACCAGTCTCATCTGAAGCCGCTTCGACTTTACACCGTGAAGTTTCTCATACATGGCTGCATACACAGTCACATATCTCCTTCCTTTCCCCGTCATTCGGACTCTTCCGCGACTTCTTTTGGCTGGGATCGTTGATTCGATCAAAGGGCATGGCCTTGGTAAATAGGAAGGGTGGATATAGTTTGTGGTGGGGCTTCTGAGGCACCTGGATGTCTTCTGTGCGGCGAACAGATTTCCCTCCGGAACGCATGCGCCCTAGATACAGTGAACGTTCTTATTAGCGTATTCTGATAAAGAGCTTCGACTGTGTGAATAAGATGCCGCCAGAGCGATACCACAATCATTGAGTATATAACCATAGCGAGATCCCCCTGGGTCCTCGAAATTCCCTGCTACAAAGTGCCAATGGGTATATCATTCCCCTCAAAATAACAAGAAAAGAATAAAAACAGTCGTTAGATCGTCCAGAACAAAAGAAATAAGACAGTAGATACAAAAGCGCGCCCCAAATAATCCAAAACCACATAGATAAACACAGGGATAGAGAAAAAAAAAACTACCCTCCACCCGCCGGCAACCCCCCAAATGTCCCGGTTGACGCCTCCATGATTTTCCCACCGCCCAGACTTTTCCCTCGCTCTCTCATCCTGCGGCCCTCCATCAACCCGCGCAGACCGCGCTTCTGCAGGCCAATGATGTTGATGCTCTCCCACCACTCCTCGTCTGCCGCGCCCGGTAGCGGTGGAAGCGGCGCACTCGTGTCCTCATCCACGCCGGTATCAACGTTGCCGCTCGCAGCGGCGGCGGAAACGTCATCGTCGGGATGTTTATTGTCCATGTAAACGGCTTCGATTCCAGAACCTGAACCCGCGGCGGTCGCGGCAGCGTTGAAGACTGCCGCAGCGTTTTTACCGTCGAGCTGCTGATGGATCCGTTCCACAGTTGCTTCGAGGAGTCCCTCGATGCGGTAAGGTCGTGCGATCTGTAGGAGCGAGCAAAGGATGGGTGCGATAACGCTTGGGTCGCCGGGAGGTGGCAGGGAGCCGGTATATAGGAACTCGGTGAGTGCTAGGACTACCGAGTGGCAGTGGGGGAAGTAGAGACATCGGGGGCGGTCGAGGGGATTGTACTGTGCTGTCGTTGGTGGCTGCGAAGGGGGTGGGATGCCCGCAGGACCCCCTGCCGCTGCGGGCGCGGAGAAGGATTGTGGCGTTATGGTAGCCATGGATACTGCGCGGCCTGTTGGATCCGGCTCATGCTTGGTCGAGTTTAGGAGCTCGATGAAATATGGGCCCCACCTCTTGGCAATCATCCGCGAGTTAACGGGCACCGCTTCGCCCTCCATGCACACGAACTCCATGTCGGCAAGCTCGGGCATGTTCATGAACATACGGCCGAACTCCTCAGCAGCGGGCGAGAAGGTCCTCTGTGCAGCCGGGTGCGAGGCGTTGCGCCAGTTCTCGTACAGACCGAACGCTTCCAGATCAACTTTGCAGAGATTGGTGAAGTTAATACGACGATGGTTGTAATCCTCCACTAGAGAGCGACCCTTATTCCCTAGAATCAGGAAGGAGCTGCGACGGTTCCAGAGCACCCCGCGGTTCCATGACCCCTGTGCGAACACCTGCCCGGCGTCGATGCGTGACCATACCAGTGTCCGTAGATCCAAGGCCCAGAGCGCATACTCCTGTTTGTTGGAAGTAAGGTATGTTCCCGACACCACGAAGTGATTATCCAACACCCCGCCGTTTGGGAACCGCAACCCCGGAGGCGAGTGCTGCCCGTTCATCGTCTTCTCCGTCAGCGATCCATCCGGCAGACGCAGCTGTAGCTCCAGTCTGACATCCAAAAAGTTGTAGTTTGAGTAGATCAACATCGCGCCTGGGCCATTGGGGTTCGGCGCATTGCCATTCACAGCAGCAGGAGCAGCAGCGGGGGCTGGTTCGTCACCTGCTGCTGGCGCATCAACACCAGCCCCTATCTGCGCAACCGACAACTTATTTCCCAGCGGCGCCACGACCGACCTGTAAGCTCCACACGACCGATCCAGCGGACTCTTTGATGACCAGGTCAACGAGCGCAGATTGAAGACATTGACCTCCTCTATGTAATGATTCGCCGAGTCCTGACCTCCCACGACGACCATCTCCGCGCCGCCAAACCCATCCAACCTCTCCCCGCCCACCACCGCCGCCGCAACCGCATTAGCCGCAGTGAAAAACGCCGTACTCTGCAGGATCGTAGCACAGTGCGCATATCTTCCCTCCGGCGGATTCGGCGTGGGGATGAACGTCCAGGAGCACGACGGAATATCAAAGATGTAGATATCGCTCATGACCTGGACCTCGCTCTGGTCCGGTTGATTCTGCTGGCCGGCAGTGGCACCACCTGCCGGTGACGGCGTCGTCATATTGTGGGTCCCCTCTTCGCCCGAGGGCGCTGCCGCGTTGTTGGTCGGCGACATCCCTCCGAAGCAAACCAACTTCGAGTCGCCCAGCGCACACACACTATGGAAGTACCTTGGCGGCGGGATTTGCCCCTTTGTCTCGAGCTTCCGCCATACCCGAGTCATCAGGTCGAGAGCGTACATATCGTTCGTGAGTTGTGGCCTCGAGCGCGACAGGATGCGCCCGCCAAAGACGAAGAGGACATCGCCGACGACGGTGGTCGAGGGACCGACTAGAGGCGCGGGTTCCCTGCCAGTGGTCTTGAGGATCGTTGAGACCAAGGTCGAGAAGTTCTGCGACGAGGAGGCAGGCTGCGCAGCTGCGACGGGTGTTGACGAGCGCGGATCGAGGTGATTCGCGCTGGTGCTGCTGTTAGTGGTTGCCATTGGGGGAGGTGTCGTCGTTGTTGTGGGAGTTGAGGGGTGGTTCGTGGCCGCGGGAGCGCTGGGGGTAGTGGTCATATTCGATTGGGCTAAATGGGCCAAGCGCGCGGCCCCTTGATGCAGGGAAGCAACTTCAGATATTCCTGAAGCTTCTACGACACAGCGCGGGCCACGCATGATTCAATTCGCTAGAGAGGGCGGGAGTTTAACTGTAGCTGTGGTTTGGTGACTTTACTTTCGCGATGGAGGTATTTCGGATTTCAAGGGGTTTTTATAGGGAAGAGGGGGAGTGAGCGAATGCTGTTTCAGAACCGCACTCCGTACGGCCCATCGGAGCAAAGGCTCTCCGATGATGTCTTGATGGGAGATGTTACACTGCGCAAAGCGGTGCAGCGTGGTAAGCTCCAGGCAGACGGTGCGAACATCCAAAACCACTCCGGCAAGTGTGACGGCTTCAATTCGCCATCATAGATGCCTGCGTGAGCTTCCCGGCTATCACGGAGTAATACACCAAAGCTCCCAGCTATTTAGGTCCGCATCACTCACATGGAGTATCTCCAGCCACAAATGCAAGGAGGGCAGTTCGAAACATCCAGAGGCTATCTAACCTCGATCTCCTGCACTTGCAAAGCAATGTGCCACCCAGAAGGCAACTCAGTTACCCAGTCACGCCGAGGCAGAATGGATTGGGATAGATAGAGGAGAGAAGCTGCATTATCACTATCGAAAAGTATACGGATAGAACGTCCCTACAATGCACCAGGACCAGGATGTACTTCACGAGACTGCGTCGACAACCTTGATGTCTGTCCTATCAGGAATCGACCGTATGGCAGCCCGTTCGGCCTCCCGATCCTTCCCATCATCCCCGATAAACACTGTCAAGCCGGAAAATGCTTCGAAGAGACTCTTCTGATACCACTCCTTCCGTGAGTATCCACCGGCAGCAACCTCCGTCCTGTCGACGAAATCATCCACCCAATCGTACCTCGGGTACTCGTCCAGAACCTTAAAGTACCGACTGGTATCATCGACGCCTTTGCCTAGCGGTTGCCACTCCTCTTCCTCTTCCTCCTCCTGCTCATCATCTTTGCTGACTTTCGCCAAAAAGGAGCTCATGGCTAGTTCTCGACCTTGCTGGACGCCCTTAGCATTAACCACATCCAGTCTCGCTTTCTGTCTCCTCTCTTCCACCCGCTTCGCACACGTCACCTTGATCCTTTCGACCAGCTCGAAATCGCCCTTCGCCATAGCCTCGATTTGCGCCCGGCGGCTCATGAGCATCTCCTTCTTCTCCTCCTCGGACTCGATGACTGCCGCATTCCGCGCAGCTCTAAGCACATCCTTCTCAGCATCCTCCCTGGCGAGAAACGCCATCGCCTCGGCACGCTGCCTCTGCGTGTTCCTCTCGATAACCGCCTTGTTCTCCTCTTCATAATTTCGTAGTTTACTCTCTGCCGCCTCCACCTCCTTCTTGGTGCCATTAACGATATCGAACGTTGTTCCCTCGACCATCTCAAGGTAATCATCCCATTCACGCTTAGTCGCGAACTCGTCTTCGCGGCGGTTGAAGACCTTGTTCACGCGTTTCCGGACGTCGACCTCGCGCTCGACCGTTAGGTCACCGAAAGTTTGTTTGCGAAAGCGTTGGTTTCGAAGGCGCTTGCCGCAGCCGGCGACGGGACAATCGCTGGGACCGTTGCCGAAGAGACGATCCACACAGGACGAGCACATCTTGTGGTAGCACGTCGGCTCGATTAGGAATTTAATTGCTGGATTGAGGTAACGCGAGGACTTGCACACTGGGCAATATTCTTCGGAGTCTGGGTAAGTTAGTATTTGCGGCATATGGTGTTTATCGGAGGGAGCTTGTAGACGTACCGTCGATAGACATGGTGAGCGGTGGCGGTGGAGTCTTTGTTTTTGTGTAGGCAATGGTCGAAGAAAGTTAGATGGTTGAGTAGAGGTAGTTGAGCAGAGGAGAACATATCTGGGTGAAGTACATACCTAGGCGTGGCCGAGCTCAATCTACAGTGCAACGTTACACAATCTAGATAGCGTGACTGAGCACGTGCCACTGGACATGTATTATCACTCGCTTACTTGCTGCTTCGAGCCACCGACTCTGGTTCAACGAACTCACTCCATCACAATTGAGATCAGATGGTGTCCGGCCCATAAAGGCATTCCTGCAAAACGAGGAGGTTGATGAGTGGGCCAAGCTGGCAGCGGACGGGCCGTATTCCCATGGAGTGGAATGGCTGCAATTTGCAGACAGGTATGGCAGAAGGTCAATGCCTCTTCCCAGATCCTTTGCACACCTTAAGCAGGGAATCTCGGAAGAGAAGTGGCCGGAAGCCAAGACGTGGGCGGATTCTCCCATTACTCGGAAGAAGTATGTACCAATACTGCCAGCAGCATAAAGCGCCCCGGCAACCGACCCAAATTCAGCGAAGAGCAGCAAGCTGCTAGCGGCGAGGTACTGCCAATTGAAGACAGGTCATTGTCTCACTGGACAATACCTAAAGTGGACGAAGAATAGGCCCGCAGCCAAGTGCTGGTGGTGCCCGTACTGGACCCAGACCCGGGAGCACCTCTTCAAGAACTGCCCCCACTGGAAGGCGCAGCAGAAAATCCTATGGGCGGAAGTGTTGGGCAACTGGGTGGAGGAAGAATCGGTTCAAGATTCGAGATCTCTTCACAGATGAGCGCTGCAGCTAGGCAATCCTGGACTCCCTATCTACCACGGATGTGGGACGAAGGGTGGGTCTGGAGAGGTTGGAGGAAGATGTGCAGAGTGTGTCGGAAGCGGAGCCCCAGGAGCGTGAGTTGAGGGAAGAGGCGAAGAGGTTGGAGGCGGACGAGCTGAGAGGGACCAGGGGGTGATTGTACATGTGGCATATTTGGGAGGCCAGGGCGGAGGGCAAGGGGAGCTACAACGAGCCACCTGCGGATTGATCGAAGCTGAGGTGGACACTCGGGTTAAAAGTACGCCGCCATAGTCTACATAGGCTGTATGCGAGTACGATTAATCAAAAAAAATCAATGAGCTCACTTGCTCACGGGGCCAATTGCAGTTGGAAATCCAGTAAGAATTGCCTTATTCAGGCTACTATAACATACTTGCCCCCAATGCCGCGAAAACAAAAAGTCAAGTAAGCAAAAGAATGAACCCAAACACGTATGTACAAAGGCGACAAGCCAAACTCCAAGCACTAGCTAAAACATAACCCATCGGACACCCAAAAAAAGAAGTAACAAAATGAGCGAAGGCAGTGGATGGACAAGAATTTGGGTATTCCAAAAAAAAAAAGGAAAAGGAAAGAAACCGGTAACCCGGCAACAAGAAACGAACGGTTAAGCAATTAGGTATCAGAATCAACCCCAGTTTACACGGCCAGTGACTTAATCAGATCCTCCGTCTCGTCACCCATTTCATATTCCTTAGGCCTCTCACGCTCGACGAATCCCTCGTTGACATCGTATAGTGCGTAAATCTGATCAGACTTGGAGTCCATCTCTTGAACGAGTTCGTTCAGTTCCCGAGTCATCGCCTTGCGGCGCTTCTTCTGAATGGCTGGATCAAGCAACATGAACTCTTCGCTCCTGCGCTGATAGATCCTGGGGGGTTGTCAGCAACGTGTCGCCGCACCACGTACCAGGCTATTAACTCACAACTTGAGATGCCTAAATTCATCCCTTAGCTGCCTGACCACGCGCTCTAACTGCGTCTGCGGAGCGACACTAGGGCGCAGTGTGTGCTCTTCTTCGAACCCTTCGGGAACTGGGCGTTTTGAGGCAGGTTCAAGCGGCGGGGCGGAGTAGAGACAAGAGTTATCGATATCTTTCAAAGGATTATCACGCTCCATCTCCTCTTGACGAAGGCGCAGGCCATCGTATCGGACACAGACAGTGCATTGTCGGGTATCGTGGTCTTCGGCATCATGATCCACCGAGATATCCTGATCACCACTTGAAGTCTCGTCGTCGGAAACGTCCTTGAAAACTACCCGCGGGGCCGAGCGGAGCTCCGGAACCGGAGCCACGGCCTCCTCCTCAACGGTGGGGGCAGTGGGCTTAGACTCTGTGACTTCGGCGGTTTCTGATGTCGTGGCCTCAGCCTCGGATGCACAGGCGTGCCCCCCGGCGGACGGAACACGGAAGAGGCCCGGCGTCCCAGCACGCGTAGGAGCCTGAATGCCGCCTCCGGATCCCGATGCAGGTTCAGTGGCGTCGATAACCTCTGAACCTTGGGTTTCCCGAGTCAGGCCACGGATCTCCGTAGTGTCCGGGTCCATCAAGTAAACGACCTTGACCACTTTGCGACCCTTCTGTTTCTTGGTAGTAGATTCTCCAGATGATCCGGTGTCAATAGCATGAGCGCCTGCAGAGGATGAAGCTTCGGTAGTAGGGGCCTTCGATGGCTTATCTGGCTGGACCTGTTGCTCCCGCGGGCGCCGGGCCTGTTGCTCGATCTCTTTTCTGGCCTTCTCAGCAGCGGCAGCAGCCTTTCGCTTCTTGCGCTCCTGGTTGATCTCCTTCGCAATGCGACGAACCTCCTCTTGAGAGATAGACAAGATGGTGTCATCGGACGCAGCACCCGGGCCAGCCTGTGACCCTTCCGGTTCGGTCGACCTAACTAGCACCTCGCGACCCTTCCCTTTGTCTTTCACTTCGGCTTCTGGCGCTATCTCTGCACCAGAAGTCTCCCTAGCCAAAGACTTACGGGACCTGGGAATCGTAATGGTTTTCTTCCTTCCGTCAACTTCCTCGGTTGTCTTCTTTTGTGCTAGCGGTGCGGACGGAATAATAAGCGGCTCAACACGGCCCACAAACAGGTCTGGCCGGATTTTCCTGAGCTGTTCTTCGACAGATCGATCGAATTCCCGTTTAGCTTCCACGCGTCTGATTTCTTCCCGTTCCTCCTCTTCCAGCTGCTTTGCAATCCGTTCGGCCTCACGTTTCTCCGCCTGTTCTTCCTCAAATTCTCTGCGAGCAGCCTCCCGCTCTGCAGCTTGTCGCTCCTCGACCTCACGACGGGCCGCTTCCTCCATCGCTACTCGGGCTTGTTTAGCGTATAATCGGAATCGCTCCTCGCGAGCACGAAATTCCTCGCGCTGACGTGTGGAGCGCCTCTCGATCGAACGCTTCTCCTGTTCTACCTGCTCGAATTGTGCTCGCAGTTCATGGTAGGCAGCCTTCAAATCTTCATGTTGCGCGATAGCCATGGCAACAGAACTGACAGCAACGAGCCGCTCTTCCTCGAGGCTTCCGGACTCGAATGCTCGCCCCCCCTGCGCTTTACCGCGCCTGATCTGATCCTCGAGCATGGCTACCTTTTCTTGGAGCTGCTTCATGCCATCCAACAGAGCACGTGAGTCGTGGGGAATCGGAATGGAATCAATTGGGATATGTGATTCCGCCGAAGCGCCTTTCTTCGCAGAGAAGTGTGTCACTTCGTTACCGCCGAACAAATCTGTCATATCAGGCATGTTGGGAATCATAAACGAAGGATCGGCGTTGCGAGCGCTACGAGTAGATTGTTGCGTGGTTTGCTTCGTGCGCGGTCGTGCAGACGGCTCGGGCGGACCGACTTGTTTAAGCTCTTTCAGAGTGGCCTGGAGGTTGATCGTCTGTGTGTGGCCATCGAGACCCAACTCCCTGAGGAAGTCCGGCGTTGACTTGAACGATTTTGGAATCGCACTGGTAGGGGCCCCCTTCCGGGTTCGTCCCAGCATCGCCGGCATGCCTTCGGTGATATCGTCATCCCGCCGACTCGATGCAGCACTGGTAGGGCGTTGGAATCTTGTGTTTGAAAACCATTTTCGGTTACTCTTGTTTCCAATATCTTCCAATGCATCCTCCTCAGAATCGCGTGGATTCGCCACCGGTGGGCCGGCGAAACGGGACGCCCTCGATCCACCACTCCCCGAGTTCGACACATAGTCCACAATTTTCGATGGTGCCTCGGCACTGCCGGACGACAAGCGCGACCTCCTGCGCCTAGGAGTGGGCGCTGCGACGCCGAAGTCCAGTGTCGGAGGGAACGACGAGCCTCGCTGAACCGGTGATCCCAAAGACCTATCAACAGCTGCTGCCTTCGCTTTTTCTCGGCGCTTGGCGGCCGACACCTCTTTCGAGGAGGAGGCCTTGTCGTCGAGTTTCCCACCGGTCCGTTTCTTGCTCTCGTTCCCCTTCGAATTCGTCAAACCAGTCGTGAAAAGATCCGCATTCCGATCATCGAAGCTTACACCACCAGCACCCGCAGCCTCGGGATTTCCCCGCCCAATTTCATACGTATCCACATCGGTAGTATCGCGAAGGTCGTCTGCCGCCATTGTGAAGTCAATGAAACGATCACGCAAAAGTCTGGAGTCGATGGTGGGTGTCTGGTAGAGCATCGTACCGGGAGGTCCAGTAGGAGCAGCCCTCGTCGGAACGTGTATGCGCTTGGTCGAAGTCGCGTTGGCGTCCTTGCCGACGTCCATCGACATTGACATGTCGGTATGGTCTCCGCCTGGCGGAGGGAGAGACGAGAACGTGAGTTCCTGGAAGTCGCGAGCTAGCTCGCGTCCGAGGCGGTAGCGGTCTTGTGTTGATCGGTCGTTTTGCCAGCTCGGATCAATGACGGGGAGAGATAGTGTGCCTGTGTCGTCTCCGTGGCCACCGTAATATGTCATTTGGGTGGTTGAATTCTTCCTGTAGGTGGTGTGTGTTGTCGCTGTTGATGTTGTAGGTTTTAGGTTGTCAACCACTCACAGATATTTTGCCTTATGGATAGGTGTAGAACGAGGAGAAGAACGGGAGATACTGGCAAAATCAACCAAGAATTAAAGGAGTAACTGCCTGGTGCAAAAATGAGACTACTTTTTCATAACACCACCACCGAGAAAGTAGAGGGGGAAGTGTCGTGTTATGGGGAAAGACGTGAGGCGGAAGGGTGAACCTTTGTTGTTGTTTTGCTCAGCCCAGACACAACAACCAGGAAAGCTTGGCAGTACTAGATCGTAAACACCAGCAAAAGTGTCGACACCGGGTAACTGTACTGTAGTGCAGAGAAATAGCATATCGCGGACGGGGGCTCAAACCGTGGTGGTTAGGAGCTTTGGCGGATTTGCCCACACGATGAAAATCCCCCCAGCAGCGCCGCCAGCAAAAACAACGCCCAGGAATCCGTAGAGGTCCTGCAATCTCTTTAACTTGTGGGATAGTTAGATAGTGAAGCGAAGGAATTTTAGACTCCATTCGTCCTCGTAATCGTCAATATCGAACTTTTTGTCAGGGCTTTCGCCGTATGTACTATAGCGGTTCATCCCTCAGCACCTGTGTAGGCTGGCGGGGATAGTGATGGTGGCGGTGACGGTGGCGGCGGCTGCTAGAAGGTGTTCTCGCTCTGTTTACATTACAGCTAGCCAATCAGAGTCTTATTTTACACGTAAACAAACATCCTCAGGTGCGCACGCATGTCAGGTGCGCACGCATGCCACACCCATCAGGTGGGCTGGCAGTCGTAGATCGACACAGGCACGAGAAAACCCGCACGAGAATTAGGCGCTCTTGGCTGCTTCTTTTTGGCCTAGTCTGCTCAAATCCTTGCTGTTACCATGGAAACCGATTTTATGGTGTGAATGGATAACTGCTAAAGGCACCTATCTAATGAACCCTGCCCCAGAACCCACAGATAACCATATCCCAATTGACGCCGCGTGTTGTCTAACACCAGATCTGTCCTTTCGGATCGCAAATGATAGTGGAGAAACCCGTGGTGCACAGAAACCAAATAAACTGAGTCTCACCAGTTCGGTAGCAGCAAGGCTGAGGATTCAAGCAGCAGAATTCGGAGGTGGGGCATTACTCTTGTCGAACTGTAATATACAGCACAGAAAGGACGAATAAAGGAAAGAAGTATCAAAGAAAAAGTACACATAGCAAGCACGTTCCGAGGTCCAATAGTCATTTCCGCCCATCCTAATCACTATCACTGCCATAGTCCAGTCCCAATCCACCACCACCTCCCAGTGGCGCCTCCTCCTTCTTACTGGTTATCTTCGCATCTCCACCTTCCCTCAGGCCCCTCAGCGCCTCAAGCATAGAGCTCGAGAAGATCTTGCCGGACTGCTGCTCTTGCTGCTGTTCGCCACTTTGGAGTAGCAACTTCTCTTCTCCGCTCCCCATCCTCCCCGCGGGATTAACCGCGCCCTCGCCTCTCGCGTACCAGATTTCTTCCGGCGCCTCGTAACCCCTGAGACCGAAGCTCCCTTCTATCCTCCGTCTCTTCGATGCACCCCTATCCTTCCCCTCCAGCTCGGCCACGAACTCGGCCGGCAGTGCTGCACGGATAGCAGCAGCCGCCTGCTCCTCGACGCGACGCTTATCCCGCGCTTGCGCGACAGGATTAGGGTCTTGTGTCGCCCAGCGCACGTTGAGAATCTCGTTGTGATCCAGCGATTGATGCGCCATTGCCTCCTTAGCGAATTGTGCGTTGGCCTCGTTTGAGTATGTAACGAAGCCGACACCGCGGGAGTTCAGAACACGTACTAGATTCTGTATTAGCATCTGAAAAGTCGTAGACCTCGTGGTTAGAAAGGATAACTTACTTCTCTCAACCTGTCCCCATTCCGCGAAGTGCCTTGCCACGATCTCTTCGATATCATCGCTCACATGGATACGTCCCACATACAGCGTATGATTCTGGCGCATAAAACTTCCCACACCGCCCATATCATCTCTGTAATCGCTGAACTTATCCCTCCCAAAACAATCGACGTTCGGGTTGAAGAGATCGTGGACCGTAGGCAGGCGGTGCAAGTACTCGCACTCGGCCCCACGCGGACAAAGGCCCCTCGCAAAGAAGAGGCAAAAGTAGCTCCCCGGAATTTTGTCCGCCTTGGTGTATCCACTGTCCTTGGCGATCTGGCAGCGACCCGCAGCGTGTGCCTTGGAGATATATTTGTCCTCGCGGTCTCCACCGGACCATTTGTTGTACCAGATGTTGAAAACTGTGCCGGTTTGGGGAGGGATCTCCCCACCTTTGAATGTGTCAGGGTCCACCTGCGCGCGTGCTGGGCGCCGCTTTTTCTTTTTGAGGACCTTTTTGCCGTCGGTGGAGGTATTGGTGGTGGTGAGTGCGGCGGCGTCGGCATCGGCATCGGCAGGAGTGGTTTCGGTCAGTGCATTTTCTTGAGCAGTAGATCCGCACATTGTTGTATTTGCCTGCCGTTGCTGCAGTTGTTGAGTTTTGTCCGCCATTCTGATTCTCAGTGAAGGCGCGTGATATCGCATAGTCGTGTTGCAGTTGTAAGTCTCGTCGTCAACGCACAACACGGTCTAATGCCAAGGCACTAAACACGCTAGCCTACTTGGGATTGTTAGTGCATTTTCGCCACATAGATAGATATGTCGAATGTATTCTTCACAAGTTTGATGACTCCATCAATTTTATCCCACATCTATGTCCTACCTGTAAATTTATATCCGCTCTCCCTATTGGTTCTGCGCCCTTATTAATTCTATTCCCGATTAAAACTATGCCCGCACTGGAACCGTGCTGTGCTACCGTATTATCTCACTTATGTATAAGGTACCGCAGTTACTTGCTTTTTGAAGCTTGGCGCCGTATGCGGCAGTTCGCACTTGCTGATGGTGACATTATATTAAAATAATATTTTAATTATTTCAAGCCCCCAAGAGTCTTTTATTGCCTGCCCACGTAACATTTGGCAGTACCTTATATAAGTGAGATAATACACCCTTTCGATAGATACCATAATTAAAGTCAAATGCCAACCCAACCCAGTTCGCCAAGCATGTCCCAACCTTGCTCTCTTTCCATTCGGCTCCAAACGAGAGTACCTTGCCCCACCAACCTCAACTTTCGACCTCCACCGCCAGCCTCAAACTCTTCACATAAAAAGCACAAGCAGCAAAAATGGGCGTCGCTGAAAGGATCAAAGAGATCGAAGATGAGATGAAGCGGACGCAGTCCGTCTCCCTTCCCCCCTGCTCCTGCTCTTGCTCCTCCCCTCTTGCGCCTCGCTGAATGGGGAAGCTTCGCTCACCCAGCGTCTTTTAACGTAGGAAAAACAAAGCGACCGAGTACCATCTCGGCCTGCTGAAGGGCAAGCTCGCACGTTTGCGCGCCGAGCTGCTGGAGCCGGGCCCCGGCGAGAAGTCAGGTGGTGCTGGGACTGGATTCGATGTGTCCAAATCCGGAGGTGTGTGTGTATTGTGAATCATGCTTCGAAACGGAGGGGAGAGTGGGATGTGAATGGGAGACTGACAGGAATGGGGTGGGTTGGGGGGAAATAGATGCACGGATAGCTCTGGTCGGTTTCCCCTCGGTCGGAAAATCCACGCTCTTGTCCAAGATCACGAAGACCAAGGCGGCAGTGGCTGCATACGCATTCACGACGCTCACGGCCATCCCCGGAGTGATGGAGTACGGCGGAGCGGAGATTCAGATCCTGGATTTGCCAGGTATCATCGAGGGCGCTGCGGAGGGAAAAGGAAGAGGACGGCAGGTCATCTCGGCGGCGAAGACGAGTGATCTTATCATGATGGTGCTCGATGCGACAAAGAAAGCGGAGCAGAGGGCGCTGCTGGAGAAGGAGCTCGAGGCTGTGGGGATCAGGCTCAACCGGAAGCCCCCGAATATTTATCTCAAGGTCAAGAAGGCAGGTGGTATGAAGATTAATTTTATGTCGCCGCCAAAATATCTGGACGAGAAGGTGTGTGTTCCTCCGAGTCGAGTGATAAGCTATGCGTGTCTAACCCCCAGCGGCTACTCAGATGATTTCGCACATCTGCCGCGACTACAAGATGCTCAACTGCGAAGTACTGGTCCGCGATGAAAACTGCACGGTGGACGATCTGATCGACGTGATCCTGGCGCCGCATCGAAAATACATCAAGTGCCTCTACGTCTACAACAAGATCGACTGCATATCGCTACCCTACCTCGACACGCTCGCTCGGGAACCGCACACGGTCGTCATGTCGTGCGAGCTGGATCTGGGGATAACCGACGTCGTCGATCGTGCCTGGGAGGAACTCAACCTGATCCGGATATACACCAAGCGGAAGGGGATCGCGCCAGACTTCTCGGAGGCGCTGATCGTGCGCCAGAACTCGACCATCGAAGATGTGTGCAATCAGATCCACCGCAGCTTGAAGGAGAAGTTCAAGTATGCGCTGGTGTGGGGTGCGAGCGCGAGGCATGTTCCGCAGCGGGTCGGGCTGAATCATTACGTTTGCGACGAGGACGTGGTTAGCATTGTTTCGAAGTAGGTAGACGGCGGTTGTATTCTGTAGATATCACACACATGACTTCATGCAAGTCGAAAACGCAAGAGAGTAACCAAACCAAAGCAATGTCCTAATTCCTTTATGATTGACACCGGTCCACCGAGCGTATCCCACCCCACTTGAACTTACTACTGATACAAATACAAAAAAAAGATGCTCCGTTAAGGCAAAATGGTAATAGAACAAGAACTACAAATCCGGTACATATACGTACTTAAGAACCCCGAGCAATCAAACTATCCCCTCCCCTTCTCTGGACACGAAGAAAATTAAAAGTGTGAAAGGGCGGGCCAGAGAAACCGAAAAACACAAGAAACGCTCGCAAATCCCCCACTCCCAATTTCACTTCCTTCCTGCCTGCGAACCCCGGCCCGGTTCTGATATCCGAGTTCGCGCCTTTCCGTAGCATATGATATGGTTACCTCCCAACCAAGACAGCCCCCCCCCCCCTAATAATGGAAACAGAGAGAAATAGATGATAGATGGTACAAAACAATATCAACCGTTAGTAACGACAATGGTAGAAGCTGACAAAGGAGAAAATTTCAAGTCAGTATTTAAATCTAATGCGCTTTGACATCTGAAACTTCTCCGTCCTGCACTAGCGTCGCGGATGATGACGTGGTAGTGGGAGTATGGTCCTCATCGATATCATCATCCTTGCGGCTCCTTCGAGTTGCAACGTCTTCTGATGATTCTAACGTTGTGATAGTAAGCTCGGGCGTAGATTTCACCGGAGCAGCCTCCTCCTCCTCCTCTTCTCGAATCACATCTTCCTCGTGCTGTGGCGCTGTAGACTGGACAGCCTCCTCCTCTTGCTCTTCTGGGATAGCCTCCTCGGAAGACTCAGACTGGGTCTTTGGGGGCGTTGAGGCTGCGCTGCGCTTAAGCGTTGGCAACGGCAGCGCGCCCGCAGAGAAACCGGGCTGGGCTTCGATCATGAGCGAGGGGATCTCACGGCTGTTCCGCTTGGGGCTGGATCCATGTGAGGAGGTCTTCAATCGAGGTGGGGAGCTGGGCTCCACCGACGTCCTCCCCATCGCCGAACCGGCGCGCAGAGCAGGCTGGAATTTGGTGGTCTCGACTCGCTCGTGAACTTTGCTCGCGGAGCTCTTTGTTGGTCGCATCATTCGCGAGAGAAAGTCGCTGCTGGGAGCGAGTGGGTGATGTGCCGCCGACGAGGCGGGGCGACTGGATCGGCCACCATCCTTCTCTGAGATGGTAGATTTCTGCCGTCTAAGGCTTCTCTCAGTGGACCTAGAGGTGCGGGCAGCCGCGGCGGACGGTGGTCGACGCGCGACAACGGACTCGACAGGAACACCGCCCTGCTTGGCGACCCAGCTGGCCGTCGGCGCAAATGCAGAGCCCTTAAGATCAGCCGGCTTCGTGGCTTCTTTGGGATCGGGCTTCGGAACTGGTTTGTGCGTCAGAATTGGCTTCGGCTTCGGCGCGGCCAGAACAGGCTGTCGCGGCTTTGTTGGAGGCTTCGACACAGGCTTGGGAGCTGGAGCAGACATCGGCTTCTTGTGGACGGTAGAATTCACCGGTGCGGATGGTGTTCTTGTGTGAGTGCGTGTGGGACTGCGAGAGGAAGGAAGCGGAGATGGAGTTTTTCTACTGGCCGCTGGAACCGCGAGAGTTTTAGAAGCTGGTTTGGAAGCTTTGGACGCTGGCACGGACGATTGCTTTGTTTGTGTCTTGCTGCTCGATGCTTCCGCTTTGGGCGCCGCTTTCTCCTTCGGCTGCTCCTTTGTGGTCAGCTTTTCCTTGGCGGGCATTGTTTCCACCTTCGGTACAGCTGCTGCCGGCTTCTCGGCAGCAGGCGCAGCTTTTGCGCTCTCGGCCTTGGTGCCCGGGGCCGGCAGAGCTGAGATCGGATTCTCGATCATTGGCTCCTCAACCTCCGCCGCGGGGGCTGCGACGGGTAGCGCGACGGCAGAAGCGGGGGCATCCTTCTTGGGCGGGTCCGCCAAATTTTTCGCTGGTGTGTTCTCGCACTTCGTAGTCAAGGCGGGCCCGAAAGGAGATGCGCCAGCAGTCGAGTCCGCCCCCGTAGTCGCCGGAGACGATGGCGACATGGGAAGCTTCTGCAATCCGAACCCCGGACCATCCTTCGCACCCACGGCCACGAAGGAAGTCCGCACTCGCCCCAACGGTTTTGGGCCGGGACTCAACTCGCGGTTGATCGGAGGTGTTGTGCCGGGTGAGTTAGGCGCCGAGGAGCCCTTCTCGAACATGGCGAGGAGGTTCTTGACACCTCCACCACCGGCATTCTTTGCGCGAGCCCCTCCGATTTGGCCGGACGACTCCGGAGAGGCCATCACTACGGGTTTCGGTGTCGGTACTAGCCCCGAGGTACGGCGTTCGAACTTCGAGATTATGTCGTAAATGGCGGGCGAGTTGTTGGCTGGGGCGCCGATGATGGGGTTGGTTTCGGGAGGGAAGGGTGAGGGTGTTATGTCTGCGAGATTTGGGGGGGGCGTTGGTTATGTTGTTTGGTGGTGGTGGTGGTGGTGGTGGTGGTGGTGGTGGTGGTGAACGCTTCGTACGGAAAGTTGGCTGACGATGAGGAGATAAAGTGCCTCCTGAATAATGGACTGCCTGTCTTCTGTCCGCCAGTCTTAATGAGAGATGTCCGGGGAAAAAAAAGCAAAGTTACGAAGGAAGTAAAAAAACAACAAAAAAACCGTCCGTCCGCTTCCCCCTCCTCCCGTGTCTTTTATGTCTCCTTCTCTTTCTCCCTCTGACTCTCTGCTTCTTCTCTTTCTTTCTCGCTCCCTTTCAGACGCCGCGCGAGGGCGAGGGGATTCACTCCCAGAGTATGTGCTTGCAGGTGTGATATGGAGGTGACTTACCGTGCAAGCTTGAGGGGCTAGATGTGTAATTTCCTAGGAACGACACTGGCTCTCCCGATATGGGTGGTGGGTTGGGTAGAAGGGAGTGCGGTTTCAGGAGATCGAAGTGGACGCTTTCGCCGACGCAACCCTTTCCCGAAAGAAAGGGACGGAGAGATGTAGGTAAAGCAGATATGCAGTCGGATGAGAAGGCAGAGCAGTGCGATAGGTTTATTCCTTTTCGAAGGTGCAGATTTTCGGAGGAGGTGAGGAAGGGTGGAGGTGAGGTGAGGTGTGGGTATTGTATTCTATTCTGGTTGGAGGTGGAAGAGCAGCTGGGGCTGGGGTTTGGATGAGTGAGTGGGCGAGGAGGGGTGGCAGATGGTGGTGGGAGCGCGTACGATGGCTTGCGGGACTGCGCGACTGTAGTGCGATTTGAGCGAGCGAGGAAACGGGGGACAGCACTGGGGGATTAAGAGCTCTTCCTCTTCTTACACGTCTTTCTCCTTGGGGGGGAGAGGGTAGATGCATATCTGGGTATCTGTCTATCTGTCTAGCCTAGGGGAAAAAGGGCGATGACAATTGGAAATATCTGGAATTGTATTTTGCCGCAGCTGAGCGCCAGATTTAGCCCATTCTTCGATCCGTAGAAACAGCAATGGCGATTCGGATGGAGCAATGGTGTGCGGCAAGGGCCCCCCCCACCCCCCATACGCCATCCGTCTGATGTCCCCCCGTTCACCGTCCATCGTCGAACCAACCACCGCCAATTGACGAGCGGCTAGAAAGATGGTTGGAGCATGAGGCAGAGAGCGCCCGCCTCCTTCCGTCCCTGGCCTGTTCCTCGTCACAGCGGGTATCCATCTAGAGTACATTCTCTTCCACCCCTTAAGACAGCCACGTCCAGCCAACAGCCAATGGAGAAACAACCAGTCAGCCGGTAAAGGAGATCTCTATGCACTCTGCAGGAGGATTTCCAGCGGAGCGAGGGGAACTCAAGCGAATAACGGACGGCGTTGAGTGGAGCGGAGTGAGACGAGGGGGAAGAGGATCTGCTGGCATCCTGAGGTATGTAACTACATACAACACGCCTCTACTGCAGGTACCGCAGACCGCCGTTGTGTAGTCTAGTTGTATGCATGCACATAGTCGAATAATAGCACCAAAAAAGCATCTTCTATAAGTTCCCACACAACCACCACCAGGCCACCTGGCTACATATGTATCTGCATGCGAATTTCTATTCTCGTCCGCGTCCTGCGAGTGGCCACAACTTCGTATCGCGAAGCCACAGCCTCGTATCGTCGCGACAATGTGGGAGGATCTCGAAAAGAACACCGTGGCTAGTACGAAGCGAACGGTGCAGCAGTGCTGAGCTCAAGACTGTAACGGCATTGTAGTTGTGGCAGAGTAAACAATGGAATGACTGAGCCACTCTGCGAGGTGCTCGCTGGTCATGTCGTGTCCACTGCGCCCCAGTGATTCGATGGTGGTTTCAAGGATATATATCTGTCGATGCGGTTTCACACATACACCAATGGTATTCCCCCGATAAAGTACCCTGGACGGCCGTGGCAGTGGGCCGGCATTGCAGTGAGATGAAGTACATATGTATCTAGAGAGGTAGATACCCTAAGTAGTTACCTGCTAACGAGCAAGGTGCCGTTGCTGCATGTCATCATCATCCTCCAATCCATTATCCCTCCCTCCCTCCCCTCCCTAGTGATCAATCGGAACAAATACTAGGCTAGGAGCAACAACCACAACCATCTACCTACGTATATACATTCAAAACGACCGATTCCGCCTCGGCCGCAATAATGGAGGAGCCCACGCCTAAACGTCACCGCACTCACGCCCCTCACAAGGGCCTGCGCGCGCCGCAGCCGCCGGTCGACACCGCCGCCAGAGATGCCGAGCTGCTGGCGAGCAATAACCCGTTGATGCCGATGTTTCTGCGCTTCCGCGAGGAACTGGACGAGCACCACGACCGCCGCGAGCGTGTCATCAAGGCTTCGCGCGATGTGACGGCCCTGAGTAAGAAGGTGATCTTCACGCTGCAACGGTACGTTCCATCTCCGTCCGTCGGCAGCCAGCCGCTTTGCGCCCGCACAACTGACCCCGCACTCTCAAGTGCACGCAAACTCGCGGCGCCGCTTCCGGCCAACCTCGAAAAGGAAGCGTCGCTGCGCCTATCCGAAATCCAGGCTGCCCTCGCCAGCATCGCTCCGGACCTGCTGGGCATCAATGCGAACCGCTACCAGCGCAACATCTCGGGCGGCCTGCAGGAGCTCATCGAAGCTCTCGCATTCTACCAATACCTCACCACGGGCGCGCTGCTCCCGTACTCCACTGCCAGCACCTCTGCCGTCCTGGGCGGAATCGAACTCACGGTGTCGGACTACGTTCTCGGAATCTTTGATTTCGTTGGTGAGGCCATGCGTTTCGGCATCACCATGGTCGCACTCAGCGGAGGTGGCGGCGGGGATGCGGAGAAGATCCTGTCGGACATGAGGAGGCTGCGCGAGGAGTTCGAGGGGATCGATACGCTGCATCACGGCGGTGGCAGCTTCATCGGGAAGGACGTGGACAGGAAGATGACGGTTATGAAACAGTGCGTCGAAAAGGTTGAAAACGCAGTGTACAGTGTGATCGTGAGAGGCAGCGAGAAACCGAAGGGCTGGGTTCCCGAGATGGAATCGCTGATGGTTTCGGTGGGGGTTTGCGATGAGTAGGGATGTGGGTACGATTGGCGTTGCGGATCAGAATGTTCGTGGGATTTGTGTTTCTCTCTTCTTCCCTCTTTTCTGCAGAATCGTACCTGCATAACCGAAAATCACTTGTGCTTCTTCTTCTTCCTTCACAGAGGAAAACCCCAGGATCTGGTCTTTGGTCAGGTTCACAACGAGAAACGAAACGACGGATGTGCGGAAGCATCGCGCCGCGGGTGGCCCGCCCTTCGCCTGAACAGTGGATCCCGCTAGAGCAAACGATAGCATGCTAGATAGCAAAGCTATGTTGTATGTAGAGGCAATAATCTCGCTACATACATACATACTATGTAGAAGATAATTGAAATGAAGTCGTGGGGGGGGATTCATGCAGCACAGGCCGCCCGTTAGTCTGGATTTCGGTTGCTGTCCGGCATCCAGCGGATTTTCGAGTATCGTATAGATAGATGCAAATATCTTTAGAGTAGGTACTTTTTCTACCTACCAAGTCGGTGCTGGAGTTTCAAGCATTGGACCAGAGGCACCGACCCTCAGTGGGAGCATTTCACCATAGTTACCTAGGTCTCTATGGCTCCGGTGGTAGAGCGGGCTAGCCAGCCCGAATTCCAGATTATCCGTCTGCAATCCGCGGACGACGACGGAGGCTGGCTGCGAGTGAGGGGCTGGGTGCATTCCAAAACGCTTCGCAGACCCTGTACAAATCGGCATAATTGCTCTTTTTCTTGTATTCGGAAGTCTGGTCTTCCCATGTCCGAGTCCGGCCGCTCCTACCTTGATACTAATCATAGACATTGTTTGCGGCCGAGAGGCGGTGTGTCGGGATTATGTGCCTGAGTCGGTAACAAACTATTTACAAACATCTTCTTTGTTTGGCTCGTCCCTAACCGCCCCCGTCTGAATCGGACGGAAGAAAGGGAAGAAGCTACACGAACCCAAACAGTTGCGACACTGGCCCTGAGCCCTGATTCCGCCCACGGAGCCGTCCGTTCGGGGCTGCCACTATCCCACGGATCCTAGCCACAGGTTCGAGACTGATCACCGGCGGCCCGCGGTGTGTGTCCGTCTTGATCTACTATCTACATAGAGTGCCTTACTTACTCCGCCTAGGAATTCCCCAGACCGATCACCCTTCTGCAGCCTGCAGGGATCGCGCGCGCGGCAGGGCGAGCGAAATCGTTGGCGCCGGCTTAGGGCCACAGTAGCTTACGGAGAGCTGTCAATCAGTCTCAAGCTTCAACCTCTCCGCATCCACCAACTCAGCAGCCAGCAGCAAGCGGTGGGGGGGGGGGGGGGGGGGGGGGGGGGGGGGGGGGGGGGGGC
>Ga0307508_10000341_pt1 | contig 56692 bp, 31 predicted proteins | sample 9_EM_MG_FD_203089 | JGI IMG/M metagenome (GOLD analysis project Ga0307508, IMG submission 203089) | Populus trichocarpa ectomycorrhiza microbial communities from riparian zone in the Pacific Northwest, United States - 9_EM | ecosystem: Host-associated > Plants > Roots > Unclassified | place... | reverse complement strand
CTTATCGATGGGTTTAAGGAAGGACCGACGAACTCTTACGTGGCCCAATACTGGCAGGATGCGTACTATGTGATCCGACAATGCAATACGGTGATGAAATACCTTGACCGGGTAACCGATACCACGAAAAGAAAATACTTTGAAGGCGAGGTAAGGTTCCTGCGTGCGCATATGTATTTTAACCTGGTGCGGCTTTGGGGCGATGTGCCCCTGGTGACCTCGGACGTGGCATACAATGATACCAGCTTTTACCGCCGGGTGAATACGGGTGTGGTATACAACCAAATCATTGCCGACTTCACCGCAGCCATGCAGCTGCTGCCCGCCTCCTGGGATATTACCGAGGTGGCGCGGGTAACCAGGTACGCGGCCAAAGGCATGCTGGCAAAAACCTACCTGACCCTTAAAAATTATACTGCATCGCGGGCATTGCTGCAGGACTTAATGGACAATCCAGGCCCGTATGGCTTGCAGGCATCGTATAAAAACATTTTCGGCCTGCGCTATGAAATGAATAATGAGATCATGTATGCGGTGCGGTTTAAAGGCAATTTCAACAACATGGGCGAGAACTTTACCTATAATATGGACAAGATCTCCGGCTCTGTTGGTTACCGCAGCGCGGGTGATTTCAGGGGAACGGCCTTGTGGCCGGCCGCGGACTCGATTCGCAAAAGCAGCACATTCAGCACCGGTGGCAACTATGGCGGCGAGTATTACAACGTAGCTAAATACCAGGACTCCACTGCGCCTAAAAATGATGCAGGCGCCGATTTTATCGTACTGCGCTATGCCGATATCATATTGATGTATGCCGAAGTAGTTAATGAAATGGACGGGGCGCCCGCTTCCGATGCGTCACCCTCATTGGTGGCGCTTAATAAGGTACGCAAGCGCGCCAACCCGGCCGCTACGGGCGCCAGCGCGCTTACCTATGTTTATACAGCTACCGCGGTAAAAACACAGGACGCTTTCCGAACAACCATCAAAGCCGAACGCCGCCGCGAATTTGGTATCGAAGACCAGCGCTGGTATGATTTGCTGCGCTGGGGTGATGCCATTACGGCTATGAATGCGCATTTCTCTTACCGCAATGCAAACATCGTTTTACAATCTTACCAGGCATTGTACCCGGTACCGCAACGCGAGGTAGACATCAGCGGGCATATCATTACCCAGAACCCGGGGTATTGAGTTGCCGGTTGTCAGTGGTCAGTTGTTCGTGGTCTCTCACCACTCACTGTTTATGCGTACTTTCGGGTGCATAAACATTATCTATGCACCATTACAATATAGACCTTGCCTGGACAGGCAATACCGGCACAGGTACAAAAACCTATCGCGGCTATGAGCGGAGCCATACTATTGCAGCGCCGGGCAAGCCGGTGATAGAAGGTTCTTCCGACCCCTCTTTCCGGGGTGATGCCTCCCGTTATAATCCTGAAGAATTGCTGGTGGCGGCGCTTAGCGCCTGCCATATGCTGTCGTACCTGCACGTATGCGCGGTAGCCGGTATCGTGGTCGTGGCATATAAAGACCAGGCCACCGGTACGATGGAGGAAACAAAAGACGGCGGCGGCCATTTTACCGAAGTAACCCTGCATCCGGTGGTAACAATAACAGATCCTTCCCGGACAGATGAAGCCAATGAGCTGCACCATAAGGCTGGTGCGCTTTGCTTTATCGCCGCTTCGTGCAATTTCCCGGTGAGCCATGTGCCGGAGTGTGTGGCGCAGCAGTAACAGGCCCTTTTCTATTCGTAGTATTGCAATGCACTGTCATTCATTTTAAATCCCGGGTGTTTGAGCAATTGTATCATTTCCGAACCTGCCAGCAATACGGGGCCATAGCCATGCGCTGCATATACATTCACCGGGCGATAATAATAGAACGCGGGGTCGAAACCCATACCGGTGCCCACGCAGGTGCCTTCTACCTGTCCCTGCTCATTTACTTTCAGTGCTACCGCATTCCATGCCAGTGATACCATCGGGCCGTATACGGAGCCGGGTATCCATCCCCGGTTGATGGCGCGGGCGATGCAATAGGTATAGATGGCAGTAGCGGAGGTTTCGAGGTAAGAATCGCTGCGGTCGAGCAGCTGGTGCCAGCTGCCTGTGCCCGATTGATACGCCGCCAGCCCTTTGATATGCGCCCGCAGTAAATCGAGCACGGCGGCGCGGCGCGGATGATTGGCCGGCAGCACATCGAGCAGCTCCACGGTGGCCATCAGCGCCCAGCCATTGGCCCGCGCCCAGTGAAAAGCGGGATGCACGCCCATGCCCTGCACCCAGCCATGCATATAAATGCCTTTGTCTTTTTCAAACATGCGGCCGGCAAATTGCAGCAGCTGCTTTACCGCATCGTCATAATATTTTTTATCGCCGGTCAGCTTGCCCATCTGCGCCAGTGCGGGAATGCTCATAAACAAATCGTCGAGCCAGATGGTGTTAGGATGAGGGCGGTTGCGCGCCAGCGTGCCATCGGGCAGGCGGAATTCTTTCGTGCTGATGTATTGAATGAAATTGTCGACCACCGGCCGCAGACCTGCAGCAGCGCCGGAGCGAAGGGCTTTTATCATAGATGCGCAAACGGCGCCGCAATCGTCGAGCGCACGGGGATGGATAACAAAGCGAAGCGCATTGGAGGAGGCGGGATATTTTTCCAGCTGCGCTTTCAATACAGGAAAGGCCGCGGCTATCAGCTGCTGCCGTTTGTACGTGTATTGCGAGTAAGCGGTATCGCCGGTAGCCTGGGCGGTTTGGAGCATGCCTGCATACACAACGCCCCATTCATAGCTGAGCAGGCGAAAATCGCCAGGGGCGAAAACAGTAGTGGTATCGGTTGTGTGGATATCATCCAGCGGCCGGCCGGTGCTGCGGTCCACCAGCTGCGCCGGCGTAACGGCATCGAGGTAACGGTAAATACGATCAAGAACGGTTTTTATGCCTGCCGCACCGGGAGGGCCATAGGCCACGGGGTATTCGGGCGCCAGCGCATGCAGCGGCGCATTGACATCATTGGCTTTGGGCGGGCTCACCTGTGCGCGCACACTAAAAGAAACGGGGAGGAGCAGCACGAACAGCCGTCGTGCTATAAATAGGCTTTGCATGCATAAAGTAACAATTTTTTATGCTATCTGTCACCAACTGTTACCATAAGCCGGGTTCCTTTGCCCGGTTGGCTGCGGATGGTCAGCCGCCCATTGATGGAAGCGGCGCGTTCACGCATGATGATAAGCCCGGATGCCAGCTTATGCTGTTCCATGTCAAATCCTTTGCCATCGTCTGCAACGGTTAAGCAGATTTCACCGTTGGTTTCTGTAAGGCTGATGTTGACGGTACTGGCCTGCGCATGATTCATAATATTATCCAGCGCTTCCTGGCAGATACGAAAAAAATCGAGCTTGGCCTCATTCGTCAAACTTGTTTTCGTGCATTTGCTTTCATAAATACAGGGAATACCGTTTAGCAGGGAGAATTCTTTGCACAGCAATCGTAATGTTTCGCTCAGGCCAAGATCATGCAGCATATTCGGGCTTATCAAAAATGATATTTTCCGGACGGTATTGATAAGCAGGTCCGAAGTGCTGAGGGCATGCTCCATCCTGCTTTTGACAGGAGAGGGCAGGCACGGCAGGTTTTCATTCAGCCAGTCAATATCCATTTTAACAACAGACGCCAATTGGGCCAGCTGCTCGTGCAGCTCGATCGCTACCTTGCGCCGGTCTTTTTCGATGCTGTTTTTAAAATAAGCCGCGAGGCCTTTAAACCTATGGTATTGTTCTTCGATTTCTTTTTCGGATTCCTTTCTTTCAGTTACATCCTTGGCAATAGCGAAAACAACTTCCTGTTCGGGAAAATAAACGGAGGTCCAGTGAAGCCATATGACTTTCCCGTTTTTGGTAATGTACCGGTTCTGGAAATTCATTAATGCTTCGCCTTCCAGCAGCAGGGAGCGCCTGCGGCTGGTGATTTCTTTGTCGTCGGGATGTATAAAAGTATGAATAGGCCTTGCAAACAATTCTTCTTTCGGGTATTCCAGCTTTTCTATCACGGCACGGTTTACTTTTCTGAAAAATCCGTCTTTGCCGGCAATACAGACCAGGTCGGGGGTCATTTCAAAAAAGAGGAACATTTCAAACTCAGTTTCCCTTAAATACTTCATAATCATGAATATACATAAATTATTATATCTTTATGCCTAATAGGGGCACGCAGTGGGATTTATTGATCGAAAGCAGTTTTGGCGGCAGGGATCAACAGCCCCGGAAGGGTGAGCCGCCCTCGTTTAATGTGGCCAGGAAGGGTGACCCACCCTGTTTAACAGTGGCAGTGAATGAATTAAATGTCAGAAAAACACGTTTCAGGCCGGTCCTGCTTTCGCGGCAGGATACAACAGGATAGTTAAATGGATTTTTAATATACTTTTATGATAGATTTGGATTTGATGTCTTTATAGATGATTGTAGCAGACGACCCGTTAAGGTGATTGCAAAGACTGCTTTATAACCAAAACTCGAAAATTACGCTTGCCATGTATATGAACTTGCATTTTCCCACGCGCCCCAGGGTGCCTGACCCGGCTTCTATGCAGGAATGCTACCGGGCTCCTCAATACCACAACACTATTCCCAGTTACATAAGGCGATCGTATGCGGAACTAATGGATTAATTCCGTTAACAGGCAATGCCATGCTGTTGGCGGGCTTTGCGTACGTATGGCTTTTTAATAACCCCAGTCATTATATATTACTATGAATAGATTGCTTTCCGGTGCTCTTCTTCTTATTACGCTGTCTGCACTACTAACCGATTGCCGTAAAAAAGCATTCGATGAATATTATGGCCGTCCCGATAACCTGCAGCCGCCCATTTACCAGGTGCTAACCGCAAAGGGTAATTTCAAAAGCCTGCTCGCCGTGATCGATAAATCCGGTTATAAGGACATTCTGACCGGCTCCGGATCGTTTACCATGTTTGCGCCGAATGATGCGGCTTTTCAGAAATTCTTTGCCGACAGGGGTATCACCGGACCAGACCAGGTGGATTCGGGCACTGCAAAGCAGATTGTTACTTTTTCCCTGGTGTACAATGCTTTCCTGAAGGTGCGTCTTGCCGATTACCAGTCCTCTGCGGGCTGGGTGCCCAACATTTCTTTTCGCAGAAGGACCACCAATTACACAGGGTTTTATTCAGACTCTTCCTGGAACGGCACAAAGTACACGGCGCTTGCATCGAACAGGAATAATACCAGCGGCACCAATTACTTTGTTTTGGGTGATAACAATAATAAATACATCACCTATTTCCTCGATAACTATCTATCGGCAAAACATCTTACCAGCGCCGATTATAATTATTTCTATCCCAATACCCCGTATAAAGGGTTCAATGTAGCCGATGCCACTGTGGTAACGCCCGACATTGTTGCCGAAAACGGGTATATAGAGGAAACGGATAAGGTGCTCCTGCCTTTCCCTACCGTCGACCAATACCTGGCTTCCAATCCGCAATACAGCGAGTTTAAGAAGCTGTTTGATAAGTATATGGTACAGTATATATTGAATTCAAGTGCTTCGGACCGGTATAAGCTGCTTACGGGTAATACGGCCAACGTATATATAAAATCGTTTAACCCGGGCCTCGCTTTTTCTCCCAATAATGAGAATTATTTAAAAGCGCAGGACAATGACGGCCAGTCCGACGGATACACGCTGTTTGTTCCAAAGAACGACGTATTGCTGAACTATATTAATACCGTGCTCCTGGAAAAATATAGCTCGCTCGACCAGATGCCCTTGCAGATCATCATTGATTTTATCAATGCGCACATGTGGCAAACATGCGTTTGGCCAAGCAAATTTGCGAACACCAATAACATACAGGGGGAGCCGGCAAGGTTTGATGCATCTGCTGATATCGTCGACAAAAAGATATTGAGCAACGGCTTTTTTTACGGAACCAGTAAAGTGCAGCAGGCCAATGTGTTCAGCACCGTGTATGGAAAACCTTACCTGGACCCCGGCTATTTGCTCATGACAAGGGCCCTTGACCAGAATTACCGCTACACCATTACTATCCCAACGCTTAAGTTCACCATATTTATGATGTCGGATCAATTGCTCCGGTCATGGGGTTATGACTGGAATGTTACCAGGAACGAATGGCAGTACACGGCTCCCGGCACCACCACGGTAACCACCGGAGGCGTGCCCCTGGCTAATTTGCAAAGGATATTGGCCACACATATAGTACCTACGCCCAATAATGAGCTGGATAATATTACCGGTTCCGGCTTCATTGAAACAATCAATGGCGAGTACATTAAATACAATGCGGGAAAGATTTATTCCGTAGGTGCGCTTGACAGCGGTTTTACGGTGAATACAACGGGCACGAAGACGGCTATCAACGGCCGGGTTTATTATACAGACAATTTATTGGTGTATACCAGTAAGACCATTGGCAATGCTGTAAAGCTATTAGGTTCCGCAAGCACTTCCGACTTTAACTTTTTCTATCAATATTTATTTAGTTCCACCAATTTTACTGCTTCCACCGGTACATTCAATGCGGGTGTGCCGATAGGTGGGTATTATACGTTATTCATTCCTAACAATGCGGCCATACAGGCTGCTGTAACCGCGGGCCTGCTACCCAAAATGTCCACCGGAGCACCCAATTTTGCGCCTACCACGATACCGGAGCAGGATTTGGTAAACAACTTTATTAAGTACCATTTTATAAATAAAAACACGGTAATCCCGGATGGCAGGAAAACGGGCTCATTCGAAACTATATATAGAAAGAATAACGGTGACCCGGGAGTAATAAAAGTAATCAGCACACCCGGTTCCATGCAGCTGGCAGACGACTATGGAAGAACGGCCAATGTAATTATGCCAGGCAGCAACAACATGGCGGACAGGTGTATGATACACCTTATTGACAATTATCTCCAATACAACCCAAATTAAGAATCAATCCACGCAAAACAGCTTATGAAACATATATTCAGCGGTCTGCTTTATTCAATATTATTTTCCCCACTGCTGTTTTCTGTGCACGCGTTTGCACAGGATGCAACGCTGATCATCCGCGGTAAGATCGTGGATAAAAAGGATAAATCGCCTGTTCAGCATGTATCCGTAGCAGAAGTGGATGCAGACGGCCGTATTGTAAGAGGCGTTACCACCGACATTGACGGCAATTTTGCGCTTAAGATCACCGACCCCAAAAACAAGGTGAGCTTTTCCTATATAGGGTATAAAACCATTACGGAAAATATAAAGGGGCGAAGCACCATTAATATAAATTTGGAACAGGCAGGAGGCAATCTGGGTGAGGTGATTATTATATCCGGCAAAAAAACAGATAATGGCAACCTGGCAATCGCCGACAGGAACCTGACCATTGCCGCATCGAAGATCAATGCCAAAGACCTGGAGGAAATGAGTTCAGCCAGCATCGACCAGGCATTGCAGGGCCGCCTCTCGGGGGTAGACATCACCGCTTCTTCCGGCGACCCCGGCGCGGGCATGTCCATCAGGATAAGGGGTACCTCTTCCATCAATGCAGGCACCAACCCGCTGATTGTAGTGGATGGAATGCCCTACGAAACCTCTATTCCCTCCGATTTTAATTTTGGCACTGCCGACGATCAGGGATATGCGCAATTGTTGAATATCGCCCCTTCCGATATAAAAGAAATAGTAGTGCTGAAGGATGCTGCTGCTACCGCCATGTGGGGCTCGCGGGCAGCCAACGGCGTATTGATTATCACCACTAAAAGAGGTGTAATAGGCAGACCCGTTTTGACCTACACCGTCCGGGGCGTAGTGTCTTTTCAGCCCAAACCCATTCCGCTGTTGAATGGCAAACAGTATTCCAACCTGATTCCCGAAGAAGTAATGAACAGAACAGGCACGCCACTCAACACGCTGACGGTAAAAGAATTCGCCTACGACCCTAATGATCCCTATTACTATTACAATTATGGGCAGAATACCGACTGGCTGGCCGCCGTAACGCAAACCGGGTTCGTGCAGGATCATAACCTGTCTATGACGGGCGGGGGCGAAAAAGCCCGGTATTTTGCGTCTGTTGGTTATTTCAACCAGCAAGGCACTACCATTGGTACCGGCCTGACCCGTATCAACACCCGTATCAACCTCGATTATATCGTATCCGAAAGAATCAAGTTCAGAACGGATATCGCATATACTTATACCAGTAATCCAAGAGGCTATTCGCCGGACCCCAAAAAGTCCGAATATGAGATAAGGAATGTGGCGCTGAATAAAATGCCCAATATGAGCATTTATGAATACAATGAACAGGGCATCATGACGCCCAATTATTTTTCGCCTGCGTCCAATATACAGGGTCAGTACCCGGTTACCTATAACCCGGTGGCCATGGCCAAAACGGCCATGAACAAAATCATAGGCAACCGCGTAACGCCGCACTTCAATCTCCAGTACGATATCATACCCCATGTGTTGATTGCCACGGGAGACGTACAATTCGATATCAACAACAATAAGAACAATACTTTCTTACCCCAGATAGCTACCGGCAGGCCCACTACGGAAACGGTGGTGAACAGGGCGTACGACGGGGACGTGGATGTATTCAACGTGCAAACAAAAACCAACCTGGTATTTACGCCAACCATGCCGGCCAACCATAGCCTGACATCTCTGTTGTCTGTACAAACCTATGATAACAAAAGCGTGTCCAACCAGGCGCTGACATCCAATACGGCCTCATCTTTATTGCAGGACCCTTCTGCGCCTTCCAGGACACAAAACCCGGAACTGAACGTCGGGGCGGGTTATGCACAAACAAGAACTGTTGGAGCATTGATCAATGCCCAGTATGGATATAAAGAGCGATACATTCTTAATGTTGGATTGCGCGGTGATGGAAACTCGAAGTTTGGCCCTGCCAGCAGATACGGGCTGTTTCCTTCCGTATCCGCCCGCTGGAGAATATCGGATGAAAGTTTTTTAAAGTCTGCAAAATTTATTAATGATCTCAGTGTAAGGGTCAGCTACGGCCAGGCGGGCAACCCTCCCAAGGATGATTATACTTTTTATAACCAGTATTCAAGTTTTGGCTGGAGTTATGGCGGTCTTGCTGCTGTTTATCCCTCATCTATGGAGTTAAGCCATTTAAAATGGGAGGTGATTCATGGTCAGAATCTTGGATTGAACCTAATCATGTTTCATAATAAGGTAAATATTGATCTTGAAGTATATAGAAACAGGACCAAAGACTTATTATTCAAAGATTTGAAAATACCTACGTTCAATGGCTACAGCGCTGTTAATTTCATGAATGTCGGAACACTTGACAACCAGGGTTGGGAACTGAACATTTTAACCAGTCCGTTAAGAACAGACAACTGGGCTGTCGATTTTAATTTCAATATCTCACACAACGAAAATATCATTCGTGAAATATCGCCCTATTATGCCAACAAGGATGGCGATGCAACCACCAATGGTTCGTACCTCACATTTTTGCAAATAAACAACCCCTTTGGTTCCATTTATGGATACAAATTCAAAGGTGTATATAAAGATAAAGACGCCACCCTGGCAACAGATGGTGTCGGCAAACCCATTATTGATGCCAACGGCCAGGGTATTTATATGCGGTTCAACTACCCTGCCACTGACTACCTGTTCCAGCCCGGCGACGCCAAATATGAAGATATTAATCACGATGGCAACATAGATTATAAGGACGTGGTGTACCTGGGCAACAGTAATCCCAAACTGACCGGTGGTTTCGGCCCCACTATTACATACAAAGGCCGTTTAAAGCTAAGCGGCTTCTTCAACTTCAGGACCAGCTATGTGGTGGTAAATGGTACAAAGATTAGCACTACGAATATGTATGGGTTCAATAATCAAAGCACAGCCGTATTGAGGAGATGGAGAAATCCGGGCGATGTTACAGATATACCAAGGGCCATTTGGAATGGTGGCTATAACTGGCTGGGCAGCGACCGTTACGTGGAAGATGCATCCTTTTTACGGTTCAGGACCGCCACGCTTCGATATAACCTGTCCAGTCAAATGTTGAAGAAATTAAAGATCAAGAGCGGCAGCGTTTACTTCACGGCGGAGAACCTGGTGACGTTTACGAAATATACCGGGCAGGATCCCGAAGTAGCGCCCAGGGGCGTAACCGGTCCTTTTACCGTGGTAAAGGACAATTCCACCACACCGCCGGTTATTTCGTTTACACTTGGGCTAACCGCATCGTTCTGATAATTAAAATGTACGTATACAAACCAAACTCGATGAACAGGAAACGAATTATTCATATTGCCATTTTCTTTGTTCTTGTGATACTGGCCAGCTCCTGCAATAAATACCTGGATTTGAAGCCGCAGGATGGTATTGTAAGGCAGGAATACTGGAAAACCAAGGAACAGGTACAGGCTGCCGTGGCAGGTTGTTATGCCTCCCTGCTGGCAGATCCGGCAAATAAAGACAAGCCCCTGAGCGAATACCTGTTTATGTGGGGTGAGCTGAGGGCCGATATGGTCGCGCCCGGCCCGGGCATATCCAACGATGAGATGGATATTACAGAAGTAAATATCCTGTCGACCAATAAAATGACCAACTGGGCCGCTGTGTACCGGACGATTAATTACTGTAATACGGTGATTGATTTTGCACCCGGCGTAATGGACAACGACAACACGCTAACCAAAGCACAGTTAAATTCCTGGCTGTCCGAAGCCTATGCCTTGCGCGGCCTGATGTATTTTTACCTGGTAAGGAGTTTCCGGGACGTACCGCTGAAGTTAAAATCAACCTCAAGCGATAACGACCTTGAGCAGCTTGCCAAATCATCGGCAGATACCGTGCTTGCCCAGGTAGTAAAAGACCTGCAAACGGCCGACAGCAATGCCGTGACAACTTACGGCAATACTGTCTATGATAAAGGACGCATTACCAGATTCACCGTAAAAGCCATCGAAGCCGATGTGTATTTATGGATGGATAAATACAATGAATGCGTTGCTGCCTGTGATTATATCATCAATTCCGGAAAATTTGGTTTGATAGCGGGCAATAGCGGGTGGTTCAATACATTGTATTACAAGGGGAACTCAAATGAATCCATCTTCGAGTTCCAGTACGACGCACAGAAACTGAATTCCTTCTATGCTATGTTCAACACCAGCAAGCTCAGGTATTTTAGTTCGGCCACTGTACTGGAGGATATATATACCGTAGATTTTGTAAACTATCTGAACAGGGATATCCGGGCTGATGGCAGTGCTGTAAGGGCCGGAGATAATCTCATCTGGAAATTTTTGGGCGTAAACAGCGACGATATGAGGGCCTCGGATGCTTCGTTCGCACACTGGTTCGTATACCGGTATGCCGATATTTTATTAATGAAGGCAGAAGCGCTCAACCAGATAGGCGGCAGGGGGCAGGAAGCGTTGGATTTGGTTACTACTATACGGAACAGGGCACACGCGCTGGACCAGACAAACACCAATCCTGATCCCGCGAATAAAGACGCATTGGGTGAATTTATCCTGGCAGAAAGGGCGCGTGAATTTGCTTTTGAGGGGAAAAGATGGTACGATCTTTTGCGCAATGCAAAGCGAAACAATTATGCCAGGCTCGACCTGCTCATAAATGCAGTGATTAAAGCGGTGCCGGCCAGCCTGCAGGTGTCGGCCCAGGGTAAATACAGAGACCCTACGCACAGCAGTCATTACTTTCCTATTTACTATTACGAAATACAAAGCGATCCGAATTTAATACAGAATCCATTCTATAAATAAATTATTAAAAGCTCGATTATGAAAAAGCAACTGATGGCGATAAGTTTTATATGCAGTTGTATTATAATGCTGCTTTATAATACCGGCTGCAAAAAACAACAGTATACCAGCCTCACCACCACGGATGTGAATATCGTGGATTACCTGAAAAGGTATCCCGACCAATTTTCCGAATTGGTGAAGATACTGGACCGTACCAATATCAGCCCGTTTCTGAATGCATACGGTACCTATACCATTTTTGCACCGACCAATTCGGCCATAAAGCTATACCTGCAGAAGATAGGGAAAAATTCAACGGACGACCTCGATACCGCCACCCTGAAAAGCTTATGCCGGTTGCACCTGATACACGACACCGTGAGCACCACCTCCTTTACGGATGGTAAATTATATGCCCCTACTATGTACGGGCAGTTCCTGACTACCAGTGTCAACGACGCAAGCGTTACTATTGTAAATCGCCAGGCTGCTATTACACAATCAAATATTCTTACAGGCAATGGGTTTATACATGTGATAGACCATGTATTGCAGCCCGCCCAGCTCACCATAGCTCAAATGATTGAACAGGACAGCAAATACGCCATTTTTGCGCAGGCGTTAAAAGCTACCGGATTGTACGATACCCTGAACATAGCTAATAACCCCGATACCACCAGGCGCTGGCTTACCTTCCTGGCAGAGTCAGATGCGGTACTAAGCCAGGACACTGCTCATCCTGTGAACAGCTACGCAGATTTGGTAAAACGATTCAATAATACCGGCAACCCCAAAGACCCTAATGACAGCCTGTATATATACATGGCTTACCACATATTGCCTGGTATTAAATATGTAGCGGATATTGTTTCGGCCCCTTCTCACCGCACACTGGCTCCGCTTGCAGTAATTACAACATCATTGGATGTACAAAGGGTACTATTAAACGAGGCCACTTTCAATGGCATACTTGAAAAAGGCATTGCGATAGACAGGACAAACAGCGATAATTCCGCCACCAATGGCGCCGTTCATTCACTATCCGGTGATATCTATGTAAAGGTAAGAACGCCTGTGCCTGTGTTCTGGGATGTGGCAGACCAACCTGAGATTCGTAAACTGGCCTCTATTTTCCGTAAACAAGGTAAAAGTCAGCAGTTTGCCTATGGAACACTCTCCGGCGTCACCTGGCAAAACAGTGCTATCACCTGCCAATATTGGTGTGAGGCCAGCACTACCTCCAACTATTTTTATTGGGATGATCATTTCGACTTTAACATGAGAACCACCAGTAATCAAAATAACTGGATTGAGTTTACTACTCCTCTATTGGTAAAAGGCACCTATAAGGTATGGGTATGCTACAGGGTGAGCACCCAGGGCCAGTATGTGCAGGTTTCGGTTGATGGCAACATCCTGTCGCGTATTGTTAATATGTGCAATAGCAGTACGTCGGGCGGTTATCTTCCCAGTAAGACCGCCACCGATGATGTGCTGGAATCACAAGGCTTTAAAAGGTATAGCGCAGCTGCTAACTCCATTAATTACCAGGTGGGTCAGTTGGCAGGTGTGGTAACTATTACCAGCACGGATTACCATAAATTACGGATGACCTGTATCAAAGATTATGGTTCATCAGGTTTTGGGGTAAGCCTGGATATGGTACATTTTATACCGGTGAGCATGGATCAGCAATTTCCGAGGTTTGCAAGGGATGGAAGCATTATTAAACGGCCTTAATGAGGCGGCGCACAATTTTTATTGAATATGGGCTATTGGGGAAATAGTGATAGCGGCTATTTATATGATATTCAAACAGTAGCCCGGGTACAGTAAAACGGAAGCGAATATTAATTACTATACAATTGTTTAAACAAGATTTCATGATACTGAGCAGAAGCAAGCTGATATGTTGCATTGCACTGATGGCCGGTGTAACCATTTTTACGGCCTGCCACAAGGACTGGGCGGAACACAATGATACCACGGACGATGCGCTTAAAAACAATCTTTATCAGGCCATCAGCAAAACCGCTACCCTGGGAAAGTTTAGCGATATGTTGGTAAAAACAGGCTATGATAAGATCCTCAGCTCTTCCAAAACTTATACGGTGTGGGCGCCCAGCGACCAGGCCTTGCAAAGTCTGGACCCGGCTATCAGCAGCGATACCGCTAAACTAAAGCAGTTTGTGGGCAATCATATTGCCAACCAGTCTTACCTGGCCGGCGCTTCAGCCAGCCAGCGGATACAGATGCTGAATGGCAAATACAATATCATGGCCGCCAATAAGTTTGATTCTGCCAGTATCACTATTGTCAACCAATACGCCAACAATGGTGTTTTTCATGTCATAGATAAATTCATTCCCCGTTATGACAACTGTTGGGAGCTTATAAAAAACACCAGCGCCGCGCCGCTCATGAAAAGTTACCTCCTGTCGCTGAACTATACGGGTTTTGATTCTACCAAAGCAACCCAGATAGGCGTTAACCCCACTAACGGACAGCCATTATGGGATTCCACCAATGGTAAAATCGCGAGTAACGTTTTCTGGAACAAGGTGCAGAATATAAATGACGAATCGAACCAATACACCGTGTTCTTATTAACGGACAATGCCTATACAACAGAGTTCAATAAAATAACCCCCTGGTTCAAAACAAGCACTACAGACAGTACTACCAATCTCAGCTCATTTCATTTGGTAAAAGATCTTGCTTTTAAAGGCCTCTATAACGTGGCGGATTTGCCCGATACGCTGGTATCGCAGTATGGCGTAAAAACGCCCATTAAAAAATCGGCCATCATCGCCTCCTATAAAACCAGCAATGGGGTGGTGCACATCATGAACCAGGCAGATTTCACCAAGGAAAATAAATTCCCGCCTATTTACATACAGGGAGAGCTGCCCAGCCGCTTTATGGTGTCCAGGCCCGCCAATACTTTTTACCGGGTAAGGTACAACCCGCTTACAGGGCAAAACTTCAATGACATAATGATGACCAACTATGGCGTTGCGGATTATAGCATTGCATATTTCCGGTCGGGCATCAATTCGATGCGGTACAATGCCTACTGGGTAGCGCTAAATGATATACAGGCCGGCGGAACTTCGGCCCCATTATGGCAGCAGCGCCTGGCATGTGGGTTTATTAGAAACGATACGTCATTCAGGACGACTACTTTCCCGGCGGTGAGCATTGGCTATAATGTGTACAGTGAGATTTCCCTGGGGCAGTTTACCTTTCCCAACTACGCAGACCAGTATTTTTTTGTGTTGGGGCCTACTACGTCTTCTACGAGTGGCAATGCAAACGCCATTACACTGGATTATATAAAATTGGTGCCGGCTTTTTAGCAACCGGTTGCGGAAAGCGTATTTAAAACATTTGTTTTCATATACAGAACTACATGCAGATACAAAACAAGATAATAGGCCGGGTGATGCTTTTGGGTATAACTGTCCTGGCTGGTTCAATGGTGTGCGCCCAGGACAGCACGTCGGCGACTACACAGACAATAAAGGGAACGGCAGCAAAAGGCCTTAGCGCCACCGGTATTATTAAGGACGCGGCCAATGGCAAGCCGCTGGCGGCGGTGAATGTGTCGGTACCCGGCTATTCCGGCGCCCTTACAGACGACAATGGCCGTTTTACCATACAGGTACCTCACTACCAGGCCACCTTATTCGTGAGCAGCGAAGGCTTCCAGTCGAAAGAAGCGCCGCTGAAAGGAGGTAAAAGCGTAAGCATCAGCCTGTATGAGGAAACATTCAATTCCATCTACGATGTGGTGCAGCTTCCGTTTGGCGTAAAGCCGCGCAACCAGGTGGTGAATGCCACCGCGTCGATCAACACGCAGGGCGCCTGGAACAGGAGCGCGGAAACACCCGATGGTTATTTGCAGGGCAAGGCAGCGGGGGTACTGTCCACCATGCGTTCGGGTACGCCCAATGCAGGCGCTTACATGGTCCTGCGGGGATACAATTCGTTGTATACAAACAACCAGCCGCTGATAGTGGTGGATGGGATGATATATGATATAAGCGACAATGGCAGCTCTTTGATTGCCGGCCACTATACCAATGCGCTGGCCAATATCGATGTAAAAGACATCGAGAATATCACCGTTATTAAAGACGGCGTGTCTACCTACGGCACTAAGGCCGCCAACGGCGTGGTATTAATTACCACCAGCCATGCAAAGCAACTGGCCACTAAGATTGATTTTGCCGCCTATAGCGGGATGAATTTTGCGCCGGATAAATTGCCGTTGATGAAATCGGCCGATTTCAGGACGTATTTATCGGACGTATTGAAAACAAGGGGCTGGTCGGATGCGCTGATACAGGCACAGCCTTATATGAACGACGATCCGTCTAATCCCGAGTATTACAGGTACCATAATAATACCGACTGGCAGAATGAGGTATTCAAAAATACGTCTACTACTAATTATTACCTTAAGGTGGCCGGCGGCGATAACATCGCCAAATATGCCCTTTCCATGGGATATATGAAGAATGCGGGCGTTACAAGAAATACCGACCTTAAAAAATACAACGTACGTTTTAATGCCGACCTCAACCTGAGCCGACGGCTGACTGCGGGCACCAACCTGTCTTATACTTATTATGAACAGAATTTAAAGGACCAGGGCTATGCCCCGAGGACCAATCCTCTTTACCTGGCGTTAATCAAAGCGCCTTTCCTGGGTAAACGTGAAATTGACAATAAAGGCGCCGTGTCTCCCAACCTGGCCGATACCGACACGCTGGGTGTCAGCAACCCCGCCGCCATTATTGAAAATATGATAGACAACAGCAAAGTGTACCGCTTCTTCGGGTCTATCAATTTAAAATACAAGCTAACGAATACCCTTACGCTGGCGGCCCTCGGCGGCATTACCGTGGATGAGGCCCGCGAGCAGGTATTTATTCCGCACAAAGGGGTGTCTAACGATACGTTGAGCAATGCTGTTGCCGATAACAAATTAGGCGGCCAGACAAAAAGAATATATGCCTTGTATAGCGAGGCTTATATCGATTATGCCAACACCTTTAACCAGACGCACCGCATCAATGCACGGGCGGGATTCAGGTACCAAAGCAATGGCACGGAGCAGGCCTTTGCGCTGGGCGCCAATTCCGCCACCGATGATTTCATCAGCGTTGGCACCGGCGTTCCTTCTTTAAGAAGGGTAGGCGGCGATATAGGCAAATCCAGCTGGATCAATGCGTATATAGGCGCCGATTACGCGCTGGTCGACAAATATTTTTTGTCGGTGAACATGGCCGTCGACGGCTCTTCGAGGTTTGGTACGCAACTACCCAGGGGCACAGAGTTCCCCGCGGCATTTAATATGAGCGGCCATAATTTCGCCATCATGCCCTCTGTTGGCGCCTCCTGGCTGGTGTCGTCGGAAAGCTTCATGTCTTCGCTGAAGCTCATTGATCTTCTAAAGCTGCGCGGCACCTACAGCAGGGCCGGCAACGATGATATCGGCAATTATACGGCCCAGCAAACCTATGTTTCGCAAAACCTGCTGGGTATGCAGGGGCTGGTAAGAGGTAATATCGCCAACCCGGCTTTGGTATGGGAAACCAATTATAAGGTCAACCTGGGTATGGACCTGGCTATGCTGAATGAGCGCCTGAATGTAAGCGCCGACATCTTCCAGAACAGGACGGTGGATATGCTGATGCTGGAAGCCGTGCCCGCGCCAAGCGGTTTTACCTATGCCATTACCAATAGCGGAGCCATGAAAACAACCGGTCTTGATCTTACCCTCAGCGGAAGGATCATCAACAAGCGCTCACTGAAATGGGATGTAGGTGTAACCATCGGTACCTATAAAAGCATCATAAAGAAACTGCCCGGCAGCTCCATACAAACGTCTTTTGGCGGGGCCACTGTAATAAGCCAGGTGAATGCCGTTACCGGGATATTTTATGGCTTAAAGACAAATGGGGTATATGCAACCGATGCGGAAGCGGCGGCGGCCAGGCTGTATAAAAAATCAGGCGACGGCAGCATTGTTCCTTTCCGCGGCGGCGATGTACGCTTTATGAATATAAACGGCGATACGCTGATTGACAACGACGACAGGCAGCCCATCGGTAATCCCACCCCTGATTATGCGGGCGCCGTGAGCAGTAAGCTCACCTGGAAATCGCTGTCGCTGGAAGTGCTGTTTACCTTCAGCCATGGAAATAAAGTATACAATGGCGTACGGGCTGCACTGGAGGCGCAATCGGGTGCCAGCAACCAGCTTGCAAGTGTTGTAAACAGGTGGAGGGCGCCGGGCCAGGTGACCAATACCCCCAAAGCTTCGTGGGGTGACCCTATGGGCAACAGCAGTTTTTCGGACAGGTGGATAGAAGACGGCTCTTTTGCCCGGATGAAAATGATATCCGTGGAATATAACCTTCCTATGAAAGGCGCAAAAGCGATAAAGTATGTTAGCTTTTATGTGACGGGCAATAACCTGCTTACCTTTACAAAATACCTGGGCTATGACCCCGAGATGTATGCGCAGGAAAGCGTTCTGGCGAGAGGCATCGACGTAGGTATGGAACCGCAGCATAAATCGGTTATCGCCGGTGTCCGCTTCGGCTTATAATGAATAACGAATAAAAAGCTATTTGTAAAATATATGAAACAAGTACCAACGAAACCCTGTAAGGTCCTGCTTGCCCTGCCGCTGATGGGTGCTGTACTGGCTTTATCGTGCACCAAAATACTGGAGAAAGAACCGGAAACGATGCTCAACGCATCACAGGTATACCGCAATGTATATGACGCGGATGCGGCTGTTATCGGCGTGTACGGAAAGATGATGGGGCTGGCTAAGCAATACGTGGTATTAAATGAGCTGCGCGCCGATTTGACGGAAGTGACGGACAATGCGGATGCGAACCTGCGCGAAATAAACCTGCATAAGGTAAGCGCCGGCAATCCCTATGCCGACCCGAGGCCTTTTTACGCCGTTATCAATGATTGTAATGATGTGCTGAAGAACTTTAATAGTATGCTGGCGCAAAAGAAGTTCAAGGATGCCGAATACCAGCAACGGTATTCAGACATCGGCGCCATCCGCTCCTGGTTGTACCTGCAGCTGGGTATTCACTTTGGTAAAGTGCCTTATGTGACAGACCCGCTTGAAACAATAGATGCTGTAAAAGACCAGTCGAAATACCCGCTGATCCCTTTCAACCAGTTACTGGATTCACTGATCACTTTTACCGAATCGCTTCCTTTTTTAAAACCCTACCCGCCGGGCACCAGCTTGCTGACCACTGTAGATGGTTCTACCACCAGGTCGTTTTTTGTTCCCAAGCAGGTGCTGCTGGGCGACCTGCACTTATGGAAGGGAAATTATACACAGGCGGCTACCTATTACCGGCAGCTGATGGAGGCCGACGGTTATTTTGTCAGTCCCGGCTCGGAGGCCTGGTATAGTAATTTCAGGGTAAAGTATGCCGATGTTTCCGGCAATAATGATCTTGCCGTTGGTTATATACGAAACAGGGAGATGGATAGCAAAATGCTCATTGAAAGCAATTCCCAGGGCTGGCGCTCCATGTTTGGCCGGGGGCAGGATGATTTGTGGAACACCGAATGGGTGTGGGTGCTGCCTTTCAATGCCAACTTCAGCCCGCAGAATCCTTTTATAGAGCTGTTTGCCAATAACGGGGGTAAATACCTGCTGAAGCCGTCGCAGACAGCCATGGATAACTGGAACAGCCAGCTGCAGCAAAATGGTTTTCCTTATGACGCAAGAGGCGGATTTACCTGGAAAATCCTGGGCGGTCAGCCGGTTATCATGAAATACCTGTACACCTATGTAGACGGGACCACGCTGCTGCCGATAAACCCGCTGCTGAAAAACGGGCAATGGTTTTTATCCAGGGCCGGTGCGGTGCACCTGCGTTTTGCAGAAGCCGCCAACCGCGATAACAGGCACTTGCTGGCGTATGGCTTTCTTAACCTTAATATCAACAGCGTTTACCCGCCTCCCACCGGTGCAACCGATGTGACCAATTACCAGAATACGTTGTGGGAGCCCGCTCCTTATAACTTCGATGCAAGGAACGGTGATTATCCCAGGTTCAGGGGCGACTGGTACCGCCACGGCGGTATACGCGGCCGGGCGCGGGTAACGGCTACCGGCGTTAGCGGCGACAGTACCCTGTCGATAGAAAATTCCATCATCAATGAAGGCGCCCTCGAACTGGCGTACGAAGGATACCGCTGGTCTGACCTGGTGAGGGTAGCGCTGAGAAGAAACGACAATGCTTTTCTTGCCGATAAAGTATATAACAAGTTGTTAAAAGACAACAACCCTGCGGCCTCCGATGTAAGGGCGAGACTGATGAACAGGGAGAACTGGTACCTGCCGTTTAAGTGGTAAATTTTTTTTTATTACATTCGGACATGCGTTTATGTGTCCCTGGTACCTGTTTTATCCTGTGCTGCGTGCTGGCGCTTTGTCAACCTGCAGCGGCACAGTGGCGTGTGGATACCATCGGGCTTACATTTAACGACAGGGACCTGCGGCAGATAGGCCCCATTCCTTTTAGCGCCGTAGAGGTGCTCGACAACCGCTTTGATACAAACTGGTTGTATGCCTGGGAAGACGGCACGTTCCCCCCGCATACGGTACAGCTCGGCAACACCGCTTCGGTGGAAATACAACAATACCTGCAGCAATTGGCAGACACCCTGGGGCGAGGAGCAACCGATACGCTGCTCGTGCGGCTCCGGCAGTTAAGGGTGGGCAACAGGAATATACAGCTTAAAACGAATGGCAAATCGTCCCGCAGGGCCCGGTATCTCCGGTGGGGCATGCTGCTGGCGGCCGATCTGTACCGCAAAAAACAAGGGCTTTATGTGCCGTTGGTGACTATCCATAAGCTATACCCGATGTATGGCTCCCCGCTTCAGCGAACCATTACCGATGCGCTGAATGAGATGCTTAAAATGTCAGGCGCCAGTGCGACAAAGGATACCGTCGCCTTCCGGTATTCAACAGACAGTACCCCGCGGTCGCTGCAGCAGATAGATGTAAACGTACAGGATACCTGGGCCGGCTATCCAGTTATGCAGGAAGGCCTACCCGCCGACGGGCTGTTTATGCAGTTTGACGATTTTCAAAACAACCGGCTGACAGCCGACAACTTCCACCTGAACTATAATGAACAGGACAGCCTGTTTCACTTGTCTGTATCCCGCAAAACGAAACGCTATCCCTGGGCAGTGGCCGACAGTGGTGGGCTATACATTCATGTGCTGAAGGACGTATACGTAAAAACATGGCGCTACCATAACACCCGTTGTTTTTATATCCCCCGCACCCTGCCGGATATGTATACGCTTCTTTCAATAGAAAACGGGGCGGGCATCGGTGACGCGGGTTTGATAGCAGGCAACTCGGGCAACCTGCTGGTAGACCTGGGTGTGCTGGCGGTGGGCGCCACGGTAGAGGGTATTATGACCGGCGCCGCACAGCGTAAGATAAAAAAGAGGGGAATGCAATCCAACCTCCGGTATTGCTATATCGATATGGATTATGGCGATGTGCTGTATGGGCAAGCGATGCCGGATCTTTAATGGAACGATGGTAACAGCATCAAAGCTCACCACGGATGGATTTGGCAATCAGCTCGCCCTTGCTATTGATATGCAGCTTACGGTAAATATTCTTGATATGCTGGCGAACCGTTTCCAGTGTAATGCCAAGGCGTGCAGCGATCATTTTATAGCTAAGACCGTCTACCATCGCCGTTATTACCTGGTGCTCTTTGGCGGTCAATGACTCCCTGTAGGTTCTTTTGGGAGAAAAATAGTCAATAACCTTACGGGCAATGGCGGGCGACATAGCAGCACCGCCTTTATGGGTGATTCTAATGGAATCGAGCACTTCGTCCAGCGGCATGTCCTTTTGCAGATAGCCGGCGGCGCCGGCACAAAGCGCTTTAAAAATACGATCACTGTCGGCGTACACTGACAACATAACGACAGCCACCCCGGCAAATTTCTTTTTTACGGGTTGAATGGCCTCAATGCCATTGATACCGGGCAGCCCGATATCTGACAAAACAATGTCGAGGTAAGGCACCCGCTCTGCCTGCTTAAAAAAGTCCTCCACGGTTGCCGCCACGATGGCGCAGGTAATATCTTCCTGCAGCATAAAAAAAGCCGCCAGGTTGTTCCTGGTCACTGCATCATCTTCTATAATAGCAATATAAATCATACGCTGAGCACAATAGTGACTCCTTCTTTTTGTGAAATAATGTCAAGGCTTGCTTTTATCCGGGCGGCGCGCATCTTCATATTACTTAACCCCTGGCTGCTGCCGCGTCCTTTATCAACCATCCCTTGTCCATTGTCTTTTATCGTCATGATAAACCGGCCGCTTGCCCGTTTAACCTCCATCTGTACCTGACTGGCGCCGGCGTGCTTTACGATATTGTTGATGGCTTCTTTAAAAATAAGGTATATGTTTTGCCGGAAATCCATTTTCAGTCTTTCATTTTCAGGAAGACCGGTATGCACAAAGCTGAAATCAATATCTGCGGGTACCAGCATTTGGTGAATGTGTTCGTGCATGTGGTTGAGCATCCCGCCCATGGTGTCGTTGCGGGTATCGATACTCCATATTACATCTTTCATGGTAGAAACGGCCCCCCGGCTGATGCCGGCGATGGCGCCCAGCTGTTCGTAGTTGTTTTCGTTTATCCTGTTTCTTTTCCCGGCATCGGCCAGTATCGTAATACGCACCAGGTTGCTGCCTACTTCATCATGCAGGTCGCTGGCGATGCGGGTGCGCAGGTCTTGTAATTTCTTTAGTTGGCCCATACGGTATTGAATGATGCCGTATAGGACGGCGGACCCGGCCAGCAACGCCAGCACGATAAACCAGGCGGTCCTGTAAAACACCTGGTTCACTATAATGGGAATGGTTATTTCATTGTCAGCAACCCTGCCTTTGGCGGGACTGCCTTTGATGCGAAGCGTATATTTTCCCGCCGGCAAAGACATAAATGAAATGGTATGCTGTTGCCCTACATAATGCCAGTCGTTGTCCAACCCCTCCAATGTATACAGGTAGCGGTTACTGCCCGGGTCAAACATGTCCGTCAATGTGTAAGTGAAAGAAAAGAATTTGTCGCCGGGATCGATAACCACTTTATCCAGCTGCTGCGCGCCAAAGACCGTTTCGGTAATGGCCCCGTTTCCCGCTGTTTTACTGAACCTGGTGAGCAGCAGCTGTACGGGCTTGTATGTTTTAAATGCATCTGCCGGGTTAAAGCAAGTGTAGCCGTTCTGCCCGCCGAAAACGAGATAGCCGTTTGCCAGCCGGGTAAAGGCTTTACGGTTAAACTCATCCGTATTCAGGCCGTCTTTTGTGTAGAAGCTGGTAAACTGGTTGGATTGCCTGTCAAGGTAGCAAAGCCCGGCATAGGTGCTGATCCATAAATTATTTTTGTCATCGGGTAATATGCCGCAAACGGTGTTATTGGCCAGGCCATCCTTGTTGGTATATTGCTGCAGGCGGGTTGTTTCCGTGTTGTAATGCAGGATGCCCCCGCCGGCCGTGCTGATCCAAAAGCTGCTGTCGGCATCGATGTGTATGGCATTGATACCAAACCCCAGCGCAGGGTGTGTTTGCTCTTTTTGTACTTCCCGGGTAAGGAGATTGATTTTATACAATCCTTTGTCGGTGCCTGCCCATATCCATGCCCCTTTTTTTACCAGGCACCAGCAGGGTATGTCATGAAAAGGCATATTGCCTTTGTTATCCCTGAATACCTGCATGCGGCGCGTAGCGGGATTGAATGTAAATATATTGTGCTGGCCACCCGTCCACAACAGGCGGCCGTCGAAACAAATGCTGTATTGGGAGACGCTTTCAGCCCGGGTTTGCGCATCACCGTCGGCGAGGAAAAGATCGAGGGTTGCGCTGCGGGTATCATACCGCCCGAGGCCACACCCGGTCAGCCAGAGGGTATGATCATTATCAGACCACATATCGTAGACAAAACCGATATCGTAGCGGCCATCCGGCTGCACCGTAATAACATTATCCTTCACCGGGAGCGATGCTACGGGGAATGCGCCGAAGGTGAACAATGGCGTGGTAAGATAGCCGCCTGCCGGGGAAGGCGCCAGTTTCAGCAGGCCATGGCTTTCCGTACCGGCATAGAGCATGCCCTCCCTGTCCTGTATAATTTTCCGGCAATGGATATCTTTTAGTTCCTTGCCGTTCATGAACACGGGAAGGCGTTTAAGGAAAGCCGTACGGCCGGACAGTTTAATGAGGCCATTGTCGGTGCCCGCCCACAGCGTATTGCTATTGTCCCTGTATAGACAATTTACCATGGTGGCGCCTGCAGCCGTCAGCAGGTGGCTGTAATCGATCACCTGTTTTTGCCGCAGGTTATACTGCACGAGGTTCAATCCCTGCGCTCCCTGCCAGATATTGCCCCCGGCATCGGGGCAATAACAGGTATGCACATGCAGGTTCAGGATGTTTTTTGTATACCTGTTTTTTAACCAGGGTTCATACAGGTGGGTCTTGTCGTTATAACGGGTCACGCCGGTGTAAGAAATACCCCAGGCGGTATGGGTGGAATCTATATACGCCTGTGCATAGTCGGGGCAGGGTATGCCGGTGGCTGCCAGGCTGTCGCACCCATCGGCGCCGGTACATTTTTTAGCCAACGCGGTGGGATGGTCGAGATAAGAAATCCACCACTGGCCGTCATCGCCTTCTGTGAGTCTGGTAAATACTTTAACGGGCCCTGTGAGGGAGGGGTCGATGCCGGTTTTTACGAAGCCCCGGTGTTGGAGCTGCCTGGCAAACCAGTAGTCCGACAGGATCCCTATACTACCATCCTTCATTTTTTGAATACCTCTTACCGGTCCCGGGGGCAGGGAAGCGGCATTGTTGTCATCGTGAACAAGCGGCAGCACCGTATTGGTGGCGGGATCGAGGATGTTCAGGCCGTTCTCTGTTCCTATCCAGATACGACCGCCGGTGTCCTGCAACAGGGCGGTAATAACCCCGCTGGTAAGCGCCGGCCGGCTAAGGATGTTGTACTGGATAAAAGAAGACCCGTCGTAGCGGTTCAGTCCGCCGTTGGTGCCTATCCACATAATGCCGGTTTTGTCCTGCAGAACGCATTGTACCGAATTATTGCTCAGGCCGTCCTCCACCGTGAGCCGTGTATAGGAAAACGCCTGCTGTGCACTGGCGGTAGAAAGCAGGCCGGAAATACCGGGAAATAACAATAGTATTTTAAGATATAGGTTCAGGACAAGGAGGTTAATGATTACCCCGTAATATAATGAAAAAATACTTTCTCCCCCGAAGATGGGATAAGCTGGTTTTGATTATTGCGTTTTCTTTACGGGAACATAAATACGCTTCGTATATGCCTATATCGGTTGAGTTAAATGATCAATACCAACTCTCACAACTGGTCACTCAAAAGTACCAGCCGCTTGGTAATATCCGCCTTCCCTCTGTTCCTGATACTAAGATCATTATCGATGAAATTATTGAGATAAGGAAGAATGCATTTGAACTTATACGCATAATAAAGAAGAATAGAATTCAAGATACGTTCTTCGTAACGGATATCACTTATTTCGGGGAGAACCTTAGTTTTGTCGAGGGGAATGGCCCATTCGCCCCGCCACTGGTGGTAATTTCAAGCAATCGTTCCAGGTGGATTAGGCAAAGGTATGACGCCGGAGTAAACAAAAAGTGTAAGGATGTCAATGATAAAAGCGCCCTGACGGAGGGCGCTGTACCTTTCTATTGCCCCTTTAGACTGGGGAAAGAAGGAAGGCGCCGCAATGTGTATATTTTCGTTCATTCTTCAGAATATAAACTCTACCAAGACAATCTTGGAGGCACTGGTATGAAGGTAATAGCATGGCAAATAGGACTGAGAGGTTCAGGTGTTGGGTTCGGTGCCACCCGTTATGCCGCTGTTGAATTTTTCAAGAAAGTTTGCAGGGAAAGAAAAGAGTTTTCCGGAAAGATATGGCTGATGGATGATAATGTAACTTATATCAACGGGTTCCCGGGTTTTTCAGCTTTGGAAGGTGTTATGGATCATGAAAAGCTGGCGGGTTTAGGCTTTAGGGGGGGGAGCGGCGTACGGTCCGATACATTTTTTAAAAATATGCCCGACAAAAATAAAGGCAAAGATAAAAGCAAAGATGAAGGCAAGAGCGATTCAGATGAAACAGGGCCTGCATTAACGGGCGCCTCCCTTCTTCAACAGGCCGTGCTTTGGAACATCCGGTACATGGAAGAATACAAAACGAATTTTAGCCCTTACTTTGTCTCCTCAGCAGAAGATTCCAGTTTCACCCAGTTTCTTGGCAAAGAGCTGTGTAAAGCTTATGAAGGCTTTACAGTGGAAAAGGCATCGATTGACGATAAACTCCTGGATGCCACAAAAGATAAGGACAATCGAGGATTCAGAGAAACCGAGCTTGACATCCTGAAGAAAGAACTGTACACTTTATTATGCCCGACAGATAATAAAGAAGACCCACAAAACATCATTATTGACTTAATGACTGATAACAAGGGGAAACCTACTACTCTTAATGCAGCATTGGAAAAAGTATTGGAAAAGCTGCATGCCAGGAATAAAAAAGACGAGACGATTGAATTAATCTATTCGAAAGCCGTTGAACAACTTATAATTAAGGCTATGGATGCGGGGGTTCAATTGCCTCAGGAGGTATTTAGTTTTGCAACGCCCATAATCAAGTTCCTTGAGCCAATAAAAATCTGACGTAACTCATGGAACCCACTACGCTCGTCTCCCAGCTGCAAACACAGGTAGCCAATGCCGGTAAAATAACATTGGATGCTTCCATACTGGACGCCGCAGAATTGTTGCAGGTGCAAAACGCCTTTGGCTTGATGGCCGGCCAATACCTGTCCATTGAAGGGCTGAAGGGAACAGATATCCCCAGTGCAAGCGGTAATTCCATCAGCATAACGGCAGGAACGATCAGCGTATTGAACCTTACCGCATTGACGGTAAAAAGCATCACATTCACGGCCGGCGATCGCGTGGGGTTCATGCTGGTTATATCCATGCCCGCCACATGGACGTTTACTGATAGCTTTCCCGCTCTCAATTTTTTCCCGTTCGACGTGGTTACGGTGTCGGGCGCCGGTTTTGTTTACAGCTCCCAGCCGGTTACCGGGTACCCGTTGTGGCCGGCCGGTACGGCAAACCCCATCAACCTCGCTGCGGGGTTGAACATGGGAGCCGATCTTTCCATAGCAGGGCTATCCCTGCTCCAGGCGCTGCTGGGCACCCCGGCGCCTGCCGGAAGCCTGAAAGCCTGGGGCGCGTTTAATACGAAGGCCCTCTATCCTTACCCGTTGATGAACATCAGCGCCGATCTCGGGTTACCTCCTTTTGAGTTGCTCCCCGGCTTCTACATCACCGGCCTGGCGCTGTCACTGCAAATAAATGAACCGCCCGGCGATGAGATGTTCCAGGACATAGCAATCGGTATAGTGGCAACGACTACCGACCTGGAATTTTTCCTGGCAATAACGCAGGATATGGATATGGTTTCCATTTCCGGCGGCCCGCTGCCCACTTATACGGCCACGCTGGACAACCTGGCCCAAAGCACCCTGGGAAACGCCATCCTACCCGCCGGTACTGATTTCAGCACTTTTTTGCCCGGCCCGCTATCGGATGCTTTTACCTCGATTGAATTCAATGGGTTTACGATGGTGCTTGCCCTCGGCGACGAAAAGCAGGTCACTTATGCCACTTTCTCCATAGGAGAAAAAACCGGCTCGGCCGTCAACCTCGGACTGTTTTCACTTACCGGCTTTACCCTCGAGGTATCCTGGTTTACCCCTGGGTCCACCGGATCGATTGCCCGGATAGGAGTCGGGGCACAGGCCGCGATACCGGTGGATGTATTTAAAGACCCCTTTGATTTCAGCATTGCCGTTACGGTAGTAAACGGCAGCGCCACCATCGATACCATTGAAGCACGATATGATGGCAGTATCACGCTTACCGACATCATTAAAGAGATATCCCCCGGTTCAACTATCCCGGAAGTACTCAATGATCTGAGTTTCTCCCGCTTTATGGTGCGGGCGGACCCCGGCGGTGACAGCTTTACCTGCTCGTGCTCGGGGAACTTGGACCTCGAAATCATGTCGCAGCCCCTTGTTGCTGCGTTTCAACTGATGTTGAATAAAAACGCTACGACTACCAGCTACGAACTGAGTGCCGGATTTGTTATTGGGGATGGCGCTTTCCTGTTCGACATGTCACTGGTATCCGGCGGCGATTCCTCCCTTTTCCAGTTTACCGCCAAAGCAGATCAAATCCCGGTATCGCAACTGGTGGAAGACCTGTTTGGCGCCATAGACATCGACCTTTCATTGCTGCCTGAAGTGGTCCTGACTGATCTTACGCTCAACTACAATACACCTTCAGATGGCTTTTCATCACTGGACGCCAGTTTTTCATTCGATACCAATTATACCGGCGAAATCAATATTGCCGCGCAGAAAATGGGCTCGCCCGCCCAATGGGAGTTTGTGGCGGCCGCCGGGCTGGGCACCACCAACCCCGTAGACATCGGCGCCAGCCTGCCCCTGGTGGGCAGTGAGCTGGCCGGCGATTTTGAACTAAAAGAATCGTGGCTGATTATCACGTCGAAGAAACCCACCGGCATCACTATTCCCGCAGCCTCCCATCTTACCATAAAGCCCGGTGTGTCATTTGCCTTCGACCTCATCCTGGCCGGACAGGCCCAAACAGTGATGCTACCGGTAGTAGGTTATCCCGCTCCGGAACAACAGCAAACGCTCAGGGTAATGCAGTCAGTGGTCACCGATAGTACGACCCCGGCTGCGCCGGCCAAACCCACCGGCAGCATTCCCATTCAAAAACAAATAGGGCCGCTGTTTATCGATAGCATTGCCATTACCTATGCCAACCAGGTGCTGGCCTGTTCATTGAATGCTTCCATGTCACTGGGCCCGCTGGATGTTTCGCTCAACGGGTTTTCGTTCGGCAGTTCTTTGTCGGCCTTTAGTCCCGTCTTTAACCTCGATGGGCTGGGCATTGAATATGCCGGTACCGGCCTTACGATTGAAGGGGCCATCATCAGGATACCCGACAGCCAGCTGGCGCCGGGTGTCAGCCTGCAGTTTGACGGCGATTTGATCGTACAGGCGGGACAGTGGGGACTAACGGGATTGGCCTCGTATGCGCAAATGACCAACGGGATGCCTTCCTTTTTCATCTTTGCCGAACTGAACCTGCCACCCGGCGGTCCGCCCTTCTTTATCGTGGAAGGATTAATGGGCGGCTTTGGATACAATCGCTCGCTGCTGATCCCCTCCTTTGATAAAGTACAGGATTTTCCGCTGCTTGCCTTTGGCGGGCCATCTACCGGCAGCGCCCGCGACCAGGCCATGAACACCTTGCAGGTACTCGAAGGCCAGCAACCCGGGCCCGACGGCACCAAAACGGTATGGATAGCGCCCAAAGAAGGTGAGTACTGGTTGGCCGCCGGTGTAAAATTCACTTCATTTGAAATCATACAGGGCCAGCTCTTGCTCGTAGCCGGGTTTGGCAACAGCCTGCAGTTTTCCCTGCTGGGCCTTGCCTGGCTGAGCCTTCCGCAAGGGGCCTCGATAAGCGATAGCTTCGTGTATGTAGAGTTGCAGATGGCGGCAGTGCTCAAACCGGCAGACGGTTATTTCAGCGTGGCTGCCAGTCTGACCGCCAATTCTTTTGTGCTCACAAAAGACTGCCACCTCACCGGCGGCTTTGCGTTCAACCTCTGGTTTGGCGATAACCCCAATGCAGGCCAGTTTGTTATCACGGCCGGCGGCTATCATCCCGCATTTGTGGCGCCTTCCTATTATCCGCAGGTGGCAAGGCTTGGTTTCAACTGGCAGGTATCGGGTGATATAACGATCAGGGGCGGTTCCTATTTTGCCCTGACGCCTTCGTGCGGCATGGCCGGCGGCAGCCTCGAAGCGCTTTTCCAATCGGGTGATATAAAAGCATGGTTCACGGCACAAGCAGATATGCTGGTTACCTGGAACCCCTTCTCTTTTGTGGCCCATATGAGCATCGAAATCGGCGCGTCTGTCCGAATCGACCTGTTGGTATGTTCCGTCACCGTATCGGTATCCCTCGGGGCTTCCCTCGATCTCTGGGGACCACCACTGGGCGGAAGGGTGAGCGTGTATATTGTTGTCGTTACCGTTACCATCGGCTTCGGCTCCAACGATGCGCTTAACAGGAACAAGCAGCCGTTGGACTGGAAAGGATTTACCGCTTTATTGCCAGCCCCCGCCGATGTTTGCAAGATCGTTGTCAACAGCGGTCTTACGCAAACCCTGCAAAGAGACAATACCACCGGGGCGATTATCTATAGCAGTGATGCCCCCGTCAACGGCAATACCAGTAAATTATGGATAGTGCGATCGGGCAGTTTCAGTTTTACCACCCAAAGTAACATTCCTGCCAGCCATCTCACCTATGGGACCGGGGATAACCACCCTGCGAATATTGCCGCCGATGCCGGCGGTATTACTATCCGCCCGATGAACCTGCCGGATGTTGCATCCGTCCACAACCTCCAGATATCATTTAATACGCCCGGGGGCGAGCCCGTTGGTGATTCTACCTGGCTGACTCCCAGCCAGGGTAAGATGGCAGCTACCTTATGGGGCGTACCGCTGAAAGACAGCAACGGGAATTTTATACAAAACCCATCCGCGCCATCGGCAGATACCACCGATCTCCTGTTAACCGGTTATACAGTCAATACGCCTGCCCCGGTGGCCGGCGCTACTTTCGGGCTGGTGCCCATGGCTACGTTGAAAGAAGAATACATTCTTGCGGGTATCGCTCAAAACCCGCTCAGCACCCATCCCGTTGGCTCGGCCCTCTACCAGCCTGCCGCCGCCGCTGCCGCTATAGCCGACATCGCAGGCATTGGCACCACGGCGCTGACCAACAGGAATATGCTATACGCGGTGTTGAGCGATACCAGTAACAATATCTATACAGGCGCCAACGACGGTATGCTGGAAATGGCTGCCCGGGCAGGCAACCTGTTTACCGACGCACCCATGGAACAATCTTAAACCTCCGGTTGTATGAACAATGATATAACAACAGACATCCCCATCGGCGATCTTCAATTGTACGATAACTATATACCGGCATTGGAAGCCGGCAATTATTTTATCACGGTTCAGCACACACTACAAAGTAATGGAAATGCCGTCAATGGGGATGCCCTGGGCGCAGTACAGGAATTTGTTGTCACCGCCCCCCAGTTTAGCATAGACGCCACACAGATCGTCAATATGTACCCACAGGCGGGCAGTACGGGCCTTTATGGAGAAGTGCTCCCGCACATCGTGTTGAAAGACCCCCTGCTGCCATGGGAAAGAACCATGAGCATTGCAAAAACGCCGTGGATGGCGCTGATGGTGTTTGAAGCATCCGAACTGGCCGATGGCGGCAATGCGGATACAAAATCCATCCCCACCACCGTTAGCGCGTTTCTCGCTATGAAGTCTTCCACCCTGCTTACGCCGCAACCCGTGAAAGAAGATGATATCGACAGCAATATGTCCTGCCAGTATATTAAAATGTCCGCGGCATTGTTCCAGGCCATCGTGCCACGTCTTGATGAGCTGCCCTACCTGTCGCATGTAAGAAAGGTAAACACCGGCGATAAACCCATTATGGGGTTGAATGAGCTCGGTCTTTTTTCGGTTACCGCCTCCAACCGTTTTGCCGCGGCTCCAGGCGATAGCCTGGCCAAACCGCTGAAGAACATCGTTCACCTGGTATCGCTGGAAGGGATGGACAATTACCTGGCGGTCACCACCGATCTCAGCGCTTATACAGCCGGGGTAGCCCTTGTATCGCTGGCCAGCTGGTCGTTTTTATCGCTGCCCGATAGTTCGCAGGATTTCAATGCCCTCGCCACCCATTTCGTAGCGCAGGAAACAAAGGACGACAAATCCATCGATCCCGGCCTGCTATGGCTGCGCCTGCCACCACCGGCCGCCGGAGATGGCGCCGGCATGACGGAAGTGGCTAACCGCATTGCCGCGGGCTATGCGCCGCTGGCTTACCATACCCGCAGCGGCGAAAACAGCTTTGCGTGGTATCGCGGCCCGCTGGCCCCGCTGCTCGTGGAAGCTATGCCCGGCAACAACGTTTTTTATACGGCCGATGCCGCCATGGTATACGATAAAACCTTTGGCGTTTTTGATGTATCGCTGGCCTCGGCCTGGGAGGCCGGGCGCGAAGCGGCCCTGTCGGATGCTTATTTCGGGCAAAAACTGCTGGCATTCCGGAAAAAGGCACATTGGCTGACCGATAGCTTGTACTACAAGCTTCAATCCAATCATTTTACCGCCACGCAAATCAATCAGCTGGATAATACCACGACCATCCAGGATGCTTTTCTCGCCCTGCTGACCCCGCAGCTGGTAAAAGATATCGGCGAAGCGAATGGTGCGCCTGGTGGCAGCCTGCCGGTATCGGCGCCTTCCACCACCGATCCAATCGAAGAGACCAAAGCATTTTTAAGTGATCCCGCCGTGCAGGCGGCGCTACAGGAAATGATCGCGACGGATCTTGCGCCCGTGGCGGAATGGCTGGGCAGGCTGCTGTTGCTCTACCCGCTTCCTTTTGACAACCTGGTGCCCGATCCGCGCATGCTGCCGGTGGAATCGCTGCGTTTTTTTTACCTGGATACCAACTGGCTCAATGCCGCGCTGGATGGCGCCATGAGCCTGGGGCTGGATTCCAGCAGGCAGACTTTCTTCAGCCAGGTCACCAAAGGAATGGTGTATGATGCGGCCATGCAGGCGCTGGCGGTGATACGCGACAACCTGCAGGGAATACCCACCGGCAGCAACCCCGTTCCGCCCGCGGTGATGAGTGGCTTCCTGCTGCGCTCCGCCATGGTCACCGGCTGGCCCAACCTGGCCATCCGGGCAAAAGATGAAAACGATACTTCCCTGAAAATACTGCGCATGGACCATTTGTCGTCCGGCGTGCTGCTTTGCATTTTTGATGGCGTACCGAAAAATATTGAATTCAGCGAACCACAGGAAAGCCTTGGGTTCGGCGTAGATGACGACGGCAATGTCGTGATACGTGATATACTGTCGCCGGACAATACAGGCAACCAGCTGGGCCTGCTGCAAATACGCGATCTGACAGGCAAGCAACAGCTTTGCATGCGAACGGCTGCGGGCAGGGAGCTGAATATCGCCCCCTCGGATAGTAACGGTCTTATTCAAACGCTTGTGGCCACGTTGAAACAGCACAACTGCGCAGCACCGGGAGATACGCTGGGCCCGGCCAGCTTTGCCATACAGCTGATCAAATCGGCGGAAGCCATCGTTTTTTCAAGTCAACCATCCTAAACCTGTCAACCATGAGCAACCCGATATTTGTTCCCATCGACCTCGATGTGCTTTTAGCTAATAAGGCCCTGCTGGCAAGGGACACTTTTCGCTGCTGGAAATACGCGTATACCAATTTAAGCGATGATACGTTTTACAGTCCCGAGCCATTTGCGTTTGATGACAACTACGACACCATGAAACCCGGTGCTTACCTGCACTGGACGCTTCCGCGCTCGTTGCGGTGCAGCCGGGAAGGCAGCACTTCCCAATACCCCCTGGTGCCCAATCGCTGGCTCGTGGTGCGCGTGTACCGTGATAATACGGGACATAATTTGCAGAAAGCATGGGTAATAGAAAGCGATTGCCCCAGTGATTCCCCCGAAGGTTCCGGTTTCTTCCTGGTGAACAGTACGGTAGTAAACAATTGGGAAAACAGTTCCGAACCCAACCGGAAGGCCGCATCGCCTGCGCCTATCAGCACGGCTTTTGACACAGGGGCCTATACGGTCAATCTCGGAAAGGCATTTGATCAGACGGCCTGGAAAGAACAAACGGAAGGCAACTTATTTCTCACCGCCATAGCGCCCGGCAATTTTGAATTCAGCGCTTACACGCCCCACAATGAAGGCATCTTCTCTTTTTATGATGACCTGGCAGATGCGCCCGATTCCACCACGCTCAGTTACCTGGTCACCGGCTGGTACTCCGATTTCACCAGGGATATTATGACCACCGGCACGGGTGGGTTTACCGGCGGCGGCGATACTGCCGGTGTGCTCAGGGCTTTAAGCTGGACGGTGGCGGGCAACGCCAATCCCGGCGTCATTGATATAAGCATCTATTCCGGAATGGCCTTCAGCCTTGGTTGGGAGCGGAATGCGAATGATGCCCCGGCGCCCGACCAGTTGCAAGATACAAAGGCCACCAGCAACATGACCGTGTCCATTGCCAATACCAGTGTAGACGCTTTTAGTACCCTCGTATATACACAGTTGCAGTCGAAAGGATATCCCAACGCGGCACAAATCATTGAATTGCTCCGCGCTTTTCACTACGACCTGCTCCCATTGTATAATACCATAAACGGGGATGATTTAATCTGGGAGAAGATCAGGCAGGAATGGTTCAGCTCCAAACGCGGCGGCACACAGTGGACCATCGTAACAAACCAACCGGCCAACGGCGCTATGCCGGATATATCCGCGTCCGCGCTGACGCCCGCGGAGCAGGCATGGCTGTTGCAGCTCAACCAGGACCAGAAAGCCCTGGACGATGCGATGCAGGAATTGTACAGCGGGCAGTGGGACCTCAACGCCGTTTGGTGGAAATATGGTTATATGAACGCCGTCGATCAGCAAATGAAGCCTAATAAGACTGGCATCGATGACCCGTCGGACCTTCTCCCGTTTCTTGATGCCACGAACCCCGATAGCCTGTTGTCGGACGTGCTGGGGCAGTTGGCGGTTATCAACGGCTTACAGGCGAAATTACCCCAACCCATACCTGCAAACGGTGTAAATGCGCAGGACGCTTTTTTAAACGGCGTGACAGCCTTTGCCGCGCAAAAAGGGATTGAAGCCGGGAAATCGTTAAAAGCCATCGCACAGCCGCGGTTCTGGAAACCCAACAACCCCGTGGTAATGATTTCAGGCATAGAGCCTGCCGATATCACCAATCCCGACAACAGCCTGGAAGTACGGATCGCCTTGCAACTAATCAGTTCATTTGTCGTGTCGGGCATTACTGTCGCCGGCGCTTCCCTGGGCAATATCATTCCCCTGCTGTCGGAATCGGCGTCCCTGCCGTCCGGCATAACGGGCATCTACCAGGAGTTTTTCCTGCTCGATCCTGCCAATGCCGGGCAGGTAGCCGCTGCAATGGACCTGGACGCGGACACGGTGAAACAGGTAATGGCCACGCATGATACCGCCACCTACAACAGTGGCACACTCCCGTCAATCGATCTTGTAGCCTGGTCGCAGCAATGGAACCCCCTCTACCTCGAATGGGAGGTAACCTACGCCCCGATCCCCTTTGAATGGATAGATAAACCGGGCGCCGGCAAAAGAACAAGGTACTGGAGCTTTGACGGTACGGATTACAACCTGGCCACCAACGCCCGGAGCCAGGGCACCCACACGCTCAGGGGAAGATCCTTGCTGAGCCCGCATACCCGTTTTACTTTCGGCGACCGGTTAAAAGCATTTGTAGATCAATATGGCGACACGGATACCGACCTCAGGGATTTATACACTGCCATATCGGGAACGGATAGTTGGAAATTCCTGGGCCAGGAACTGGTCAACATGGGCGAGCTGCTGTCACAGCGGGACGCGCGCGTGTTTCGCCGGCCGGTAACGGAAACGTGTATGGAAAACGGCATGGATATACTGCTCTCCAAAGTGATGGGTTATACCGATACCAGCCGCCAGCCGCCCTACGATACACCTTCTTACGGGCAGGGCCTGGTGAGTTCGGTTCCCGCGGTCAAAATAGCAGGGCCCAGCGATTTCCCTTTTCATGGCATTCGCAGCGGGCAGTGTTATTTCAGCCATCTTATCCTCTATGATAAATTCGGGCGGCAGCTCGATTTGATCGCACCGGGTGAAAGCGGCGTCCACGATGCGAATAATTTCCCCCTGGTAAGGGATGCAGCGTTCATGGTTACCAACAAACTTATCCCGGCTGTTGCCGCACCATTTCAGCTGCCGCCGCGCCTGCTGCAGCCGGCCCGCCTTGATATGCTGCTCGTGGACCAGGAAGATAATTCAAATGTGCTGGGGCTTGCCGCAAATGTAAACCCCGTGTGCGGATGGGTGATAGCCAACCATCTTGACCAATCCCTGCTGGTGTATGATCCCAACGGCGTCGCCATGGGCGAGATCAAACTGGTGCAGGGCATTTCCGGCGATCCGCTGGCCGCATGGACGCCGCCGCCCCATGCAGCCGTCACTATAAACGATATCACGGGCAATGCACCGCAGTTGGGCGCTTTCATTACGGCCACTATAGGAAAGACCGTTCCTGAATTCCAGGCATTGCTGGGCGCCATCGACAGCACGTTGTGGACCACCGACCCGCTGGGAAGCCGTACCGATCAAAACCTGTCTGTTCTTATCGGCCGCCCCCTCGCCTTGTTGCGCATCAGGTTGCAATGCTCGCTCGACGGACCTGCCAGGACGTCCTGCGACTGGCCTATGCCCATACAGCCGGCCCCTACCGATCCGAATATCCCCGATTTCACCACCTCCCGGTTCAGCATCCGCCTCGGCGACCTGGCCTCGCGCGAAGACGGTGTGATCGGTTATTTTGAAAACGACAACTATGCCGTGTTCAACAGCGTGGTAACGCCTATGACAGGCCAACAGTATGTAAAAGAGATTGGCCCGCTGAACGGCATTGACGGCAATTATATCAACCTGCCTTTCGACGGCCAGACCACGGAGCTGATTACACTGCTGGCCGACCCCCGGGCTTCCATTCATGCCACCACGGGTATCCTGCCCGTAAAAGAGCTGAAGATACCCGCACAGTTTATAGACGGCCCGCTGGCCGCCATGGAAATCACTTTCAGGATGGGGCCGCTGTTGTCCCGGCTTCAAACATCCCCTGCTACCGGCGATACACCACCGCCTTTTCCGCTGGCTATCAGCTACCTGCCCGTCAGCGAACAAAACGGTGCCTGGTCCTGGTGGGAGGATACCGTCACCAATCCCGGCGGAGAGGGCGCCATCCACCACTGGCAGGGATACGATATGAATGATCCCGGAACGGGCGCGGCATTAAGCGATAACCCCGCCACGCTGCGGGAAGGCTATCTGCAGTTTGTCACCAATACCGAAAACAAATAATTCATACCATGGCAGCCAACCAAACACCTTCAACCGCCTTGCTGCTTTCCTATACGCAGAGCACCCTTCCCTGGCCGCTGGAAATAAGCAGCTCCGTGCCTTCCGCCGCCAATATCTTTTTGCAGGTGGCCGGTACCCCCGATGTGGTCTGCAAGAGCATTGTTATCTGGGTGCCTGTGGGCGAAGAGGGTGAAGATGTATACAGCGATACGCCTTTGCCCACCATATCGGTTGATTCCAATAACTGGTCGCCATCTTCCGCGCAAATCGCTTCGGCTGCCGACCTGTTTTTAGTGACCAGCACCAACTATGCTATTTTTACCCTTACCAACCAGGCAGCCAAATATGCCGTAACCGATTCTTTTAAAATAACCATCAGTGGTAACGTCAATAGTGTTATCGGCCAGGCGGCCGTGGTGCTGAAAGAGCTGTCGTCGCCTGCGGGGCAAACGGATTTCGAAGTGAAAACAGGGTCTTTTGTTCTTTCGAAAGAAGTGCCTGTTTTTTATGTCCGTAATGTAGTTGCAGCGCTGTCCGGCACGCCCACCGTCCCTGTTACCGAATTTTCCAACGGCGCCGCTTTCACGCTGGCCTGGGAAAGCAACGGCAGCTATTTTGAAATATACCAGAAAGCGATTGGCACACCTGTCTTCCAGGGCACGGATACCTCGTGCACCATCACCGGGGGCATTGCCACCGACACCAGTTTTATACTGGTGGCCACCTCCGGGGAAGATACTTTGTATGAATCGATTACCATAACGGTCAGCAACCCGGATATTACTCCAAAAACCATTGTCGCCAGCGGGAATACAAGTGTTGGGGGAAATGCAACTGTAGGCGGCTCGTTGAGCGTAACAGGTAACACCACCCTTAGCAAGGCCACCATCGCAGATACAAACATCAACGGGGCATTGTCGGTTAATGGAACAACTGCCATACAACAGGCAACGACCATCGGAACCGGTTCGGCAAATGCCAATCTTACCATAAACGGGGCCACCACTACAAACGATTGTAAGGTTAATAATCAGTTGGTAGTTTCCGGTAATACCGTGCTGAACGATGTCACCATCAATGGTAAAATAACAATGGGAAACTGGACAATAGAAATTATAGCTGAATGCTGGTTGTTTATACGTCCCATAGATACGAAAAACTATAACAGCATGGTTTATTTTGGAGACCACGTGTCGGTCGCAGGCCCTTTTGATGCAGCCGGTACAGGCGGGTTTGGGGGGACCGTTAGACTTCAGGGGGATCTGTTAGTGGATGGAAAAATTGAGAACCCTCCTCCGGCATAGAACAATGTAGTTCAGGAAATAAGGAACACCGTCAGGCTTCTGGGCCCATGCGCACCAAGCACTAATGATTGATAACAAAACCAATACTACGTAAAATATGACACAACCAACTGCTTCAACACCATTGTTGCTTTCCTATACACAAAGCACCCTCCCGTGGCCACTGGAAGTAAGCACTGCTGCAGGTTCTGCCGGCAAGATTTTTTTTGCTGTTGCCGGTACGCCGGATGTGCTCTGCAAAACCATCGTTATTTCGGTACCGGTTGGCGAACTCGACGGGGAAGTGTATAGTGCAACGCCCATTCCAACTATATCAATCAATACCGCCAACTGGTCGCCTTCCGCCCCGCAAATCACCCCGGGCGATGACCTGGGTTATAAGAGCGGTGTTAGCTATGCTGTTTTTACGCTTACCAACCAGGTAGCAGGATTTGTTGTCACCGATCCTTTTAAAGTAACCATCAGCGGCAATGTAAATACTGTTACCGGTGAAGCAGGCGTGGAGTTGAAAGAATTGTCGTCGCCGGTTCTGCAACCGGCTTATTTGGTACGGGCCGGTAGCTTTACTTTTTCAAAGGCATTCCCTGTTTTTTACGCCCGCAACTTTATCGCTGCGTCACCCGGCACCCCCACTATTCCCGCTACCGAATTTGCCAATGGCGCCGGTTTTATGCTGGCCTGGGAAAGCAACGGCGCTTATTTTGAACTATACCAGAAAGCGATCAGCAGGCCCATTTACCAGGGAATAGCTACCACATACACCATTACCGGGGGCATCGCCACCGACAGCACTTTTATACTGGTAGCGAATTGGGGAGAAGAAACCCTGTGTGAATCGATCACCATAACGGTCAGCAACCCGGATATTACACCCAAAACAATCGTTGCCAGCGGCAATGCAAGTGTGGGCGGTACGTTGAGCGTAACAGGTAACACCACCCTTAGCAAGGCCACCATCGCAGATACAAACATCAACGGGGCATTGTCGGTTAATGGAACAGCTAATTTGCAAACCACAAATATCGGCACCAATACGGTAAATGCCAATCTTGCCGTAAACGGGTCAATCACCGCCAATCAGCTAACGGTTTCAGGTAATACCACGCTGAAAGATGTGACAATCAATGGCAGCATTAAGATGGGAGATTGGGTAATATCGCTCGATCCTGGCTCCGGTCCTGAAAAAGGTAACCTGTGTTTCTTAAACACGCATACAAATGGATATGCGGTTATTTTAAACAATGGTGGGTTTGAGTGCGGTGGTGGTTTGTCTGTAGCAGGAACGTATGGTTACATTAATAATCATTCGATTGTTACTGAGCCTTAGGGAGCAGGAACACCGTCATGCTTTTGGGCCCATGTGCCCCGAGCACCAATGATTGTTCTATATCGGCTGTCTTGGATGGCCCGGCGATGAATACGCCAAAACCATACCCGTCTTTACCGATGCGGGCGTAGGCTTCGTGCATATTGTTCAAAATATCATTTGGGTGGAGCACCACGACGAGGTGCTGGCAGATAAAAGGCAGCACGCGTATCTTAACCGAAGCATGCGTTACCCAGATGGCGGCGTTTTCGGCTACGGCAAACTCAGCGCGTATCACCGCCGCTTCCAGGTCTTCCAGGCTCAGCGCGGCTTCATCGCCGCTTAATACGGTCATGTCCGCAGCACCTTCGATAGTGGTGATAAAGCGGTGGCCTTCGGTAAAATTCGCCCGTACCCAGGCAAACACTTCATTCAGCGTGTTTGCCTTCAGCACCCTGCCGCCGATACCTTCCAGCACGGCGGTAAACTTATCGACCGTATTACCGAATTGTATAGCGGCCAGGCTTCCAGTATCGGGAAGGGCCTCTAAAGGAGGCTGATTCTTCTTAACAGCTGCTAATATTTTATCCCTTGAGCTCATACATTATTTTTTGCCCGCCTCCCTGTTCTTATACCACTCCCCAAACGATTGCTTCGGCGGCGCCGGCATATCACGCTGTTTATACCAGGGATTCAGCTTGTTATTTACCAGCCAGGGCATCACGCGCATAAACCAACGGCCCACCTTACCCGAGAACCGGTACACCCCGGGTTTCGATAAAACAGCCGCCATGCCTTTCATGGCCACGGTTTTAGCTGCCGGCGAATGCCCCTCTTGTGTGAGCACCTGCCGCCATTTATACAATTGCTGGTGTATATCGATTTTTACAGGGCATACATTGCTGCAGGAACCGCAAAGGGTAGAGGCAAACGGCAGGTCGGCGTATTGCTTCATATCCAGGTTGGGCGCCAGTATCGCCCCGATAGGCCCCGCAATGGCATTGTGGTAACTGTGGCCCCCGCTCCGGCGATACACCGGGCAGGTGTTCATACAGGCCCCGCAACGGATACATTTCAGCGAACTGCGGAAATCTTCCCTGCCCAGCTGCGTGGTACGGCCGTTGTCTACTAATACAATATGCAATTCCTGCCCTGGCAGGGGCTTTACAAAATGGCTGGAATAAGTGGTGATGGGCTGGCCGGTGGCGCTTCTTGCCAGCAAGCGCAGGAACACGCCCAGGTGCTTACGCTGCGGTATCAGCTTTTCGATGCCCATACAGGCAATATGTACATCGGCCAGGTGAGCGCCCATATCGGCATTGCCTTCGTTGGTGCATACCACCAGCTCGCCGGTTTCGGCGATGGCAAAGTTTACACCGGTAATGGCTACCCGCCGTGTCAGGAATTTTTCGCGCAGGTCCAGCCGGGCGGCATTGGTGAGCAGTTGCGGGTCGGCGCATCCTTCGGGTGTTCCCAGGTGCTCGTGGAACAGCACCCCAATCTCTTCCTTTTTCCAATGGATGCAGGGCAGCACGATATGGCTCGGCCCTTCGCCCGCCAGCTGTACGATGCGCTCGCCCAGGTCGGTATCTATTACGTCGATGCCTTGTTCATGCAGGTATTCATTGAGATGGCATTCTTCGGTAAGCATCGACTTGCTTTTCACCAGTTTCTTTGCCCCATGCTTTTGCAGGATGCCGTGCACGATGGTATTATGCTCTTCCGCATCGGCCGCCCAATGAACGGTGATGCCATTGCGTTGCGCGTTTTGCTCAAACTGCACGAGGTAATCATGCAGGTTGGATAAGGTATGGAGCTTTACCTGCGAGGCCATCTCGCGCAGCTGCTCCCATTCGGGTACCTGCCAGGCGGCCTTATCCCTTTTCTGCCGCACCCACCACAGGGTCTCGTCATGCCAGTTTACCCGGGCTTCGTCGGCATTGAACTGCTCCGCCAGGTCTACGTGATTATGTGGGCCGTCTTTCATTGCTGGTTATTTAATATTTCCGCTATATGCACCACCTTCACATGGCTCTTCTGTCTTTTCAATATCCCTTCCATATGCATCAGGCAGCTCATATCCACGCCGGTAATATATTGCACGTTGTGGTGCAGGTGGTCGGCCACGCGGTCCTTGCCCATCTTTACCGATACCGCTTCTTCGGCCACGCAAAAAGTGCCGCCGAAACCACAGCATTCATCTTTGCGGTCCAGCTCCACCAGCTCGATGCCTTCCACCATATTGAGCAGCTGCCCGGGCTTTGAATAGCCATCGGCTATGAGCTCGGTCATCTGCGAGATATGCAGGCCACGCTGGCCGTGGCAGCTCTGGTGCATGCCTACCTTATAGGGAAAACGCGCCTGCAGGTGCTGCACCTTCAGCACATCCGTCAGAAATTCCGACAGCTCATATATTTTGCGGCGGATGCTTTGGGCACTGGCCTCGGCTTGCGCATGGGTAGCGTGCAGGTGATCTTTTATATGCAGGGTACAGCTGCCCGAGGGGCAAACGATGTAATCGAAGCCATCGAAGTTTTTTACAAACAAATCGTTGCAGGAATGGGCGAGGTGCTCGTAGCCGGAATTGGCCATCGGCTGGCCGCAGCAGGTCTGTCCAAAAGGGTAGTGGACTTTACAACCCAGCTTTTCGAGTAATTCGAGTGTTGCAATGCCTACCTGGGGATAAAACTGGTCTACGTAACAAGGTATAAATAGTCCAACAGTCATGCGTAATTAGTCGTTTTCTTTCACGCCTCACGATATAACGGCTTCCGCCGTATATTGTTTCAGCTCAATCAAATCGGTCGGCGTGTTTGCCCGGTTCCAGTAATGGTGAACAGACAATGCCGCGCCCATGGCCGATGCCTGCGCCACCGAAGCGGCATAGACTTCTGTTTTGGGAAAAGCCGCCGCCAGCAGGTGCATGTATACCGGGTTCTTACCAAAGCCGCCGTCGACAAAAATCTTTTTTACCGCGGTGTTTTTCAATACGAGCCCGGTGGAAATGGCCTGTTGGGCCATGATATCCAGCATCAGCCGGTGGTAAGCTTCATCGTAGGTGGCGTACAAAGCTAAGTCCCTTTGCCCGAAAACCGATTTTTGCATCATGGCATTTTTATCAGCAGGATTACCCTGTATGCCTTTTACCGCAGTAAGCTTTTGAATAATACCGGGGCTGAAGCGCACCGTTTTATAATAATCGATACCGGTATTGAAATGGGCTGCCAGGCGTTTTACCTGGTCTTCGTGCTCATAGCCGGCAAAAAGGCGGGAGGCCTTGATGGGCTTGCCGCGGTATTCCATATAACAAAGGCAGTCCTGTTGCAGCTCGTCGGCCGTAAGCCGCGTTTGGTTAAACGGGTTCAGGCTGATGCACCAGGTGCCGGTGGAAATCAATATAAACGGCTCGGTAAAGCCCAGCAGGTAGGGGATGAGGGCGGCCGAACTGTCGTGCAACCCCACGCCCACGGGCAGCGGCTGTCCCTGCCAGCTGGAGGGCATCACCTGGTCTGACGGGAAAATAGCGGCCAGCTTATCGCTGATACCTTCGCGGTACAGCCATTCGTGGTAATGGTTTTGCGGAAAATTCCAGAGGGCGGTATGACAACCGATACTCGTAATATCCGAGTAAGGCCTGCCTGTGACGAGGAAGCTCATGTATTGCGGCAGGTGCAGCGAATAATGGATCCTGTCAAACAGCGCCGGCTTGCGGTGCTTTATATAATACAATTGTAAACCCGAGTTGAGATGGCCCAGCACCGGCGATGCCGTATGCATCGAAAAGGTGAGCTCGCCGCCGTACCGGGCATAAAACTGCTGGTGAAGATCGGGCGGGAAAGCTTTCAGGTAGTTGTACAACGGCGCTACGGGCCTGCCCTCGCGGTCGATGTGTACGAAGCTGGCGCCGTAGGTGGAAAAATTAAGCGCTTTCAGGTGGATATCCGGGTTGTCCATCACTTCCTGCAACGATTGCAGCACCCAGCCGGTGAGCGCGGGCAGGTTTTCGCAGGCATCCCCTTCGTCGTCGATGGTTTCTTCAAACTGTTGTGTTTTTTCCAGCACCATGCGGTACTGTTCGTCAAACAGGAACAGCTTTTTATTGGTTTTGCCAATATCAAATATGGCTATAACAGGCGTTTTGCTCATGGGCTACAGTCCCGTGGCGACGGTTTTCTGTCCTCTTTCTTTGATCAATCCATCTCTTACTTTCTGTTCGCGGAACAGGGCCAGCGGTTGCAGGGCGCCACCCGATTGCAGGCGGGCTTCGGCTACCAGCGGGCGCACATCGGTACGATAAGCCTGCTGCAGGATTTCCTGCGCCTGTACCACATCATTGGCGTCCTGGGCTTTGACGAGGGCTTTGGTATCTACCAGCAATGCCTGTGCGTAGGCGATCTTAATGGCTTCTACCGATTGCAGCAGATCTTCCAGCGGGTCTTTTACATTGTGCGAGGCATCGATCATCCAGCCGAGATCGGTGGCATGGTTCATATGTCGTGCATCCATGCCTTCCACCAGCTCGTTGAAGATCAGGAACAGCTGGTAGGGGTTGATGCTGCCCACGGTGAGATCGTCATCGCCGTACTTGGAATCGTTGAAATGGAAACCACCCAGCTTGCCTTCGCCCAGCAATAAAGCCACGATCTGCTCTATATTGGCGTTGGGCAGGTGGTGGCCCAAATCCACCAGGGTGTAAGCTTTTGGTCCCAGCTTGTTTGCATAGGCAAGCGACTGGCCCCAGTCGCCCACGGTCATGCTGTAAAAATTGGGTTCGAAAGCCTTGTACTCTACAAACATTTTCCAGTTGTCGGGCAGTGCCGCATATATTTCCTGGAGGCTCTCCAGCGTGCGCTGGAAAGCTTTGCGGAAATTGAGCTGGCCGGGGAAGCAGGAGCCGTCGCTCAGCCATACCGTCAGCGATTCGGAGCCCAGCTTTACGCCATGCTCTATCACCTCGATGTTGTGGCTGATGGCCTGCCTGCGAACGTTTTTGTCCACATGCTGCAGGGAGCCGAACTTATAGCTGTATTGCTGGTCCGGCTGGTCCTGGAACGTGTTTGAGTTAACGGCGTCGAATTTTAATCCATGTTGAGCGGCCAGTGTTTTGATGGCCTGTGCATTTTGAGGTATATCCCAGGGAATATGTAAAGAAATGGCGCCGCTGCTCTGGTTCAACGCATGCAGCAGGCCTACGTCTTCTATTTTTTCTTCGATGTTGCGGGGCTCGCCGCCGCCGCTGAAGCGGCCGAAGCGTGTGCCGCCGGTGCCCAGCGCCCAGCTGGGGATGGCTACCTGGAAGTCTTTCAGTTTTTGCAGCACTTCTTTCAGGTTGTCTACGCTGCCCGCGGTAAACTGCAGCTTTTGCTGGTGTTCTTTCAGCAGCTTATTATTATGGTCGTCGAGTTGGTGTTTATCGAATTGCATATAACAATCGTTTACGGTAAGTAAAATACTTCTTTTAGCGGAATGCTCACCGGCGAATTGTCGGGGTTGCTTTCCATGATATCCTTCATATAAGCCCACCAGCGCTGCATGACGGGCTTTGCCGGCAGGTTCTCCAGCGCCTTCGGGTCGGCGGCTTTCAATACGCCGAAAAGGCTGTGGGTGCTTTCATCGAGGAAGATACTGTATTCGCTGATGCCGGCGGCCTTTAACAGCTGTTCCAGCTCGGGCCACAGCGCATCATGTCGTTTTTTGTATTCCTGTTCGAAGCCTTTATGCAGCTGCATTTTGAATGCGACGCGGGTCATGTTCATTGGTTGATGGTTCAACTATCTCACAAACGCCGTGGCTACACCGCCATCCACATTCAGCACGTTGCCGGTGCTTTTGTTGAGCAGCCCGCCTACAAAGGCAAAGCATGCTTTGGCGATATCGTCGGGCAATATGATTTCGTTCAGCAGGGTGCGTTTGGCGTAGTAAGCCGGCAGCTCCTCTACCTTGACGCCATAGGCTTTGGCGCGGCCTTCGGCCCAGGCGCCTGCCCATATCTTGCTGTCGGAGATAACGGCATCGGGATTCACCACGTTTACGCGGATCTTATCCTTGCCCAGCTCGGCTGCATTGAGGCGGCTCAGGTGCATCTGCGCTGCTTTGGCGGAGCCATAGCCTGCGTTATTGGGGCCGCTCATGAGAGCGTTCTTGCTGACGATATTCAATATATCGCCGCCGATATCCTGTTTGCGCATCACTTCCACGGCGGCTTTGGTTACAAAAAACTGTCCTTTTACCAATACATTGTACAGCAGGTCCCAGTCTTTTTCCGTATGCTCCTCGATGGGTTTGGAAATGGAAAGACCGGCGCAGTTGACGATGATATCCAGGCCGCCGAAGTTGAGCGCCGCGGTATTGCAGGCATGGGCGATATCCTGTTCGCTGGTTACGTCGAGCACCACGGCGGTGAATACATCCTTACCGTATTGCTTTTGAAAATCTTCGCGTGCGCCGGACAGGCGTTGTGCGTCGTTGTCGTTTACAATCACGCAGGCGCCTTCGTCGGCAAAGCGTTGTGCGATGGCTTTACCGATGCCGCCGGCGCTGCCGGTCACCAGCGCAATGCGGCCGGTCAAAGCTTTGGGCTTGGGCATGCGTTGCAGCTTGGCTTCTTCGAGGAGCCAGTATTCTATATTAAAAGCCTCCTGGCGGGGCAGCGACGTATAGGCCGAAATCGCTTCCGAACCACGCATTACATTAATGGCATTGATATAAAACTCGGCCGCCACACGCGCCGTTTGCTTGTCTTTGGAGAAAGTAAACATGCCTATGCCGGGATACAAAATCACCACGGGGTTGGCATCGCGGATAGCGGGGCTGTTGGGATGTTTGCAGGTGTCGTAGTATTCCTTGTACATCTTGCGATAGGCCTCGAAGGCCGGCGCCAGCTTTTCTTTGATGGCTTTCACGTCGTCCAGGTTTTCCGAGGGCGACAGCTCCAATACCAGCGGACTGATTTTGGTGCGCAGGAAGTGATCGGGACAGCTGGTGCCCATGGGGGCCAGGCGGGCCAGGTCGTTGGAGTTGATGAACTGCAATACGCGGTCATCGTCGGTGAAGTGGCCAATCATTTTAGTCTGGCTGCTGCAGAAGCCGCGCAGGATGGGCGCCAGTGCGGCAGCCTGTTGCTGGCGTTCTTCTTTGGGCAGGGCGTTCAGCTTTTGTCCGCCGAAAACCGCCGTTTGTTTTGCCTGGCTGTCCTGTATATATTGCGCGCAGCGCTCAATTACTTCGAGTGTGTTGATATAGCTTTCATACGCCGTATCGCCCCAGGTAAACAACCCATGCGAACCCAGCATGATGCCGCGGATACCAGGATTTTCATCCAGGCATTGCTTTAACTGGAGGCCCAGGTCGAAGCCCGGTTTCTGCCATTGCACCCAGCCGATGGTGCCGTTGAACAATTCCTGTGTAATACGTTTGCCGTCTTTGGCCGCTGCAATAGCGATGGCCGCATCGGGGTGCAGGTGATCGATGTGCTTAAACGGAAGAAAACCGTGCAGGGGCGTATCGATGGAAGGCGCTTTGGAGCTCAGATCGAAAATACAATGGTTGAAAAGCTCCACCATTTCGTCTTCGTGCGCGATGCCGCGGTATATATTTTTGAGGCTGCGCAGGCGGTCAACATACAATGCCGCCAGGCCGCTGCGTTTGAGCGTGCCCAGGTCGCCGCCGGAACCCTTTACCCACATTACTTCTGTTTCTGCTCCCGTAAGCGGGTCTTTGGCCATCGCCTTGCAGGAGGTATTGCCCCCGCCATAATTGGTGAGCCGCAAATCGGCTCCCAGCAGGTTGGAGCGATAAATTAATAAACCCACTTCGTCCCCGGCCAGCGCCGCTGCTTTCGCTTCGTCCCACAGGTAGCTGACGTGCTTGAATGTTGTTGTTGTTGCTGACATGATCAAATTGTTTAAATCTCGAAATAATATATAAGAATTAAGGCTTTATCTTGTTTCCATAGCCTACGATAAGAACCGAAATCAATATGGCCACGATGCCGGCAATGATGGTGTTTTTTGTTTTGGGTTTTACACCGGCCCATTCCTTAAGCGCCAGTCCCCATGAATTTGCCACCAGTATGATAAATGCCATGTGTAATATCCAGGAGCTGGGTCCATTGCCCAAACGGCTTTCGCCCATGCCGTAAAAGAAAAACTGCAGGAACCAGGTCGTACCCGCCAGTGCCGCAAAAAGATAATTGGCCCTCAGCGGCGCTTTTTTATTGGTGTAGTCGCCAAACGATTTGTTGCGTGCGTTCAGGATCATACACCATATAAGGTTAGTCGTTAAGCCACCCCAGAGCACCACGATATACACCACGTTGTTGCGGAACAGGAACTCGCCCTCTCCCGGGTGTGCCGCCTTCCAGAGATCATTGGCCACCATGGCCATGGATGAGCCGGATTCGATGCCAAAGCTGAAACAGGCGCTCAGCACGCCTGAGATGATAGCCAGCACCAACCCTTTTCCCAGCTGGAATTCCTGGTTGGCGATGGTACGCTGTCCCGATAAATCCTTGTCCTTCATGGATCCGGCTTTACCGCATATAATAATACCTATGATACAAACGGCTAAACCTATCAGCACCAGCTGGCCCCAGTGCTCTGTGAGCAAATCGGTGATAGTATCTTTGCCCGGAGTAGGTACAAAATTATAATAAACCGAGGGAATCAGCGCCCCGAAAATGGAGCAAAGTCCCAGGATTATTGAGCTGCCCAGGGATACCCCCAGGTAGCGGACGCCCAGTCCGTAAGTAAGACCCCCGATGCCCCATAAAACCCCCATTACATAGGTCCATTTGAGTACGGAGAAGTCGGTCTGCCGGATGATTTCCCAGAAATTGGGGATGGTCAGCCATGCCGCTATCGGCGGTACAATCAGCCAGGAAAACAGTCCTCCCACGATCCAGTAGCTCTCCCATGACCAATTTTTAATTTTTTTGTACGGTATATAAAAACTTCCTGAAGCGAACCCACCTAAGAAGTGGAAAATGACACCAAAAATAACTCCCATGCGTAGTAAATTTTTTCAATATTGGTCAAGCAATTAGCCCGTAAATATAGATGCTATCGGTAGCTCCCCCATCATGTACTATCATGGTCGAAACGCGAATATTATCGTATATTTATCAGCTAATTATAGTACTTTGGCGGGGCAAAAACCCGTTCCGGGGAGGCTTGCATAAACCGGGGGCGCTTTTACCGGAGGACGGGGCAGGCTACCGGACCCGCAAAAAATAATGATACCGGATGAAACGCAGTTCCATCCGACACCGTTGAAAATATATTATACCGGATGAAAAAATCGTCCATATTCCAGCACTTGTTTATTGATTATTATTCTGCTACGCCCAAATACCTGCAGCTGGCCAATTCCATTGTCAAGGCCATCACCGAGGGTAAGATAAAGAAAGACGAAACCCTGCCCTCTATCAATGAGCTCAGCTTTGAGTTTGAAATCTCGCGCGACACAGCCGAAAAAGGCTACAAGCACCTCAAGAAAATAGGCGTGCTCGGCTCCGTGCCCGGTAAAGGCTATTTCGTCAAAAATGCCGAGCTCAACCAGCAGCTCAAAATCTTCCTGCTTTTTAATAAGCTCAGCCCGCATAAGAAGATCATCTACGATGCCTTTGTTACCTCACTGGGTGAAATGGCGACCATCGACTTTTATATATACAACAACGACTTCGCTTTTTTCAAAAAGCTGCTCGACAATAAACGGGACGACTACACCCACTACGTCATCATTCCCCACTTTATGGAAGGCGGTGAAAACGCCCACGAGATCATCAATGCCATTCCCAAGGAGCGGCTGGTGCTCATGGACATTCTCGTGCCCGGGGTAAACGGCGATTACGGGGCGGTATACGAAAACTTTGAGAAAGACATCTATGATGCCCTCGAAGAGGCGCTCAAACAGCTGAGCAAGTACCACACCCTCAAGATCATCTTCCCCGCTTATACCTACCATCCCCGCGAAATCCTGAAAGGCTTTTACCGTTTCTGCCACCAGTACGCGTTTAATTATAAGGTGGTGCACGATATTGCCAACGAGCCTATCAAGGAAGGCGAGGTGTATATCAACCTGATGGAGAATGATCTCGTTATTCTTATCGAAAAAATCCTTTCTACCAAGCTGAAAGTAGGCAAGCATGTAGGCGTGATCTCCTACAATGAAACGCCCATGAAGAAAATTATCCTCAGCGGCGTCACCACCATCTCCACCGATTTTGAAATGATGGGCGCCAAAGCGGCCCAGCTCATCCTGGAAAATTCAAAAGAGCATATTGAAATACCGTTTCGGCTTACGCTGCGATCGTCGTTGTAGGCAGATGATAGATGGTAGTTGATAGCGCACTCGCCAGAGGCGAGCGAGTGCGCGACCTCGTCCCGTCTCTAAGCCCCATCCCTAACTCCTGCATCTTATCCCTGCAAATCTGCTATGGCTTCGAACTCGTCATACAATTTCGCGCTCAGGCGCTCAAACAGCGCGAAGTATTTCATGTATACCTTGTGGTCTTGTTTCTTCGGCTTGTAGGCCACAGGTAGCACGACGGTTTGCGCCGCCTCCTCGAGGTTCCTGTACATGCCCATTTGCGTGGCCGTTAGCAGGAAGGCGCCCATGCCGATACTGTCGGCATTATCCTTTACGCTCACGGGCTTATTGAATATATCCGCTATCATCTGCGCCCACAGCGGCAGCGAGGCGAAGCTCCCGTTTACCGACAGGCTGCTGATGGACCGGTGCTCTTCCAGTGTTTTGCCGATGCTGTAGATTTCGTAGAGGATGCCTTCAATGGTGGCGCGGATAAAATGTTGCTTCTCATGGTTGATGTTCAGCCCGAAATAGACTCCGCGCGCATTGGCATTCCATATCGGCGCCCGCTCGCCCAGCAGGTAGGGCAGAAACAGCAATCCTTCGGAGCCTGCCGGCACACGGCTCACCTCGTGCAGCAGCTGGTCGATACAATCCTCGAGGCCGTAGGCATTCCTGAAATTGCCAAACTGCCGCGCAAACCATTCGAATATCACGCCGCCGTTATTGGTAGGACCGCCCGATACATAATAGTTTTCATCCAGCAGGTAGTTAAAAAACCGCTGCTTATCGTCCTGCAATACCTGTTTGCCTACTACGCGCACCGCACCGCTTTGTTCGATGGTGATGGTCGCTTTTCCCTCGCCCCAGACGCCCGCGCCCAGCGTTGCCAATGCGCCGTCGCTGGCACCCACGATGATGTTGACGGAAGAAGGAAGACCGAGCGATGACTGGTATTCCCTGCGCAGCTTTTTGGTGACCTGGAATACCGGCACCGGGTCGGGCAGCTTTTTACTGCTGATGCCTGCATGGTCCAGCGCCTCCGCCTCCCATTGCAGGCGGCGGATATTAAACAAGCCGGTAGCCGAAGCGAGGCTGTAATCGATGAGGTGCTCGCCCGTGAGCTGCTGTATGATATAGCTTTTGATGGATAGAAATTTATCGGCCTGCTTAAACCTGGCCTTGTCGTGGTTTTTAAGCCAGGTGATCTTAATGAGCGGCGACATGGGATGTATCGGTGTACCGGTGGCATCATAAATGCGTTTGCCCTGGGCCAGGCCTTTCAGCTCCTGCGCTTCTTTTTTACCGCGGTTGTCCGACCACGTGATGGCATTGCCCAGAGGTACCCCGCTTTTGTCGACGGGCAGCACGCTGTGCATGGCCCCGCTGAAGCAGATGGCGCTGACCTTCCATTTGGCGGGGTGGATGGTTTCCGTCAGGAAGTTTTTGAGCGCATACAGTACGGTGATGAATATCTGCTCCGGGTCCTGCTCGCTGTAGTCGGGTTCGGTATGAAAGGTAGGGTAGGAGCCCTTCATAGTGCCAATCACCCTGCCTTTCATATCGAAGGCGAATATTTTAACGGCGCTGGTGCCGAGGTCGATGGTAATAATGCAGTCCATGTGTTTGCAATTAATAGGTTTACGTTATTGGGTCCGGGTTTTCCTGAACTGTCCCGGTGTATAGCCGGTCAGCTTTTTGAACGTTGTACCGAAATGCTGCGATGAATAAAAACCGGTATCCAGCGCAATATCGGTGATGTTGATATCGGGTTTCTTTAATAGTTTGATTGCTTCCGATATACGGATATTGATAAGGTAGTTCAGCGGCGAAAAGCCGGTAAAACTTTTTACTTTTTCTGTAAAGGCCGTCGTGCCCAGGCCCATGAGGGCGGCCATTTCGGCTACGGTCCATTGGTGCGACAGGTTGCCGCGCAAGGCTTTTTCCAGCTGCATAAAAGTTTGCGGGAAATCGCGGAACGCGTTGTAGCGGTGCGTGAGCTGCCGCGCGGCGAGGATAAACAGTTCGTCGATAAGCTGTCCCGTGCGTGTCTGGTAACCGATTTCCTGCGAGAACAGCTCGTGCTCCAGCTGCCGCAGCAGATCGCCGGCTTCCCTGCAGCGCGCAAGCACCGGTGTTTGGTTGATGGATAGCAGGTTGGCGATGCTGCGGTATTCTATTTCCGACAGGCCCGACCAGTCGCCCGGCTTCCTGCGGCCGGGCGCATCCGGTTGATCGGTGCGTATCTCCAGCCAGTACAGGGTGCCGATATCGAGCATGGATTGTTCGCTGCCAAAGGGCTGGCCCGGCAGCACCAGCGCAAGGTCGCCGGGATACAATACATACTGTTGATGGTTGATAGTCCAGTCGAATTTTCCTTCGAGGATATAATAGAAGCGGGTGCTTTCTTTTTGCCCGGTTACCAGCGACCGCAGCTGTATCGTTTGGTTTTTCTTAAGGGCAAATTCAATGATATAAGGAAACGGCGCCAGCTCGCTTGATGTTTCCTGTTGTAATACGAATTGGTTCATGGCTGGCAATCATTGAATGTATGCGATAATGTGAAAATAGGAAAATGTTGTAAATGTGAAAATTACATTTATCCGGCGTCCTATTTACACATTTGTCAGCTTTCCACTTTTCTTACAAAATCCACCGCCGTGTTTTATTGGAAGTTTATTTGAAAAAAGCGTTGCTACTTTGTAAGCTGAAGGATTTTCTTCTAACGACTGTATCGAACGATTTTCTTACAACCTAAAACAACTTGCCATTATGAGGAAAGTATGCAAGCCGGCATACCTGCCGGCAGGGAGCAAACCCCTCCTGTTTTTCTTTCTCTTTTTTTGCGTTGTTCAGAGCGCAGTGGCGCAAACCAGGAATGGCACGGTGGCCGATGCCACCGGCAAAGCCCTGTCTAATGTATCTGTGCAGCTAAAAGGAAAAAACACCGGCACCGCCACCGATGCCGCGGGCCAGTTTACCATTAATGCGGCCGACAATGATGTGCTCGTGTTCAGCTCCGTGGGTTTCAACGCGCAGGAGGTAGCTGTCAAAGGAAGGCAGGTGATTGCCGTGGTGCTCGAAAACGATGTACGCAATCTCAGTGAAGTGATCGTGGTATCACTGGGTCTTCGCCGTGAATCGAGGCGGCTGGGTTACGCCACCGCCAGCGTCAATACCGAGCAGCTGTCATCGGTGCGCTCCGTCAATCTTGGTAACAGCCTGCAGGGCAAGGTGCCGGGTTTGAATGTATCGCCGCCCGCCAGCGGTCCCGGTGGCTCTTCCAAGATCCGTATCCGCGGGCAATCGTCTTTCAGCAGTTCCAATTCGCCGCTGATCATCGTAGATGGCATTCCCTTTAATAATGTAAGCAACGGCGGCGGCACCAATGCGGGCAACGGCGGTTCTGCTTCCAACGGATCGGCCAACCCCACCGGCGGCTCTTCGGATGGCGGCGATGGATTGCAAAGCCTTAACCAGGATGATATTGAATCGATGACCGTGCTCAAAGGCGCGGCCGCCGCGGCGCTTTATGGCTACCGGGCCAAGGACGGCGCTATCATCATCACTACCAAAACCGGGCAGAAAGGCAAGGGCATCGGCGTAGACATCAATTCCAATTTCCAGGCATCGCAGCCGCTTGACTATACCGACTTTCAATATGAATATGGCCAGGGCGAAAACGGTGTGCGCCCCATTAGCGTGGCCAGCGCACAAACATCGGGCGTATTCGCCTTTGGCGAAAAAATGGACGGCAAGCTCACCCCGCAGTTCGACGGCAGCATGCAACCCTATTCGCCGTATAAAAACCGTATCCGCGATTTCTATCGTACCGGCACCAGCTTTACCAACTCGGTGGCGCTGTACGGCGGCAGTGAAAAAGGCAGCTTCCGTATTTCTTTCGGCAATACCGATGCCAATGCCATCATGCCTAATTCCGATTATCATAAAAAGATATTCAACGTGGCGCTGAATTATAAGTTCACATCAAAGTTTTCGGCCACCCTCAATGGTAATTACTCCAACGAGAACAACCACAACCCGCCGCAGATTGGCCTGCAGGATCTGAACGCCAATACCACCCTCTATACCATGGCCACCAGCATCGACGCGGCCTGGCTAAAGAATTACAAGGATGCGGCAGGCAATGAAATGCCATTGTCGCGTTTTACCAACCGCAACAATCCTTACTGGGTGGCGCTCCAGCGTTTTGAAAATGTGCACCGCGATCGGTTATTTGGCAGTGTGGCCCTGCGCTACCAGCTGCTCGACTGGCTTTATGTGCAGGGACGTATCGGGCAGGATTATTATACCCGCCCGTATAATTATAATAAGCCCACCGGCACCCGATCGCTGGCAGCGGCTTCGGCAGGGTTTGCAGGCTACTACTACCAGGATGTAAGCACCTTCCGCGAACGCAATATGGATTTCATCCTCGGCGGCAACCACAACTTCGGCAAGTTTGGTATCGACGTTACCCTGGGCGGCAACCAGATGAACCAGGTATACGATGATATCAGTACGGCCGTTACCAATTTTTATGTGCGTGATTTGTATACCATCACCAACGGGCAGACAAAAAATCCCAATTATATTTATGCGCGCAAGAAAGTAAATTCCCTGTACGGCGCCGCCGAGTTTTCGTACAACAATTACCTGTTTGTAAGCGTAACGGCGCGCAACGACTGGTTTTCTACGCTCAATCCCCAATCCAACAGCTATCTCTATCCCTCTGTAAGCGCCAGTTTTGTTTTCAGCGAGGCCATGGGGTCATCGCGGCCGGCCTGGCTTACCTACGGCAAGCTGCGCGCCTCTTATGCACAGGTGGGAAGCGATACCGATCCCTATTCCAACCTGCTGTATTATTCGCTTAATGCCAACCAGTTTAATGGCAATGCGCTCGGCTCCATCTCCAGCGATGTGAGCCCGAACTCCAACCTGCGCCCCCTGAAAATAAAAGAGAACGAGATAGGCCTCGAGCTGCGCACCTTCAACAACCGCGTGAACCTCGATGTGGCCGTGTATAATAAGAATACCGAAGACGAGATCCTTAAAGTGAATGTGTCCAATGCCGCCGGCTATGCTTCCACGCTGGTAAATGTGGGCAAGCTGCGCAACAAGGGCATCGAGGCATTGCTCACCATTGTGCCGGTAAAGAATGCATCCTTTTCATGGGAAAGCGGTTTCAATGCCAGCTTTAACGAAAGCAAGGTGCTTGCCCTGGCCAATGGCCAGCAGCGCTTTGATGTAGGTACCGGCGAGTTCTTCGGAACGCTCTCTTATGAAGTAGGCCAGCCCCTGGCATCGCTGCGCAGCTATGACTACAAGCGCGACGCCAAGGGACAGATCGTTCTGTCGGGCGGTAAACCATTGCAGGGTAATATCATCACCTTTGGCAGCGCCCTTCCCAAATGGGTAGGCGCCTGGCTCAATACGTTTACGTATAAAAAGCTGCGCGTGTTTACGCAGATCGACTTCAAGGCGGGCGCAAAAATGTTTTCCAATTCCAACCTCAATTTTCTACGCGAAGGGCTTTCCAAACCATCGCTTGTGGGACGGGAAGGCGGTGTGCTGTTTGAAGGCGTTAATGCCGACGGTACGCCCAATGCCACCAAAGTAGCCGCGCAGGATTTTTATACCACCTACCGCAGCACGGGTATCGCCACGCCCTTTGTATATGATGCCAGCTTTGTACGGTGGAGAACATTATCGGTGGGATATGATTTGTCGAAATTCGTTAAGGGCACTTTTATAAAAAACCTTACGCTGAATGCGATGGTATACAATGTGCTGATGATAAAAAAACATGTCGACAACCTGGACCCCGAAGCATCGGTGGCCACGTCGGATAACCTGCAGGGCCTCGAATCGCATGCCCTGCCCACGACCCGCAGCTATGGTTTGAACGTAAACATTAAGCTTTAACTCATTCATCTGTCCGTTATGCAACGAATAAAAACTTATATCATTCTCGCGCTGCTGGCTACCGGTATTGGCAGCTGCGATAAGAATTTCGAGCAGGTAAATGTCAATCCACAGCTGGCCAGCAGCCTGGACCCCGTTTACCTGTTTTCCAATGCACAGTTCAACGCGGCCATCCCTACCTTTTATTACCAGGGCGCTATCGTGCAGCAGTACGTTAACCCCTTTACCGGCGTACCCGACGGCGGTAATCATAATGTGGTGCTGGATGTCAATTCGGCCATCACCTTCAATTATCTTTTTAAAGGCCCCACCAACGGCGTTACCAATGGCCCGGTGGCGCTGCTCACCGATGTTATCAACCAAACGAAAACCAATGCGGCGCGCAGCAACCTGTATCATATGGCGCGTATCCTGAAAGCATATGTATTCATGGTATTGGTGGATACTTACGGCGATGTGCCTTATACCGAAGCCGGCCAGGGATACCTGAAAGGGGTCAACAGCCCTAAGTACGATGACCAGGCGGCGATATACCCCGATATACTCAACGAGCTGGAACAAGCCACGGCTGCGCTCGATGCCGCCAAAGCCATCGAAACCGGCGACCTTTTTTATGCAGGCAATATTGCACAATGGAAGCGACTGGGCTATTCGCTCCTGCTGCGCGCCGGTATGCGTTATACAAAGCTGGATGCGGCAAAGGCGCAGCAAT
>Ga0307508_10000340_pt1 | contig 56710 bp, 49 predicted proteins | sample 9_EM_MG_FD_203089 | JGI IMG/M metagenome (GOLD analysis project Ga0307508, IMG submission 203089) | Populus trichocarpa ectomycorrhiza microbial communities from riparian zone in the Pacific Northwest, United States - 9_EM | ecosystem: Host-associated > Plants > Roots > Unclassified | place... | reverse complement strand
GGTCGAAAGGCCGCGCAGGGCTACAATTCGCGCAGCGAGGTAGGGGCCGTTGCCCTCAACGGCCCGTTAGGGGGTTCGAACGCTCGCGATCCTCACCGAACGCGAATCGCCACGAATAAATGCGGTCGACCGCTAAATGCAGTTAATGCGTCGATCCTCTTGCGAGCGATCCTGCTCTGAACGTAGCAGCGGATGTAAATCCGCTGGTGCAGCGCAGTGAGGTAGGGGCCGTTGCCCTCAACGGCCCGTCCGATTCCCCCGCGAATCACGCGAATCGCCGCGAATGGATTCAGCGTCAAAATTGGGTTCAGATCAGCATCGATTAGCGACCATTAGCGGTTAAAAACATCATACTTCCTCCTCAGCTTTCGCGGCACGCGGATGATGCATTAAATGGTGCGTTTTGGTTTCGCCGTCGATTTTGAATTCGAGCCTGCGATAGAGCTGAAGCGCCCGCGAATTTTCCTTGAGAACCTGCAATCTCAGTGGTGATCGGCGAATAAGATCGCGAATGATAAGGCTCCCGAGGCCCATGCCGCGCCACGCCTTGATAATCTGGATCTCATCCAGCCACAATCCGTCGCTTCGCTCTTCAAGAGCCAACAAGCCGACTGGCGTGCCTCCGACAACAATGATGCGCGATATCTTGGGATTCCATCTGGTGGCAAAAAGCTCGCGCTGAAACTGTTCGTTCCACGGTCCGAACTGGCGCTCGACCACATCGCGATATGCCTCGGATTTTAACGTGTACGCCCAATCGCGATCACCGTCCCCGCAGAGTTTGAGTTCGTAGCGCATTTCTTTTCGCCGGTCGGTTGAACCTGAAATACGAATTTAAAACGCGGAGCTCGCAGAGAAGAAAATGAAAAATTGGCTTCGATCGGCGAGGGATGCCCATGCGAATCAGATCCCGTCCCCCCACGTCGGTAACGGCGGCTGCACCGGCCCTTTTTTTATTTTCGTATGGATGCTCATCGCAGTGGCCACGTTCATCGCAATCCAAAGGGCCAGTGTGAAGTGGGGGTTTTTGAGTCCGAACAAAGGAACGGACCAAACGACGTTCGCAATCAGCAAAATCGCGGCAATTGCGGCGGTGATCAGGCATAGGGGAAAAAGGATGCGTAGCTTCTTCATGTTTTTCCAATGATCGATCGTGATCAGACACGACCACCCACAATTGTCTGCGACGCGCGCTCGGAATCCAGGCGAAGAATGTATTCCTCCGTGTCTTCGCCTCTGCCATTGGCGAAACCCATGTCCTTTCCAGTGATCTTAAAACCGCATTTTTGAAGCACTCTGATCGACCCGATGTTGTCCGTTGCTGCCCTGGCCAAAATTGGCCGGGCCACCACAAGTCGAAGCATCAGCGTGAGCGCTTGAGTCGCCAGTCCTCTTCCCCAGAACTCCCTTCCGAGCCAATAGGTGACTTCCATGTTTTCTCCCTGCGGATAGCAGGCGATGTGACCAACGATTTTTCCCCCGGCAACGATCGTCCGGTTGATGTTCTGTGACGCATTCAAAATTTTATTCCAATGGGCATTAAAAACCACTCTGTCCTTTCGGTCGTTACTGACGAATGCGGCCATCCTGATCGCTTCCGGGTCGAGCTGGTGTTGAAAGAAATGTTCGAGGTCGGCAGCCTCAACGTCCCTGATCGTGATGCTCTCAAATCCATTCATGGCTTTTTGCCTGATGTTGTCGGTCAGGGTGACTGCCATGCAAGTTTGAAGAACCAAGGATGGCACACGTCTTTTCAACGTAGTAATCGAAGTCACTGAAACCCGCCGGGCGGATTCGCACCCGGCTTGTTTTTTTCAAAGGCGCGTTGAATGGGGTCAGGCGCGTTGAATGGGGTCATGTCGTGACATTTGACAAAGCGGCCTGAAATGCCGGGTTTTGATCTGCCTGTGTCAGGCGAAAGCGGCGGACGAATTGGCTGACACTGGCGGGCTGTCCCATTCCGAGTCGGGCAGCCAGCCAGCCGTTGGACACCGCCGACCTCATTTTCAACAACGCCGCAAGTTGCACCTTCTCCACGGCTGATTTTTTCACCGGTAATTTGTCGAGGTTGATCTTCAGGGCGCGGGCTCCCCTGCGTAGTCCCTGTTCCCAGTGTTCTTCACGCCATTCCGGTGCCGGATCAGCGCCGAGTAACCGCACTTTTTCGAGGTCGCCTCCGAGCTTCGCCAGATCTTTTTGTAAGACCTGCTTGAACTCCTGTGATCCCACCATCCAACCCCGGCTCAGGCGGCCAAATTTGTCCTCCCGTAGTTTAGCATCCTTTTCCGCCAGAAATTCCAGATATTCGCCGTACCTGCGCCAGCCCACGGGCGTATCGGACAATCCACCGCTCTCGGCCAGCACCGTTTCTGCAACCAGCCAGGCTGGTCGGTCCTTGCGCGAAAACGACGGTAAGCTGCTGCGTCGAAATTCCGCGAGTCGGCCCGGCGGTATCGCTTTTGCCCGCACCGGGTTCAGGTGGATGTAATGCGCCACTTGGGCGAGGGCATGCCCCGATTCGACGTGTAATGATTTATACCGCCCTTGAAAAGGCCGGCCGGTCTCACCATGCCACCGGTTGAACCGCGTTGCCCAAGTCCCCTGCAGCCATTTCATGCCGCGGCTCAAATTTGGTTTGGGTGTTTCCAGAGCGAGGTGGAAATGATTGCGCATGATCACATACGCATGAACCCGCCAGCCGAAGGTCTCAGCCGCCTCGGCCAGACAATCTTTAAACGCTTCCGCCGCCCCTTTGGGCGCGAACAAATTCCGCCGGTAATTCCCCCGGTTGATTACATGGTAACAAGCCCCGGAATATTCCAAACGTAATTTACGCGCCATGCCTCATGGCAGGTAGCGCACCGCTTTTTGTCAATAGTCACGACATGACCCCTTTTGCCGTTTCGTCAATAGTCACGACATGACCCCTTTTGCCGTTTGGACGGACATCCGCACCGTGCAGGAACTGATGGGACACGATAGCATCGAAACCACGCAAATCTATCTCCATTGCATGAAGAAACCGGGGCTCGGTGTGAAGAGTCCATTCGATCAGCTCGGGCAGTGGACGCCACCGCCGGCGGAATTGAAGGAATTCAAAACAAAGTTACCGGTAAAGCCGGAGGGAGGGTGACCAGATGCGGCTCGGTGCTTCGTTTGCGCGAATGAGGCGGCGAAGCGCGCGGTCCGCACCAAAGATTCTTTAACCACTAATCCACACTAATAGCTCACTAATTTGAAAGGCTCCGGACCTTAGTGAGACATTAGTGAGGTTTAGTGGTTAAAAATTCCGGGTGCATTTTGTTCGGTTGTGGGTGGTGGCCCGGCGTGAGTCGCGGCGTGGCCACGAGGGCCAGCCCACATTCGGACGGGTCATGCATGGATGGATACGGTCAGTCGTGTGCATTCGCGTGGTTCGCGGGCGGGAATTGTTTGTGTAGGCGGGCGTCCTGACGGGCCGTTGGGGGCAACGGCCCCTACCGGTTTTATTCGCGTGGACTCGCGGGATTCCCGGGCGAGAGTTACGTGCCGGGGAGACTGTTTGGGGGTCTTGTGCCGATGGGCTTCGCGGGGTTGCCGGCGACGATGGAGTAAGGCGCGACGTCTTTCGTCACCACCGCTGCCGCACCCACAATGCAGCCTTCGCCGAGCGTGACTCCGGGCAAAATAAAACTCCGCGCACCGACAAATGCGCCGCGGCCCACTGTGATCGGGGCGGTCTGTAACGCGAGTTGCGGTGAAGTGAAATCGTGCGTGCCCGTGCACAGATAAGCTTCCTGAGCCACCGTCGCGTCAGCGCCGATTTCAATCAGCCCGAGCGAATACGCCGTCGCCTTGTCACCGAGACACGCCCGGTGATGCAAAATTAAATTCCACGGCTGCTGAATGTGCGCGCGGCCGTGCACGAAGGGCCGGCCATGAATCGTCGCGCCGAAAATCCGCAGGATCAACAGCCGCCACGCATTCGCGGGCTTCGGCGTCCATGCGCAAGTGAGAGGCCACACCATTTGCCAGGCCATCATCGCAATGCGGCGGCGCAAGGGCCACGGAGAGGAATACGCGCTGGCTTGAGCGTGCGTGGTGAGCCGGCTCATGCGCGGGTGGCTCCCGGAGGGGGAAGCACCGCATGAAAAGCATCCAGATATTTTCGCGCGATTTTTTCCATGGTGAATTCCGCGGCGCGAGCCTTGGCAGCAGCAGCGACCGCGGGCCAAGTCTCCGTTTCTCCCATGATTTTGTCGAGCACTCCCGCAAGCCGCGCCGGCGCGGATACGGCATTGTGATTGAACCGGTACGCGTACGGCTCGTTTTTCGGCAGGTAATCGTCGAAGCATTCCAGATCGGATACGACCACCGGCAATCCATGCGCGAGCGCTTCCAGCGGCGCCACTGGCGAGGCTTCGCCTTTGGCAGCCAGCGAGGGATAGACGAAAACGGCGGCCTCTTCAAAATGGGCCGACAGGGCGGCTTCGTCAAAGACCGGTCCGACGAATTCGATGGCGTCGCCCAGTGGTTCCGCGAGTCCCCGCAGTTGCATTAAATAGTCGACGCCGGCACCGCCAAAACGCTCCTCCCAAGGTCCGACGACCCGTAATTTTGCACCGGGCCGTTGCAGACGGAGCGCAATCATCGCTTCGATCAACAGCGCAATGCCCTTTTCCGAATGAACCCGACCCACGAACAGCACCAACAAAGGATCCTTCACCACCGGCTGAGGCGGGGCGGCAACCGGCGGCAGCGGGTTGGGAATGACGACCACCCGCGGCTGGATTTCCGGCGACTGTTCGATCATCGCGCGCGCAATGACGCCTGAAACAGTCTGTAGCCGCGTGGCGCGTTTATAGTATTTCATCTGCCCGCGCGGATAGCGCTGCACATGCACCCAGATCCGCCCATGGCGCTCGGGCTTGAGCAGCATCGGTGTCCAAAAAGTATTGGTGATGACGATATCCGACTTTGGCACGGCTCTCGCGGCGCGGCGCGAATAGAGGTAGTCGCACCATTTCAATTTCATGAGCGAGGCCGGCGCATCATACCCGCGCACCCGCCGGTGTTTCACGCCGGCGATCGTCTCCTCGGCGGGCAGATCATCGCATAGTCGGGAGATGTGCGTCACGTCGTAGCCGAGTCGCGCGAATTCCTGGCCGAGGCCAAACCAGACTTTTTCGACCGCGCCGCCGCGTTTCATGGGCACCGGCAAAAAGGCGCCCTGCACAATGGTGATCTTCATAGTGAAACACGAGCGGGGGTCGGTCGTAGAAACGGTTGAACGACGTCGACGAAGCTGCGCGCCACGGCGTCGATGTTGAACCGGCGGGAGTAACTATCGGCGGCGCGCACGCGCATGGCCGAACGCTGGTCGGGGAAAAGTTTTTGCCATTGGGCGAGGAGCGTTTCCGTGCCTTCCGCCGTGTCGGGGGCGGCGAGGCCGGCTTGGTCTTCAACGATCTCGCGCCAGATATTCACCTGGTGGGAGAGGAGAACCGGGGTGCCGACCGCCAGCGCTTCGGCTACGGCGAGGCCAAAATTTTCCTGGTGGGAGGGTAGCACGAAGGCTTCCGCCGAGCGCAGCGCGCCCCACTTTTCGTCGCCTTGAATCAAGCCCGGCCAATAAACCGCGGCGTTGGGCGGAAGCGTTTTTGCGACAGCTTGCAAGTGCTGGACCAGCTCCTGGTTTTCCGCCGGACCGGCAATGACGAGTGCAGGTGGGTGATCCGTGCTCGCGACAATTTTTTGATAAGCGTGCAGGAGCAGATCAACGCCCTTCTTGGGATGAATGCGCCCGAGAAAAAGCAGGAAAGGCCGATCGCCGAGCGCGGGATAGAATTTTCTCCACGCCGCGATTTGTTTTTCGGAATTACCGGCGGGCGCGCCGGCAGTGCCGTAGTTGACCACGCGTTCCACGCAGTGGTACGGCGAAAAACTCTGGCGGGCGAGACGACGCTCCTCGTCGCAGGTAAACATTACAGCGGCCGCGTCGCGCAGCACGTGCCGTTCGACCAGCTGCCAGTACAGCCATTTCTTGATATGCTTGGCCGGATACGCCCGGCGAAACCAGGGATCGAGCATGCCGTGAGGATAAACAAAATAAGGTACGCCGTGGTCCCGGGCCTCGATGTGGATGGCGCGCCCCGGATTTTGCCAGAGGCCGTGGACAAAAACCGCGTCGAAGCGGGCGAGATTGTTTCGCAGCCACGGACGCAACGCGGCGCAATGCCGGTAACTTCCTTTGGCTGGCCCGAGGGGAACGACTTCCGCACCGGGAACGGAAACACCGATTGTAGTGGGGAGGTCACAAGTGAGGATCGTGGTTTCATGTCCCAAGGCGCGCAGCACGGGAGTAATGGCCCGCACGCCAACGCCCGGGCCGCCGGTGCGAGGATCGAGCGTGTCGATGAGACGGAGGATTTTCATCGGTGGACGAGCGGAAGCGGCAGCAGGGACAGACCGGTTAGCCGTCCGTTTTGTGTGCCAGCAGCACCCGGACGGCGGGCCCAGCATCGTTGCTGCGTGCTCGCAGCCCGGTATGCCCTGTTGAAGCGTACTCGCTTCCCAGGGATCGTCCACCAGCCTGCGCTGGGGCGATTGTCCCCGCACCGATTGCGAGGCAAACGGTCCCGCCCTACCCATGAAATAACTGTGTTGTGATGAGCCATTACGAACGTTCGACCGCGAGCTGGCGATAGAGTGTCGCGTAATGATCGAGCATGCGCCGGGCGGTCCAGCGTTCCGCGCGGATCAGGCCCCGGGCGCGCAATGCGGGTTCTTCCGCACGCGCTGCCAGAATGCGGGTCGCGGCATCGACGGGATTCGCCGGGTCGAAGTAAACCGCGGCAGGCCCGCCCACCTCCGTCATCGGCTCGCGATTCGACGTGAACACGGGACAACCGCAGGCTTGCGCTTCTGCGATCGGCCAGCCGAAACCTTCGTCCCACGAGGGGAAAATCAGTCCGCGCGCGACGCTATAGAATGCGGCCAGGTCTTCATTGGAGACGTTTGAGAAATGCCGGATAAATGATGACACGCCCAGTTCTTCAGCCAGCGCGGTGTCGGCGGCGGATAACGGTTTGCCGATCATGACAAGGAGCGGCCGTGGATTTTGTTGGCGTCGGAGCTCGGCGAAAATCCGCAACAACCCCTGACGGTTTTTGTACCATTGGCCGCCGCCAACGTTCAGGTAGAAACCGGCGGGCAGTTCCAACTCCCGGCTGCTTGAGAGCACGTAAAGCCGCTGATAAGCGGTGGGAGCGGGCATTTTCGCGTAGGGATAATTCAGGCCATTATGGATCAAATGAGTGTGGCTGCGTTCGCGCGAAATGAGGCGGTGCAAATCATCGCCTGTCTTACGGGAAACACAGACGAGGTTCTTCACTCCGGCGATGTGGCGCAGAATCCAGCGCTGGAACAAACGTCCCGACCAGCCGATCGGTTGTTCCGGAATCTCGCCGCGCGCGGCGCGGATCTGCATCAGATCGTGACAGGTCGCGACGACCGGGCGTTCACCTGCGGCTTGCGCGTAAACGCTGTTCGCATGGTCGATGATGTGAACGACGTCGGGACGATGACGCCTAATTTCCCGGCGTAGAAAGCGGGGAAACAGGAAAAACTTGTCGATGTATCCCAGATATTTTGGCCAGCCGGCGTAGCGATAACGCGTGAGCCGCGTAAGTCTTGGCTCGGGTGCGACGACCACCGACTCGATGCCGAGAGTGGGAAGACCTTCGGCGAGCATCCGCCCAAAACGTTGCATGCTTTCCTGGCGATCCGGTCCGAAATTGGTGACGAGCAGTACTTTCATGCGACGGAACCCTTAGCGAGAACGGGAGGACGATGCGGTGTGGTCGCCGGCACGGGCGGTGGCAGCGGAATGGCCTCGGGCCGGTGTTCGTCTTCGCCTTCTTCAAGTTCGATTTCGACTGGCGCCGGTTTAAGCGCGGCCAGAATCATGCCGGAACCAAACACGGCGAAACCCAGCATGGTCGGCGGGCCCCATTGGTTTTGGAAAACCGCCACGCCCGCGGCGGAAAAGATCAACAGTGGCAATGCTTCCTTGCGGAGGAGCAGGGCTTGAAGCGAGATCCAGCCCAGATAGGCGGTGAGGAAAACGCGGAAACCAATGAACGCGCTCCCCAGCGCGGGCCCAAGCTCGAGGTAAATTTTGCTCCATTCGTCCTCGGCGAGCATGAAGCCCACCTTGCCGGAGAGGAGGCGGGCGCCGACGTTTGAGCCAACGCCGATGCCCATGCCGAATGGCCGGGAGCGTTTCATGGTGATGAAGGGCGTGAGGAAACCGCCGTACACGCGCGAGGAAATATTTTCGACCGCGTCGCCGTTGCTGCTCGTGGCGGCGGTTTGCCAGCGCGAGAGAAACACTTCCTGGCCTTCGCGGAACACGGGTAAAAACGACAATCCGACCAGCAATGCCCCCATGAGAAGACCCGTGCGGACGATCGCACCGCCGCGTTTGCTGCTGAACAGAAGCGTGAAGGCAAACGTGGCGCCGACGAGCACCGTGGCGATCACGACAGTGCGGCTGATCGATACCGGCAGAGAGATCGCAATGCAGAGGCCGGCACCGAGGAGAACCAGCCACGGCAACTGGCGCTTCACGCTCATCTGGTAGAAGAAAAATGCGGCAGCGAGCGGAAGATAGAGCTGCGGTCCGGTAATGAAAGCAAAGAGACCTGGTGGACGGATTTTTCCCTGGGCGCCGAAAATTTGTCCGACATCCGTGCCGCCGACGCCGCGATTGATGGGCGCGTTCATCGGCGAGCGGAATTGCTCCACCATGATGAACGCGGTTGGAATCGCCATTAGCAGGAGGAAAACTCCGAAGCGCCGCACGTCGCGTTCGTCCAGCGCCTCGGCCATCACCCAGATCAACGGCAGGTGAAGATAGTTGATCCGCAAGCCGTAGAGCATCACGATGAGATTGCTTTGGTGGGCCAGGAAACTCGCGATGACCGATGCGCCCGCCATTAATGCGATGGCGATGATGAAGCCGTTGATCGGAAAAAGACGGCCGAAGATTGCGAGCAGGTAAATGAGGATCACCACGGGATCGCGAATGATCAGTATTGCGTCGGCTGCGCCGGGGAACACCCATTTGCGCAGCGCGCCCTCGACCATCAGGAGCACGACGTAGGTCCAGATCAGAAACTTGACTGCTTTAAGCATGCGATGAAGCCGTATGGTTGGAGAGTGCGGTTTGAATGCACGCGGATAATTTGGCGCCGTAGTCTTCCCAGGTGAATTCCTTCGCGCGCCGGCGGGCGTTGGCGCTCATTTCGTCGCGCAGCGAACGGTCTTCGTGCAAGCGCGTCAGTTTTTCCGCGATGGCGTTGGAGTCGCGAATCGGAACGATGAATCCCTCGCGGCCTTCCTCAATGAGATCGGGACCCGCGGTGTGCGGTGTGGTAATGACCGGCAGGCCCATCGCCATCGCCTCAAGCAGCACGAGGCCGAAACCTTCGAAGAGAGACGGAAAAACGAAGACGTCATGTGCGGCCATTTCCGCCAAAACCTGATTGTGCGGACAGCTCGCAATCCAGCGCACGCTGGCCAGCTCGCGGTCGAGTACTGGCGAATCAACCATCGGTTTCGTGCCGATGACGGTGAGCTTTACTGCGCCCTCGAGCTGACGGCAGGCGTCGAACAAATAGCTCAGCCCTTTTCGTTGACCCAGTGAACCGACGAACAGCACGCGCAGCGGCTTGTCGGTTGGGTCGCGCGGGGCCGGCGCGGGCAACGAGGTAGGAATCGGCGGCGCACCGTAGGGCGTCACGACGACGGCGGCTTTAAAAGGTGGCGCGGATTCGAGGGTTTTGTGGGTGAAGCTGCTCGCGACAAACACCACGTCGGCGAGCGCAAGCTCGGCATCTTTGCGATCGGCTTTGCGTTTGCTGTCCTTGTTGCCGTTGAGCGTCGACGCCCACTCGGGTTTCAGCATGGCTTCTTCGCTTAAAATGGAGCGGGCGGCGCGCCAGTAGCCGATCGGCAGATCATAGAAGGCGAGACGGCCGAGTTTTGATGCGGCGCGAAATGCATGCTCGGCGCCGTCTTCATAGGCGTAGACTGCTTCGAATTGCGGATCAGCGAGTCGCCGGCTGATGTGTTTGTCGAGCGAGTGATAAACCGAATCCACGCTGAACATGCCGGTTTCGTGGCGCACCAAATCGTTGAGCCCCGCGCGTGGTGCGAGCAACCGCATCAGTTCGCGAAATGGAAACGTATGCAGATAGGGCTGGAGTTCCTGGGGATTGGAGCGGCGGCGCAGCTGGCGGACGATCGGGCGCGGCAGCAACCGGTTCATGAGCGAGCGATCCTTGTAATTCAGGCAGGTCCAGAATTCGCCGAGCAGGTGGGCGCGGTGGAGGGCGAGGGCGGCGTGACGGACGTTGGCGTTGCCGGTAGGATGGGCGAAAAGGATCATGACGCGGAAGTGTAAGTGGACAACAAGGGGGCGTGCGGCGAGACCATGGACTGGCGCGACACAGGAAGGTGCGCTTCAATGAACTCCATCCAACGTTCGCCGACGACAGCGGGAGCGAAGTGGGTGTCGTATACTGAGCGTTGGGCGACGCGCGAGGTGCGGCCGGCGCGGAGTCGGGAACTCATTTCGACGACGGCGGCACGCAGGTCGGATTCGCCTGCAGGAAACGGAACGACGACGCAGTTGGCGGAACTGATGGCCAGTTCACGCGTGCCACCGCGATCGGTGGCGATCCAGGGAAGGCCGGCGGACATGGATTCGATCAGGCTGAGAGGCATGCCTTCGTTGTGGCTCGAAAAAAGGACGATCGCATCGAGTTGATTCAACGCAGCGGCCTGCGCGGCGGTGCCGATGTAGGCGCCATGATAAACGATTCGCGGCCACGCTTTGAAAAATTCCGGTGGAAAATCCGGGCCTGCGCCGTGAAGGTGCCAGGTGATGTGGGCTAACGAGGGATCGGCACTAAGGCGACAGATCGTATCGATGCCTTTCTCGCGAATGAGACGCCCCATGAAACCGAAATGCAGCGTTTCGCGCGGAGAACGATCGGCCACGGAGGCAGCGTCGACCGGGCACCGCGTGAGATAGGGCAGGTAAACGGTGTTGGCACGCTTCACGGCGAGGTTGATCGCATCCCGTGTCGCGCAACTGCAGGCCACGAGTTCGGAGACATCGCGCAGTACATTGCGAAATCCGTTCGACCACGTGGCTTGTTCGCCGGCATCGGCGGCGGTGTGATGATGATGGATGTGACGGGCGGTGCCGGGAGCGGCATACCACACGACGCGGGCAAGGGCGCTTTGTCCATTGGTGTAGATGATGTCCCACTTTTCCCGGCGCGCGCGCCACACTTCGCTGACGAGCCACTGCAGTTTGCGGAGCTGGCCCGCGCGATTGCGGGCGGCGGGCAGTTCACGCAGGGAAATCAACGGATGCTTCAGCTCCGTCCGCAAATCATCGCCGAGAGAATTGCTCGTAGTGAGCAGCGTCACGCGATGACCGCGCCGCGCCGTGAGGGCGGCGAGCGAGCAGATATGACGTTCCATTCCGCCGTAGGCCGCCATCTGGGGAGCGTAGAAAAGCGTGTTCATGCGGAAAGTTCGTCGAGGAAATGCGCCACAGTCGACGGCGAGGAATCGCCGGGAGAATGGCGGCGGTTCAACCACGCGTCGGTTTTGTCGGCGGAAAGATCCGCGAGGCGGGCCAGACGTGGATCGAGCTTTCCCTCGGGTGTCGGACCATCGCGGAGATGCCAGTCATCGCGTGGCATTAATACCGGCAGACCATGATCGAGCATCGCGGCGACGACGCCGCTTTTCCGGATGAGGGCGCGGGGATGCGGCGCGATGCCAAGATCGGCGGCCTGCAGGAGGATGGAAACGTCTTCCTCGGGCAATTCGCCAGTGGCGACAACGGGCACGCCCGCTTGCTGAATTCGCTCGAGAATGGCCGCACCGTGCGGACCTACGCGTCCGAGTGCGAGCACCACGGGTTCGCGATTTTGGCGCGCGGCGGTGGATTTCAATAGTTCCATGGCGGCTTCCGGTTGCCACTGCCGGTGCAAGGTTCCGAACGTGATGCCGATCAGCCGGCGCTTGTTGTCGGTGAGAGGAGGAAGATGGCGGGCGATCAGGTCCTCGCATTGTTCAGACGTTGCAGCCGTGATGGGAATATTGCTGAACAGTGGCAGTACGGACGCGGTGCAGCCCTTGCGCTCCAGCGCGGCGACGTAAGTTTGGTTGGACGTATTAAGCTGATCAGGACCGACGACGCGGAGAAAACGCAAAAGTGCCCGTCGTTGGCGCCAGCCGGTGAAACGCATCCACCAAGTGTCACCCCGGGCGAGGCCAATCCAGATTTCATGCAGCATCACGTGCATCCGCGGGGCGCGAAGTTCGTTGGCGAGTTGCATGACATCGGGGCCGAGGATGCCTTTTGGATCGAAACCGTACGTCACCATTTGCCAGCTGATCCAATCCGGTTCGAAGCGGCTGATCCGGTCGCGCGCCGCGGCGGTGCGGACCCACCAGGGAAGACTGGAAGACCAGCGGCACAACGTGCGCGATTCGCCGTAGAGCTCGGTCGAGGAAGTGTTCACGTGACGGTCGTTCAAAGCGAGGATGAGGCATTGATGCCCGCGTTCGGCGCAGGCTGCGGCGAGGCGGCGGGTATAGTCACCCACGCCGTCGCGGCCCAGTTCGGCCGAGGCACAGATAAAGGCGATTTTCATGCGCGGCGATAGAAGCGTCCCAACAACGCGGCGGCAGCCAGTTCGAACCGGCGCCACGCAAGCGTGGATGCCGAGAGAGCACTGACGGGTGAGCCCGCGTAACGGTGAAATTGTTTGTGCGCGGTCCCGGGAGGACGTCCCGAAAGTGCTTCGCGGAAAAATCCTCCGCGCCAGGGTTTTCGTCCGCCGGCGGCGTGCGAAAGCAAATGTCCGCCCGGAAGAAAATCCATGCCCTCGGGACCGGTGGCAAAAATTGCAATCAGTTCGAAGAGCAAAGCCATGTTCAGCGCGTCCTGATCGGGCGTGTGGAAAAGGCTTTCCGGCCCGGAATGTTTAAGCTTGGTCAGCGAGCCGAGCTCTTCGCCGGCCAGCTCGATGATTTTTTCCCAGCGGTCGAGGAAGTGTTCCTGTTTGCGGCTGACCGCGACAAAACCGGCGTTGTAGTAACGTTCGAGAGTGCGCACCGGAGTCAGATGGTGGCGCGCGAAAAATTCATTCCAGGCGATCCGGTAGGGATGGCCCGAGGGGAAACTCGCGTTGACATCCTCACAGAGGGCGACGCCCTCGCTGGTCACCCAGCGTTCCATCACCGGCCATGACGCTTTTACCACGATGTCGGGATCGAGGTAACCGATCGCGGTCGCTTCCGGCGTGTGCACGTGCAGGCACGAGCGCATGAAAACCGGTTTATAGTTCGTGAGGTGAATGGAGGAGGTTATTTCGATCCAGCGCACACGCATCGGCGAGAGATCGGCGGTCTGGTGGGACCAGGACGGACGCGCTCCGCGATAACCGCAAACCAGCGTGCCGTTGAAACCGGAACGATGCAGCGAGTTCAACAGTGCCGCGGCGCCGAGATGATAATCGCCTTCGAAGAGAGTGCAGAAAGTAACGCTCATGAAGAAGCTGGTTTGGGTGCCGGACGGAAAAGCGCGAGGAGGGCGCAGGCTTGTCCGCGCAACCACCAGTCGAGGCGCCAGTCGGTGGCGCAGGCCCGCTGAAAATTGCGGTGGGCGAGACGAGGCTCTTTGCGCTGGCGCAATTTGCCGGCGGCGGCCCACGTTTCCGCGGCGAGTCGGCGGCGCAGGTCGCGGGGGATTACTTCCCAATCGAGGTGCTTGTCGAACACCGCGGCGGCCGCCTCCGCCATTTCCGGTGCGTGCGTGGAAAGTGCGCCGGTGTGTTTACGATAAAGGCAGGTTTCCTCGCCCGAGTAGACGAAGCGCGCCCCGGCGCGCGCGCAGCGCAGCCACATGTCGCGATCCTCGACGTAGCGAAACGCCGGATCGAAACCACTGACTTTTTCCCAGAGTTCACGGCGGAGCAAAACGGACGCCGGCTGGATGATATATTCGCCCACAAAAAGTGAGTGCGGAAAATTGCGAACCATTGCAGGCGCGGGCGCGCGCGTTTCCAGGAATTTTCCGGATTCGCTTTGAAACAGGATCGAGCCGGCGTGAATGAGCGTGGCATCCGGCGTGCGATAGATGTGCCGGACGAGAGAGTCCAGATGTTCGGGCTTCCACAGATCGTCGCTGTCGAGCAACGCCACCCAGTTGCCGAGTGCGGCCTCAATCCCGGTGTTGCGCGTGGCGGGCAGTCCGCGGTTTTCCTCGTGACGGAGAAACCGCACGCTTTGCTCCACTTTCCCGGCAAACTCCGTGACGATGGCCTCGGCGCGATCGTGCGATCCGTCCTCCACGACGATCAGTTCCCAGTGGGGATAGGTTTGTTTGCCCACCGACTCGAGCGTCTCCGCGAGGTAGCGGTCCGCTTTATAGGCGGGAATACAAATGCTGATTAAAGGAGAACTCAGGCTCATGACTGCAGGGCCGGACGGATGCGGCTTTCCAATTCGTCGAGAACGGCGGGGTCGACCGCGGCATCGAATTTGCGCGCGAGAAGTGCGGGGCTTTCGAGCAGGCGCGGGAGATCCTCCGTGGTGAAAGTCCGCGGGTGTGGCGAGTGGCGCGGGAAATCAATTTCGCGCAGCGTCTCGTTGACGATGTAAGGGGCGAACGGGCTGTTGAGGAGCACGGATTGAAAGAGGATTTCGTCGGGATGTCCGGCGGCGCGCAGCCAGCGGCGGATGCGTTTGGCGGCGGGATTTTCGACGAGGTAGCGCACGGCGGACCGGGAAAGGGCGACGTGGTTGGCGCCGCCGTAATATTTAAAAAAATCCGGCCACTTGCGTTCGAATCCCGGCAGCGAGGGCAGTTGATTCGTCCAACCGAAAAGCTGGCGCAGGCGCCGGCCGATCCCGGGAATTGAAAGCAGAGCCTGGAGCCAGGCCCACGTGAGATGGTAGCGGGTGAGGCGTTCGCGCGCGTTGCTCCAAAGTCCGTCGGCGTTGAGGGGATCGAACCAGCTGACGTAACTTTTGTCGGGCGCCGCGGCGAAGCGCGCGATCATCTCGTCGCGCGATTTCAGCGGAAAATCCTGTCCGGTGAGATTGAGGAAATGCGTCCAGCGACGATCGCAATCCAGTGCGGTGGCCATCGCTTCGATTTGCACTTCGCCCATTACCGGGCCGCCCCAGACGATGCGCCGTGCGGGAAGTACGTGAACATTCGGATGGGTGTCGGCCAGTTCGCGGCCCAATGCGTGCAATTCCCTCGGAGCGCGCCAGTCGAAGTGCAGCACGAAGGTGTCGTCGCGGTGGTAGAGCGCGGTGAAAAGACGCGCGACCTGCGACGGCAGACGGTGGGCAAGGATGAGAAACGCCAGCGACATAAGGGAATCAATTTTCGCAAGTCAGCAGACGGTCGAGTCCGCGTTGCAGCCGGTCGAGGCGGTGATTCATCACGCGCTCGTTGCTGAGATAGCCGTAGGAAGTATTGCGCTCGAGATTTCGCCGGATGCCGTGCAGACGCGCCACCAAGTCGAGCGTTTTCATCACGTAGGTCGTCGAGTTGACGGTGCGACGGTAGCCACGGTGAAGGAAGCTTTCGTTGGGAGTTTCCTTCACGCCGCGTTTGATGGTCGGAAGGATAATCGGTTCGGCGGTGAGCTCGACGGAACCCAGCCAGTCGCGCCATTTGAAATCGAGAAATTGTTCGCCCAGCCGAACCGGCACCCAGCGGATGCGCAGCGCGTCGGCGGTGATCGCGGCGTGCATCGCTTCCGCGATGACGGCATCGCAACCCTGGATTTGCGCGAGCGTTTCCTCGACCGACAGTTTGGGGCTGATGAAGCGAAGTCCGCTCATCGCGCAGATTTTTTCCCATGGGATGCGCAGCTGGGTTTCCCAATGGGGCATGAATCCGATGCGCGGGCCGGCGGCGACGGGCTTGGGCAGTTCGAATTTTCGCATCAGGTACGCGCCGTCGATCGCAGCCAGCTCCTGATCCAGTCCCAGTGCTTCCGCGGTGAGCGGACCGCGCACGGCGTAGAAATTCCAGCGATGATCGGTGGAGGGAAATGGACCATAACCTCCGCCCGAACCCAGCACGGCATAGCGGTCCGCTTTCGGCAGATCGTCCTTCAGGATCGTGCCGATGCCGAGGAACAGCGTGGAGCTGTTCGCCTGCAGGCGGTGCCCGAGGAGGCGTGGCCACATCCATGGATTGAGGGCGTCGCCGTAGTTTGGCGCCCGGTCAAAGTAGAACATTTTCATAATGGAGAAACGATGGGTGCGGCCGGACGGAGCGCGGGGCGACGACGGTCCCAAGTGACACCGGCACGGATAAATTTGGCGGGATTACCGGCCACGATGGTTCCAGCGGCCACGGGGCGCGTGACGACGGAACGGGCGGCGACGATGGCATTATCGTCGATCGTGATGCCCTTGAGAATCTGACTGTGAATGCCAATCCACACGTGATTGCCGATATTCACGTCGGCGGCCGGGTTGAGATTTTCGCCGGTGGCCGCATCGATGACGCTGTGACCATCGCTGCAACGCACATCCGAACCGTAGGCGACCATGCAATCCTGGCCGAAAATAATCCGCCCGCCGCCCTGGGCGACGATGACGGGGCCGGTCATGGTCGTGGATGCGCCAATGTCGAGGCAACTGTGTTCGTCGGTAACGATGAACGTACCGCCGCGCAGTCGGGTGCGGGCGCCGATGCGACAAAACAAGTTGTGGCCGGTCAGCTGGATTTTTGCATTCCACAGCATTGCGCCCGGCCCGATTTCGAGCCGGTTGTTGTCACCTGAAATTTCCACTTCGCATTGATGCAGTCGCGCGTCATTCCAGGTCACCCGGTTGTTTTTTCCGGAAATGGCAACGCGACCGCCACGGGCGCGGCGCAGCCACCAACCGTAGAGGCGTTTCAGGAATGATTTGAGTCCGGGTGACATGGCGTTCTCAGGAAATTGTTGCGCCACGCTGCGCGAGACTGGCTTGATAGATCGTGGCAAAAGGCGTCAACCCGAGCGGGCGGCTGCCTGACATCTGTGCGAGAAATCCGCCCCACAGGCTGCTGCCTTCGAGGAAGAACAATCCTTCGTTGGTGTCCGACACATCCCAGCCGACGAAGGGGAAATCAGGCCAGTGCGCGTGGGCGGCGGTCACGAGCGCGACCATTTCACGCCAGCGCGGAACGGGAAAATCTTCGATGACCTGACCGGTTACCGGATGACGCGTGAGACGACCCATGCCCGGCAGTTTCGACTCGGCGGCATGCAGACGACCGGTGACCAGATCCACTGCGGCGCAAAGCGTGGTGTCTTTTTCCGCGCAGGTGAGCTGGCTTTGAATTGGGAAGCGCAGTGCTGCCAGGAGAATTTCCACCCGGCCATTCGGATGACGGCCGGTGACGATGCGGTAATTGCAAAGTGCCGCGATGGAGAATCCCGCGAGCTCGGGATGATTCCTAAGCCACGGCTGAACCATCAAGGTGGTTCCACGCGAGGCGGCGGTGAGAATATCGTTTAAGGACCCCGTGTTTTTCTGATTGGAGTCGTCGTGATGCAGCCCGGTTGCCGGATCGTAGCGCAGACCGAAGACGCCCTCGCTGCTGTAGGTTTTCGCGCGTTTCACGAAGAGATCCCGGCGGAGCGACTCGGCGTCATAACTGCCCACCGGTTTGCCGTTGTTCCAAATGGCAGGCACCGGGACGATGCGGATGCCGCATTTCAGAGCACGATCGGTGAAACGGATTTTATCCTCGAGGGCGTCGAGGTCGGCCGGGGAAGCGTCGCGTTGCAGATGGTGGAGTTCGGAAGGATCGATCACATGGCGCCATGATTCCGGATGGCGGCGGCGGTGCAGGCTGAGGAAATAATATACCTGGGGACGCAGACCCATCCGCCACGCGCCGAGACACAGATGGAAGCACTGGCGTTGATAACTGACGCCATCGCTCGCACGCAGGCTCGGTCCCCAGCGTTTCAGGGCGAACAGGATTCGCGGCAGACTGATGACGAAGTAAAGGCAGGCGGCGGGAATTTGTTCGAGGGGACTGGTCGCGCCCAGTTTCTTTCGCTCGAGAGCGTTCGCCCGGCGGCGAAGCACGGACGCATCGTCGCGGCCACGGCCCCACGTGAACCATGGCGCGGCCACGCGACAACGATCAGTCGCGATTAAGCGGAAAACGGGAAGGTGCCAGAGGCGGGTCATTCGGCTGCGAAACGATGGGCCGGAGTTTTTGGTCCGTAGAATTTTTCGAAATTCTTCAGATAAATTTCGGCAAAGCGCGTTTCGCCGAGCGGCATGGCGCCGGGCAGTTGCACGCAATCGCCGCCCCAGTAGGCGTTGGCTTCGAGAAGCAGCACGCCGTCTGTGGTATCCACGACGTCCCAGCCGATGAACGGCATCCACGGGTAGGTGCGGTGGGCACGAATCGCGAGTTCCTTCATTTCCTCCCAACCCGCGAATGGACTGTTTTCAATTTGGGCACCGGTATCCGGATGCACGGGGAAATCTCCAAGTTTTGTTTCGCGGAAGCGTCCGGGTTCCATGCGGCCGGTGGCCACGTCAATGCTGGCGATCATGATATTCCGATCGTGACCTGTCGTGGTGAGACTCGACGGAAGACGGACGAAGCCGCCGATTACGTTGATTTCGCCGTCAGGCGTGCGGCCGGTAACGATGCGGGAATTGCAGATATCGGTGTTGCCGTAGACAGAATTACGCTGCGAGTTGGTGAGCCGGCGCTGAAGGAGCATGGCTTTGTGATCGGCGGCGGCGAGTTCGCCGATGGCTTGCAGCAATTCCATCCAGGAGAGATCCGCGCCCTTGAAACGATGCTTCCTGGTGGAAGCGTTGTAGACGATTGCCATGATGCCGACGCTGCCGTACTCGGAAGTCGGCTTGAGGAAAACGTCCGCTGCGACCGGCGCAGGTGTGACCGACGTCATGTGGCCACGCGGATCCCACCAGGCGAGGACGGGAGTAGTGGGCAGATTGTATTTGAGGCAGTGCTGGGAGAACTGAACCTTGTTGGTGACCTTCGTGATCGGCAGATTCCGATTGAGGTGGTTCAGCAGATTATTGACCTGCCGGTGTTCCAGGTTTTTCAACCAGTCACGACGGTCGGGAATAAGATAAAATTTCCGCCAGTAATAATGGCGAGGGGATTGGTTCTGGTGCCAGGCGCAGTACCACATGTCGCGGAATTGTTGCAGAGTGGAGACGCCGTATTTCGTTTTCACGAATGAGCCGGTCCGGCGGTAGAAAATCCACATCTGGCGCAACACAACCAGGGCGTAGAGGGGGCGCGTCCAAAAGCGGGCCCATGCTCCCGCCATCTTGCGGGGTTCGCCTTCCTCGAGCGAGAGGCGGTAGATTTGTGAGAGGGGGTCGTTGCCGTTCCAGAAAACAAATTGGGGCAACAAAATGCGGGCGTGATCGAATGCCACCCATTCGGTCCAGGTGTGTGCCGGCGCTGATTGGGTCGGGGTGGTTGGAGAATAGTTTTCGACCTCGGACGAATCCGGGTTGGAAACCATTGCTTCCAAGACTGCAGGAGCAGGCGTGTATGTTTTCATGTTGGATTGGGTGAACGTGACAAAAAAATGGCTGTGTCGCTCAGCCCCGGCCTTCGGCGAAAGCGAACCATGCAAGACTTCGATCAATCGCTTCCTTGAAACTCACCTTCGGTTTATAGCCGAGACGTTCGGCGGCGGGCTGATGCGAAAATTTCCAGGTGCATTGCTGCAACAAGGCGAGTTCCTCTGTGATGCGCGGACTCGATTTCGCAGGGAGACGCCATGCATTCGGGCTGGGGGGCGTTTGCGTGGCCGCGATGAATTGTTTCGTGGTGCGCTTGAGTGCTCCGGGGATGAGGGGCAGGAGTCGCTGGACGCCCGGGCTCGCGACGACCCGTTGGACTTGAGCGCTCGCTGAGCGCTTAAACGCGGGCAACCGGTCGATCTGGACGATGCTTGAAGGATCGAGTCCGAGTCCATCGGCGATCGAGTGGTAGAAGTCGCGCCAGCTGACCGTCTCGTTATCACCGATTAGATATGGACCGGCGGCTGCGGCAGGCGCGGTGAGCGCCGCGATCGCGGCGGAACCGAGACTGTCGACGTAGATGCTGTTGCAAATGCCCGCGCCACCGTTGAACAGCCACGCCTGTCCGAGACGAAGATCCTGAGCGAGATCGGTGATCCAGCGCGAGCGAGGTCCATAGACGACGCCGGGTCGCAGCGCGAAACCGGTCAAGCGGCGACGCGTACACTCTTGGAAAAAACTCTGCTCGGCCCGCACCTTGGCGTTGTTGTAGTCCATGCTGTGGCTGGTGTTCAGCGGGGACGATTCGGTCGTGCCTTGCGCCGGCGCCTGACCGTGGACGGATGCGGTGCTCAAATAAACGAGACGAAACACCCCGGCGTTGGCCGCAGCCTCTGCGAGAATCGCGGGCATCGCTTCGATTTGCCGCGGGTCGCCGATCGCGGCGTGAATGACCGCATCGCAACCTTTGAGCGATTCAGTGAGCGAATCAACATTCAGCGCGTCGCCCAAACGCCACTCGAGATCGAAGCGTGCGGGCAGGGCGAGACGATAAGGTTTGCGGACGATGGGAACGACCTGGTGGCTGGAACCCAGGTGCAGCTGTTCCACGATGCGATTGCCGATAAATCCACCGGCGCCGATGAGAGCTACTTTCATGAGAGTTTCGCGAGTTGACGGGCGCGGGCGGCTTCGGCGGGTTCGAGCCAGGGTTGATCCAGCAGGCGGCGGTTCGCGTAGCAGTTTTCGATCAGGCGCGTGACGCGTTCGCCGTCGCGGCCATTGACGCGGACCTCCGCTTCACCGCGAATGGCGGCGAGGACATTCTGCAATTGGGCGATGAAGCACTGCGGATTCGTGTAGGCCGGAACAGCGAGGGAGTTGACCAGGGTTCCCTGAAGCGACAGCAGTCCTTTCAGGCGTACGGTGATCGCGTTGGCCTGGTTGACGGTCCATTCGACCGTGCCCTTTTCAAATTCGAACGAATATTTCTGCCGGGTCGCCCAGTCGCGACTCAGATGGATTTTTCCCTGCGCGCCGCTGGCGTAAGCGAGTTTGAGCACGGCGTTCGTTTCGAGTCCGCCCATGGCGTCGTCGGCATAGTCCAGCGACGTCGGATCGCCCAGCCACCACAGCAGCAGATCGAGTACGTGGACGCCGATGTCGAGCAGCACGCCACCCGGCGTTTCGCGGCGGACAAAAAACGATGGCGACGCAGCGGGCCAGTTAAATGCACCGCCTTCCTGGAAATCGAACGAGCGCAGAGGTCCGAGAATATCGCCCTGGCAGAGGTCGCGCAGGTATTCGCTCGCCGGGAAAAAACGTTTGTAGAGTCCAACGGCGAGGATGCGATCGGCTGCTTCGGCAGCGAGGGTCATCTCCGCGCAATCCTGCGGCGTCGTCGCCATCGGTTTTTCGCAGAGCACGTGCCAGCCCCGTTTCAAAGCGGCGCGGGTATGCTCGGCGTGAAAGCGCGGTGGCGATGCGATGATGGCGAGGCTGCCTTCCGGCGCATCGACCGCGTCGAGGTCGGTGACGCTTTGGGCCTGGGGAAATTTTTCGAGGAGGGAGGTGCGCGCTGCGACCGAAGGGTCGACGAGCGCGGCGAGCCGGGCTTCATTGCGACGGACGACTTCCTGAATGGTCGGTTGATAAAACAAACGGCTTACTGCGCCGCAGCCCACCAGAACGAGAGGCGTCGGCGAAACAGTCCGGCCAGCAGCTGGACTGGTGGCGGATTCAGGCAGGGGAGAAACGAGTGTGCTCATGGTTTTATTTGGCGCCGACCAGCCGGCGTCCCCGCTGGCGGGCTTTGCGCCACAGACGTTGGACCGGCCACAAGGAAACGAAAACGCGTTCAGGGACGATGCGCGCCTGGCGGGCGGAGACGGCGGCGGCCACGAGATAATTAAAATAGGAACGCGGGGAGAAAAATTCCTCGTAGGCTTTTCGCGCCAGTTTTCCGCGCTGTTTGAATTCCGGCTCTGCGCGGTCCATCACCGCTTCCACCGTGGCGATGTCTTTTTCCGCGATAAAGAATGCGAATTCGTCCCAGCGCGGACCTTCGCAGCGGACCCAGGCATCGGAAATGATCACCGGGGAGATGCCCAGTTTGAGCGCTTCAAAAAGACGGATGGAATTCGGGCCGGCGCCGCGTGGGCACAGGATGAATTTGGAGCGAAGGCAGATATCGAAATAACGCTTTTGCTTCGACAGTTTGTCGTTCGGGACGCCATGCGAGAACGCGTTGAAAGTGCTGGTGTCCTCGATGAGGATTTTGTCCTGCGGAAAATTCATCGCGAAGAGCCGTTCCCGCACCGGGTGACAGTTGCGGCCGAGAAACGAGGCGAGCAGGTCGGGATTCCGTTGCGCAGATTCCTTCTCGTAATCGTAGGCTTCGATGAATGAGTTGCGGAAATCCGGATGGTGCAGGGCGTACGAGCCGGTGCGGAAACGTCCGCGCCAGAGGGCGGTGCGCGGCGCATTGGCATAAATGCCCGCCATCAGAAAGGGAGGTTCCCATTGGTCGCTCAGCACAAAACACTTTTCCGGGAAGCGGCGTGGGAGTGGATTTTTCTCGAGGAGCGCGCCCCATTGCTGTTGCGCGTTGGTCAGAAAAATCAGGTCTGCCGAGGCCGGGTCATCGGTCCACTCGTGCAGCCTGGGTGCGCTGGTCGAAAAAAGTTCGCGCAACTGATCAGATTGGCGCGTTACGGCGTCGGGACTCAGATCGCAGGATTGAACGGCAATTCTCATGTGGTGCGCGGCGCGCTCGTCGGAGCCCCGGCAGAAGACGAATCTGAAAACCACGACCAGACCGTGACCCCTGGCAATGCGAGGAGGTAGACGGGATTCCACGGCTGAAGACGAACCAGACGGCGCAATGCGATCGCGGCTTCGGCGGGACGGCGTCGCCAGTGAAGGCGGGCTTGAGCACGGCGATTACTGATTAGAGCACGACGACGCTGCGCGCGGGGAATCAGCGGATTGTTTAAATGCTTTTCGTAGAAGGCAGCCATTCGCTCGACGACGAGGAGCGTTTGTCCCATCGCGCTGGTTGCGTGCTTGCGATACGCGCAACTGCAGTGACCGGTGTAGCTCCAGCGGGCGCCGGCGGCGAGCAGACGCAGCCACAGATCGAGATCTTCACCGTGCGAGAGCGTTACGTCGAAATCGCCGACGCGATCAATCCAGCTGCGGCGCAAGCTGAGTGTGGAGGTGGCCTGCACGAAATTGTAGCGGAAGAGGGAAGGAGCGATGTTGGCGAGCTGTTCAGCCGAAGGCTCAGCTCGTCCGCCAAACGGTTTTCCCGCGGCGTCAATGAAGGTGACGCCCGAGAATGCGACGTCTGCGCCGTTGGCGAAAGCCGCGGCGGTCGTGGCCAAATGATCCGGGGCCCAAATGTCATCGGCGTCGAGAAATGCGATAAATTCGCCGCGTGCTTCACGAAGAAGAATGTTGCGTGCACGGGATACGCCGCCGTTCAGCGGGCAGCTCATCAGGCGGACCGGGCATGGTGCAGTCTCGGCGAAATTCGTGACCACCTGTGCTAGGTTGTCGAAGCATCCGTCTTCGTAGATGAGGATTTCAAGGGGCGTGATCGTTTGCGCCGCCACTGCATCGAGAGTGGTTGAGATCGTGCGTGCAGCCTTGTAGGCGGGAATCAGCACGGAAAATTCAGCGATGAGCTTGGTCATGAGCAAAACGGAAATTGGGATCAGGCTGTGACGGTAACCGCTTCAAGATTTGATGTCTGGGCCGAAGCTCCACCGGTTTGCCACGCGTGAACGATGCGGCAGGCAGCGGCACGTCCGCGGATTTCTGCGCGGCGGATCGAGCGAATTGGTTCTGGCAACCGGGCGGCGCGCCAGTGGAGCAGGGCGCGTTCAACCAAACCTTTGGCGAGAGGGCGGGGAGCGCGGCGATAGCGGATGTATTCCATCATCGCCATGCCCACCATTGTGCCTTCGACCAGATTGGTGACGTACGCGGGTGTCAGCCGGTTCGCCGGGACGATATGCGTCAGTTGCAAGTCGCGGAAACGTCCGATGCCGAGGCCAAGATCAGTCGCGGTGAGGACAAGATCCATGTCTTCGGCGCGAGCGAGTCCGAGGCGGCGCGGATCCTGTTTGATCAATTCCAAATAATGCTCCCACACCGCGGCGCGCAGAAAACAGCCGGCGGTCGGCGGTACCATGTCATAGGATTTGACGCTATTGCACCACAGGTCGGTCGCGAGCGGATTGATTGCGAGATAGTTCAGGTAATTTTTAATCCAATTCGGCGGGGTCGCGGCGTAACGTGGCAGGAGCTGGCCGCCCCAGGCTCCAAGCTTCGGCCAGTCGCTGGCGATTGTAAGGCCAGTCGCCAGATAGTCGGAATGGAGGATGTTGTCGTCGTCGACAAACAGGATGAGATCGGTACCGAGTGCGCGCGCTTCCTGCATGGCGCGATGGCGGGCGTGGGCCACGCCGACTTTCTCTTCACGCACGATGTGCGCTGACGGATGCCATGAAAGATCGACCCAGTCTTGCAGGGGCGAAGTGGAGGCGTTGTCCACCAGCATCAGATTCCAATCTGAAACCCGAAGCGACTGCCCTTTAAGCGCCCCGAGGGTTTCCTCGAGAAATTCGCGCCGTGGATTATGCGTGCAAATGATGACGAGCAGGCGGCTCATGAACCAGTCATGGACAGCGGCATTGCTGAAGAAAAATGCTCCACGGAAACCTGGGGCAGGAGGCGGCAACCGCCGAAGCGCCGGTCGCTTTCCCAATCGTCACGACCGGGCCGCACTTCCCAGAGGGCGAAGCCGTCAACAATATCAAAGTACACGCGTCCGAGGCCCAAAGCCGCCGAGCAGTAATAGCGTCCCGGATGCAAAGGCAAAGCGGGCAAACGCAGACGTACGCGATTCGGACCGGCGGCGAGGGAAAAATTCCGGCCATCGGCGTCGCTGTCGAGGGTGAGAATACGCTGGCCCTCGACCGTGTCGAAACCGAATCCGAGCATTACTTTGTCCACTGCCTCGGGAGCCTCTATTTCGAGTTCGATTTCCAACGGTTCATTGAAGCACAGCCCGCGGTCACCAAGAACCCGGATGCGGGTGATCCGACACACACTGCCATCAGAGGCGGGATCGCGCTTGCGATCGCGAACGTCGACGTCGCACGCGCTGGGATTTACTTTGCGGCTGTAGAGCTCGACCGCCTCGGCAATCGGATAGATGCCGAGCAGTTTTCCCGACTCCAAGACGGCGCAGCGCTGGCAGAGACGGCGAATTGCCGGCATGGAATGACTGACAAAAAGAATCGTGCGCCCCTGGTCCTGGGAAATTTCCTGCATGCGATTGATACATTTGCGCTGGAACTGCGCGTCGCCGACGGCGAGCACCTCGTCGACGATTAAAATTTCCGGCTCAAGAAACGCGGCCACGGCGAAGGCGAGGCGCACGTACATGCCGCTCGAATAGCGTTTGACGGGCGTGTCGATGAACTTGCCGACTTCGGCAAATTCCACGATCGCGTCGAATTTGCTGCGGATCTCGGACTTTTTCATTCCGAGCATCGAGCCGTTCAGATAGACATTGTCGCGTCCGCTCAATTCCGGGTGGAAGCCGGTGCCGACCTCGAGGAGACTGCCGATGCGGCCGCCGAGTTCAATTTCGCCGGTGGTCGGCTCGGTGATGCGGCTGAGAATTTTGAGCAGCGTGGATTTTCCCGCGCCGTTTCCGCCGATCATGCCGATGACCTCGCCCGGCTGAATATCGAAGCTGATATCGCGCAACGCCCAGAAGTCGTGCGGCGATTTGCCGGCAAGTTGAGGCTGGCCGCGCAGGCGACGCCAGGTGCTGTTCATTTCCTCGCGAAACGTCGTCATGCCAATTTTACCCAGGCGATAACGTTTGGAAACACCGCGAACCGAGATGATGGGAGCCGTCATGAGTGATGTATAAGGAGAGATGCGTGCGTCGCGTCAGACTGTGTCGACGAAAGTGCGCGCCATGCGTTGATAATAGAGAATGCCGACGAGGAGGATCCCGACGCTCATCGCGAGGGATTGGCCATAGGTGGCAAAGGTGATGTGACCCGCGTTGAGAAAGGCGTGTCGCAGGGCTTCGACAATCGCCGTCATGGGGTTAAGTTCGGACACCCAGCGCCATTTCTCCGGGATTTTTGAAAGAGGATAAATCACAGGCGTGGCGTACATCCACAATTGGACCAGGATAACCGTCAGGTGGTTCAGGTCGCGATATTTGGCCGTGAGCGATGAGATGATGAGACCCATGCCGAGGCCGAGCATCGCCATGTGGACGATCAGAAGGGGAAACAGAAAAACCCACGGCCCGATCGTCAGGGAGGCGCCGACTTCGGTGCAAAATTTATAATAGGCATAGGCGCAGCAGAAGAAAAGAAACTGGATCACGAAGCCCACGAGACTGGAAATGGTGACAGCGATCGGTGGAACCAGGCGTGGAAAATACACCTTGCTGAAAATCCGCGCGTTGCCCGTGAGCGCGTTGCCAGTGGCGCCAAGGACGTTGGCAAAATATGTCCAGCCAAGGAGACTGCACAGATAGAAGAGCAATGGAGGAATCCCGTCGGGAGAAACCCGCATGACCCGGCCGAAGAGCAGCGTAAAAACGAGGGTCGTCAGCAGCGGATTTATGATCGACCAGAGCGGTCCGAGGATCGTCTGCTTATACTTCGCCGTGAAGTCGCGCAGGATCAGCTCAACGAGCAAATCGGAATATTGAATGATGCCGCGCCAATCGATCTGCAGCCAGGATTGGTTCGGACGGAGGATAATGCGAGGAATGGGAGGATTCATGTAGCGGGAGAAAAGGTGGAATTTCGTGAGTGATAAACGGAACTCCAGGCGATGCCGGCCAGTACGCTGGCGTTGAGTGCGATCGCGGGAATCTGCAGTGGAAAATCAAGGAGCGACTGAAGCAAAACCGCGGCCAAGCCCAGGGCGGCGCAGAAAGTAATGGTCAGGATCAGGGGATCCTTGATGGTGAAAGACCGATGGACGGCGATCACAGCACCCGGCAACAAAAGGATCAGCGAGAGAAAGCCCGCTGCACCCCATTCAACCCACGCCTGAAGGAAGTCCTCGTGGGCAAATTGCAGGTAGAGATAAAAACTGCGCACATACGGATCGGACGAAAAGTGACTCGCGGCGGCCGACCAGTTGCCCGGACCGTGACCGGTGATGGGCTGCGCGGCGATGGCACGACCAGCGGCGCGCTGGGCTTCCTCGCGGTCACCCCAGACGCGGGAGTTGTAGACGTTTGGAATCAGAAGATCGGCGCGGACAAGGCGGGGCCATACATTCTCAGGCGGAATGGTCTGAACGGTTTTCGGGGTGGATGCGCCAACAAGCTGCCAGCGTTCAGCAATCTCACCAGTGCGACCACCGAGCGCGGCGACGGCCGCGATTCCCAGTGGAAGAGCGAAGACCCATCGATTGATTTTAAAATTTCCCCTTGAAATCATGTAAGCAACCAGGATCGCAAAAGCGAAGAGCGCGGCAATTTGGGGAAATCGCGAAACGTGGGAAAGGTGGGCGCCGAGCAGAAATATCGTCGCAGTCAAGGCGAGGGCCGAGGCGCGTTTTGCGGTCGGGCGAAGTGCCACGGCGAGTCCTGCGGCAATCGGCCAGATCGTGTTCAGGTAGGCGCCAGCAGAGGTATGATGAAAAAACGGGCCCCAGAATTTTCCGGGCATGCGTCCTTCGGAGCGCCAGAAAATGCCGGTCGCATGGGTCAGATTTTGTAACAAGGCGATGGCGGTCACCATCACTCCCGCGGTGACAGCGATCGCTGAAAAGGTGATTAACCACGAACGATCGCGGGCCAAATCAACGACCAACCAAAGTACGAGGCCGAGGGCGGCGTGAAGGGCAATCGCGGATCCCATTTCCTGGTTCACGACGCTGTGCGGCCATCGTGCAACAATTCGCTCAAACTGATTGCGCGTAAATTCGGCGGGAGCGGTGGGTTGGCTGACTCCTGAGAGCCAGAACAACGCCGAACAGGCGAGCGCACCGAGGCCGACGAGGACCGGTGCCGGCGTTTCTGGAATGCGCCGCTCAAGCAGCAGGCACAATGTCCAGCAGGCCGCGGCGGCGCCAAGCAACCCGGTGAGCAACCAGGTGCCGACCGGGCGGGTCGAACCGAAGTTGAGCGGAGCGATTACGAGGGCACTCGCAACCAGCCCACCGGACATACGCCGATATGGAACAGGAGAGATCACCTGGAACAGAAGAGAGACGGTCACGAACCGGCTCAGGCGTCGGGACTGCGCTTCGCGTACGTTTTGTAGTACTTCGCCGACTTCCCGCCGTAATTATAGTAACCGTGTTCCGTGCTGGCGGGCATCAAGTTCAGAATGACGCCGAGACAATGAACGCCGCTGCTCGCGAGATGCGCGAGGGCACGACGGACAGTGTTGAGCCGGACGCTGCTGAAAAGGCAGACGTAAATCAGCTCGTGGCAGCTGCGGGCGAGAAGGAGCGCGTCCGGAAAAATCGTCGCGGGCGGCGTGTCAAAAATCACGAGGTCATAGGCGGCGAGCAATTGCTTCTGGATGCCGGCGTGGGCGAGCTGTTCCAGCATTTGCGTGCAGTTCGACGGTACGGTGCCGGCGGGCAGGAGATCGAGGCGCGGCGCGAGGTTGACGATCGCCGGCGGCAATGCCGGACGTTCGGATACCGGTTGCTGCAGCCACTGAATCCATCCCACCTTGCCGTCGGTCTCGAAATATTCGTGCAACGCGGGACGGCGGAGATCGCAGTCAACGAGGAGCGTGCGGCGTCCGTGGGAGGAAAATACCGAGGCGAGATTGCAGGCGATGAGACTCTTGCCCTCGTTGGGTACGCTGCTCGTGACGAGCAGGGACTTCGGATAGGCGAGGGTGGAGGCGATTTCGATCTCACTGTAGAGTCCGCGGTACGACTCGGTAAGCTGTCCATCCTTGTCGTGGAGAAAAGCCTGTGCGCGCTTGGCGGCACTGGGCTGTTTGATGCGTTGCAAAACTCCGAGCAGTTTTTGTCCGAGCACCGTCTCGACCTGTCCCGTCGTCTTGATGCGGGTATCAAACAAGCCAATACCTATTGGTAGAATGATGAGGCAGCCGAGTCCGGCGGCGGTGGCGATGATGATCGTCATGCCCATCGGATTGTCTGTGGGCACGGATGGCACCCAGGCGGCGTCGAACACACGGATGTTGATGTTGTCGAGCTGCCCGCTGATGGAAGTTTCGTTGAGGCGATCGGTCAGGCGGGCGTAGGTGGCACGTTTTGCCTGCACGTCCTGCTCGAGAAAGCTGTAGTCGACGAACAATTTGTCGAGGTCGCGGGCCTTGGCCTCGGCGGCATTCAGCTCAGTGCGCAGTTGTTTTTCGTATTGCACGGCGACATCGTGCCGGGTGCGGAAATCAGCCACGGCCTTGGTGATGCCCAGATCCATCTGCTTCTGAGCGTCATTTGTCTGTAATTCGTTTTCGAGCATGCGCGGGTGACGGCGTCCGTAGCGTTCATCGAGGAGAAGACGCTGGCTGCGCAGGTTATCGAGGGCGTTCTTGTATTGCGCGACTTGTGGTGCGGCGAGAATTTGAGGCAATTCGATGAGTGGCCGGTTGGCGGTCTGGAAGCGCGCGACGTTCTCGAGCAGACCCTGAAGCTCGATTTCCTCCATCTCAATTTTCACCAGCGTACCGCCAAGTGAACCCACTTTCTGGATGACGACATTTTTGGTTTCACCGAGCGAGGCGATATTGTATTTGGCGCGGTAATTCTGGAGAGCGGTCTCGGCGTCTTGAACCTGATGGCGCATGTCCTCGGCTTGGTTGCGGAGAAAAACGATCGCTGAATTAGTGCCGTTGTTGGCCCGGTCCTGATTGTACTCGATGTATTTTCGTGCGATCCGGTTGGCGATCAGGGCGGCGTTCTCAGGATCGCGATTGGTGACAGAGATGCCAATGATGTTTACACCCTTGCGGATGAACACGCCGTAATTTGGCCGGATGATCGAGCCAATGCCCGGCGGCGCCTCATCCGGTTTTGCCGAGTTTAAATAAGGTGCGACGATTCGTTTCGTTTCCTCGGGTGTGAACGACACGAGAAGGTATTCGAAAAACGCCTTGCTCTTCAGCTGCTCGATGTGGGTAAGCAGGGCGCTGGCATTTTGCAGGCTTGTGTCGACGACATCGGGAATATTGAGCACGCGGTCCTTTTTGTCGGAGAAAAGGAGGGAAACCTCGGTACGATAGACCGAGCCGTCATCAGGCGTGAAATATACAATCAATCCCGCGGCGAGTGCGCCGATCAAAAAGCCGATGATCCAGCGCTCTTTGAACATACGCCAGATATCGGAAGGTGTGATGCGAAAGGCATCCGGTTTCGGAGCCTGAATGACGGGCATGGGCGGGTTAGTCGACATGGCGAATAAGGGGGGCGATGGGGCCGTCGCCGACGCTTGAGTTTGAGTGGTTAAAATAGACGTTCCGGGACGTAGATGCGGTCTCCCGGATAGATCATGTAAGTTTCATCGTTCTCACGTTTGCGCGAACGACCAAACATCATGCGATCGACATTGATCACGACAGTTTCCTCCTTGCCGCTTGGCTGGCGGCGGGTGACGGCCACCGAGTCGCCTTTGGCGACGGGAGTGAAACCTCCCTGGCGGGCGATCACATCGCGAATGTCGAGGCTGACGGTATCCGCTGGAAATTGAAAGGTCCCGGGTGAGCGAACCGCGCCGAGTAGCGTCACTTCGCGGGGCGCGTAAGCTGCCATCGTAAGTGTCACTTGAGGCGCCTTGAGGATTTCCTCTTTCTTGTAGGTTGATTCGATCAGTTTTTCCGCCTCGCGCACGGTGCGACCCGCGAGGGGTATTTCGCCGACAAGCGGGAGCCGCGCCATTCCGTTGCGATCGATCACTTGCTGGGCGCTCAGATCGGCCTCGCCGAAGAGCGAGACTCCGATACGATCGCCGAGATTCAAACGATAGGTCGGATCCGTCGGCAGTGCACCAAGCGCCGGCGTGGTGTTCGCGGACGTGTTGGCTGTGCCGGCATCGCGCGCGGGTTCACTTTCACCCCGAAGCAAAGGTCCGGCGAGTACCAGACCGAGAACAAGTAGGGAATTAAAACGCATAAGTGGCGGTTCCGGAAACTACGTGACGGGTGTAATTGGCCTGCACGGCGTCCGATTCAGATTTGAGATAGCGATAGGTGATACCCGAAGACCAAGTGCGATTGATGTGGTAGGTTGCGCCAGCGCGGGCTTCATACCGGTCGTCTTCCCGGCCGCGACCCACGAAATCCGCATTGGTGTACATCAAGGTGAAATCGGTGTCGATAAACGCGCCGATACCCTGTCGCAGGGTGAGCCCGGTACTTTCGTTGACCACAGTCTCGTCAGTGATGCTCAAGGCTTGTGAGCGGCTCGCAAAAACACTCACCCGGGTATTCTCGCGGGCGGCCCAGGAAACTTCGATCCGGCCCACGAGGCGCTGGTTGTTGCGGTCGTTCAGACCGGGACTTTCGGCCTGCTCATAACCAATGTGGAATGTACCGGTCGTCTTCGGGAAATACTGGCGTGGAAGGAAGGGTCCTTCGAAGTCGAGGCCAAAGAACGAACCGTTTTTATTCTGCAGTCCCAATAGTTCTTCCTGCTGACCGCGGTCGAGCCAGCGATAGCCGTAAGTCAGCGAGCCCTTGAGTTGATCGTAAAGTGTCTTGGAGATTCTAGCGGAGACGGTGTCGCCTTTTTGGTCGATCGACTGGACATCAGCGTCGTTTCGGGTCGACTGGCTCTCGGAATGTGCGTACGTGAAATTCAATTCCGATCTACTGGACAGGCCAAGAAATGTGTATCCGAGATTGGTATTCGAGTTTTTCTGATCGCTGCCGAGGTTTCGCGTGCTGTCGCGATATGAAAGGCCCGCACTGAACAAATTGCGATCCGCCATCAGGACTTCGCCCCCGGCGTTAGCTGAAAAAGTTTTGGTGCGCACGAGGTCGTTGATGTCCACGTTCGCGTCGGTCGCCTCTAAATAGCCCAATCCCAGCCGCGCTGATGTGGTGTGGCCATCCGCTCGCTTCATATTCCAGTTGAAGAGCAAATCTGCGTCTTCCGAATTGGAGGTGGTCGTGTCAAGGTAGCGTCTGATCCGAAGTCCGGCAGAGGCTTCCGTGGTGAAGCGCGCGCCGAGACGGCGGTAGCGGAGAGTCGGATCAAAACTCAGGTAGTAGTCCTCGATGTTGTTGATGGACGCCCTGAGGTTCGAGTCGTAGACCCCCGTGAGCGAGGTTTCTAATTGCAGGGCTCCGTCGCCGACTTGAATTTCTGCCAGGCATGCTCCCGTAAGCAGCAGCGAAAAACCCGACAGTGTGATGAATGCTTTTTTCATGAGGGAAACCTGACTTGGAAAGAAGGCCCAGTTGACTTGATGCGAGAGCCGAAGTGCCTTCCTGCCATGCTACCGCACTTGCCCGTATCGAGTGGATACGGGCTTACCGACGTTAGGTCGACCGACGCGGCTAGCGTCGGTTCCCTGCTGGATCGTCAATCGCACGCAGACTCGCGGGAAAATTTCCGCGCAAGCCGTCGGTTCCGGCAAGCTGGGTGCCGGGCATGCTGACCTGAATTTCCTGACCCAGTAAATTGAGCAAGACTGAGATGCGGGTCGAAGTCGGGCTGACTTGCAGCACACGCCCCTCGCTGCCCTGAAAGCATCCCGCGATGATGCGAACCCATGCGCCTTCCTCGAAGAGGGGAGCTGCAGGCGCAGAGGCCTCGCGCTTCACCTCGGCGCTGAGCTGATCGATCACGCTATCCGCAATGGAGGGCGGATTACCTCCGAACGAAACCAATCCCAGTACGCCCGGCGTGCTTGCGACATACCGCGCATCCATCGGATAATTGAAGCGCGCAAATACGTATCCGGGGAATAACGCTTCAGTCGAGAAGCGCGGCTCCGGATGCGGTGATTTTTTCTGCACTTTGATGCGCGGGGAAAACACCGAAAGACCAGTGCGTTGCGTCAGATTCAGCGCAGCGATGTGCTCGCGGCGGGCCATTACCCGGACGCAATACCACGCCTTCACGGCGTCCGCGAGCGAGCTCGGGGCGGCGGGAAATGGCGGAATGGTGAAGGCCGGATTCATGCGCGTGGTTTGGTGACAAAGATTGAGCTGTGGCCCCCCAGACCTGCGCAAGCCCGTTCAGGTGCCTCGACTGACAATCAGGTTTCCCCTGATGCGGTTGGTCGGATGTGACCTGAGCGTGCTTTGGGTGTTGTCCTGACCGTTTTGGCAGGGGTGTCCCGATTACGGATTTTTACCAAAAAGTCTAAGCTGTGCCCATTACCCCGCCAACATATCAACACCATGCTTAAGCACAGACAAGACGGTTTAGTTTTTTTGCACGGTCTCTTTTTGGACGTGGCAATACTCGTATTGTTTATGGTCCAGGTGGGAGTCGTTAGAACAACCGGATGGATCCAGTTCAATGTCGGAGTAAACTGGTCCATATATTTCATGGGAGTAATCGTTGCGATGGTCTGGAATCACCATGCGCTTCGCGGGGTCGCTTCGCGGCTCGGTTCACTGACCTTCGTGGAATCCTTCCACGTGACCCGCCAGCAGATGTTCCGCCTGCTCGCGGTGCTCTGCGCCGTGGGTTTTGCGACCCGCGACGTGGAAGTCTCGCGGGAATTCGTGGCGTGGTTTGTCATGGTTTCCGGCGGAGTCCTGATGCTCGGAAACTGGCTGGTGCCACGCTGGCTCGCATCCTTCCTTTTCCGGTCTTTGAAATTCCGGACGGTCGTGCTTGCCACCGCCTCGGACGCCCATCGACTGCAAAACTGGCTGGAGAACCGCGCGTATCTTGGCCAATACGTCATCGGCTGCATCACCCCGTCGTCTTCCCGGGGAAATGAATCATCTTCGGCCGGTGCGGTGCCGCTCGGCTCGGTCTCGCAGCTGCGACAGATTCTACTCGACCAACAGGTCAACCAGCTCGTGATCAATCGTCGCGAATTCAGCGACGAGGAAATCCGCATTGTGCTCGATGAAGCGGAACGCGCAGGTTGCCGCGTGCGTTACTTTGTCGATTTGCAATCGACCTTCGGCGAAGAAATGTCCGCCGTCGAATGCAACGATCAGTTTGCTTTTGCCGCGCAGGCGGCCGAGCCGCTCGATAATCCGATCAACTGCCTGCTCAAGCGCACACTCGATCTCGTGGTGGCAATTCCGGTCGTGCTGTTCGTTCTGCCTCCGTTGACGGTGGTCGTGGCGTTGATGCAGCGCCTGCAATCGCCCGGTCCGGTGTTTCATCGCCAGGAACGTTCCGGTTTAAACCGGCAGCGTTTCCACATCTTCAAGTATCGCACGATGCACGTTGGCTCGGAGCATCAGCGCGGAACGCAGGCGACGCGGAACGATCACCGGGTTTTCGCCTTCGGACGTTTCCTGCGCAAGACGAGCCTGGATGAATTTCCACAATTCATCAATGTGTTGCTCGGTGAAATGAGCGTGAGCGGACCACGTCCGCATCTCCTGGAACACGACCAGAAGTTCGCGCAGATGGTCGGTTCGTACTATATGCGCCATTTTGTTAAGCCCGGGATTACCGGTCTCGCGCAGAGCGAGGGTTTCCGGGGTGAGGTGGCCGGTCAGCCCGAGCTGCTGCAACAGCGCATCGATCACGATCTGCGCTATGTGAACATGTGGTCGCTTCAACTTGACCTCCGGATCATTGCAGCGACCGCCCGTCAAGTGGTACGTCCCCCTCGCGCCGCCTATTAAGGCGACGCGACGGCGGGGAGTTTTGCACCGGGAAACAACATCTTTTATCCAATGAAAATTTGCTGCGTCGGAGCGGGGTATGTGGGCGGTCCCACGATGGCGGTAATCGCCCAAAAAGCGCCGGACATCAAAGTCACGGTGGTCGACATGAATGAATCGCGCATCGCCGCGTGGAATTCGGACCGTCTGCCGATTTATGAGCCCGGGCTTACGGAGGTCGTCCGCGAAGCGCGCGGGCGAAATCTTTTTTTCACCACCAAGGTGAAGGAAGCGGTGGCCGAGGCCGACGTTGTTTTTGTGTCGGTCAACACGCCGACCAAAACCAGCGGCATCGGTGCAGGCTGTGCGGCGGATTTGCGCTATATTGAAGGCGTGGCGCGAATGATTGCCGAGGTGACGACGACGCCAAAAATCATCGTCGAAAAATCCACCATTCCCGTCCGCACGGCGGAAGCGATTCAACAAATTCTCGCAGCAAATTGCCCCGCCGCCCGGTGCCAGGTCCTTTCGAACCCGGAGTTTCTCGCTGAGGGCACGGCGATCAAGGATCTATTTAATCCGGATCGTGTGTTGATTGGTGGAGAACGCTCGCCGGAGGGTGACTTGGCGGTGGCGACACTGGCGAGCATCTACGCCCGCTGGGTGCCGCGCGCGAAAATCCTGACGACAAATCTCTGGTCGTCGGAGCTTTCGAAGCTCGTGGCGAACGCGTTCCTGGCGCAACGGATCAGTTCGATCAATGCGATTTCCGCTTTGTGTGAAGCGACGGGCGCGGACGTGGATGAAGTGGCGCATGCAATCGGTCATGACTCGCGCATCGGTTCGAAATTCTTGAAGGCGTCGATCGGTTTCGGCGGTTCCTGCTTCCAGAAGGATGTGTTAAACCTGGTGTATCTTTGCCAGCATTTCCACCTGCCGGAAGTTGCGGCGTATTGGCAGCAGGTGATCAAAATCAATGACTGGCAGCGCCGTCGTTTCTCCGAGCGGATTGTGCACGCGCTTTTCAACACCGTCGCTGAAAAACGCATCGCCGTCCTTGGTTTTGCGTTCAAAAAAGACACCAACGACACGCGCGAATCCTCAGCGATCAGCGTGGTACGGGATTTACTCGCGGAGCAAGCGAGGGTGGTGGTGTACGATCCACAGGTCCCCGCGGAAGAGATCAAGAGTGCGTTGTTTGGCACTGGTCCGGAAAATCCGCGACTGACTGTTGCGAAAAGTGCGGCCGAGGCGGCTGACGGCGCGCATGCGGTGGCAATTCTTACTGAGTGGGACGAATTCAAACACCTCGATTACAAGACGATTTTCCAACGCATGGTGAAGCCGGCGTTTATTTTCGACGGCCGCAATATCCTGGATCTCACCGCGCTGCGGGAAATCGGATTTCATGCCCGCGGAATCGGCAAAAGTCACATCGATCCCAAGAGCAATTAGCCATGTTCCATCAACCCACGAGTGTGCATAGGATTTTCCCCTATCTTTTGATCAGGGCGGCCGCTCACACTCTGGCCTTGATGAGACATCACGGAGAATCAGGTTTTCAGGCGTGCAACCGTCCGATGAAAAACCCCGTTCGTCGTTCAGCTTACCCGGTTGCCGACGTAACCGGTGTCCAATGCAACCTAAACACATAAAATGAAAATATGAAAAATCGATTAAGGTTACTCGTCGGGTCGGTCATGGGACTGGCCTTGGCAGCGGGTGCACATGCACTGACGCTGAGCGGGAGTACCGCCGGATTTTTCGAGGGAGTTTCCTCGGGGAATACGACGATTACTAACGTACCGGACGGCTCGTTTGCCTCGTTTCGCACTGGTAAGCCAGTGACCGGGTCATTCAAGTCAGGGGTGGTATTCACTGGAAGCGACTTCACTGGCATTACCAGCGGTGATACGTTTGCGCTGGGTGCCATCAGCTACTACAACGGGATTACCCGGATTGGTACTTCGTCAGCGGATGCGCTGTTCGATTTCTATATCAATCTCGACAGTCCCACGGCCAGCACGCTGTTGCTCACCACGGTCAAGTTCGGGATCGACGCGACAATAAACACTCCGGGAAATCTAAAACCGGACTTGTTTACGGCGACCTTCACGCAGCCGGCGCCCGTTCTGATCGACGGCACCTGGGTGAAGTTTACGATCAACGATCTTCCCGGCTCCACGGTCGTGAAAGAGAATACGATCGTAACGCTTGCTGACGTCACCGTAACGTTCCTGAATCCAGTGCCGGAACCGGCCACCTATGGACTTATGGGCGCTCTCGGCTTGATGGGCTTGGCGGGTTATCGCCGCTTCCGCGCTTCGCGCGGTGGTTCGACGATGGCTCCAATGGCTGCTGCCTGAGTTAGTCCGATCCTAAATATTACTCCGATGGCCGGCTCTGGAATTTTTCCCGAGCCGGCCTTCGTTCTTACAGGTCAGATAAAGTCACATCGAATCCCAACGCTTCATAATTTACGGCGTAGCGCATGAAAGTTCCTGTTTCCATCCTCATTCCCATTCGCAACGAAGCGGGCAATTTGCCGCGCTCCCTGGCTTCAGTGGCATGGGCTGACGAAATTTTCGTCGTCGATTCCCAAAGCACGGATGGCTCACAGGAAATCGCACGGAAAGCAGGCGCACAGGTTGTGCAGTTCAATTTCAACGGGATCTGGCCCAAAAAGAAAAACTGGGCCTTGGAAAATCTTCCGTTCCGCAACGAGTGGGTTTTTATCCTCGATGCTGACGAAGTGCTGGCCTCCGGGACCGCGCAGGAAATTCAGGAGATTATCGCGGGCGAGGGCAGGGGATGTGCGGGGTATTGGATCAACCGCCGGTTCATGTTTATGAACCAGTGGCTGAAGCACGCTTATTACCCGAATTGGAACCTGCGTTTCTTCAAGCACCGGCTCGGTCGCTATGAACAAATCGTGCAGGGCGCCACCGAGAGTGGCGACAACGAGGTGCACGAGCATATCATCGTGCAGGGAGAAACCGGGCACTTGCGCTCGGAAATGGATCATTACGCATTTCCGTCGATCAGCGTTTTTATCGAGAAGCACAACCGTTACTCGAATTGGGAGGCACGCCTGCAAGTCGAGGGCGGCGCGGCCAGAGAAAGCAATTTACCGCAATCCTGGCGCGTGAGAATGGGCCGCCGGCTCAAACGGCTTTCGCACCATCTTCCGTTTCGCCCCACGCTTCGTTTTCTCTATGTCTATCTTTGGCAGGGCGGTATCTGGGATGGTCGCGCCGGATATAATTTTGCGCGACTCCACGGTATCTACGAATTCCTGTCCGTGGCAAAAGCGCAGGAATTGCGCATTCAAATGGCCGCCAGTCAAGCCGCCAGGCCGAAGTCCGGGGAATCGGTTGCGGTCTCGCCCAGTACTCCGCTGTCCATCGCAAGGCGCTAGGCGATCCAGCAGGCTGCGGGGTAAAATCGCGGAGGCTTTCTGCTGCGAAAGCGCATCGGGGTTTCCCTGATTGTGGCGCTAATGGAATAGTTTAATATGCCATTCGATGGCCGCGCATGTCGACATTCAGCGTTCGACGGCTTCCCCGGATTTTCCGGGGAAAGTTTTCTGCACGACCTATCAAAACCAATTTCACGATACCCCGTCTAAACTGGAGCCACACCATGCGAGTCATCATCTGGGGTATCAATTACGCGCCTGAACCAACGGGCATTTCTCCTTACACCACCGACCTTGCCGAATTCCTCAGCGAGCGCGGCGTGAACGTGGAAGTGGTTACCGGGTTTTCTTATTATCCCGTCTGGCAAAAACTCCCCGAAGACCGGGGAAATCTGTTCCGCACGGACAAGATCAACAGCGTCACGGTGCATCGATGCTGGCAGTATGTCCCGAAAAAATTGAACACGGTGAAACGCGTGCTGCACGAGGCCACTTTTGCATTTACTTCGCTGGTGAAGGCGCTGTTTCTACCGCGGGCGGATGTGTATGTGGTGATCAGTCCGCCGTTGGGACTCGGAGTGGTGGCATGGCTGGTCACGCGGTTAAAACGCAGTCGCTATTTGTTTCACGTGCAGGATTTGCAACCCGATTCGGCCGCCGGACTTGGCATGGTCAAGACCGGCGGATTTCTCCGTCTGATGTACGCGTGCGAGCGTTTTGCGTACAATCGCGCCGCGGGCGTGTCGGGAATTTCAATGGGAATGATGGATGCGTTTGCGGCGAAGGGAGTGCCGGAGCGAAAAATGTTTCTCCTGCCCAACTGGCTTCGCGGAGCGGGGAAAAGTGTGCCTCCAGCCGTGGAGATGGCGCGGTTTCGCGAGGAGCATCAGATTCCTTCACACGCGCTACTCGCCGTTTATTCAGGCAATCTCGGTCGAAAGCAGGGACTCGACGTGTTGCTCGATGCCGCCGAGATTCTCGCGGGTCGGCCGGTGCGCGGCCGTCCCGTTGTCCTCATCATTGCCGGCGACGGCGCGGATCAAGCCGTCTTGAGCGAACGCCTTAAGCGCCGGCCGCTGCACAATCTTCGTTTGTTGCCGCTGCAGTCGGCGGTGAAGTACCAGGTGATGTTGCGCGCGGCGGATGTTGCGCTTGTCACACAAATGCCTGGCACCGGACAGGTTTGTTTTCCAAGCAAATTGCTGACCGTTTTGAGTGTGGGCCTGCCGGTAATCACCACGGCGGACGAAACCAGCGATCTTGCGCGGGCGGTTCGCGAAGGTGGATTTGGCGTCAACGTGCCCGCTGCCTCGCCAGTGCCACTGGCGACGGCGCTGGAGGAGGCGGCCAGTAATCCCGGACTGCTCGAAGAGTGGCGGACCGGGACGCGTTGGGTCGAACGCTTTGCGCCCGAGGCGATGCTGCCGAAATTTGAAGCCGCAGTTCGTGCGGTGGCGCATCCCGGCCGGATGGAAGAGCAGACAATGGAGACACTCCCTCAACGATTAAATTCCCGCTGACAAACACCGTCACTCATCGAAGCAACGCGCTGATCGATTAAAAATATTTCCATGGCTTTCACTTCCAATCCCACTTCAAGTTTTGTCCAAGCTGCGGCGGTGGAAAATGACCACCGCCGGACATGGTGGCCAACCCTCTCGGCGATCGGCGTTTTCTGGCTGATGATTTTGAATCAGCAGCGTCTGGAGTGGTCGGTGAATCCGGTTTATTCGTATGGCTGGGCGGTGCCGTTTCTTGCGGGGTATTTATTCTGGTCGCGCTGGCAGGATCGTCCAATCGCGGGTACGCGGCTGAGTCGCGAATGGTTTGTCATCGGATCAATCGCCTTGCTCGCCTGCTTTTTGCCAGTGCGAGTGGTGCAGGAAGCGAATCCAGACTGGGTAAAGATCAACTGGATGATGGCTTCGCTTTGGGTTGGACTTGCATTTCTTACGTTAGGACGGGTGGGAGGAATGAGCCATCTCCGACATTTTGCGTTTCCGCTGTTGTTTTGCTTCACCGCGCTGCCGTGGCCTGTGTGGATGGAGGAATCGCTCTCACAAAATCTGATGCGGCTTAACGCGGAGGTGAGCGCGGAATTTCTGACGATGATCGGCGTGCCGGCGATGGCGAAAGGCAATTTGATCCAGGTGGCCGACCGTTGGGTGAATGTCGAGGAAGCATGCAGCGGCATCCGCTCGTTGCAGACGGCCTTCATGATGTCGCTTTTTCTCGGCGAATTTTACCGGATGAATTTACTCCGGCGGGCGATCCTGTTGGTTTCGTCTTTTGCCGTGGCCTTTGTGGTGAATCTCATTCGCACGGTAATTCTGACGAATTTTGCGAAGACCGATTCCATCGCAAAATGGCATGACACGGTGGGCACTATTTCCATGGTGGTGTGTCTCGCCGCATTGTGGGGACTGGCCGAGTGGATTCAAAAGAAGGGAAAAGCGGGTGTTGCGGAAAATACTGCGGGCGAATCCCAGGTCACTGCGAGCAAGCCGGCGCCGATCATCCCTCCCTATTCGTGGGCAGGTGCCGCGATCGTCTGTGGCTGGCTTTGCGCGGCGGAACTCACGACTCTCGGCTGGTATCGCGTTCATGAGCGCCGGCTGCCACCGCCATTGGTCTGGAGCCTCAAGTTACCGCGTAATGCCCCGGAATTTACTGAAGGCGCCTTTGCGGACCGGATGCAGGCGTTGTTGAAATTCAACTCGGGAACGACCGCGAGTTGGAATACGGCCGATGGGTATCAGTGGCAGATGTATTATCTCCAATGGTTGCCTGGTCGCGTATCGAAGTTTCTCTCGAGTTCGCATTATCCGACTGTCTGCCTGCCAGCGACGGGAATGAGACTGGTCTCGGAAACCGGGGTGTGGCATTGCCGCGTGGGTAATGTTGATGTTCCTTTCACGACCTACCTGTTCGACGAAGGTGGTCGCGACGTCTATGTGTTTCACGCCATCGTGGAGGATCGTCCGGCGAAGGGTGGGACACGTTTGAGCTACCGCCAGGTTTCGTCGCATGAGCGCATCGACTCGGTGAGGAGAGGGGAGCGCAATCTTGGCCAACATGTGGTTGGAATTGCGGTGCGCGGTCCCATGGCCCCGTCCGAAGCACGCGCGGTCGTCAGCAGTACTTTGGAATCCGTGGTCAGCATCACTCCGGTCTCCGGACGTTATAAGACTGCCGCCATCCTGCCATGAAGCTTTTCCGAAATAAATTTCTCTCCGGTCTCGCCATTGGCCTTGGCATTCTGATTGCGGCGGGTGGTGGTTATTATCTGCTGCGTTACCAGGTATGGGCCGGTTATCGCAGCTGGAGTGTGGGCCGGATGCACACGATGGCGCGGAAGTTCATCGGGTCGAACGATCCGCGCAACGCGCTGCTGATCGTGCGGAAAATTCTCGGCACGCGGCCCAACGATCCGGAAGCGTTGAAACTCGCGGTGAAGGCGGCGGAAATGAATGGCTCGACCGACGCGATCATGTATCAGCGCAACCTGTGTCGCGTGGAAAAAACCACGAAGAACAATGTCGAATTGATGCGGCTCGCGCTCAAGTACGAGGCATACAGTTATGGCATTGATGCCATCACAGCGGTGACGCAGGAAGCCCGGGGGTTGCCCGAATATCACCGGCTCGCGGCGGAAATTTGCCGCAAGATAAACCGTCCGATCGCGGCGAAATTTCAATTGATCAGTCTACTTTCGTTGCAGCCTGGCGACAATGCCGCGAAGGTGGCGCTGGCGGAAATCGAATTCGAAACGTCGCAGAAGTCGCTGCCTTCCGATTGGGCTGCCCGGGTCGACGCGCTCACGCGAATCCCGGAGGTGGAGCTGGCCGCGAGAATGTTGCAGTTGCGCGCGGCGGTGGCGCGCAAGGATGCGACCGAGGCGACCGGGCTTGGAAGAAATTTGCAGGCGCGGCCTGAGCTGACCTTTGTGCAGCAATTAAGGGTGCTGGAAGCTCAATGGCTTTACGATCCCGCCGACGCGCAAATTTTCCTCGGTCAACTGCAACAGAAAGTCGCGGATCGTCCAGCGGACATCGTACAGTTGATGGACCTGCTCAACCGGCACGATAAAAACGATGTGATTGCGGCGTGGTATCCGACGCTTCCCCCGGCGACGCGTGACGATGAGTTGGTGAAGCTGGCCGACGCGCAGTCGCTGCTGGCCCTGCGCGATTGGGCAGGGCTTGAATCGTTGTTGCGCGGAGTGTCGTGGAAGACGAATGAACATCTTCGCATGTCCCTGCTGGCTTATGTTTACCGGACAACCGGCCGGTTCAAGGAGGCGGCGGAATCGTGGAAAGTGGCGGTAATCTCCGCCGGTCAGGAGCCACGGAAAATCGCCGCGCTGCTGAAAAGCGTGGAGACGTGGCGATGGGACAACGAGCGCTATGAACTTCTGTGGCGCCTGTTCAATCTCATGCCCACGAACACGGCGGTGCATCAATTCCTTGTGGCACGTGAATATCACGACGGAAAAACGGCGAATCTGAACAAAATTTACGCCCGGCTGATGGAAGCGAATCCGAGCGACGAGGCCGCCCGCAATAATTTTGCCTACACCAGCTTGCTGCTCGATACCAATCCAGGACGCGCACAAACCATCGCGCGGGAACTTTTCCAGAAACATCCCGAGAACGTGTCATTCCGCACGACGTACACCCTGGCGTTGCACAAGCAGGGACAGGATCGTGAGGCGCTGGCGCTGATTCAGCAGCTCGATCTCGCCACCCGGATGTCTCCGGTGCCGAAGCTGCACGAAGCGGTTTACGCGGCGGCGGTGGGCAACATCGACCAGGCATCGCTACTTCTGCCCGAACTGGCGAACGCCGAGCTACTCCCCGAACAACGACAACTCGCAGGCATCGCAAATCTTACCGTTGCCCGTCAGCAACGGACGAATGTCAACACCTCCGAAGTGGCTTCAACGGGACCAAGTCCGGCGAATGGCGATGGCTGGCTCGCGGCGCTGCCTAATCGACAGGCCGAGGCTACGGCCGGCTTTAATTTGTCAGACACTTATATTCAGGAGAAAAATTTTGCCAGGTTGAGGCAGTTGTTGAAGGAAGAAAAATGGGCGCCCAACGACCATTTGCGCTACGCTCTTTTGACTTATGCGGTGAAAGAAGATCCGCGTGGGGAAAGCGCGCGGGTGCCGTGGAGACAGGCAGTAGCCGCGGCGGGGCGTGATGTGGGCCGGCTACACGACTTGGAAGTGCTGGCGAAAAAATGGGTGTGGACGGAGGAACAGATGGACGTGTCGGCAAAGATTTTTGAACGGGAGGCGTCCAACACAACGAGACTGGGTGAATTGCTGGATTACTATCGCAGCAATGCCCGAACAGCGGATATGGCGCGTGTGCTTTGGATGTATGTGAACCAGACCAATGCCACCGACAGCGAAGCGGCGTGGTGTGTCTATTATAGTTTGCTGTGCGGCACCAATGTTTCCCCGGCGCAGACGCTCGCGGTCCGCGTTTACGATCGCGCGCCGCAAAATCCGCGCCACCGCGTCGCTTATGCATTCGCTCTGCTCCACCAGCAACGCTTCGCCGAGGTATTGAAGCTGGTGGAGGATATCGACGCCCTGGGTGTCTCAGGGATGCAAGTATCACTGATGGAAGCGTCGGCGCTTCTGGAACTCGGACGGAAAGAAGAGGCGATAAATATTCTCAAAAAATTTACACCTGTGAATGCGGTTCCCGAAGAAATTAATTTTGCGGCAACTCTTTTTCGGCGAGCTGGTCTACCGAATGCAGCAGGCGCTGTAACACTCCGTTAATCTCCCTGTACCAATCATAAGGGCTAACCCCCATTCGAATTAATTCCCTTTTCAATTTTGAAATCTACCCCTGCATTAACCACCAATGACAGGAACCACGCTCATGAAAATACGCATCTATATCGTCGATGATCACGCCCTGTTCCGCAAGGGACTGGCCGCCCTCATCAACGCAGAGCAGGATATGGAGGTCTGTGGCGAAGGCGAAGATTGCGCCGTTGCAACGCAGAACATTCTACGGATCAAACCCGATCTCGTAATTGTTGATATTTCCTTAAAGGGAAACAACGGCATTGAGCTGATTAAAAATATCAAGGCGGTCGAACCACAGATCCAGGTGGTGGTGCTGTCGATGCACGACGAGTCCATTTATGCGTTGCGAGTCCTCCGCGTCGGCGCGAAGGCGTACGTCATGAAGCAGGACGCGGCGGAATCTGTCGTCGACGCCATCCGCTGGGTGCGGAAAGGCCAGTTGTATGTCAGCGAATTTGTGGCGAGCCAGATGTTGAACCGCTACGCCCAAGGCGAGCAGTTGGGCGATGACTCGGCGGTATCGTGTCTCAGCGACCGCGAATTGGAAGTGCTGAACCTGATCGGTTCGGGCGTTTCCACGCGGGAAATTGCGGCCCGGTTGCATGTGAGCATCAAGACCGTCGAGACTCATCGCGCACACATCAAATCCAAGCTCAACTTGGGGAGTGCGTCGCAACTCATCCAGTTTTGTGTTCGCTGGGTGGACCGGAGTCCGCACGTGGTGCGGACCGATGCGACACCGGCAGGGATCGAGCCCGTGGAAACGCAGGCGCCCTTTACCGAGCCGATTGGCGAAGTGTTGCCCTCGCGTAAATTCGCGCCGGCGGCATCGATTACGACGCTGGTTCGTCCGCGGTCGCGCACGGTGACCACTGAAAAGACTGGCTGAGCCCGCAATTGCCCAGCTTGCATTCGTCAGATCGCCTTTACGGCGATCGATGTAATTTCATGTGCGCTAATCAAGCCGTGCGGCATCGACGCCACGTCGCACGGAGTGCGTCGTGGTGGAGGTTGTACTTTGGATTTGGGCTGGCCGCGCTATTGTCAGTGCAGGCGGCCGAATTCGATAGTCACGTTGGGGCGGTGTTTGAGGGCCCGACGGCAGCGTACGAAGATGTTCCGCCGGTTGATGCGTCTCTGACCAGCGCGGACGCGAAGGATGTGTTGCGCTGGATTGTGGTGGAAGAACGGATGAATGTTGCGCGGCACGATGCACCGGTTCGGGTGCCGGTATTTCTCGCGGCGGGCGAGTGCCGCAATCCCGGGGAGTTGGCGATTGTTCGATGGCCGTCCCGCGAAGTGGTTGAGACTCAGGCGGACGATATTCGTCGCGGCTCCGATGGCGGCCTGGCCCGGATGCATTTGTGGTTTACGATGGATTTAGGGCCACGTGAGCGTCAAAGATTTGCGTTGGTGCGCCGCGAGACGGTGAAAAAAGCCGCGACCACCACGACTCCGATTGACGCGCGTGTGGTGGGTGATCGTTTGCAAGTGAACGCGACGGGATCGAGTGTGATGTTTAATGCCACGGTCGATACGAAAGGACCGCTGGCCGCGTTGCACCTCACGGATGGTCCCATTATGGATTTTTCGAAAGGGGCGGGACCGGTGACCGCTTGGAGCGGTGCGATATCCGCTGCCGCGGCGGCAGCCCCGATAAATCCACCGCCTTCTACGAAATTGATTTGGGGTGCAGGAACGGTATTTGCGAAAATCCTTTTTCAAGTTCGCGATCAAACGGGCGCTGCCACGACTCAAGCGTACCGCGTTTTCCGGGACGGCAGCTTGGACATCATTCAAACGGTAGAGCCGCCAGTCGGGCAAACGACGGGACTTACACTCGCAACGCAGGATTTTCTCGATGGAGAACTGACTGGTGGCGATCAGTTGGCGGTGAAGCAACAGACGGCAGGAATCGTTGAGACGCTCGTGGATGTTCACCGGGGCTACGTGGTGGACGTGGTTGAGCAGCCCGGACGTCCACGGGGTTGGTTGGTTATTCCCGGAACTCTGGGCGGGGCCGCTGGCCGTGCCGGTGTCGATCACGGAAAACAATTTCGATTGCGAGCGCCCTCGGGACTGAATCGCGGAACGGGCGATGCCCGCCAGGGCACGGTTCGTCAATATTGGTGTGAGGTGACTTTTGTGCCTGCGAAACGTGAAGGGGAGGCGTTCGAGCGGTCGGTGGAACTTGCCGCTGGTCAGCCACTGGTGGCAGTGGTGGAGCGGCCGGGCGTGACGCTGGCAACCGCAGCGTCGCGGCTGAAAGACAATGTCCTCGAAATGAAACCGGTCGGATGGGCGAATGAGTCTTTGGTGCGTTCGCTGCAGGGGAAAGCCGAACCGTTTCCTCGTCGGAAGTGGAGCTCGGAAAGCGATCCGGAAACCTGGGTGGCCAGTGCAAAACGCGCCGAAGCGAAAGTGATGGGGCCGACGCCGCGGCGTTTGCAGGAAGACGAAAAAGGCCGCGCGGCGGGTTCGCTCGATCCTTACCATGTCACCTACGATACCACAGCGTTGGTTCACTGGCTCATTAACGGCAATCTTCCGCAGCCGGTACTCGATTCCAATCGTGCGAAGATGGAAGCGGTTCGCCGCCAACTCGGCCGGGTGGATGAATCCGGCTGGCCGTATCTTGACGTATTTTCCCGCACCCAAAATATGCAGATGGGACCGCCGTTGCTGACACTCGCCGACGCGGGAGCGAATTCCGAAATGCGGCAATATTATCGCGATCAACTTTCTGCGCCTACGCTCGGAGCAGTGATGCTGCATGGCTTTCGACCTTATCAGGGACGCGCGCAAACCCAGCCGGGCGAAAGTGATACCATCTACCAGGCGGTTGTGGATTTTATGTTGCGGGCGACTGAGCTCGCGACGAACGAAAGTTTCGGGCTGCAGCCCATCGCATTCAGCCGATATCTCGACGCGATCGATGTGAATGCCGATCTCTATCATCCGGCTCATCCTCGCAGCGACGACGAGGGCGGGCGTTTCGCGCATGCTAACTTTTTCCGCACGCAGTCGCATCTGCATCGCTGGCTCGCCTGGGGACCGGCCCCGTTTTTTGCCCTGCTTCAGACTCCGCCGAAAGAGAGCGACGGTGTATTTCCCGGAGCGACGGAAGCGTGGCAATTCGCCAATGTGCTTTCAGGCCGCTGGAAAAACTGGCCCGATCAATCCTGGCTTTTTCTGTCAAGTGTCCTGCCGGAAAAGGCGAAATCATACAGTCCCGCGCCGCGTCCGTCCGCAGTGAATGCGGTGAAAGTTGAACACCACGGTGACGGAAATCACCTCTCTTGGGAAAAACAGGCCGACGCCGGGACTTATCGTGTGTACCGTTTGCGCAAAGGCTCCCCGCCTTTCTGGGTCGATTCGCCTTATCGGGGCGACAAGGTTGACGGCAGTACGAATGAACGATTGGACGCGGACGGAAAAGCAGACGACCGGTATGTCGTTCACGTGGTCGATCAAGCCGGCCACGAAAGCGCGTGGTAGGAAGCTGAATTGGCCATAGAAGGCACAAAAGCGCAGAGAGTAAGGCTGAAAATTGGTGCGCGATTGCGGATGTTCACTTTTCTGGAGAGCTGCGTATTGGATTCGATGGTTCTTATTCTCTACAGCATTTTCATAAAAACGGTAGCCGTGTACCGAACGGTTCCCCCGCAGGACGGGTCTCCGCCTGTAACCGACAGCGACGAGGTAGGGCGGATTATCCCTAATCCGCCGTGGAATGCGCGAGTACTCCCTCGCGATCGGTGATCCTGACGGCGGATTAGGGATAATCCGCCCTACCATTCGGCTCTAGTGGTTGAGATTTCTGCGGCTCGAATGAGTCGGATTCTAAAGCGAGGCCGTCCTCAAAAACCGATGGCCTTCGCATCTGCTCGCCGTGGATCGGCGGCCCCGGATCGGATTCCGGTCGTGGGATCGATCGCGATGCTTTCGGCGTCGCCTTGATAGGCGCCTTCGTAGGATTCGCGTTCCTTCACTACATGACCTTTCGCTTTCAATGCCGCGGCCACATCGGCGCTTATGCCAAAGCGCTCGAACGTGATGACATCGGGCATCCATTGGTGATTGATGCGTGGCGCTTCGACGGCCTGAGCGACAGGCATTTTATGATCAATGACGTTCGTGATAATTTGCAGCACGGTGTTGATGATGGTGGGGCCACCGGGACTGCCCGTGATGAGAACGAGCTGTCCGTCTTTGAAAACGAGAGTGGGGGCCATCGAAGAGAGGGGACGCTTCCCGGGCACGATGGCATTGGCTTCGCCTTGGATCAGGCCGTAGGCGTTCGGCACGCCTGTCTTCGACGTGAAGTCATCCATTTCGTTGTTCATCAAAATTCCCGTTCCCGGAATCGTGACACCTGAACCGTACGCGCCGTTGAGCGTGTAGGTGTTGCTGACCGCGTTGCCCGCCGCGTCGATCACACAGAAATGGGTGGTCTCCGTGGACTCATGCGGTGTTTTCGCCGTGAACGAGCCCAGCCCGGGTTTCACCGCATTGGCGGGTGTCGACCGGTCGGGAGAAAAATTCACCATGCGTGTTTTAATATAGGTGGGATCGAGTAATTGTCTTACCGGGACGTTCACAAACGCGGGATCGCCCAGATATTCAGCGCGATCGCGAAACGCACGAGTCATCACTTCCGCGAAAAGATGGTATTTCGCCGAAGAATTGAAGCCCAGCGCATGAACATCGAACGGTTCCAGCATGCCCAGCATCTGCAGAAGAATGATACCGCCCGAACTGGGCGGAGGCATCGTGACCACTTCATAGTCGCGATATTTTCCGCGCACCGGAGTGCGTTCCAGTACTTCGTAATGCTTCAAATCATCGAGCGTCAGCGTGCCGCCATTTTTCGTCATGGCATCGGCGATGCGATGGGCCGTTTCCCCTTCATAGAATTCGCGTGGGCCATTCTTTTGCAGTCGTGCCAGCGTCTCAGCGAGATCGTGCTGAACCCAGGTTTCGCCGGGTTGATAAAATTCCCCGCTTTTGAGGTAGAGTGTTTTTGATTCTGAAAACTGACCGAGCAGTTTTTCCATGCGCTTAAAACTGGCCGCGGTCCATGGGGAGACCGGATGTCCTTCCGCGGCGAGGCGACGGGCCGGCTCGACTACATCGCCCCACGACACTTTCCCCGAGCCGTATTTTTTTTGCGCGAGCGAAAATCCCGCAATGGTGCCCGGCACTCCGCTGGCGCGCCAGCCGACGGTGGAGGAGTTTGCACCCGCAATCACCTTTCCGTCCGCGCCGACATACATGTCGTGGGTCGCGGACGTGGGAGCGGTCTCGCGATAATCGATTGCGATGTCATGGCCATCGGCGAGGTGGATGAGCATAAAGCCGCCGCCGCCGATGTTCCCTGCGAACGGATACGTCACGCAGAGAGCAAGGCCGGTCGCCACAGCAGCATCCACCGCGTTGCCGCCTTTCTGTAGAATCTCCACGCCGGCTCTCGACGCGAGCTCGTGCGCTGAGGTGACCATCCCATGGGGCGCTTCGACCGCCAGTCGCTGCGACCAGAGCAGTGACGGGAAGATCACTACGAGCAAAATGGAAAAAAGCAGTCGATTGAAACGCGACGAGGTAAACATGAGAGTGAAGAAGCCGGCACAAATATTGCGTGGTAACTTGCGTTTGCAAAGTGAATGACCGCAGGCCTCTGCACCATGCGTCTGGATAATTAACGTCGTCTAGGGAATTTTCCTGTCAACTTGCAGGGAACATTTCGTAACAGCGCGGTTACCAAAAAATGATTCCTGTGTTACACGTTCGTTGGCCGTCTCACTTTCGAGGGAATTGTCTGCACCACACCCGCTACCACGTTGTTGAAATTTATCTCCATTCAAAATCCAATGGGAATGACGACGGGCGCGATTACGCGAACGGGTCGTCGATGGTGCAGCGACACCGCGGATCGATTCAGTGTTTTGGCATCTTTGGTGCATCGGGCAGGCCATGCTTTTTTTGATGTTCGGCTAGACTGCATCGTTCCGCTGATTGGTCGGCGGATTTCATTTAGTGGAAACTCGTACTGATTGCTCACACCTCACAAACCTATGAATACCGAGAAATCCAAGACTCAGGTCGCTTTCGCAGCGAACCTCCGGCGGACACGCCCCATTGCGCTGTTCGCTCTTTTGACCGCGGCGCTGTTGAGCCCGTCTTACGCTCAGGAATCCGGACAGCCGGCAACCGGTGCCACCGGAAAAAAAGAAGACGTGATTGATTTGGGCTCGTTTATCGCAACAGGTTCGCGCTTTAACGACCGCACTGACACGCAGTCTCCTGTGCCCATTGATGTGGTACGGAACACCGAGCTCACGCAGGGCGGCTACAACGAAACGAGCCAGATGCTGCAGGCGAATATTCCGTCGTTTAATTTTCCGCGTCCCTCGCTCACGGACGGCACTGATCACATCCGGCCCGCGACCCTCCGGGGCCTCGCACCCGATCAGGTGCTGGTGCTAATCAATGGCAAACGCCGCCACACGAGTGCGCTGGTGAATTTGAACGGATCGATCGGACGCGGCTCCGTCTCCACGGACTTCAATGCCATTCCAGCAGCGATGATCGATCGTATCGAGGTGCTGCGCGATGGCGCTTCCGCCCAATACGGCTCCGACGCAATCGCGGGCGTGATCAATGTGATTCTGCGCAAGGATACCGGCTGGGGTTTGAATCTCGGTTATGGTCAGACCAAGGAAGGCGATGGCGACGACTACAAACTCGACGCGTTCGCTGGCGTGAGACTCGGGGACAAGGGTTCACTCTTTGTGGATCTGTATCTGCGGGATCACGACGCAACCAACCGCATCCAGCCTGATACGCGTCAGCAATATTTTGGTGTCGGCGCGGGCGGCGTCCCCATCGCATTTTCGGGTAACTATGGTTCGGGAACGGGCCTCAGTCCATTTGCCGGACTTGCCTTGGATCCGCGCGAGGCGACAGTAAATCGCATCAATCACCGTTTCGGCGATCCGCAGACGAAGGACAAAGGCATTTGGCTCAATGGCAGCCTGCCGTTGCAGGACGACATGGAGCTGTACTTTTTCGGCGGTGGCAGCAATCGACACGCGAATGGCGCCGGCTTTTTCCGGCGCGCGGGCGACGATCGCACGGTCCGCGCCATTTATTCAAACGGGTTTCTTCCTTTCATCGAAACCGTCGTGGAAGATCTCTCGGGCGGCGTGGGCGTGAAAGGAAAAGCGAATGATTGGAACTGGGATCTCAGCACGACTTACGGGACCAACAAACTCGATTATCGCACGTCCAACTCGGCGAACGTGACCCTCGGAGCCGCGAGTCCGGTTTCGTTTTATGACGGCCAGCTTAAGTTCGACCAGTGGACGACCAATCTCGATCTGACGACTTCCTTCAATACCGGGATGCTTCCCACTCCTCTGAAGACAGCGATCGGTGCGGAATATCGCCGGGAGAAATACACCATTGGCGCCGGCGAGCCCGACTCTTACCGAAATGGCGGCATCACGATTCTCGATGGCCCGAACACTGGCGGACTCGCCGCAGTGGGCGCGCAGGTATTTCCCGGTTTCAAGCCGACGGATGCCGGCAGCCATTCGCGGAATGCAAAATCCGTGTACCTGGACTTTGAACAGGATATCAACGACAAGTGGATGATGTCGCTTGCGGGTCGATTCGAGGATTACAGTGATTTCGGCAACGATAGCACCGTGAAGTTTTCCACCCGTTACGAACTCGGTGGCGGCTTTGCGGTTCGTGGCTCGATCAGCACGGGGTTTCGTGCGCCGCATTTGGCGCAGGAATGGTTTAGCTCGACGTCGACGAATTTCATCGGCGGTGTGCCCTTCGATATTCTGACTTTCCCCGTAAGCAATGTCGCGGCACGTGCACTTGGCGCATCGGATTTAACTCCGGAAAAATCGGTCAACTACAGCGGAGGCGTGACATGGAATCCGAAGGAGTCCGGATTTTCCGCGAGCGTGGATTACTACCACATCAAGATCGATGACCGCATTGTGCTCTCGTCGAATTTCACCGGTCCGGCGGTCGTCGCGTTTCTCGCGACCCAGGGAATCACAGGCGTTGGCGGCGGACGCTATTTCACGAACGCAGTTGATACGACGACCGAGGGCGTCGACGTGAGCGCGCGATATGTGATGAAAACTTCCGATTTCGGAAAGTTTACTTTTACCGGTGGCTATAATCACAACACCACGACGGCAGACCGGATCAAGCAGCCGCCCGCGAATCTCTCAGCGATCACCACTACGCCGTTGTTCGATCTTACAGAAACGGTGCGCCTGACCAAAGGTCAGCCACGCGATAATCTCAACTTCTCCGTCGGTTGGGAATTTGGCAAATTTGCCGTCCTCGCGCGGGAGGTGCGTTACGGCGAAGTATCGACCGTTGCATTCGCCAGCGCCACCCAGGCACAGATCGATGCGCTCACGCCGGGTTACGATGTGTCATTTGCTCCAGCGGTGCCGGGAACCGTGGGCGGCACGACAACCAACCAGCAGGTCATCCAAACATTCGGGGCCAAATGGCTCACGGATTTGGACGTCACTTATCATTTCACGAAGAATATTTCGATTTCAGTGGGCGCGAATAATATTTTCGACGTTTATCCCGATGAGAATCTCCGCTCGAAGGTCGTTAACGGCGTTGCTTTCAACGGGACGGACAATGTTGGCATTTTTCCGTACAACGCGATTTCGCCTTTCGGATTCAACGGTGCCTTTTATTACTCGAAATTGAGCCTGAAGTTCTGATCGCTACGATTGTTTTTCAAACTCACGCAAGGGCGCGAACCATCCGGTTCGCGCTCTTTTTATTTTCCGTGGGACAACTACCACGGAGTTGATCGTCGACTGTGAGCTTATCGAACGAGTCCGGCCTTGGGTTGGGGTGTAGCAGCGGTGGTAACACCGCTGGCCAGCCGTCTGACGACGGCTGCTACGCGAAGTCCTGGGTGTTTTTACTGAGCGTTCGACCGACACCTAATTTTAGGTGGTTCGATTTCTTCCGAGGTTGGCCGGGCGCGTTCAGAGTGGGGCGACCAATTATGATTCTCATGAAGACCCATGAAGGCGTGCCTCTGGAAGGAGTGGGCGCGTTTATCCAAAAATGCCTCGCCGAAGGCGCGGTTGCGATCGTCGTCACGCGCAATCCGGATGGCCGGACCTGCACGGTGAGTGTGCAAAACGACTGACGGGTCGGCGTCTGGGCGGGCTCGTGGGCGAGGAGACGGTTTATGCCCGGTCGAATACGAGCGTCATGAAAACGCTGTTCGGATCGGGTTTGTAAGATCCGAAAGGTCCGCAGAGCTTGAACCCATGTCGCTGGTACAAACGACGGGCTGGCTCGAAGAAAGGCATCGCGCCTGTCTCAAGGCTCAGGCGGGCGAGCCCGCGGGTCCGTGCCGCATCGACGACGTGAGCCACCAGGGCAGATCCAATTCCCTGAGCGCGGACCTTTTTCGATACGCGCATGGATTTAACTTCGCCATGCGATTGATCCAGTTGCTTGAGTGCGCAACATCCGATGAGCAGACCTTCGCGCCAGGCAGTCCAAAAAGTGATCTCAGGTTTTCGCAGACCGTCGAGATCCAGGGCGTGTTTGCTTTCCGGTGGCGACACCGCGCGCATATCGCTGAGATGTTCTTCAAGAAAAGCGGCAATTTCAGGACCGTTCAGATCGTCGACGCGTATGATCATGGTAGAGATGAGAAGCGGATTTCATGTAGGCTGGCCCGGGCAACATGACAAGTCCGCTGCAACTCATAATGCTGGGAATATAATTGGCTTTGAGTATTTTCGCGCCGGGAGAAATCGACTTTGAAAGATCTCGAACAACTTCTCGTGCTCTTCGTCGCCGCCGTGGTCCTGGCCGGATTGGCGCGACGCGTCGGGGCGCCATACCCGGTATTTCTGGCGCTTGGTGGCGCGTTGATCGCCTTCCTCCCGGGCGCACCGGCATTCGCGCTTCCTCCGGAGCTGGTGTTGGCGCTCTTCGTTGCTCCGGTGCTGCTGGATGCGGCTTACGACACGTCGCTCCGGGACCTCCGGGATAATTGGGCGCCGGTAGCGAGCTTGGTCATCATCGCGGTTGGGCTCACTACCGCCGCGGTTGCAGTCGTGGCGCACGCGCTCATGCCGTCGATGCCATGGGCCGCCGCGATTGCCCTCGGTGCGGTCGTCGCGCCACCCGACGCGGTGGCGGCGACTGCGGTCCTCCGTCCATTGCGGCCACCGCATCGTCTTCTGACTATTCTCGAAGGAGAAAGTTTGCTGAACGACGCAAGTGCGCTGCTGATTTATCGCCTCGCGGTGGGCGCCGTCGCGGCCAGCCACTTTTCATTCGCGACGGTAGCGCCGACGTTCTTGCTCGGAGTGGCGGGAAGCGTGGCTACCGGTCTGACGCTCGGCTGGCTCACGCTGCGATTGTTGCCCGGCGTACAGCATGTGCCGACAGCGACCATCCTGCAATTCGTCACCACGTTCGGTGTCTGGATTCTCGCTGAACACATCGGGCTTTCCGGTGTGCTGACGGTGGTATGCCATGCGATCATGGTAGCGCGGACGGCTCCCGAGCGAATTCCTGCAAGGTCGCGCATCCCCTCCTACGCCGTGTGGGAGACAGTTGTTTTTGCACTGAATATTCTGGCGTTTATTTTCGTCGGTCTGCAGATCCGCCCTATTTTTTCGAACCTCGATGCCCCGGACCGGGGACGCTACCTCGTCATCGCGGTTGCGGTCCTGGCGACGGTGATTGTCGTGCGGATTGTCTGGCACATGTCCTTCAATGCCGCGACCAGATGGTGGCACCAGCGTTTTGGGTTTAATCCGCCACGACCAATGCTGAGGCCGACTATCGGCAGCGGGTGGATCATTTCATGGTCCGGTATGCGTGGCATCGTCACGCTCGCGGCGGCGATGGCGCTGCCATTGGGATTTCCTTATCGCGATCTGATCGTGTTGACGGCGTTTTCGGTCGTTCTCGGCACGCTGGTTATTCAGGGAATGACGCTCGGTCCCCTGCTGCGCGTACTCAATTTGCGCGATGACGATCCCGTTGGGCGGGAAGTGGGTGCTGCGCGTGAACGTGCGTTGCTGGCGGGACTCGAGAGCTTTGCCAATGACCTTTCACCCGCCGCTGAGATCGTGCGACGGGAGTTGGAGGTGCATTTGTCCCGCGATCCGGGCAGCAGCGATAGAAACTCCGCACACAGCGCGATTCATCGCGAAGCGCTTCGAGCGGCCCGGAAAGTCGTGCTGACGATGCGTGCGAGTGGCGAAATCGGTGACGATGCGTTTCACCGGCTCGAAGAGGAACTGGACTGGCTCGAAATGGCGAATGACAGGGGCGGGGAGTGAGTGTCGCGCCAGTTTTAATTCGGAATATTATGCGTCGAAATATTGCGTGCCTCTGACTTAATCCGCGCATGCATTGCCCTATCTCCTGTCGCAGGCTGCTCATCATTGCTTGTTTATTCTCGGCCGGCCTGAGCGCCGTGGCCAACGAGGCTCGTTTGCTGGAGCTCAAGGTCATGAGCTATAATCTGCGGTTCGCCAGTGCGCAACCGCCCAACGCCTGGCCCGAGCGTCGGCCCCTCATGCAGGCGTTGATCGAGCGTGAGGCGCCCGATGTCGTCGGTACGCAGGAGGGACTCTATCTCCAATTGCGCGAACTCGCCGCTGGGTTGCCTGCCTACGAGTGGATCGGACTCGGCCGCGCCGGCGGCAGTCGGGATGAGTTTGCGGCGGTCTTCTATCGTCGCGACCGGCTGGAACCAGTTGCGTTCGATCACTTCTGGCTTTCCGACACGCCCGATGTGATTGGCTCTATTACCTGGGGTCATACCTATCGCCGGATGGTGACCTGGGTGCGCTTCAAGGACCGCACGTCCGGTCGGGAATTTTATTTCTGGAACACGCATTTCGACCATCAAGTGGAAAATGCCCGGGAGAAATCCGCCACGTTGATTCGCGATCGGCTCGCTAAGATTGACCCCACCGTGCCGGTTATTCTCGCCGGCGACTTCAACTGCCCGGCCGGCAACAGCCGCGCCTACACTATTCTCACTGAAGAAGGCGGTCTCACCGACACGTGGAAGGCGGCGGCTCACCGCACGAACGAGGACCTGAACAGCTTTAACGATTTTAAACCGGGCCTCCATCAAGGCGAGAGGATCGATTGGATCCTTGTTCGCCCGTCCACGTCCGTGAGGGAAGCCGCTATTGTCAGCTACGATGAGTCGACGCCTTTTCCCAGTGATCATTTCCCGGTGACCGCAACCGTGCGGTTCTAGAGCAGCTTCAGAAAAACTGTGGTCGCTCGTTCCTTCACTCGTTATGAGAAATGACCCTTGTAGCCCTGCGCGGCCTTTCGACCTTGCTCAAGGTCCTGAGCCCGTCGATGGAGAGCGCAGGGTCCCGCTGCTCCCCAGACTGTGTGGAAACTCTTTCGTAGTTCTGAGCGATGAACGCCGACGGGATTATTTTGGATCTCCGCAATTATTCGGTGCGTGAAAACGCGGAGAACCGTATT
>Ga0307508_10000339_pt1 | contig 56736 bp, 84 predicted proteins | sample 9_EM_MG_FD_203089 | JGI IMG/M metagenome (GOLD analysis project Ga0307508, IMG submission 203089) | Populus trichocarpa ectomycorrhiza microbial communities from riparian zone in the Pacific Northwest, United States - 9_EM | ecosystem: Host-associated > Plants > Roots > Unclassified | place... | reverse complement strand
TGTCGCCGATGAGGTCCTTGCCCTTCGACTGCTTGTGCGCGTGCGGCCAGGCGTTGAACGTGGCGGGCGCCTGGCGGCCACCGGACGGCAGGTTGAGCCGCCCCAGACGCTTCGTGACCGGACCGGGCCGGGCCACCTGCCCCAGCTTGGTGCCTGGCGCCGGATACAGGGAGAGGACGTTCTGCTCCAGCTTGCCGCCCGCGATGGGGTGGTGCAGGCTGCCGCTCTTGTCGAGCGCCTGAATTTCCGCGAGGGTCAGCCACTTCGCGTCGGAGGTTTCCGCGCGGGCGTGGGCCGTGGACAGGTCCGGCTTGATCATCGTCGGCACCGACGCCGCCACCGTCGTGTACTTCCACGTCGAGCCGGGCACCGTGAACGTGTGATCGCCGTGCACCAGGGCGTCCTTGAAGACGTCGTCCTTTAGGCCCAACTCTTCGATGGTTTCGCGGGTGGCGCCCTGGTGCGGGGTTTCCTTCGAGTCGGAGGCCCCCCCGGGGAACGTCCACTTGCCGGGGTCGGAGATGGCCGGGCCGCGCTGCACCATCAGGTAGCGCGTCTCGCCGGTGTTCGGGTCGTTGTGCTGGAGCATCAGTCCGGCCGCGCCGTGGGCGCCCCACACCCGGCCGCCGCCCGGCAGCGAGATCCAGCGGTCGCCGGACGTGCCGGAGTCCTTGGCCTTGGCGAGGCCCTTGAGCGGGGTGGCGTAGCGAACCTGACCAGCGACGGCGTTGACCGGGGGGATGGCCGCGCCGGTCGGGACCTGACCGGACGGGGTGCCGGGCGGGGTGAAGCGGTCGATCAGCTTCTTCGCCTTGTCGGCGGACGGCCCCTTGGCGGTGGTGGCGATGAATGACAGGTCGCCGAGAAGGTGCCCCTGCTCTTGGCCGTTGAGGGCGCCGAAGTCGGATCCGCGTAGCGCCCCGTAGGTGCTGAGCTGGTGGGCCATGGTGTGCGACTTCGGGTGCACGCCGTAGATGGTGTCCAGCGCCGTTTGCACGTGCGGCGGCACGTTCGCCTGCGCGGTCGGGGTGAAGCCTCCCGGGGTGGCCGCCGGTGCGGCAGGCGCGGCCGGGTGGTATTTGGCGTTCATCGCCTGCTGTTGGGATCCGGCGAGGGAGGCGATGCGCAGGTCGATGGCGTCGCGGTAGACCGGGTCAAGCTTGTCGTAGTCGGTCTTGTCGAGGAAGCCGAGGGCATCGACGACGTCCGTGTCAGAGCTGGCGGAGGCCGGGTTGACCCGTTTGATCGCCACGACCTGCGGGGTGTTCAGGTGGGCGGGCGTGCTGAGGATGATGTCTTTGGTGACCAGGGCCTTGTATCGGACTGGCAGGGGGATGCCCGAGTTGTTTTTGATCTTGTCCAGGTCGTCGTTGATCAGGTGCTGATCGCCCAGGGGCATGGTGCGGAAGAGGCCGATCGGCACCTCTTCGTATACCCGGGTCCGGTCGTACGGGTTGATGATCTTCGTGCCGAAGTTGGCGATGTCCGAGGCGTTACGCAGGCGCCGGTCGGTGTAGTTGGTCCGCATCCCGTTGAGGTGGTCCTTCAGGGCGCCCGGGAACACCTTCAGCGGGTTGTCCTGGGCCGTCCAGGTGAGCACGGGCCCCGCGCGCTCGGCCCGATCCTGGCCATCGATCAAGTGCCGATCGATGGCCCCCCGAACGAAACTGGGCAGAGGGTCGAATTCGGCGCTCGGGTCGAGCTTGCGGAACACGTCCAGGTCCGGCCGGGCGAAACGGTCGGCGGCCAGCTTCGCAGCGGCGAGCTGATCGGGGGTGAGGTCGACGGACTGGCGACCGCCGAGCTGGTTGGCCTGTAGCCACGTCGCGGTCTTCGCGTGATCATTGGTCTGCGCGGTGACGCGGTCCCGCAAGACCCGCTCCACCGTGATCTGAAGATCGGCAGGGAGGGCCTTGAACTCCTTAAGCCGCTCGGCCGGAATCTCGTCGTTGCCGGAGCCGGGGTTGATGTGCAGCAGGTAGTCGACGGCGGCGTTGCGGGTGGCCAGCGACCACGGGCTGCCGGACGGCACGCCCGGCTGACCCTTCAGGCCAGTCCGGAGGACATTCTCGCGCAACTCTTTGACGGCCTGCGCGTGGATCGGGTGGGAGGCGGCCAGCTCGTCCGTGGTGGCGCGGAAGATGTCACTCAGGTCGTTGCTGGACAGCCGGGGGGCGTCCACCCAGTTGTACCGGTTTGACGCCTGAGCGATTGAGCTGTAAGTGCCGACACGCCCGCCGTAAGGGTTGTCGATCATGATGGCACGCAGCCAGTACGGCAGTTTCGGGTTGTCTTCGGCGACCCGCTGTTCCTCCTTCTCCAGCGCCCCCCGAGCGGTCGGGCCGATGCTCATGGCGGGCGACTGCACCCGGGCACGGAGGACCGCGCGATGCACCCCTTCGGCGTCGATCTTCCCGGCGCGGAAGTCGGTCTCGGCCTGCCGCAGCCGGTGCAGGCCGGGATGCTGGCCGGTCAGGCGTTCAAACGCCAGCCCGGCGTCCTTGTCCAGGGAGGTCGAGCCGTAGGCGTCCTTCTTGGCGGTGTGCAGCTCGCCAAGCGCGTCGGTGATCGCCCGCTGCTCGGCTGCCGGGAGCGCATCGAACTGCGCCTTGGTCAGGGCGGAGAGGGCCTTGACCCGGGCGGCATGGTCCAGCGTCTTGTCCTGGGCGGCGATGAGGGCGTCGAACGTGACGGCGTGGCCGCCCTTCTGCTCCTCGGTGTGCAGCTCGCCGATCGATGGGGTGTGATCCCACTTCTGCGAGGCGGGGACGCGGGTGCCGCCGTTGATGATCCGGCCGTACGCGGTGGCCTTGGCCTTCTGCTCGTCGCTCGCCTTCGGGTGGGTGGCCACGAAGGCGAGGCGTCCGAGGACGGCCTTGCGGTCTCCGTCGTCGAGCTTGCTGACGGAGGCGGGGCTGAGCCGGGCGACGGTCTGGAGGATCTTGTCGGTGTCGACCAGCCCGGAGGTGGCCGCCTTGACGACTTCGTTCTGCGGGTCGCTGTAGCCCTTCGGGTGGACCGGAGTGGGTGGCGTCGTCGTACCGCTCTTCGGCGCCACCGTGACCAGCTGGCCCTTGGCCAGGCTGTGCTTGGTGCCGTCCTTGGTGGTGACGACGTAGTGGCCGCCGGGGACCATCTCCAGCTTGCCTTCGTGGCTGCCGCCCGCGAAGCCGACGGTGACCTTCTTGCCGCCCAACATCAAATCGGCGGAGCCGTCCTTGCGGATCAGGGCGGCCACGTTGGTCGGGGTCATCGCCGTCGTGCCCGCCGGACCAGCCGCCGGGGCCGGGTGTCTTGATCCAAAACGATCGAGGATATCCTGCGCGGCCTGCTGCTTCTTCGGGTCGAGGAACTTCGCCTTGGCGTTGGCGAGGTCATCGCGGATGGTCTTCTGCGTGGCCGCGTCCAGCGAGTCGAACTCGCCCTTCGTCAACTTGCCGTAGGTGTCGATGTGGACCTTCGCGGTGGGGCGGCCACCGAGGGCCCGCCCGGCGACAGCGCGGGCGTGCTGGACGTGCGGGGCGAACGCCTGCGGGGTGTTGCTCGGCGGTCCGGGCGCTTGCGGCGTGGGACCCGACGGCGCGGCCGGGGCCGCCGGGGTGGGAGCGGAAGGCGTCCCGGACGCGCCCTTGGCGTGCTCGTGAGCGTACTTCTCCAGGGCGGCCTGTGTGGAGCTGGTGCGGATCAGCTTCCCGTTGTGCTTGAGGCTGTAGCCCATGCCGTCGCGGGTGATGCGGTAGCCGGAGGGCAGGCCCACTGTGGTCGAGGTGACCGAGCCGCCCGGCAGCGGCCTGTTGAGGATGCCGTTCTGGTCCCGGGTGCCCTTCAGGGGTGATGCTGCGGGGGCGGGGAGCTGCGGCGTCGGGGTGCTCGCGGGCCCCGAGGGCGCGGCTGCCTTGACGGCCTTCCCGAGGGTGACCTTGCCGGGGACTGGCACCGGGTGAGCGCCGGGCGCCTTGCCGCCCGGCGCGGCGGAGACGTTGGGGGCGGGCAGCTTGGCCAGGAGGGCGTCGGCCTTGGTCTGCTGCGGGCCGAAACCGCGCGCCTTGATCGCGGTCAGCTCGTTGCGAATGGTCGTCTTGTCGACGTCGGACAGCCCAGCCCATTCGGCGGGGGTGATCTTGTCGGCCTTGTCCAGCTTGTAGGTGTCGGTGACCTTGGGCTGGGTGATGACGAACGCGGGGCCGCGACCGGCGACAGTCGGCTTCTTGGCCTTCGGGCCCAATGGCAGCGGCGGTGCCGTCTTGACCTGGACTCCGGCCGCTTTGGAGACGGCCTGACCGGCGGCGTGTGCCTGCCCTCCGGCGAGGTCGGCTTTCTGGTTGACCTGCCCGAGGGGAACGGCCTGCGCGCCGTTAGCGGGGTGCGCGGCCGGGGCGGGCTTCGGCTTGATCTCGGTGAGCAGGCGCCGGGGGATCGGCTTGCCCTGGGCGCGCAGGTCAGCGATCCGCTTGACGCGCCGGGCGTTGGCCTTCTCAACGCGGGCCTCTTCGATCTGCTTGTACGTGCCGGGAGAGACGGCGTGCAGGGTGCCTTTCCAGCCCTTGCAGGGGCCGGGGTGCAGCGGGTGGCGGCAGGCGGTCAGGGAGCACGGCTCGTGGGCGTCGTCGTCCTGCTGCGTCCAGGCGGTGACGCTGGCGATGATGGCGGAGAGGTCCCCGAGCAGGCCGACGCTGTGCCCGGCGGCGGTGATCGCCATGGCGAGAGAGGCAGCCGCACCGGGAATGTCGAGAGGCATCGCGGAGGTCTTGCCGTTGGCGCGACCGGCGGGTACGACCAGGCTCCCGAGCGTCGTCATGGACTGAGCATACGGGATTGTTTTTGATCTTCAGCGGCTCGGATCACCGATCGCGGAGGGCCCGCACAGCCGCCACCTGCTCCGGCATCGGACTGGCCGTCCAGCGCAGGAACGCTTCCTGATCGCGGCTGTACTGCTCGGGGTGGTTGACGCGCGCGTAGCCGTGATCCGTTGCCGCTTTGCCTGCCATCGGGTGCATGTGCTCGATCAGCACGTCCGGCAGGTACCGCAGACAGGTCGCCTCGGTGCCGAGACACATGATGGCGTTGTCGCAGTACAGGTGTTCGACGTCGGCGGGGACCATGCGGCCGAGCGCGCGCACGATGTCCGAGGTCATCGCCCACTGGGTGGGCAGCTTCCCGCCCTGCATGCCGTCGTCGCCGTACACGATGCCGGTGCCCAGCTCGTGCAGCTCGTCCAGGTAGCGGCCAGCCCAGCCGTGCGTGCGGGGAACGTGGTCGTCGCCTGCGAAGCCGAGCGCGAACGGCGTTTCCGCGTGCCGGGCGGCGACGTAGTTGAGCTTGGCGACCATCGGGCGCCAGCGGGCGGCGACGTGCAGGGTGACGGGCAGGAGCTCGAATTCCTTGTGGGCGTCCCGGTATGCGCCGATTTCGGGGTCGTCGGCGTCGACAGCGAACAGCAGGGCCGCCCGGGTGAAGGCCCCGGTGGTGTGCCACGCCTCGACCATGCGGGCCAGGTGTTGCGGCCTGCCCCGGGACGGGACGATAACCAGCAGTTCCGGGTCGGGGAACGCGGGGTTTTCGTGCCGGGCATCGGCGCTGATCTTGATCTCGTTCAGGTGCCAGGGGCTGGTGACGGCGTCGGCGACCAGCGCTGCTGACCCGTCGTCGACCATGAAGCCGACGCACGGGTCCCGGGAGCCCGGCTCGTCACCCAGCTGCAAGTACAGGTTGCGCGAGTTGCGCCGTCCGGTCCGCAGCTTCACTTGCCCGCCTCCTTCAGCGTCTTGTTTTCCTGGGCCTCACGTTTTGCCTTGGCCGCTGCCGACTTCGCCTTGCGGTACGCGGCGCGCTGCTTCGGCGACATCTTCGCCAGCTTGGCCTTCTCGGCGCGGCGGTCGAGGATGCGCTGCGCGGCCTTGCCGAGAGATTCCCTGTGCCGCTTCGCCCGCTTGTCGAGGGTGTCCTGTTCGCGGGTGTCGCGGTCTCCGGCCTGTTTCGCTTGGGCGTTGGTGCGGGCGGCGTCCTTGAGGGTCTGCTGGTGGGGGCGTAGCGCCTTGCGGTATCCGGAGATGGCCCGGCGCGCCATGGCGGCCAGTTTCGGGTTTGTCCCGGCAGCCTGGGCGGCGACCTGCTCGGCGCGGGTGATGGCGTCGGAGAGGCCCTTGACGGCGGTTTGCGCCACCTGGGCGGGCGTCTTCTTGGTGGCGTCCTGCGCGCCGGGTTCGGTCTGGCCGCGCTTCTGGCCCTTGCAGAGGCCGGGCTTGTGGGTCTGCATGCAGAACCTGCCGTCGTCACAGGCGGCCTGGAAGAGGGTGACCATCGCGGGGTCGACCGTGCCGTCCGACAGGTCGGGCTTCGGCCGCGACTCGGCGATCATGGCTGCGCCCAGGTACTGGCGGTTGCCCATCTTCGTCGGTTCGTTTTTGATCTCCAGCAGTTCGACACACCGGCAGTTGATCACCTCGTGCGGGGGCCCGGCCGGGTCGTGCGGGAACATCATCCGGTAGCCCGCGTGAGGGTTGTCGCCTTCACGGGCGCCGATGATGAAGGGCTGGTTCCACGGCTGGACCTGGCCGTCGGCCTCGACGTGATCCGGCCGGGTACGGGAGTCTTCGGTGGCAAGCCAGCGATGCACGTACTCGGTGCCGGGGTCGTTGTCGGCGATCATGGCGAAGGCGTCGTGCAGGCCGCCGTTGTAGGCGCCTACGACCTCGGTCCGGGCGACGGTGCGGGCCCTGTTCTTCCACGTCTGCATGTCGGTGTCGTCGAGCAGCGCCTGCACTTGTGCGGTCACGTCGGGAATGCTTGCGCCGTTGACTGTTGCCGCGTCAATGACGTGCGAGACCAGGCCGAACACCTCGTCGGGCACAGCCGACAGCCGGTTTTCCCGCTGGGCGATCCAGTTACGCACGAACGGGCGGGACTCGAACAGCGTGTCGTCGGCGAACAGGTCCCGGTACGGGGCGGCCAGCACCTCGCGTGCCACCTGAGCGGTGTACTGCGCGGTGAGCGCGGCCCACTTGGGGGTCTGGCTGAAGACCGTCAGCGGATCCGGGATCAGGCCGAGCCTGGCGACGCCTCCGGCAAACATGGCCGTCTTCACGGCGGCCAGCCACTCGGTGATCATCTCCAGGTATGCCTCATACAGGGGCGGCTCGTACTGGGCGAACACCTCCACGGCGGCGGCCTTCTGCGCGTCAGCGCTGGGCAGGGGGGTCGGCTGGGACACGGGCGGAACCTCCTCGCAGCTGCTTGATGGCCCAGATGATGCCTGCCACCTCTTCGGACGTCAGTTCGGCACCGTGCCCTAGCTCCTGCTTCGCCTTGAGCGCGGCGAGCCCGGTGGCGAAGCCCCTCACCAGTGCCATCTGTTCGGGGGTCATTGCTGCCACCAGGCGACGAGCATCAGGGCGGCGCCGTCGGCGATCAGGGCCACGGCGGCGACGGTCAGGACGGCGAGGATGCCGTGGCCATCCCGGTCTGTTGTCACGCGCGGTGATCGGCGGTGGGTGCCAGCCCGGGGATCCGGGCACTTATACCCGCCAGTAACATCCTTTTGCCCGTTTCCCGTCACGCTGCGTGCAGCTTTCGACCGGTACACCCGGCCGCCCGGAACGTACGGCACATCGATCATGGCGCCAGATCCCCCCGCGCCTGATATAGCGTCGCCCGCAGCAGTCCCGTCTCATGCGCGACACCCCGCGTCAGCAGCTCCGTGCAGTAGCCGCCCAGGAGCTCTTCCAGCGCGTCAGGATCGACGCTCAGCTCCAGGGCCTGCTCTCGCACGTACGTCCACGCACCGGCCAGCAGGGCGGGCACGCGGGACTGATCCGGCACGACCTGGGTGTGCAGCTCGTGCTTCGGCACCCCGTAGCGGGTGCGTTGCGGACCGGCGACGAGACGCCCCCCGGCCAGCTCCAGCGCCCGGCGCACGGCGGCGTCGGCAGCAAAGAACAGGGCCGCATTGCCGAGCGGATTCAGGGCGGACGCGGCCAGCGCGCCCAGCTTCTGCCCCCTGCCCGGAACGGCACCGGATTCCGCCTCTGCGACAGATGGGAATTGCGGCAGGCCGCGAGCTCCGGCATCGGCCGGTTCGCCGCCTGCCGTGTCGTAGCCGGGGTCGCCCGGCATGAGGTCGCCCGGTGGGGCCGGGGCGGCGGGCGCGGCGGGCATGCTGATCTGCGGCAGCCCGAGGATCTTCTGTACCTCCGGGTCGCCCGCGTAGGCGGGCTGGGCCAGCACGAGGGCCTTGACCAGGTTGTATTGCAGTTCCTTGTCGTCCGGGGCGTCGTCGTCGGTGAACGCGGCGTTGTCGCGGGCGGCTTTCGCGGAGATGTATTCCTTCTCGGCGAACTGCATGGCCTGTTCGGAGCGGTTGGGCCGCACGGTGAGGGCGGCGATGTCGAACCAGAGGGTTTTCTTCTCCGGGTTTTTGACTCCGGCGGCCTTGAGGGCGGGCTGGAAGTAGCCGATGTTCAGGGCGTCCGCGAGCTGGATGAGTAGCGGCTCGATGTGGATCTTGATCGAGGATTCCTCGATCTGCCACGACGACCAGTGATTCGACCCGCCCATGCCGGTCAGCACCTCGGGCGGAATGTCCAGCGACATCGCCATGCGGGCGACAGCGTCCTTGCGCATCTGGGAGATGTGCTCGGAGATGGTCGAATCAAACGTCAAGTGTTTGATCTTGTCGAGGGCGTCGACCGCCACCTGCAAGATGATCGGCACCACGGCGGCAGCGTTGTCGCGCTGCTGCATCGACGTGGCCATGGTGCGTTGCAGCAGGTCAGCGAAGCCCTCGACGCCCGAACGCTGCGGCACGCCAGGCGTCTCCTGCGGCGGGCGCGGAAAGTCGATGTTGTCGGGCAGCAGCAGAATCCCGGCGCCCGCCAGACGCGAATCCAGCTCGGCGAACACGCGCTTCGTGCACTGCTCCAGCTCCCGCAGCACCGGCAGGATCGAGCGCACCGTCGAGTCGGCGGCGTCGTGACGGCGCGGGTGCGGATTCCAGCAGCGGATCAGAAGATCCTTCTGCTTGTCCAGCTTGTAGGTGCCCCCGCCGTGGGTGATCGAGCGGCGCACCATGATGTCGTCGCCGCGCCGGAACACCTCCGAGGAGGAACACACGTACCACTTGTCGGTGCCCACTCCGCCGTCAACGGCCGACTGGTATCCCTCCGCAACGACGAAGACGTCCCCGGCGGTCATCATGTTGATGCCCATCAGCCGCTGGGCTTGGGCTTTCGCGGCGGGTGAGCCGAACATCGTTTCGGCGATCGTCTTGGCCTGATCGTCGCTGGTCTCGTCGCCTACGGTGCCGTCGTCGGCGATGTCGGCGGCGTACATGCGGCAGCGGCTGATGGAGTTGCCCATCCAGTTCACGACGAACCGCATTTCGCCGCAAATGTCGTAGTGGCGCCACGCCTCCCACTGCCAGCGGTGGTCGCCGAGCTTGAACATCTGCCAGGAAGCGGCGTCGCCCAAGTTGATGGGGACGGCAGCAGCCACCAGGGCGTTACTTGGGCGGGTGCCGGGGCCGTCGGTGCCCCCGGCGGGTACAACCCTGCGCTTGCTCAGCAGGCCCACTCGGTCACCCCTTCACGCGCGCCAGCGCACCGGCCGCAGCGGACAGGGCCAGCCCAAGGGCGGGCACGAACAGCCACGGCGAATCGCCGTAAGCGTAGATGATCGGGGCGGCGGGGATAGCCAGCCAGACGGAGATGCACCAGGGGCATAGCACCAGGTAGGCCAGCGAGTCGTGGCCGCGTTCCTTGAGGGCGCCAGCGAGGGCGTCGCGGCGCCGCTCGGTGAGCGTGTCCTTGGTGAGCAGGACGACGAGGCGGGCGAAGGCGAGCAGGTAGGTGGCATATAAGACAGAAGAGCCGGGCATGACCACCATCGTAGGTGGTCAGCCCGGCTCTGCCGGTCGGCGGTGCACTAGATGCATGTGCCTTTGCAGTGGTAGCCGACGCATCCGTTTCCGTGCGCCGCGTTGATGAACGGCTCGCAGTGGGTGCAGGTGCAGGTGTTCACGGCCCGCTTGTTCGAGGCTTCCGCGAGCTCGGTTATGAGTGAGTTGACGTCGTTGGCGTTCAGGCATTCCATCTGCTCGCTGTATTCGTTCAGCGAAAGGTAGCGGGTGACGATCTTGCGAATCTGCTGCTCAGTCATGGGGAGCCTCCTCGGTTCGTCTGCGTACGGGCGGGACGGTCAGAATCTGTCGGGACCGCCGAGCTGGCGGGCGCTGTTGGCCTTCAGGTTGGCCGTGCGGCGGGCGTACCTGCGGTGTGCAGCGCGGCGGCGCAGGCGTGTGGTAGCCGCCTGCGCCAGCCAGAGGATGGCCAGCAGGGCGGGGACGATCAGGTACGTCCAGGCGGGGTAGTTGCCGCATCCGGCGGTGATCCCGGCGAGCGCTTCGGTCTGCATTTCGTCTCCCTCGATCTGTCTGCTAACAGCATACAGCCCCACCGCCCATCAGGGCAACGGGGCTGCAACACCGATTCGTCAGCGACCAGTGACCGCCTTCGCGATGCGGTAACTCTCCTCGTCGAAGAGGACCAGCCGGGCGGTCTTCACCCTCGTGCGGGCCGACAACAGGGCGGTCACGGCCTGCCGGACGGCGTCCTCTTTCGGCCAGCCGTAGACACCAGCCGAGATCAGCGGGAAGGACACGCTCTGCGCCCCCTTGGCATCGGCGATGGCCAGGGCCTGCACGTAGCAGCTACGCAGCACGTCCGAGCGGTCCACGTCCGGGTTGTACACGGGACCGACGGTGTGGATCACCCACTGGGCGGGGAGACGACCGGCGGTGGTGGCCACGGCCTCACCGGCGGGCAGGCCGTGACGGTACTGGCCTGCGCGCAGCTGGCGGCAGGCCGCGAGGATGGCCGGGCCGCCCGCGTGATGGATGGCGCCGTCCACGCCCCCGCCGCCGAGAAGGCTGGACTTGGCGGCGTTGACGATGGCGTCGGTCTTCTCGGCGGTGATGTCACCGGCCACCACCTGAATTTGCAGGGGGCGCCGACGGGGGGCCCGCCAGTCGGCGATCCAGAGCAGGAAGAGGACGGCGGCGAGCGCCCAGAGGATGGCGGCGATCAGGGTGGGGACGACGTTCATCGTGACTCTCCTCGGTTGCAGGCCGGGCAGGGGTGGAAGGTGCAGGAGTCGAATCGGGGGTTGGGGCGCCACGCGACCCGGACGGAGAGCCCGGGGATCATGACGGTGAGCTTGATGTTGACGATGTGCCGCGCGTCCATGATGTCCTCCTCAAATCTGTCTACGCACAGCATACAGCCCCCCTGCCCATCAGGGCAAGGAGGCTGTACGGTCGCCGTGGGGTCTAGTTGACGTCGACCGCCAGGTCACCGACCGAGGACGTCTCGGCCACGGTGTAACCGGCCTGGTCGTTGTCCCAGCGCCAGCCCGCGACCCGCTCTGCGCTCTGCTCGTCGAACGCCTCGACGACCGTGCGCATGGTGACCTGCGCGGGCCGCGTGACAACGAACTGCCTGCGGTCGGGCACCCGGCCGAGCCCGAACTCTTCGAGGATGTCGTTGGTGCCCTCCTTGCAGTACTTGGGGCCGGAGATGTGCCCCAGGAGCAGGGCCTCGCGCAGCGCCAGGAGCAGGGCATCAGTGGTCGTCGGGGCGTCCGGGTCGACCGCGTCCGGGTCGACATCTTCGGGGCCGGTGGTGAAGGTCAGGCCACCCAGGAGGGCCGGGTTGCTGACGGCCATCCTGCGCCCCGGCGTTCCCGCCAGGTTGTGCACTTCCTGGGCGGCCCCAGCCCGGGTGCTGGCGTAGACCGTGACGACGGCCGTGCCGGAAACGGGAACCTCGACGACGTACGTGTTGGTCGCGGCAAGGACGGGGATGCCCAGCTTGGCGAGCTTCTTGTTGATCCAGTCGGTGCCGACATCGCCGCCGGATGCCCGGTCGCGGGCCGTGGCGGCGATGCACTCGCGCAACGCAGCAAACTTGGTGGGCTCGTCGGCGTCGGCGTTGTCCGCAAGCCATTCGACCCAGCTGACGTCCGGGGAAGCGAGCTGCATGTTGATCTCCTCCAACGTGGTATTTGTCGATCCTCAGCATACACGAATCGACAGGCAGCGTCTATCTGAAACGGACGGCTGCGAGAGCGGGAGTTGAACCCGCATGTCCCGAGTTTGCACCCCGGGCGCTCTGGCCAGTTGAGCTACCTCGCATGGAACCCTGCCGGTGCCGGTTTCGCATTCGACGTCGCCTCCGCGCCCGTGAGCTTCGGCGGGCCGCGATCTGCGCTCGTGCCCGACAGGGTCAACAACATCCCCGGGGTGTGAGCCAGGGCGCCGGGGATCGGGGCCGCCGCAGGATTCGAACCTGCACCTCCGGTCGCGTCCTGCGGTCCGGTGCGCTGCCTGTTACACCAGGCGGCCCATGATCGAAAACGACGTGAGGTTAGCGCCCCGAATGCGGGCTCTGCACTTCCTCGCCCAACGGCGTGCCCGTGTCGGCGTGCAGCCGGTAGTCGTCCAGGAGATCATCCAACGTGAACCACGCCTCACGGGCGCTTCCGTCAACACTGGCCTCGCGAGCACGCCTGATCCACGCCTCGACGTCACTGCCGCGTTCGGGCCGGTGCGGCAGCGGGCCACTCGCACCCGGCGAGCGCTGAGGCAGATCCTGCGCAGCCATCACCTCCCCTTCTTTCTCGGCTTGACGGCCCTGACCATCTTCTTGTCGCCGTACACGGGTTTCTGCCGCTGCATCGGCGGGGTCTTCGCCTTGGCGGCCTTCTCGCTGGTGATTACGTTGCGGACTGACTCCCAAAGGCCCACGAGGGCTTCCCTTCTGGGGGGGTTTGTGGTAGATCGCCAGGGCACTCGCCTACGCCGTGGCCACGGGAGGCGCCCTAGGTGCACCCTGGCGATCCGCCGGACCAGCACCATTTCCGTTCGGGTGTCGCACCCGCACCGTACTGGCTGGCCGACAGCAGAGACAGGCCGTACTGCGGCGCACCCTATGCGCCTAACCTGCCCTGCATCCGTGGCGACGGGAGGACTCGAACCTCCGGGGTCCGTCCGGCCTGGTCCCTGTCTGCCCGGATGATCGTCCGGGCGTCTTGGGGGGCCTTGGGGCCGCTCCTCCCTCTTCGCACCGGCTGATCGGGCCGGGGGTCGGTTCCACCATGCGCATGGCTTCTCCGGCCGGGGGTGCTCTAGCCATCTGAGCTACGTCGCCGTGTTCAGTTGTGTCCGAGGGGTGGGCGGGTCATTAACTGCCACTACACCGGCTCACCCGGCACCACCACACCCCCCGGCAACGAAGCGCCAGCCCCTGCCCGTACGCCGTGCCGGGCTTCAGTCGGTACGGCGCGGTACACGCCGGTACAGACTGCCCGGTCCCCTCACGTGCGGAGCAGGTGGTCACCTCGTGTCGTGCGGGGATTCGAACCCCGGCCTCCGGACTCTCGCCCGGCGCTGTTGCCGCCCAGCCTCAACGACGGTACTTGGCCAGCCCGGGTCTCCAGGGCATGTCCCCGGCTCACCGATCTCCCGTGTCCGGGCGGTGGGTCCGGGCTGGCCGTTCCTGTTACCTCGTGCTCCCGCCCGTATGCCTAGGTTCGTCTCCCGGGCTGGGGCGGGCACCATTTTTCGCTTGGGCTGAGCCCCGGCGGGCATGTCAGCTAGGCATGGCTGCCTCCGTGACGCTGGACGGATTCGAACCGCCATCCTCCCACCGTGAGGCGGGTGCTCTATCCAGGGTGAGCTACAGCGTCCCTCGCTTGCTCAGGGCGAGGGCGTCGGTTAGCGGCGAGGTGAGCATCCGGCCAGCAGTCTCATCGTGGTCCGGTCCTCGTCGTTCCTTCGCGCGACCGGAAGGGGTAACGATCCCCTCACATGCCCCTCGCACTTCGACGCAACCAACGCCTAGTTTGCTCAGGCACCACCTGGTGAGCCGGTCTGTTGCCCGGAGTCGGGCGCTGGTTAGGCGCCCTATCCGCATTCCGTGAATCGGTTGGCATTGAAGCCCAGCAGCCGTACGGCCGTACCCCTTGCGGGACGCTGCCCGATCCTCCGCCACCTTTGGTGGCCGTCCACGACAGTGTCATGTCGTCTCGGCGGCTTCCTGCGCGTCACGACTGCTCAACCAGGGAAGTGGCTCCCCACCCTTGCGGGCCTGCGCCAGTTGCCTGACTTCGGCTGGATCGTGTACGACCTGCGTGCAAACCACGAAGCACTTTCGGTCGGGGGGAGAGCGGGAGTTGAACCCGCACCGATCCGTACCGCCGATGGGTGTCGTAACCTTCCCGGCGGCAGCGGGATTGCTCTGCCAGTTGAGCTATCTCCCCAGGTGTCCGGCGGCGCTTACTGCCCTACAGCAGCCACCGCCGGGCGGCGCGCTGGTCGTGGCCTCATCCCCCGAGGCGTGGGGGCATCGTCCAGCGCTTGCACCTGCGGCTTTGCTGAGGTGTCGCACCCGGTGCCCCGGTGCGTCTTTCGAGGTGGGGGCAGGTCTCGAACCTGCATCTTTCGGCGTGCTGCTCATGGATGCTTCCGGCTGCATTGCCCGAGCACAGCTTGCTTGCCTATCGCTCTGCCTGTTGAGCTATCCCACCGTGACCGGCTGATGAATCACCTCTGGCCGCCGGTCGGAACCAGAGAGGGGTTTCAGTCCTCTGTTGCGCGGGCGCCGGGGCCGGAACGCTTGCGCGTGGCCCCCTTGCCGAGCCCTTGCCCTTTGGCGCTCTTGATGGCTGCCGTGGTGGGCGGTGCCGCGCCGGGTCGCTTGGCGGGAAAGACGGCGTCCGTCGGGATTTCGCCGCTCAGGATGCGGGCGGTGATCCTGCCGATGAGGTTCATCATTCCCTTTCTTCTTTCGTGCCGGTCAGACGGCGGGGCCGTCCTCGAGGTTGCGCTTGGCGACGGTCGTGACGACCTTCACGGGCGTCAGGCGGATGTTGCCGTCGTCGTCCCTGGCTGCCATGTAGAACTCCGTGCCGGGGGTGACGATGCCCTCCAGGTTGACGCGGCCACGGCCATCGACGCGATGCAGGGCGAGATCCATGGGTTTCTCCTCAGGGTGTGCCGGGCGGGGAGGGGACCGGGTGGCCCTACCTCCCGAGCGGCGGGAGCTAATCCGGGGGGATTGACGCCGCTCGGGTTGACAGACCGGGGAGGCGTGGGCCTTTCCCGGTCCCCTCCGTCTATCGTGACCCTACACCATCTCGCACGGGGACTCTGCCGCACGTACGGAAGGGAGTTTCGGGTCACGCCGGGACAGAATCTCTGCCCGGAAGTAGCTGAAAAGGTTGTCCCAGTCGCAGTCGGCCGGGTGACCGTCGAAGTCGACGCCGGGAGTGCGAGCGGCAAGGAAGCCGACGAGCCAGGCGCGGTCGCCGCTGGTGTCCGGGCCTGCGCCCATCAGGGTGTCGGCCATGGCGCTGGTGGGCCAGCGAATCTCGGAGATGGGCATCCCCATGTCGACGGTGTCCAGCTGCTTGGTGATGAGCTGCACGACGTGGCGGTTGAGGGTGTCGGCGATTCCGGCGTCCATCGGGTAGTTCCTCCCCTGATCGGTCTGTCGTGTTCCACGCTAGTCCGGGGCGGAGCGCCTGTCAACCCTAGGCAGACGGCATTTCGTGCGTAGATTCACGCTTGACATCTCTGGATCTTCCGTCACCCTGGACATGAAGGAGGAGAAACCCGACGGAGGTGGGGCAGATGGGAACGCGAGTGCAGGAGCGGGAGACTTTCGAGCTGCCGACGGTCAACCCGTGGCGGCGTCGGCCGAGCCGCGAGCAGGTCCGCTTCGCCATGGATCTCTGCCGCAGCGAGCTGCCCTACGCGGAGCGGGTCGCCACCATCCGCACCTTCGAGGTCCTGGACAGCACCGCCATCTCTGACCTGATCTCCCGGCTGACCGATGTGCGTGCCGTACGCCTGGCACGACTGCGGCGTGCGCGGCGCCGGTAGCATCAGGCGCCGCAGGGCCCGGCTCACCCCTCCACAGGGCCGGGCCCTGCGGCTCGCCTGGACGCGGGAACGCCCCGAGCCTCGCCGCTCTGACCGGAGTTTCACCGGGCCGCAACGCGAGGTAGTCGGGGCGTCTTGAGTGTCGCAGCACTGCCGCGATTATCCCGGTTGCAGATCGACAGGCCCAGGGGCCGTGCCCGATCACCATCCTCGGGAAAGTCTATCCATACGGGGAACTGACCGGCATGAACGCGTCAGTGCTCGGCGCCGCGACCCGCACGAGGCCCTTCTCCTTGCCCATCAGGAAAAGCCCGGCCTGCACGAGGGCGTCGATGCGGTCCGGGCTTTTCGCGTCCTCAGGTACCCACGTGCACATCTGGTCTTCGAGCTCGACGAAGGCTGGCTGGCCGGGTGCGGTGACGTGGTGCCAGCGGTTCTGCTCGTAACGGGAGGCGACCGGCTCGGCGCGCAGCTTCTTGCCCGCAAGGGAAGTGACCTCCTTGACGGGGGGAGGGCCGGGCGGGAACAGGCAGCCTTGGCACCCCTCGTCCGGGTCGTCCTTGTCCGGGCCGGGGCAGCCGGGGGCGTGCTCCTTCTGCATTTCGGCGTAGGCGTCGGTGACGACCTGCATGAGCCACTTCTTGCCCATGTTCGTTTCGATGACGAGCCAGGTGGCGTCGTAGCGGAGGAACATCTCCCAGGCGCGGCGGGCGGCGGCGTGCCCGACGATCTTCTTGGTCCAGTCGGCTAGGACGTAGTCGTCGCCGTTGTAGCCGCGTCCGGCGGCGAGCAGGCCGGTTTCGTCGCCTGCGCCGGTGGCGCCGGGGTCCATCGAGATGACGACCTGCTTGAGCTCGGGCAGGTCAGCGGCCTTTATCCGATTGTTTTCGATCATGGATCGGCTCCACAAGGCGCCCTCGATGTCTTCGAGCAGGAGGCCGTAGAGCTCCTGGAGACCGGCCCGGGTGCCTTCGTAGATCTTCTTCAGCTCGTCGACGACCTCACGGGAGAGGTTGGCGATGTTGTCGAAGATCGAACCGGTGGTAATGACGATCGTGCCGTCAGTTTCGTGCTGCCATTTGATCAGCAGCTTGATGGGCTTCGGGGTGGTGGTCACCACGACGCGGGGACGGTCGCCGATCAGCGGGGCGCGCATCGACGGCAGGATGCCCTCGAACCAGGCGCCCCAGGTGTAGCGCCACTTCCCCAGCTCGTCCAGCCACGCCCCGGCGGCGTTGTAGCCACGGCCCACGTCGTCGTTGTCGGCACCCTCGAAGTAGATGAGCTGACCAGACTTGAACTCGATCATCAGCTTGGGGCTTTTGCGGTATTCGAAGTCGCGGTGATTCTCCATGCCGAGACGGCGCAGCACCGACAGCAGGCCGGAGTTGCCCTCGATGCAGGCGGTCCGGCAGTCGTTAAGAGTCTCGGCGACCACCAGCCATTCCGTGCGCTGACCGAACGCGTCGACCGGATGCCGGAACACGCGGTCGAGGAGGTCTTCGGCGCCGGTGCGGGTCTTGCCCCAGCCACGGCCGGAGCGGATCAGCCAGACCAGCCAGTCACCGGGCGGCCGGAACTGCTCCGGCCTGCCGACCCACCACCAGGCGCCTTTCTGGATCTCTTCCAGGGTTTCGCGTCGCTGCTCGCCGAGCCAGCGGCGGCGCAGGGCGGCCGGTAGCAGGGCCAGCTTCTGGGCAGCGGACAGGCTCATGATCGAAAACGATCAGGAGATGATGCGTGACCTGCCGGTTGGCGGCACTGTTCCGGCGCCGGGCCGATCCGATCCTCCCCGCACGACATGCACGGATCGTGGGCGGCGTCGTGATTCGCCCAGCGTCCCAGCGGTCCGCAGTTGTGCAGGCCGATCCGGTCGCATGGACGCGGTGCCCGGAGGATGCCCAGCTTCCGCCCGGCCTCTGGGCATCCTCCGGCCGCGCTCGCCCTCACTGCGGAGGAGGTGCAGGAAGGGCGGCGTCCAGCTCGCGAGTCGCCTCCTCCGCGCTCGCGGTCAGCTCCTGGTACCCGGCGGTGATCTGCTCCGGACTCATGCGCTGGACCATCTGATCGAGGGTCGCCATGATCCGGTCGTGCTGCACGCCGACCTCAACACGCATTTCGGGATTCCCGGCCGCGTCGGTCTGCGTGGTGGCAGCCACGGTGACGGAGGTCTGCGCGGACGTGGCGCCCTTGTTCAGGGTCTCCAGGCCCAGCGCGGCACGTTCGATGCGGGCGGCGGTGTCGAGCATCAGCACGAGGGCATGGGGGCTGATGCTGTCGGCGTCGAGCGTCTTGAGGCGTTCCAGCGCCTTTTCCATGAGCTTCCCGGCGGCCTTGGAGTGCCTGCGGGCCATCTCCTCGCGGGCGTCCTGGAGCCGGATGGCGGTGATGCGGTCCTGTTCGGCATCCCAGAGGCCAGCGCGCTCCACCCAGCGGTTGAAGCGCGCGACCCGGGCGGTCGCGGCGAAGCTGATGGGCGACATGGTGGCGATGTGCGCAACGGTCCGGATCCGGCCGTGGTCGCGGTACATCGTGAACAGGCCGTAGTTGCGCGGGGTCTCGCTGGGCTGCTGCTCCCAGGCGTCGAGCAGCGGATCGAGATCGATCTTGCGGCGCTCCAAGGCGTTAAGCACCTCGGGTGTGCGGGTGTGATCGTTACTGCGGCTGGGGCGGCGTGTCATTGGTCTCCTCCTACGCCGCCCAGCCTACGGGAGCCGCCCGCGCGGCCCCTACTTGTCGTCGTCCTTGCCGAACAGCCAGCCCCACATGCGCTTGGCTGCCAGGTTCCCGGAGCCGCGCCCGATTTCCATGTTGCGGGTGGGCAGCTTGCCGCTCGCCTTGTACGCCTTGCTGCGCTGCTGCGCGGCCTTGCCGCCCAGCAGGGTGCCGTCAGCGCGCCGCTTGTTGTCCGGGTTGTGCTTCGGCCGGGGGGCGGGCTTCGTCATTTCGTCTCCTCCATCTGGTTTTCGATCTTGCGTCAGTGCAGCTCGACCGGACGCACGTACAGGTCGGGAAAGTCCTCGTCGTCTTCCCAGAGCGCTTGCATGTGTCGGTGCCGGGGCTTACCGATCAGGCCGGACTTGACCAGGTCGGCGTCGTAGCGGTAGCGGAACAGCTGAATCAGCTCAGGCTCGCTGTACGGGTCGACCCGCGACGACCACAGCGCCCAGATCACAGGCCTGGCCAGATCAGCTCGGCGGGAACGGCGAACGCGGAAGCGATCATCGCGGCGCCGTCGGCCCACACTTCGACATCCTCGGCGATCAGCGGAGGGATCTCGCCCGGGTCCAGGCGGCGGCCGGTGGGGCGGTAGACGAGGGCGTCAGTGCGGCCCCGGTCCACGGTCGTCTCGCCGTGCCACTCGTACAGCCAGGCGTCGAAGCCCCACGGGAACCAGCCGGACCAGACGATCTGCACGGGGACGGCCAGGTCGGGGGGTGCGAAGGCGACCTCTTCGCCGTCGAACGGGCCGCCGGTGAGCACGATGCGGGCACAGTAGCTGGCCGGGGTGTGCGGCCAGGCCCAGTTAGCCACGGCTCTTCCTCTTCTCGTTTTGGATCATGGACTCGGGACATCGGGTGTACCGGCACGGGTCGGCCCGGAAGATCCACTCGTACATGTCGGCGTAGCGCTCCTCGTAGAACGCCCACTGTCGAGCCCCGGCCTGGTGCCCGCAGGCGGAGCGCACCCACCAGGAGAACGAGTCGTCGCGGGGAAGCCGCTGGTCGACAGGCCACTGACCGTCGGGCATCGGCCGCTTCAGCCAGACGACGCCGGGGCGCCCTGCGGGGAGGTTCCGGACAAGCCAGACGTTCGTCGGCGGGCAGGGCACATGCGATTCGTGGCGGTGGGTGCATTTGGTGCACTTGCCCCACGATGTGGAGCTGTCCACCTTGCCGAACTGTCGAGGCACGAGGCCCCCCTCGGACGTGCAGCGCGGCGGCCCGCCGCTCGGTGAGGAGCAGCGGGCCGGAAGGCGCGGCGGCTACGACCACTCGGGCAGAGCGGTGGTGCGACGACGCTGGTTGTACAGGTTGGTGATGACCCGGGCGACCTGGGTGGACAGGTTGCCCGTACGGGTGAGGCTCTGCCCCCGGGCGTTGCCGACCAGCCCGTCCGGGCCGCCGGGGACCTTCGCCAGCCGCTCGGCCAGGTCGGTCAGGTCGGCGGTGGGGTAGCGGGCAAGCATCCGGCCCAGACCTTCGATCATGGAGCCCTGCACGGCGGCGGGGCGGTGACCGTACGCCTTGGTGAGTACGGCAAGGGTGGCGTCAGCAGCCTCGGGAGAGAGGGCGTAGACGCGCTCCAGGCTTCCGATGGCCGACAGTCGCGCCTCGACGCCGGACCCGCCGACCGACCAGCCGTGGTCGGCGAGGAAGCTGGCCAGCCGGACCGCGCTGGGGTCCTCCTCAACGCAGGCAATCAGGAACTGGTCGATCCGGGAGACCTTTTCGGTGGCGTTGAGCAGCCGGAACAGTGCCGCCTCCTGCGGGACGGTCAGCCCCTGGTATTCCATGGTCTGGATGACGCCGGTGTAGGCGGCGGCTTCGGCGGCGCGGTAACGGTGCTGGCCGTCGATGATGTGGATGCGCTTGGGTGAGCGGAAGGAGGTGGTCAGGACGCCGACGGCGTCCGGCTTGAAGTTGGCGGCGATCGCGGTCACGCGGGCCTTGCGAAGGCTGCGCTGCACGCCGGGGTCGACCCAGAGGTCCCCTACCTTGCGCTCGACCATCTTGTACGTGACGCGCTCGACCGGCTTCGGGTTGCTCACTGGCTGATCTCCCTCATTTGATTGATGATCTTTTCCAGCTCACGGCGTACGGCCATGAGCCTGGTACGGACCGGCCCGACCTGATCCCAGGACAGGTCGGCGTTCGGCGGGCCGAGCTCGACGAGCCCGGCGACCAGCCCCTCCATCTGCGGCAGGGACTTTTTCCATGCGACCTGCTGACGCGCGGCCGGGGCCGACTCGACCGTCTCGACAGGGCGCGGGCGGATCACCGTGTTACGGACGCCCATCAGCCGCTGGTAGTTGGCCCAGACGTTGCCGCTCTCGTCGATGGCCTGCATGAGCTCGCGGGCCAGTTCGCGCTTGTCGTCCGGGGCTTCCATGACGCCGTACCCGGTGTGGTAGACGACCTCGATACGGCGGGCAGTGGCAGCGGAGACGCCGAACGGCTCACAGATGACGCTCAGGACATAGTCGTCGGTGCGGCTGTGTGAGCGGCCCGGCTTGCGCTTCCCGGCCTGTGTCTGCTTGCGCAGCTCGACACCGCGACGACGGGCCTCATCGGCGCGCTTGGTGGCGGCGGGTGCGTCGAGGCGGCGCAGCACCTCCCACAGGCGGCATACCTCGCTCCACTTCCACGGCAGGGCAAGGTCGTCGTCCTGACTGTCGTCGAGCAGGCGCTTGGCAGCGTCCTCGATGGTGTCCACGAAGACGGCCTGGATGCGCGGGGCGTCCATCAGGCGGTGCGCGAACAGTCGGCGCCCGCCGGAGATGAGGGTGTTGTTTCGCCAGACGGTGATGGGGCGGTGCAGGCCCTGCGCGCTGATGCTGGCGGCGAGGGCGGCGCAACTGCCGTTGCTGTCGCGAAGGCGTGGAATGCGGACCGATTCGGTGCGGATCGTGCGCTCGGCGCTGATCACCGGACGGCCGTCAGGTCGCGAGCGTCGTCGTGTCCGACGGTTTCGATCACGCCCGCCTGGCGCTCGAAGTCCGTGAGCGGCTGGCGCCAGGCGGCGACGCCAGGAATGACGACAAGGGTCGGGCGACGCTCGGCCTCATTGATCCGCTCGGCGGCGATGGCCGCCCAGTCGCGCCGGTTGGGGTCGGCGGCGATGGCGGGGGTCAAGCGGTGGCGGCCGGGAGCCGGGGGCGCCCAGGGGGCGGCAGCTTCCAGCCAGCGCCGGTAGGCCCATGCTGCGACGGCCAGGGCGAAGAGGATCGCCAGGGCCGTCGGGAGCGTCAGTACGACCGGGTTGAGCATTCTCGGTCCCTTCTCGGGGGTTGTGAACGACTCCATCATGCACACCCCCGCCTCCCGCTGTCAACCCGGACATTACAGAGGGCGTGCCAGCAAGGGCGGCGTAGATTCTGCGAGGTCAATTCCTGTAAGCTGAGGGCTGACGAACACCCGGCGCATAGGTGAGGACAAATATGACCAGCTACAAGCTGATGTGGCAGGAGGCAAACCAGGAGATCGGCCGCCTGAAGGACGAGGTCCAGCGGCTGCGGGCCCTCATCGCCGCCAGTCCCGACGAAAACCTGCGCGAGCGGGAACGGACCCGGCTGATCGTCGACCTGGCTGGCATCGCCCGGCACATGCGCGTCGAGCGGTTCACGCCGCAGCAGTGGAAGCAGCGCGACCACCTGCCCCCGGTCGACTTCCCGGAAATCAAGGAACCGCTCTGGTACGCCTCGACGATCAGGGCACAGTTCGCTGACCGTACGCAGCGGATCTGGTACGAACACCCCGAGGCGGAACTGTCGCCCGCAGCCTGACGGGTGTAGAAAGAGACAACGCCCCGGGCCGCTAACCCGAGGCGTTGCAATGCTCAAATCGTCACCCCGGAGTCTACCGACGCCATACAGGCGCGGCAACTCCGCAGGGTGCCCTATCTGAAGAGGCGCCGTGTTGAAGTTTGCAATCACGCCCGGCTACGACCGCAGGCTCATCGAGCCCAGCCGGTTGCCGTCCCTCCGGATTCCGTACGCCAACCAGCGCCAGCACCCTGCGCACGGGGGACGCGTCGTGTACTACCTGGAACGCGGCGACGGGATGATCAAGATCGGAACTACGGCGAACTTCTCTCAGCGGCGCAGCTCCCTTCGGCGCGAGCACGGCCCGCTGACGCTTCTCGCCTGGGAACACGGCTCGTACGAGTTGGAGAAGGGGCGACACGCGCTGTTCGAGTACGAACGTCCCGAGAAGTCTGAATGGTTTGAGCCGTCATGGTTCCTGATCAACCACATCATGGGCCTTCGGGCGGCGATGGCGTGACCAGGGTCAGGCGCGGCACTCTGCCGACGGACAACTTCACGATCATCTCGAATGCGTGGCTGCGAGACGAGGCGCTGCCCTGGGCTGCGCGCGGTCTTCTCGCCTGGATGGCCAGCCACAGCGAAGACTTCATGATCACCGAGAGCATCATCGCCGACGCCGGGCCGTCGGGCCGGGATGCGGTCCGGACCATGCTCCAAGCCCTCGAAGAGGCCGGTTACCTCCACCGCGAGCGGACCCCCGTAGTGACCGGCGGGTCCACCGTTGACTACATCCTGAAGGACCCAGGAGCGGAAAACCCGAGCCTCGGAAAACCCGACTCTCGGGCTGAGCAGGAAGAACAGACCCTTTCCCCTGCTCAGACGAGAGTCGGAAAATCCGACTCTCGTTCCTCTCTAGAAAACCAAGAGAAGACCAAGACACCTTCGGTGTCTATGCGCACGAAGCTTGCGCGCCGCATCCCCGACGACTTCAAGCCTTCCGGGGAGATGAAGAAGTGGTGGGACGACAACGCAATGGGCTCCGTTCTCGATGCGTGGGGCGAGCACGAGAAGTTCATGGACTACTGGCGGGGGGCTTCAGGGCAGCGCGCAACCAAACACGACTGGCCCGCCACTTGGCGCAACTGGATGCGCAGGGCTTACGAGGATGCAGGGCACCGGCGCCCCGGCAATGCCCTGGCGCCCACGTCCGGCGCGCCGCAGCAGTACAAGCCGAGCACCACCGACCAGCGGATCGCCCAGGGGCAGGCCCTGGCCGCCAAGTACAGGGAGATGGGATTGTGAACCTTTCCGAGACTGCCGATCTGCTGTCCGCGATGAGCGCGTTCGATCGCCGGACCATTGGCGAAGGCGACGTGATCGCCTGGCAGGCCGTCCTTTCCGATGCGTCTTTCAGGGACTGCCTGGAAGCGGTGAAGCAGTACTACGCCGAGCAGACCGAGTGGATGATGCCCGCGCACGTTCGGCGGCTGGTGCGGGACATGGTGCGGGTGCGGGAGGCCGCTGCGCGGGCGACGGGGTGGGCGCCGGGGCAGGCCGGTGTGCCGAAGGACGAGGCGATGCCTATCGGCCTGCGACCGTCCGATGCCGGGACGCGGCTGGCCCTGAGCGACCTCCCGGCGGCCGTGGCCGATCTGGTAGCGCGGGTACGGGCCGACCTTCCCGAGGGCTCCAGGGGAGCGCTGATGCCCCGCACGGTGGCATGGGAGCGGGAGCATCGGGCGTTCCTGCGCACACGCGATGGCGCGCCGAATCCGCTCTACCGGCCGAACACGCTGGCCGACGTGGAGAGTGAAGCGTCCATCAGTGTCCCGGTGTGCCCCGGGTGTTTCGAGGAGCTGACCGGGCACGGCTTCCACGCCAGCACCGGCAAGACGCGCTGCGTCGCGCCCCGGGGGGAAACGATCGACGTGGAAACGGTCGAATGCCCGCTGTGTTCGGCGTTGAGCCAGGACCTTCCGAGGCACATCGCCGATTACCACCCCCGGCGGTTGCCGACCAGCGCTTGACGGGTGGTGGGCCTCGTGTATGCTGTGCGTAGACAGTCCTTCAAGGAGGTACGCACCATGCCGAAGCATGAATCCCTGGCCGCAGCCCTCGCAGCGTTCCAAGCCGAACTCCCCCGGCTCCGCAAAGACGAGACGGCCAAAGTCAAAGGCGAAAGCGCCGACGGGCGGCCCGTCAACTACTCGTACGGATACGCCGACCTGGCCCAGGTCGTCGAGGCGGTCAGCACCTGCCTCGGTCAGCACGGGCTGGCGTTCACCGCGTTCCCGACGATGCTGGCCATCAACGGCCAGACCGGTTTCTCCTTGGAGTACGCCCTGGTGCACGAGGGCGGCGAGGAGCGCAACGGATCGTGGCCGCTGCCGGACCCGATGCGGACCAAGCCGCAGCAGCTCGGCTCGGCGATCACCTACGCCCGGCGCTACGCGCAGATGGCCGTCACCAACACCTTCCCCGACAAGGAAGACGACGACGGCGCGGCGGCAGTCCCCGCGAACCATGACGAGTGGGCCAACGCCCGGCCCCGCACGGAGCAGGCGTTCGACCAGCACCGGCGTGGCGTCAACCACGAAGGCGAGCCCGCCCCGGTCGCCGAGCCCGCCAAGCCGGTCAAGACCTCGTGGACCGACGACGAGGTGGCCGAATATCAGGCCAAGCTGACACAGGTCGACCTGAACAAGGTGGGCGCCGCCTACGACTGGATGGCCAGCAAGGACCTGCACAACCGGGGTGTGGGCGCCTCCGGCAAGACGGCGACCCTCGTGCTGGCGCTGCGCCTGGCGGACACCGCCCTGACGCCGGAGGCCACCCCTGAGGAGATCGCCGCGCTCAAGGTGCTCGGCGAGGCGCGCGGGCTGCTCAACATCAAGGTCTCCGCCACCGAGACGCTGGAACAGGTGCTGTACGAGGCCCGCGAGCTGGCCGCCCACGCAGCGGCGGAACAGGCCAAGCAGGACACGCCAGACCCTGTGACCGCGTGATGCAAGCGGGAATGGCCCTGCGGCAGGCATTCGAGCGGGCCGGTTTCCGGCTGGTCCGCTCGGGTGGGCACCTGATCTGGGGATGCCCGTGCGGGCATCGGCTGGTCACCAGCTCAAAGACGCCCGGCAAAGGCCGCGCGGCAGAGAACGCGCGAGCCGAAATCGCGCGCACCCTACTCGTCTGTAAACAGCGATCGAGGAGAGCAGCATGACCGACACCACCCCCGGCCTGACCGACGCGGAGAAGCTGGCCGCCCTGGAGACCTACCTGAAGGTGCTCAAGGCGTCCGCCGAGGCGCTGCGGACGAAGGTCACCGCCGACATGGGCGTAAGGCGCGTGGAGCGTGTCGGCGCGTTCCTGCCGGATGGCACGAAGCTGGCGGCCGTGAGCCGTTCCGACGGACGCAAGAGCGTCAAGGTCACCGACGAGGCTGCCGCTCTTGCGTGGGCCGAGCGGAACTACCCCGGCGAGGTGCAGAGCGTGCGGGCCATCCGGCCCGCGTTCCTGAAGAAACTTCTCGACGTGGCCGGTTCGCTGCCCGTGGGCAGCGCGGGCCTGGACGTGTCCACGGGCGAGGAACTGCCGTTCATCGAAGTGACCCAGGGAAACCCGTACGTGATGGTCACCACCACCGATGTCGGCGTAGAGCGCATAGCTGCTCTGGCTAACGGCTTCGTCGCGATGCTGGAGTCCGGCAAGTCCTGATCTTGCGGAGTCCGGGGGCCGCTTCAGCTGCGGCGGTTCCCGGACTGCGGCCCGGCCCGGCGGGCTCCGCGCACCGGGGTTTGGCCCTGTAGCTCAGCTGGAAGAGCGCACCGCGCTTAGCGGTCACCCGTCAGGCAAGGCGGGAAGAGGTCGCCGGTTCAAGCCCGGTCAGGGTCACGGAATCGTTTTTGATCATGAAGGAGGAGGACGGCATGACAGAAAGGGACTGGGAGGCGGCGGCACGCACGCGGCTCCAACGCTCGATTGACGCACTGGTGGCGAGGATGCGGGCCACCGCCGATCAGGTCGAATGCGAAGCGAAACGCAACCTGGAGTCGTCGGCCAAACCGGATCGTGATCTGGAATTCCAGACCTACGCGTGGGCCGCCGGACGCGCCGTCCACGAGCTGCACGCGCTGGTCTTCAACGCCAACGCCGCGAACATCATCGATGCCGCCTCCGACGCGGACACCGCCCGGCAGCAGAAGATCCAGGCCAGCACGACGGGTGACCCGGCGGCCATGAGTCTGGCGCTCTACGCCATGCTCACCACCCTGGACGGCTGGGTCGACGGCGCCCGGATGAACCACGACGCGAGCGGGCATCGGCACGAGAACAAGGGCGAGGAGTGCTGGCGCCACTTCACCCCGGCAGACGTCCGGGTCATGGTCAACGACGCCGCCCGCGAGGTCGGCATCTCGGAATTCCCGCGTCACGGCTTTCCTCTGCCCAAAGTGGCCGAGGAGGACAAGTGAGCATCGGCTTCGCTGCCCGCTTCGCCGGACGGTGCGGAGGCTGCGGCGAGTTGTTCGAGGCGGGCGCCCAGGTCTTCTACGCCCCGCCGGATGACATCCTGACCGTCGAGGAGTGCTGCGGGGACGCCGCGCAGACAGAGCCCAGGGCGACCCTTTCGGAGGTCACTCCGGCGGACAAGGTGATGCCGCGCGGGAAGACCGCGAAGGACCGCTGCGACCTCTGCTTTATCGTCCACGCGGCTGGTCAGGAGTCCTGCGAATGAGCCCGGCCCGTTCCGTGCGGCATCGCCTGTCGCGGCGCCGCACGGCGGCCGGTCCGGCACGCCAGGTCGCTCCGCCCGCCCGCCCGGCGGGACAGGTGGCGGTGACGGTCGAGACGGCCTCCGGCCTTCGGCAATCGTTTTTGATCATGAATGGTGAGACCGTTGGCGTGCAGCTCCACGGCTACGTAACCGCTGGCGCGCACGTCGACATCCTCACCGTGCCAGTGGTCGTCCAGGCCCGCATCATCTGACCGGACCCGGTCAGGAAAACACCAGGAGGAGAACACATGAACAGGCTCCACTTCTCACTCGCCGCAGCAACCGTGGCCGCGCTGCTGGCCTGCGGCACACCCACTAAGGCGGACCGCGCCGTCGACCAGAGCGGGACGGTCCCGGCCGCCACGGCGCCGACCAAGGCCGTCCCCAAGCCCTCCCCGGTCAAGCCCACCAAGCCGATCAGCGCGGAACAGCTCAACGCCACCGAGTCGGCGCGCGACTACCTGGCCTCGCAGGGATTCTCCCGCAGGGGCCTGATCGAGCAGCTGACCTCGGACTACGGCGACGGCTACGAAGTCAAGGCCGCGACAGCTGCCGTCGACTCCCTGCATGTCGACTGGAACGCGCAGGCCGCCCGGTCGGCCAAGAGCTACCTGGCTTCGCAGTCGTTCTCCCGTAAGGGCCTGATCGAGCAGCTGGAGTCGAATTCGGGAGAAGGCTTCACGCACGCCCAGGCCGTCTACGGCGTGAAGGCTGCGGGCCTCTGATGACCGCCCTGCTCGTGATGGTCGTCTGCATCCCGGGCATTATCGCGGCAGTCGAGTACGCCGGACGGTACTGGCCGTAACCTGTCTGCATGCGTCTCGCCCAACTCGCCCGGGACCTCGGGTACGCCGTCCGCTCCTCCTTCGCCGTCACCCCCAAGGGCGCGGCGGGGGAGGAGCGGCTGGACGCCTACTGGACAGCGGGCGAAGGGGCGGCGAAGATCCGGTGGGCGGAGCCGTGCGCGTTCTGCCGATGCCTGACCCACCTGGGCAAGTACGTCAACCCCAAGCAGGTCAAGGGGCACTGCGCGAACCTGGAGAAGCGGGCCACCGGCCACTGGCCGAACCCGGAACACAGCAAGACCAAGCACTGTCCCTGCTGACGCCGCCACTGGTGTATGCTGGTGACATACACGAGGAGATGAGCGGAATGGACACAGCTACCCGCATTGCACGGGCCGGGCCTGGCATGACTCCCCGGCAACGGCGCCGGATGGTTAAGAAGGCAGGCCGCGACCCGTACGCCATCGTCATCCGCGACGACGGCATGGGCTACCCGCCCAGCAGGCAGGGCTACCGCGAAGTGGTCGACGCCCGACACGCCCCCGATCCGAGCGAATGCACCGAGGGCGGCAGCGAGGAGACGTGCGCGCTCTGCGGCGCCGCCGTTTGGGGCGGCGGCCACGTCTGCCCGGTCCTCTCGCGGCCGTGAAAGCGGCCGGGCCCACGTGCGGCAAGATCGTCGGACATCTCTGGCGCCCCGCAACGGTCCCGACCAACCTCAAGCCCGGACCGCCCTGGGCCGACCGGGGATGCGCATATCTGGGCTGCGACCGGCCGCGCTTCGAACATGCACGGTCGGTCAACGACCCGACCTGGGGCAGTCGGAGGCTGTCATGAAATTCGAGATCGCCAAAGCCCTCGCGCAGGCCCGTTCATACGGGATGTGCGAGGGCTGCCACGCGTTCACCACCCTGGACCCGCACCACCGGATGACGCGCGGCTCCGGCGGCGTGCACCGGGCCGGGTCCGACGTGTCGAACGACCCCCGGAACCTGCTCATGCTCTGCCGCACCTGCCACGATTTGACACTTTCTGACGCCGCCCAGTGTGTGGCCGTCGGCTGGGTGATCGAGCGCAGGGCCGGGGTCGACCCGCGCGAGGTCCCGGCGAAGATCCACACCGTGAACGGCTACGGCTGGTGGCATCTGACCGAGGAGGGCGGCTACCGGTGGGCCGACGACCTCAACCTGATCGAGACGACCACCGGCTACACCCTCAACTACAAGATCGAAAACGACTCGGAGGAGACAGCATGACCACCCCAAAGTACGGCTCGCCCGAATTCACTGCGAAGCTCACCGAGGGCAGGCATCCCGGCGTTCAGACCGCGATGGCATGGCTGGCGTTTTCCCATCTGCCCACCGGCCTCCAGACCCTGTCTCGGCCCCTCTATCAGGCCGCCATCGACCTGCTGGAGCGCATCCCCGTCGACTCCGCCGAGCTCACCACCGCGCTGAACACGCTCGTTGAGGCGAAGGACTGGACGGTTCGGGCGGGCATCCGCAGCGACACCGGCAGGCCCGGCCCGGTCCCCCGCCCGGCCGTCGTCGTCGCCCCCCCGGCGGTGACCACCGTCGACCTGCCGACGTTCCCGATCCAGGACGGACCGCAGGCATGAGCCGGGAATTCCACCTGATCAATGCGGACGGCGTAACTACCCACTCGTCCACGCTCCCCGAACATCTCGCCGTCTCGGACGGCTACCACACCTTCGACGAACTGTACGACCACCGGCGCGCCCTCACGGCGGCACTGGCGGCCGAGCGGGCGGACATCTCCTGGCGGTCCAGGGCCCACCACCCCGACGACGGGCCCATGTTCGAGGGCGGCTACTTCATCGTGGGAATCGACACCCCCGCCGGGACGATCACCTACCACTACAAGCTCTCGCACTGGAACGATTTCGCTGAGGTGCCCGAGCTGGAACACGCACCGAAGTGGGACGGCGCCACGCCGGGCGACACCGTGATCCGGCTGCTGGCCTGGGCTCGGGACGCCGACGCCTCGGTACCGGTGGCGGTGACCGCTCCCGAGGCGCCGCGCACGGTCATCACGCAGATTGGCGACGACCCGAGCCGTACGCGAACCGACACTTGGCTATGAGCAGCCGGGGGGATCGGACCCAGCGGCGGGCCGCCGAGCGGCGAGCGCTCAACGAGTTGCGCCGGGCGTCGCTGTCGCTTCAAAGGTCCTTCCACGTCAAGCGCAAGAAGGCCAAGATCAAAAACGATGCGGAGACGGCCCATGGCCAGGATGCTCAGCAAGACTCACGATGTGTGGGCGAGCCGGAGACTGCCGGGCGGTAGCTACATCGGCGGCCTGTCTGTCCCAGAACGGCAGGCCCGGCGGATCAAACGGGCACGCGAGGTGGAGCAGCTGCGCCGCAGCCTACGGTCCAAGCAGCGAATAGAGCGCGACCTTTAGCTGCGTTGAGTCGACATTCCACAGCAGCTGCGAGCCGTAGAACTGGAGCGGGAACGGTCCGACGATCTGAGTGCCGGAGGCTGACGTCGGGATCGTGTACGACCGGGGCCCGGCTGTCAGCCCGTCCACGCCTGACACGACTGTCACGGTAAGCCCGTGCGTGGAGCCCGCATCGGAGTTGAGCACGGCCAGGAACGTCGCCCCGTCGTTTGGGCTGACGTTGCCGTTGGTCACGTCCCCGGCCACCGATGGCGCCGGGAAGGCGGTCAGCGCGGTGCGGGTCACGCTGGTCACGCTCGTCGGGGTACGTCCGGCCATTGCCCCTCGTTTCGATCAGAAGATGCCACCGGCGTTCTGGGCGATTACCGGTGGCATCTTCTGATCAGCTTAGAACGGTCCCGGCTTCGAGATGCCCCGGCCCGGCATGATCTCCTCCGGCACGAGCGCGCGACCGAGATCATCCTTCGGGGCGATGACCGGCGTGACGTGCGTCCTCGCGTACGCCGTCAGCACGACCTGAAGCACACCGGCGGCGACATCCACCCAGTGCGCGACCGTGCCCGTGAGCACGCCGCTGGCCTGGAGCACGACCAGCACGGCCAGCACGGTTCCGCCCCACGTGATCAGCGCGGTAAGCGGGTAGCGCCTGAACGGATTCACGCCTGCCCCCCGGCCGGGTTGAACGCAGCCGCGAACGTCGCCTTCACCGCCGCCGTCACCTCGTCCTGGGTGATCTGATCCGAGCCTTGCGGCAGCCCGGCGATGACCAGCAGTGCCACCGCCGGTGCCAGCTCAGCGGCAAGGGCCGCCTCGTCCACGACGTCCTTGGCCGCAAGCGCGGTGATCGACGCCATGAGCGAGGCCCCCAGTGCCGCGACGTCCTTGCGCAGCGCCCGGGTCTCGTCGAGGGCAAGGGACGCGCGAGAGGCGTACCGCAGCGCCCAGCCAACAGTCATGTTCTCGTTGTAGCCCGGGGTGCCCGGCGTGCCCGGGTTGATGTCGTTGGTGATCTCGTCCGCGTTCAGCAGGTCATCGACAGCCGACATGTCCTCTTCCCATCCCGGGGCCAGCAGGGCGGTCAACTGCGCCAGCGTGCCCCGGTAGGCGTTGGCGTCGCACGTGGTCTGCCCGGCGATCGTCGCCGAGCTGGTGAATTGCAGGATCGCAGGCGTCTGCCCGCTGTACGCGCCCCAGCGCGACGAACCGTCCCCGGGGTACAGGACGCTGGCCACGCCGCTGCCCGAGACGTACGAGGACGCCCACAGCGGATAGCCGAGACCGCTCAGGGCGTCGCCGTACGCCCACTTCGGCGCGTACACGACCGGCATGAGCTTCGGCATCCTCGCCCGCAGCCGGTCAGCGCACTCCTTGATCTGCGCCTTGGTCGGCGCGGGCGTCGCCCCGTCGTTCCACGGCTCGCAGTCGAGTTGCAGGATGAACGGCCCGTCACGCCAGCCCGAACACTGGGAGTCGAGCCGGGCCAGGAAGGCATCCGCCGCGTTCGAGCCGTCCGTGTTCCGCAGGATCCAGTACGCCCCCAGCAGGATCCGGCCGCGCTGCTGCCGCATCGCCTGCCACCAGGCGGCAAGCTCGGCGTCGTTGACGTCCCCGCCCGCCTTGTGAGTCATGAACGCGTAGCCCTCGGAAACGACGCGGGCGCCGTCCGGTACCGCGTCGTAGTGGCTCGCGTCCCAGCCGTAGATCGTCACAGTGTCGTCTTCTCCCTGCCAGCCGGGCGGCCGTCTGCTTCACGGTACGCCCCGACCCGCCGGTGCCTGCGCAGGAATTGAAGATCGAAAATGATCCAGGAACGCCATCCGAGCACCAGCGGCATCCCCACGGCGAACGTGCCCGCCCGCAGCCAGGCGAACCAGGGAACATCCCCGAACAGGGTCCGGATCACCGCGAGATCAAGCACCCACGCGAGGATCAGCATGAACCAGAAGACGTGCCAGCCTCCCCGCGAATGCCAGAAGCGGGCCGTGGTGGCGAAGATGGCAAACCCGGCAGTCGAGAGGGCGGCCGACAGGAAGACGCCGACGGTGCCGAGCATCTGGGGCGTCACTCGCGGCCTCCTAATATCGCCTCGATCATCGGACCGAAGTGGTTGTCAGTACGCAGCTTTTGCAAGGAGGCCGTCACGGCGTCCACGCGCGGGGCAAGCTGCTCGGCCCGGCGGCGCTGCTCCTGGGCGGCGTCGCGCAGCCGCTCGGCCTGGCGCACGGCATCCTGCGACTGCTGGACTCTCTTGCGCCACGGAAGCCACATCACGAGGTACCACCCCGGCCTCTAGTATCCCCTCGGCCACCGCGCTGATGCAGGGCCTTCAGGACCTTGTCCTGGTTCTCCGCGAGCACCATAAGCTTGCCCACCGAATCCACCAGCGAGCGGACACTCTCGGTGTTCGCCAGCGCCCCCGACTCGGCGATCTCGGCTCGCTTCTCGGCGCTCTGCAACAGTCTGTCAGATACCCGACTCGAAAGAATCTTTCCCCTGAGCAAGGAATAAAACACCGTGAGAAGAGCAGATACCAGGACCCCAATCAAATACCAGGGCAGGCTTTGCGCGTTCAATAAGTTCATCTCGCCCCGTTCTCCCAGCCCCCGACAGACCATCATTTCACAATGGTCTGTCGAATCAGGAAACGGTGGGCAGCGCGACCATCATCAGGCTGAGCGTCGGCGGACTCACGGTATCCGTATTGAACGGCCCGGCCGGAGTGCCCGTCCAGAACATCTTCAGCTCCAGGAAGTCGCCCGCCACGAGCTTCCACATCGTGAGCGCCGACGTCCACTGCTGCCCGGTCGTCGTGCTCCCCGGAGCCCACTTCTCACCCTGAACGCCCGAACCGCCCGACGCGCCGTTCAGGGCGACCGTCACCTGAATCGCCCCGTTCACACCCAGCGCGGTGCCGATGTTGATACCGGCCGAAGCGGGCGCCAGCACCACGCACGGGACGGGCGCGGTCAGCCGCGTCGGACTTCCCGCGCTGAACCAAGCCCCGTTGGCCAGGGGACTGTTAGCCCCGTTGTTCAGCACCACCGTGTCGAAGCTGATCGCGGTCAGGGCGGCCTTCGGGATGCTCTGCACCGCCGCCCGCGTGACCGCCACCGAGGCGAACCGCGAGAAGCTGGCACCCAGCGTCTGGGTGGCGACCAGCGCCTGATCGATGTCCTGCGCCATCGCCTGCACGTCGGTGGCCGCGACGACGTCATCAGTCCACGGGTAGCGGATCCGCTGGTACGGCGTCTTGCGCATCGTCATATCAGGTCACCGGTCCCAGGTGCATTCCCCAGAATCGCGAACCGGCCAGGACCGCTTTCTGGGTACTTCCGTTGAGCACGAGCGTGCAGCTGGCCACGCCGTGATAGATGGGCGCCATGGTGAAGAAATTTATCCACTCGCCGTTGGTATTCGTGTCGTCGTTGCGCTGGTAAGCGTTCGTCGTGGTTGACACATTCGTGACCTGATCAATCGTGGTCACGGTGATTTTCCCCATGCACATGTCGCCCACAACGGGCGTGCCCGACACGATGCTGACCAGAACTGTCGCCCCGAACAACCACCATGACGGCTGCTGACTGTTCGGCTGGGTCCACGTGCTTCCTCCGACCACGAGACCGCCCGTGTTGTCCCAGTCGATCGCACCGAACGTCATGCCCTGCGAGCCTGCGATGAACCCGCTGCCGGTGGCCGTCTGCCGGGCGATGAACGACGGCCGCCCCAGGAAGGCCCGGATCGGCGCCTGCTCGGCGCGCACATTCTCGTCGATCGCCATGGCCAGGCGGAAGGAGTCCTGCACGTCCGCGAAATCAGACGTAAGAGGGTACGGATAACCCTGAACCGCAGTGTTCCCGCTCATGTGAAATAGTCCGATACCTTGATGGCGGAAAGGGCCATGTACTGAATCGTGTACGTCGTGGCGGGATTGTTCGGAGAAAGCGTGATGCTGTACTTGATCGGCGTCGTCGGATCAAGAGAGTAAGTCAGAGCGGAATAGTGCCCGCACCCGCCGACGCCCTCATCATTGGACTGTGCCGCATTGGAACGGAAATTCGTGATCGGCTCACCGACGGTGGGGCCGCCGCCAAACGGCAACACCGTGAAGAAGTTGGTCGCGGCCTCCGCCATCCGAATCTCGAAGGCGATAAGCCATATCCCGACGGGGAGATACAGCGCCGAATTGTCGTAACCGAGGTTGGTGTCGGTACCTATGTTGAATTCGGTCGCGTTGAATACGAGCCTGCCGCTGAACGTGGCCGTATTGATTGGCACGCTGCTATTGCTGACCCGCACGCGCGGGAAGAGTGCGGCAAGCGATGTCAGCGGGTCGATGGCTGTCATCGCCGCGTCGGCCGCATCCGCCAGCGACTCCAGCGCGGTCTGACGCGGGTACGTCACGGCCGGGTCGTAGCACATCGGGTCCGCCGTGCCAGGCATCGGCAGATGGTCGGAGTTGGATGCGAGGGCCCGATACGAGGCGACAATCGTCCCCGCCACGGTCGACTCGTCGCGGGCGTGGATGCCGATGCTGGTACCTGAGGTGTAGTCGGTGAAGCTGGCATCGGTGGCGGACGCCATCCACCCGCCGGGCTCGGCCGCGCCGACCGCCCACAGCTTCGACGTCATGACGTTCGTCTGGAGCACGCGACTCCACGCGATCGAATACCGCAGGTTGTAGAAGGTGTTCGCCACGTACGTCAGCCCGGTCGCGACGGTGGCGATCGTAACCAGACCGCCGCCGACCACCTTCGAGAAGCGCAGCGAAATCGCCCCGCCCGTCGCAACCATCATCGAGCCGACGAAGTAGTTGGCCGCGTCGACCAGCTTCGCCACGATGCCGACGGTCATGAGGTTGGTCGCCGGTATCGCCGACAGCGCCACCTGGCCGGAAATGTCGAGGCTCTGCGTCCGAATGTTGATGAACGCGAACTTGTCGCCTGAACCGTTGGGTGCGAGGGTGGCCGTTACGGGCGTCACGTTGTACATGCTGGACGGGGCCACCAGCGCATACGACTGGCCTGAATCCGCAGTGCCGAGACCGTTGACGACGGTCCGATTGAACGTGTCGGTAAAGCCGGTGGTCACCATGTCGGACCCTCCTCTCCTGTTCCGGCGGAACTACTGCCCTACGGGGTCGGGTAGATGCCCCGGTCGGAGGCCGGGGCGCTGATCCAGTCCAGCGCCGCCGTGGCGCCCCAGGGCTGATTCTGGATGTAGTCGCTAGCGACGATCCTCTGACCTAGGTCGACCATCTGGGCGTCCGTGGGTTGTGGCATGGAGGCGGCAGTCAAGAGGGGGTAGTCGATCTTGAACTCGACGTCGCCCGCATTGGGGTCAGCGGCCTGAATATGGATTTGAATGCTGGGCATGGCATTTTCCTTTCTCACGCGCGGGCCGTAGCGACCCAGTCAACAGGGACGCCAACCCACGAACCGGCTACGCCGTCAGAGGCTCGCGCCCAGATGGAAAAGCCAACCGTAGTAGGAACCGTTCCTTGCACGATCCACCGGTTCGCAGATCCGGCCTGGTTCGCGATGTCGCACAACACCACCGGCTGCACCGCGAACGGGATCGGAAACACGACCGGCAGCACAAACGACGCGAGGGTGGTGAAGGAGACAGACTCGGTGCCGGTTTGCGTGGCGCGCGGCTGCGGACCCAAGCTGGTCCCGATCACGCCCAGTACCAGCCACGACGAATCCTGCCGGAACACCGCAACCGTGTCGCCGACGGCCGGAATGTATGAGCCGACCACCCCCACTCCCGAGGAGAACAGGCCGCCGCTCACCGACAGGGTGACCGTGCTCCCGGAGACCGCCGCGATGGTGGCGGTGCGCATCCCGTTGCCGATTCCGGCGGTCTTCTGCGTCTGGTGCGCCAGCCTGGTGCTCACGAGGTCGCCACCGGTGCGTACGCGCGCAAGCTCAACGACATGTCCCCAGTCTCCCTCAGCGGCAGGGTGAACCCGGCAACCACCTGCGTGCTCGCGGCGCCCTCCGCGTTCATGGCGAGGAGGTCCCCCAGCTCCAGCGAGGCGTCCGGGACGATCGACACCGGGTCCCAGGTCTGGGTGATGGCCGTGGCCGCCCTCAGGGCGCTCTGGGCGGCTGCCAGGCACTGCGACTGCGTCAGCGCCGCCTGGTTTTGGATCAACAACGGCTTGCGGCCGAAGTTGCCCAGGTAGTTGGTGGGGCTCCCATCGGTGACGTCCCGCACCACGGCGTACACCGGCGCCGTGCCGTCCTGGCGTTCCGAGGTGAACACCACCGAGTTGTAGACGCCCGTCCGGGACACGGTGATCGTCCAGTCGGCAACACTGTGAGACACCCCCGGCGCCGCGCCGGTGCCGTCCGACAGCGTGACCTGTGCGACCTGCCCGGCATTCGTCCACGGCACGAACCGCTGCACAAACGAGCCGTCGGCCAGCGGATACCACAGCATCGCCACAGTGGCGCTCATGTCGTCCAGGGCCTGCGCCCGGTCGCTCTGCCACGCCAGCGGCGGGATCAGCACACCCGTCAGGTCGCTGGTGCCGAACGCCGCATCAGACAGGGCGTCGGTGACAAGCCGCCGGAACTCGGTGCTGATCGAATTGGTGGGTACCGACGACTGCGGGTTTTCGAATTGGGCGTCGACCACGTCAGCGGCGAGGTCGACGGCGGACAGACTGACCGTGCCGTTGCGGGCCATCTGGACCTGCTCGATGCGCCCGTAGAACGCCGGGAAGGCCACCACGGAGCCGTCCCCGTACGTGATCCCCCGGTAGGCGCGCAGCCGGTTGCCGAACGGCGTCAGCAGGCCGCCCGTGTCGACGCTTCCGCTGGTTTGCAGCGGGAACCAGGACCGGTCCACCGACAGGGACAGAACGCGCGCCACGCGACTGTTGAGGGTGGCGCGCACGCTACCGTCGATGAACGGCAGGTCGGAGAGCAGCACGTTGCCCTGACGGTCCAGCACGTCCACCCGGTTGTAGACGGTGTGCGGGCGCGTCAGAGCGTCCCGGTACTGCGCGTCGAGCCCGCCAGCCCACACCATCAGCCAGCCAGCCCGTCCAGGACCTGCGTCCAGGTGAGTCCGGCGGCGTTGACGGCTGCCCAGGTCGCATACCGGGTGCACGTGTCCTGCCAGCGGGCCCCCACGGTGCCCTGCATCGGGCCGCCGGGGGAGCTGACGACTGCGTGGGGCAGCGAGAAGACCCGGATGGGTATCCGATGGTCGGGCAGCACCCGGCCGATCGAGTCGGCGCCGACGGACAGGTACCGGTCGGGCATCCCATACTCGTCCGGCACCTGGAAGAGCAGCGGCGAGCCCGGGGCCAGCAAGGCGGTCAGCCGGTCGCGGTCGGTGAAAGTGCGGGAGACCAGCGTCAGGGTTGACGTGACAGAGCTGCGGGTCTTGGAGACGACGACCGGTTCCGGCTGGTTGTTGACGTTGAAGGTTGCCGCGTTCGCACCCTGCTGCTCGACGTCCAGGCTCTGCCAGAAGATGCCCTCAGCTGGGATGCACAGCGGATTCGGGTCGAACCCGAAATCGATTCGCACATTGTTGCCGGGGCGCAGCGGGTCCTTGAGCCGGGACGCGCCCAGCGACTGCACCAGGGAACCGGCTGAGGTGGCCGATCCGGCGGCGCTGACCACGACAACCGAGCTGGCGCTGACGATGGTCGTCGCGGCCGGTGTGCCGGTCATCGTCATGAACGCCTGTACCGACACCGTGTTCGCCGGGGCCGTCGCGGTGGCCGTCACAGTGGTCGCGGCCAGCACGGTGGCGGAACTGCTGGTGCTCGACAGGATCGCCCCGGCGGCGTCCCGGAAGCTGATTCCCAGCGTGACGCCCTGCGAGACGTTCGCCGACATGACTGCGGTCACCGTGAACGCCGCGCCCGCAGTGGCCGCGATGTCCTCCGCGCGAATGGTCGGAGTGGCGGTCGCCCCGGCGGTGAAGAACGACAGGAAGGTTGTTCCGGACAGTGAGGAGGTGGGCCGGATGGTGACGGCCGCGTCGGTGGGATACCACGGGTCGGTGTAGCCGCCGGAGAACGTCGGGTTGGCGTTCAGCGTCACCAGGGGCGCGGTGACCGTGTAGTAGACCGCTCCGTCCAGCGGCATTTCGGTGTCGTACAGGACCGCCTTGTATCCGGCCTGCATGGGCGCGTACGCCACGCCCCCGATGGTTGTCGACGAACCGTGCCCGCGTACCTGCGTGGTCGCCCCGGTGACTGGGTCGACCCGGTTCACCAGGGCGTACGGGGCGTCGATGTCGCTGAAGTCGAGGTCAAGGCGAACCTGCGACTTCGCGTTGTCGGCCGTCGCGGTGATCGTGGACATCGGTCACCTCGTCCCGTATTGCAGTTCTTTGGCCTGGTCGTCCATCTTCTTGTCGATGCGCACGTCGAGGATATCGGTGATCTCCCTGGTGCCGAGATAGACCTTGACCAGCGTGGTTCCGACGTTGCCCATCTTGCTGCCCAGGATGTCGAGCAGGCCGGTGCTCTTGGCGACCGCCGCCGCCTTGGCCGGGTCACCCATCGGGACCACGGCCTCAGGTCCGGCCTCGCCGACGACGGCCAGGGTGGGCGCGTTGACCAGTCCGCCGGACGCAAGCATCGGAATGTGGGGGAGCCCGATGTGGATGAGGCTGCCCACCTGATCAATGCCGGAGTTGAAGCCGCTGATCACGGAGTTGATCCCGGACCGGAGCCCGGACAGGATGTCGTGCCCGACGTTGCGCATGAAGCCGGAGATCCGGCCGGGGAGCCGCATCACGAATCCGACGACGGCATCGGCACCTTCGCGCACCTCGCGTTTCGCCCAGTCCCAGGCGCTGCGGAACGCCCCGCCGATGATGCCTGGCAGGCGGCCCATGAAGTTGGCGATCTTGCCGGGGAGCTGGGTGAAGACGAAGATCACCGCGTTGATCCCGGCGATGAGGACCGCCTGCCCCAGCGAGATCGACAGGTTCCACAGGTCGACGAACAGGTGCCCGATGCTCTTGATCGCATCCCAGATCAGGCCCGGCGTCTTGATGAAGAACGCGAGGATCAGGCCGATGCCGACACCGATGGCAAACCCGGCAGCGTGCAGGGCGTCAAGGAAGAGCTGCCCGAGCAGCCCGGGAAGCGCGCTCAGGGCCGCCCAGATCTTGCCGGGAATGCTGGCGAAAAAGCCCGGCAGGGTGACCGTGAACCAGTTGCCGATGTCCTTGCCCACCGAGACGATCCACTGCCAGATGCCGGTGAAGAATCCCTTGATCGCCGTCCAGGCCGACGTCAGGGCGCGGGTGACCGCATCCCAGTTCTTGTAGATCAGATACGCCCCGGCGGCGATGGCGGCGATGGCCAGCACGATCCAGCCGACCGGGTTGAGGGCGTCCACGATCGCCTCGTACACGGCGACGGCGATCAGGGCCGCCTTGTACGCCATCCACGCCGTGACGGCTGCCGCCAGCAGGTCGGGGTGCTTGGCGAGGATTTCGGCGACGTCCACCAGGTACGGGGTGATGGTGACCAGCGCGGCGGTCAGCCCTCCGGCGAAGATGGCCACCAGCTGGCCGATGGCCGGGAGTAGCGGCGTCAAGATCTGTTGCATGCTGCTCAATGCGGTGTTCAGCAGCGTGAAGACGGTTGCCAGCATCTCTTTGCCCTCAGCGCTGGCGAAGAACGCGGCGAGCTGGCCGACGAGCGCGGACACGAAGCCGAGAGCCTGGGCGCCGTCTGTCTGAAGGGCCGAGATCAGCGCGGTGACAAGATCGAAAACGCTGCCGAGAAGACCCCCGAGCTGGTGCAGGATCACCAGGGCGTCATCGAAGAACTTCGCCAGGGCGCCCGAGTCGGCCGCCTGCTCGATGAACTGCGAGAACTGGACCAGCAGGCGCGCGAAGCCGCCGGACAGGGCGGCGAACAGCGGGCCGCCAACAGCGCCGAGCGTGATGAACGCGCCCACCAGCTGAGCCAGGGCCGGGATGAACGGTTTGATCGCCTCGTGCGCCGCCACGAAGATCGACGCGATGTCATTCGACCGGTTGCCGAACGTCCGCAGGATCCCGTCGCCGATCTTCCCCAGGTCCACCGCCAGACTGATCAGCCCCTTGTGCAGCTTCGGCAGCAGCTGCCCCGAGACCCGCGTGAGCGTGCCCTCCAGCTGGTTGAAGAAAACCTGCTGCACGTCCTGCTGAAGCTGATGGAATGCGGGACGCAGCCGTTGGATTTCCCTCACGAACTGCCGCGCACTGGGTGCCAGTTTCTTCATCGCCGCGTTGAACTGGTCGGCTTTGGCCGGGTCGAAAGCGGTCGAGAGGGCAGCACCCAGCCCATGGGTGGCCAGCATGAGGGCGCTGACCGCGCCGATCATTCCGAAGATCGCCACAGGCAGGGTGCCCGCAAGCGCGGTGACGGCCGGGGCCAGAGCGGCGACGAGCTCGACGGCGAGAGCGATCAGGGAAGGCAGGAAGAGGGCGGCGGCGGCGGAGAGGCCGGAGGACAAGCCCTTCCAGAGGGAGGCTCCGCCCTTCTTTCCCTCCTTGTCCATATTGTTTTTGATCTTGCTGTCGACGCCTTTGCCCAGCTCATCGGCAGCCGACTCGCCAGCCTTCTCGGCCGACTTGTCCAGCTCGTCGAACTTCAGGCCCTTGGTCTGCTCGTCGAGCGCCTTCTTGATCTGCCCGCGCAGGCCCGGCGTGAACTTCGACAGGTCGGCAAACACCTGAACAAGCGCCCGTCCCAGAACTCCGGCCATAACTCACGATCCTACGGGTGTGGGCGGCTGGGCCTGGCCCATGAGAGCCGCAAACGCCGACTCGGCGGCGCGCTGGTCGTACAGCTCCTCCGCCGTCACACCCTCCGCGCCGACCGGGGGAAGCCGCAGGTCGATGTCGAACCGGTTGCGCTCCTTGTCATCCATCGTTCGCACACAGATGACGTAGATGGCATTCAGGGCCGCCGCCAGGCTGACCGTGTTCAGGTCCACCCCGAGCCGGGTCAACTCCCCGCCGATGATGTGCCAGGACGCGCCCGACGACCGAATCAGCCGGTCGGCTTCCCACCACGGCCGACCGGCGGCGGCCGTCAGCAGCTCGCGGGACCGTGTGGCGATGAGCTCGGGCGTGATGTCGCCGTCCAGCAGCAGGTCAGCGATCCGATCTTCCGCGTCCTGGCCCATCATCCCGGGGATCAGCGGCAGCGGCACATCCTCGTCGAGGATGGCCAGGAACCAGTCAGCGGCTGGCTGGGCGGGCACCACGAAGGTGTCCCCGCCCAGCTCCACTTCCAGCTCCCAGACCTTGAGGGCGGCGAGGGCGTCAGCGGGCATTGATCCCGCCACGCTGGCCCGGCTCCAGAAAGGGGTTATCCGGGCTGGCCTCGACCCGCCCGGCGCAAACGGACGCCCCCCGGCCGATCTCCCAGCCGTACGCGCGAGCATTTTGATCGGTTGCCTTGCGGCTGACTGCCGCAGCGGCGGTGGCTTCCACAATCGCATCCGCCCGCCCAGCACGGTACGCAGCACTGCGCAGGTGGTCGGCACGCCAGAAGTGGAACGGCAGCCACACGGCCAGGACTACGTACGCGGCCAGCTGCACCGGCCACGGCACATATTGGGCGATGTACTCGGTCCAGGGGATCGTCCCGGCCGGGTGGAAAACCCCGGCAATGACCTCCATCACGATCGCGGCCAGGGTGATCCCGAGGAACACGGCCGTCCAGATGATCCGCTTCGTCTTCACGTGGCGTCCCGTTCGGCGATGGCCTGCCGCAGGTAGCACGCCAGGTCGAGAGCTTCCTCATACGCGTCCCGCAGCGCGTCTCGCCCGTTGAACGCCTGCAACGGGGTGCCGTACCGCTGAATGCCGACCCGTAGCCGGATCATCAGGTCGTCGATCACCATGCCCTGCACTGACGGGCGGGCGCTGGGCGTCGGCATCGGCTGCTCGGCGGGGGCGGTCACAGGGTCACCGCCGGGTCGAGCTTGCCGCACGTGCCGTCCGGCAGGGTGTCGCCGTCGGCGTGCTCCACGATGTATTGCATTCCGCCGTCGGTCATCACCAGGCCGCCGACAGCCCACGTGCCTGGCGTGTCGCCCGGGATGAGTCCTGCGATGGTGGTGAGGTCGTAGTTGAGCAGGACGGCGCCGCACCAGGCGCAACGCTGGCGCAGAAGCTGGCCGATCTGCACGTGCACACCGGCGATGTGGATGACTCCGCCGCTCACCGGGCGCGCCGCCGGACTGGTGCCGCCTTCTTGGCGGGGGCGCTCTGGCCGTTGAACTTCTGGCCCGCCTCGGTGATCACGGCGAAGACCTGCTCGGCGGTTACCTCGCCGTCGATCATGACGTCTTCGAGCCAGTCCTTGTCGTCGTCCTTGACGATCATGCCTTCGACGACCTTGCCGAGAGTGCCCAGGTTGCGGATCAGGCGGTTGCGCTGCTCATCGGTCAACTCGTCAACGTTTTCGATCTTGGGCAGGCCCCGGAACGTGCGGGCCAGCACGACCAGCGAACCGTCAGTCGGCCTGCGCACCTCAACCTGCCGATCACCCAGCTTGACCATCACAGTCAGCTCGGCCATGTCTCCTCCTCCTCCTACGTCTCGCCGCCACCGGTAGCGTCTGCTGCGGTAGCGGATTGCATCTTGTAGCCCTCGCTCGCCGCGACTTCGCGCAGTGCGTCTCGCAGCCAAGGGCGTCCCCGCCGGGCGGGCTGCGAGACCCATTTGCGCACCATCGGCTGTCCGTGCCAGACGAACGCGAGGGCCTGTTTGTGCTTGGGGTAGATGACCACCGGGCGGCGGCCTTCGTGCACGGGAAGCGCATACTTGACCTTGGTGAAAACCTCACCCGTGATCTTGTTAGCGCTGCTTCTGATCTTGAACTGGTGACTTGCCCGCAGGTTTCCGGTATCCACAGGCGTCATCACCCGGGCCCGGTTGAGCACCTTCAGCGTGACCTTGACGACCTCGCGGCCCACATCATCCTGCAAGATGCTCTTGATGACCGGCAGGAACAGGTCAACCTTGACCGACTTCACCCCGGACATCCGCGACCTCCTCCGCGACGGATTCCGTCACGTCCCGAAGATAGCCGGTCCCCACATGCTGCGCGGCCCACGGATCGCCCGCCTTCAGCGTGAACCGCTCACCGACGTCCAGGGCGCTGAAGCTCACCAGCACCTCGAACGTGCGCAACTCGACCACGACCTTGCCCACGACAGGCCCTCCCTCAGCAGTCCGCGCACGGTGCAGGCACCGACACGGTCACCAGCAGTTTACCGCCGGTGCAGCCGCCCTCTACCGGCAGCGGCGACCACTCGCCGACCGCCCGGCGCTGCGTCGGCAGGAAGCAGCAGGCGGCCGTGCGGCGCATCAGCGTCTGGTGAACCATCTGCGTTGCCGCCGCCGTTGCCCAGTCCGCTGTGCTCGGCGGGTCGATGTTGTCGAGCGTGTCGGAAGAGTCCGACCACGGCATGCAGAACGCGACACCCATCTCCAGCACCACGGCGTAGGCCAGCGGGCCGCACGGCAGCCAGGTGTTGTCCGCCGCCGGGAAGCTGTCCCAGGACGGGTAGATGCCGGAGATCCGCACCCACGCCAATCCGGCGCAGCACTCGTCGATGTTCGGGCCGATCAGCGGGCCCGTCTCCTGCCCGAGACGCAATTGGATGTATTTGGGCGGGCTTGCGAGCGCGTTGAGCCGCGTCGTGAAGCAGGCCAGCAGCTGCTGAGCAACCGGCATGCCGATCGGGTCGGCGGGGGCCGTCACGGGATCGTGGTGATGCGGTTGGGCGACTGGTCCATGGAGAACACCTTCGGCGACTGCGTCAGCCGGTTCGGGTTGAACTGCACGACCAGCTGATCGACCTCGTTGAGGCCGGTCAAGCCCCGGTCCAGGTAGCTGTTGACGCTGGGGAACTGCACGGAAACGCCCTGACGCGACAGCGACTGCATGCGCTGCGGCAGGCGGCACGGCTGCCCGGCGATCGCCTTGCCGATCTCGCAGGCCAGGATGCTCGCCGCGTCCAGCGCCTCATCAGGCACCGGGCGGCCGAACGCGCCGGTGACACTCCAGGTGTCCGCGACACCCGCGTCCTTGTCCAGGTCCTGGCATTGCGGCCAGCAGCCGCCGTCGGTGCGAACCAGGATGTTCCCGTTGTCGACCCGGTAGGCGCTCGCGTTGAGGGTGGCGCCGTCGATGATCACCGTCTCGATCGAGACGGTGAGCGGCAGCTCGACTTCGCAGGTGGCGCCGCAGCAGTTGATGCCCGCGCATCCAGCGTTGTGCCACACGCCGTTCTGGATGTACAGCGGATAGTAGGTGTTGCCCTCGTCGGTGCCCCACGGGTTGATCAGGTTCACCGGGTAGACCTGATACAGCGGCGGCAGGAGGGGGGCGTTGCAGGGCCTGAGCGTGAGCGTGACGGTTCCGAACTGCCGACCGGTCAGCGTGTACAGGGTGAACGCCGCCAGGCGCAGGGCGAGGTCTTTCTGCGGCTGGGTCAGGGTCGCCCAGGTCGTCGAGCAGGCCGCCATGTTCGTGACGGTCCAGCCGTTGGGCACCGCGCTGGCCATCAGCTGCCTACCGTCTCGTCGGTGCCGTCCCAGCGGAATTCGGACACCGGCGCGTGCCGCCCGCAGGTCGTGCAGTAGGTGGCGCCGTAAAAGCCCGGCTCGCGGGCGTACGTCTCGGCCAATGGCGGCGACATGGTGGTCACCGCGCCGCACACACCGTGCCGGTAGGCCCGGCGAAGCGGGCGGACGAACCCCTTGCCGCGCTCCTCCTCCGACAGGACGAGGTAAGCCTCAGCCTGCGGCACGCGCGCGTCCTGCGGGTCGGCGCCATGGGTCAGGCCGGGATCTGAAGGATCGTCGGTGAGCCTGCTCATTTCTATCTCCTCCCGGAAGTGTTGAGGGGTGCGCGGGCCGCCGTTGAGGCCGTTACGTGGCGGCAGCCTCGCGACTCGTGGACACGTTGTCGGCGTGGTCGCTTCCCTGCCGCGCACCCCCCGATCATCACATGGGGAGATTCTTGTCGGGCCGCGACGCCCTCAGTGCCTACCTACGATCGAATTCGCGAAGGTGACCGTAGTCGGTGCGACAGTGCCGCCCAATGTCCAGCGGAGACGCGCGACGTCGGTCAGAATGGCGTGCTGCGTCAGCCCGAGTGGCGCCGCGAACGTAGCAAAGCCGGGACCGATGTCGATGCCCCAGTTGGTGGCGATACCGATCGAGCCGGAGGACAGGACAGACGACCAGTCACCGTTGGCAGTCTGGCGTTCCAGGACGAAGGTGATGCTCGGTGCTGTGCCGCCCTGGAAGCTGACCACGTTCAAATCCCAGGCCAGGTTTTCCAGCTCGGCGGTACCGAACACCATCGGGCTGAGTGATGCATCGTAGGCGGCTTGGGGCATGGCGACCAGGACTTTCGAGCCGTACACGGAGCTGACCACGAGCCGTGTTCCCTTCCGGGACTGGCGGAACCGTCAAGCTGACGGTTCCGCCCTTACCCGCACGGCCCGTGGCCGCCCGGTTAGGCTGCGCAGCCGCAGGAAGCGGCAGGCGGTGCCAGGTAGGTCCACTGTAGATGCCGGTGCGTATCAGACGGCAGGGCGATCAGCAGCTTCTCCGACGCGGCGGTGGTCATGTTGGCAAGCACGTTCTTCGGGCCGGTGCCCCAGTTGGTTCCCTGCTTGGTGCGGCCATTCACCGTGAACGAGATGGCACCGTTTTCGATCTTGAGGTCGCCGACGGTCCCCTCAACGATGTACGGCAGCAGGAAGTAGCCGTACGGCACCAGCGAGAACGTGCCCACCGTGACACACGCCGCGTTGGCCATGTTCGTCCAGACTTCAAGCCCGAACGCCCCGGTCGCATAGTTGCTCGTGCGGGTCTGGAAGCCGACGGCCGCCGGGGCGGCGGCGTCGTTGAGCACCAGCGTGGAGCCCGTGACCAGGTTGAACAGCTCCGGGTCGACGTTGCAGAAGGTGATCGTGACATCGATCCACTTCAGTTGCTTCGGCGACTTCTCGTTGACGCACATCACGCCAGCCGCGTTCAGGACAACGATCTCCTGACCCGACTCGACCTGATCTTGCATCTCCACCGAGACGAAACCGGTCGAGACGGCCGACACGCAGGAACCCACGCTGGGGGTGCCACACGCTCCGACCGTCTGGACCCGCATGGTGGTCCCCTGGATAGGGGCCTGGCATACGGCCGTCATCTGCTACTCCTTGGTCTTGCTCGGCCGCGCCTTGCGGGCGGGCGGGATACTCGGGTCTCCATCGTCGTCCACGGGAGCGGGCCAGCGGTCGGCGCGCTCCTCGTCGAACGCGTCGGCCACATCCTGCGGGACCTGGAAGGACAGGGCGGCATCATGCTCGCCGCGCTGCGCCACGACACTGCGGACGTCATGGCCCAGCTCAACGGCCAGGTCCAGCAGGCGGCCCGCCACCGCGCCGTGCGGTTCGTGCCGGTTGACGATCACGATTCCAGTCATGGTCAAGCTCCTACCATTGCACCGTTGCGACCGGCGTGGTGCTCGTCGTCGCGGTCATCGCGTTGAGCGCGATCAGCACGAAGAATGCCACGCAGTCGATGGTGATCGCGTACGCCTGCTGTGCGGTCGTCTGCCAGGCGTTGCCTGACCGGTCGAAGGACTTCTCCGGCGGGTTGACGAACACCTTGTCGTCACGCCACACCGTCGTTGCGCCGGTGGCCACCAGATAGGCGGTGCCGGAGGCTGGGACGGTGGCGTCGTTGTTCGGCTTGTTGCCCGAGTAGCCGCGCCCGAACGACCAGACGTTGCCCATCGGCGTGTACTGCACGTCGGACGACTTACCACCCCGGACCGGCATCGGCGAGAGCTGCCGTTCGACAAGGAACGGGGCGACCAGCGGCCGGGCGTGGATGATGCCCGGATAGCTGTATTGGGCTAGGGCGTCTTCGAGCAGGCCAACACCGTATTCGATGGTGACCGCCGTGCCCGGCGTTGGCGTGACGTCGAGAATGCCGGAGCCACTGTTCAGTTCTGCCCGCTGAAGTACCGGCTGGACGTCCACGTTGCCGCCCCAGAATGCCTGCTCAGCGACATACTGCGCGTTGTCGCCCAGCCGCACCCGGGCGCGGCGCTCCACCTCGTCGGCGTCATACGGGAACGCTCCCGTCTTCAGCGTGGCGATGGCCTGGAACGGCAGGCCGATAGCCGTCCCGTCGCAGGCATCCAGCGGCAGGACGCCGCCGTTGACGGCGCGGTCCCCGCAGGATGCGGCAGCCCACAGGTGAGCGTTGCCGCAGTGCTCTTCGAGGTACTGCACGCCGCCGATGTCGCCGTGGTCCGGCATCGGGAACGGGCCGTTAGCGGCCGAGAAAAGGCCGTAACGGATGTTGCCGACTGCGGGCTGCGGCACGAACACCGGCCCGGTTATCGGCGTCAGGTACGCCATCGGGTTTTCCTCCCTTCCCGCAGTTGGGTCCCCCCGGGCCGGTCGCCCGGCCCGGGGAGGTCTCGATTACGGGTTGGTCGGGAAGGTGGCGAAGGTACCGGTCGAGGCGACCGCCTGCGCGTTCAGCGCGTACGCCGCCGCGCCATCCGGGATCAGGCCACCAGTCGCGGTGCCGATGGTGTAGACCCGGCTGTCGAAGCACGTCTTGGCCGCGAGGATGCCCTGCTCGGTGAAAAGCTGGGTGGTCTTGTTCTGGGCCAGCAGCGTCGAGTCGTACACGGTGTCGAGGGTGATGATGTCGGCATTGCCGCGCACCCACGTACCGGCCGCGTACATCAGGATCTGGAGCGTGTGCGGCCAGTCCTGCACGAAGTTGCTGCTGGTCGGGTCGGTGCCGAACTGCTGCCACTGCGACGGCGCGCCGGTCGGGTAGGCCGCCCAGTAGAAGGCGTCCTGCCAGTCGTACACCCACTGCACGCGGGCGCCACGGACGGCCAGCCACTCGGTCATCTTCGCCATGGTGACGGCGTACTGGTCGGAGCCGTCGCCGTCGTAGAACGCCTTGCGGGTGATATCGGCGCGAATCCACGACTGCACCCAGTACGGGAGCACGACCTCCAGGGTGCTGGTGAGCTGCATCCGCTGGCGGTACTTGTAGTCCTGGATGGCCATGTCGAGGGCGCCCAGCAGGGTCGACACCACGGAGTGGTCGGAGTACCAGGTGGTTCCGAGGCCGGGGGTGTGGGCGGCGACGTTGCTGGGGAGGCTGAGTGCGGTCGAGCCGGTCACCAGCGCGTTGATCATGAACTGGTTGATCTTGTGGGTGTGCGCGATCATCGCACCACGAACGAACCGGGCGATCAGCTCCGGGTAGCCGCGCAGCTGCAACAGGTCCGCCTGAATCGCCAGACCGTCCGCCTCCAGGCGGGTATCCGTGAAGCTCGGGCACGGCACCGACATGGTGGGCTTCGTGACGCCGGTGATCACCTGCGCCTCGGTGTAGTGGAAGTAACCGGCGCCCGAGTAGATGGCGGAGAAGTCCGGGCCGGTCGTGTACTTGATGCCACCCCGCGAGACGTTGATCTCCGGAATGTCCAGCAGGCCGTCCGACGACTCCAGCTCACACAGGTCGTAGATGACCTCCGACGGGGCACACCAACCGGCACCCGCCGCCGTCAAGGAGTTGCCGCCCTGCGCCTCGATCTTCTTGCGGGCCAGGTTGATCGACGCGAGCAGGGAGCCGCCCGGGAGCCGCTTCTCGCTGGACGCGTAGTCGATGACCGTCGTCGCGTCCTCCGCGAGGCCGCCGGACGCGGTCAACTCCTGCGGGTAGTCCAGCTTGAACTGGGCGATCTGGTCGCGCCGCGTGCCGCCGCCACCGCCGAAAGCGGAGTACTGAAGGAAGCGCTTCTCGACGAGCTTGCCGACCTTGGTCCAGTCGAGCTCTTCGCCCATCGGGACGTCGTTGTTGGCTCCGGCGAGGATGACGGCCGGAGTCCGCCGGACGTCCGTTTCGACCGGAACGGCCGGAGTGGTCTGGGCGGCCACAGCCGCGACACCGGGGGCGGTCGGCTTCGCAGCCGCCGCCACAGTGGTCGTGGCCGAAGTCTCCGGAGCGCCAGCCACCTCAGTGGCCGCGTCGTCGTCGCCGGATTCGTCTTCCTCGCCGAGACTGTCGGTGAGAGCTGCGAAGGCTCCGGCCGCGCCGGTGCGCTTGGAACGCTCCGCGTCGACACCCTGGACGATGGTGGTGAGGTCCTTCATCGCCGCGATGTCCTCGGGCGTCACGTCGGAGACTTCCATCTCCGCGTACTGTGCAGCCGCTTCGCGGGCCTGCGAGCGAATCGAAGTCAGGTCGTCCGCCGTGTAGCCCGAGAAGACGTAGGCGCCCTCATCGTTTGTCGGCGGGACCTGGAAAGGCAGGTTAGGCACTGCGGTCTCTCTTCACTTCGAGCGCTCGGCCGGACCGTGGCAGCACCGATACACCTGAGGGCGATCATAGCGGTAGTCTGCGCATTCACGGAGGAGGAGCCGTATGGAACAGGACGACGCCCATTTCACGCCCGAAGCGGTCAGGGAAAGTGTGCGGCTGGCGGAGGCCGCCACCGCCAAAGTCGAGCTCGACAGGGCGCTGAACCCGCGCGCCGGGGAGAAGGTCTGCATCGGAGTCCCGCACCTGAACGAGGCGGGCTGGAACTTCGTCGAGTCGGTGCTGCGCGTGGCCGCATACGACAAGGCCCACGGGAATCATCTGCTGCACAACTCCGGGCTGATGAATAACGGCGCGCTGGCGGCCGTGTGGGGCCGCTCCATGGAGATGGCCCACGCACGCAACACCGCCGCCGCCGCGTTCCTTGCCAGCGACTCCGACTGGCTGCTCTGGTGGGACTCGGACATGGGCGCCGAACAGGACTCCCTGGAGAGGCTGATGGCGGTCGCGGATCCGGAGACGGCGCCGATCGTGGGCGGCCTCTGCTTCGTCGAGGGCGACTACACCTACGACTTCCGGGGCGGCCTGCGGTCAAGCCTGGCGCCGACGCTCTACGACTGGTCGTGGGTGGAACCGAAGTCGGGGATGCCGGGCGCATACAAGCTGGCCTCGCGGGCGACGTGGCCACCGAATGAGGTGACCCGGGTCGGCGCGACCGGGACCGGTTTCCTGCTCACCCACCGGTCGGTGTACGAGAAGATCAGCGCATGGCTGCTGGAGCAGGGCGCGCCGCCGCAGATCTGGTTTGAGCGGATCCCCGGCCCGGACGGCGAGATGTGCGGGGAGGACATTTCTTTCTGCCTGCGCGCCCATCAGGTGGGGCTGCCGGTGCTCGTGCACACCGGTGTGACGACCACCCACCAGAAGACGGTCTGGTATGGCGTCCCGGAGTATCGGGCGAAGCCGTTCCCGCCCCCGGCCGCGAACATTCTTCCGCTCCCGCCGGACCAGTGGCCTAAGCTGGTGATCAACCGGAAGGCCGCCGAGGATGCGGCCCGGAACTCGCCGATCCGGGACAAGCAGCCAGGGGACATGATCGAAAACGATGGCATGAATGATGTGCCGTCGGCGGCGGAGTCATCCGCATAGGAAAGAAAGAGCAGCGGCCCCGCCGGTTCGGCGGGGCCGCTGCCGTTCCGGGCGACTCAGACAGCGGGGACCTTGCGCGTGCGACGCTTGCGGGCCTTGTGCGGCGCGGCGAGCTCGGTGAGCACGCCGTCCGGCTGGCCGCCGACGATCTTGCCACTCCTGGAGGTGCACGGCTTGCCGGACGGGGCGCCACAGATTTGCGAGCATTTGCGGTATGTGTTCCAGTCGGTCGTTGGCTGGCTCACGACTTCGCTCCTTTTCGTTGGCACGCCGGGCACACCCGGTTGTGCAGTTCCTTGCCGGTCACAGATGGGCCGTCGTAAACGAGCCACCCGCGCACCCGGAGCCCGTCGTTGGACGCCCACGCCCCGATGAGGCACCGGTCGCACGCCTGGTGTTCGCGCGCCGGGTCCGGGTCGGCCACCTCAAAGAGGGCATCCGTCATTGCCGGACCTTCCGCAACGTGCTGAACGCCGAGGCGATCACGAATACCACGATGTAGAGCGCGGCAGCGGCGAGCAGGAACGGGCTGAAGATCAGGAAGGCCAGGAAGGTCACTACCGGGTGACGCCGGGCCTGGGTCATTCCGCTACGCATGTCGCCTCTCCATCTGTATGCCCTCAGAATACATCCCTTGTTCCCGGCCGCAAAGCTCACGTACACTTGGCGTTGACAGCACATTGGGTTGCCGGTGAACAACGTCGTTAAAGGTGGAAACCGGACAGGCCGAGGCCCGCTCCCAGGGGATTGGGAGCGGGCCTCCGTTGCGTCTGCCAACCCTCCTGCTGTATGCTGTTAACAGACAGACGGAGGAGGACATCATGGAGCAGACATACAGCTGGGCCTACCGGGTCACCCTGGAGCTCCTGGACGGCAACGGCGTCGTCGACGGAACCGAGGTCAAGATCCAGGTGGCCCACAGTGAGCAGGAGGCCCGCGCTCGTCATGAGGCAATCCTGGACACCGTCGCCCGGCCCGACTACACCGGCTCCAAGTACCAGCGGCTGGCCGGGTCCGAGCTGCTGCGCCGTCCCGTCGTCGAGTGGGAGACGGTGGCGTGAAACATCTGCTGAGCCGGGGATACGCGCTGACTGAGTGCAACCTCGTCGCCGCCCGGCGCGATGAGTTGACCGACCGGCCGTCGGAGATGGACTGCCCGAGTTGCTGCGCCGCGCTGATCAACCGGGGCGTGTGCCCGGAGTGCGGTGCGGGGCCGGAGCGCGGAACCCTCATCTCCTCCGAGGAGAAGCTGATGTGGAGCTTCTATGCGCCGAACGCGACCTTCTATCTCGGATGCCAAGAGTGCTCAGAGACGCTGGTCGGCGGCATCGGCCCTCAGATGGTGCTGGACGCGCTGAACGAACACCGCTGGAGGCCCTGATGATCACCCTGGACCGCCGTCGCACGCCCACCATGGGCCGGTTCCGCGCCGCCCAAGACCACAAGAACACCTATGCGCGGGCGCTCCGGGAAATCCAGCGAGGCGACAAGCAGACCCACTGGATGTGGTTTATCTTCCCGCAGTTGCGCGGCCTGGCCCGCAGTGAAACCGCCTGGCATTTCGGTCTGGCCGACAAGGCTGAGGCGGTCGCCTACCTGGAGGATCCTGCCCTGCGGATGCGCCTGGCGGAATGCGCCACGGCAGTGCTACGCCACGACCGGATCGCATTCCTCAGCAGCGTCGACCAGCGCAAGCTCCGCTCGTCGATGACCCTCTTCGGTCAGGTGGCGAAGGATCCGACGTTGGCGAATGCGGTGCTGGCGAAGTTCTTCGACGGCCAGCCGGATCAGCTCACCCTGGACCTGTTGGCGGGCAAGACGATCACTCTGCCGGTAACGCCGCCGCCACGTCCGGCAGTGGGCGGGCAGCGGCAGGCCGGGATCCAGCGGGCACGTGGCGCCCTGCTGGACGCGGAAAGGCGGCGCCGGGAGGGCGAGCCGTGGACCCGGGACCGGGTTGCCACCTTCGCCGCGTCCTTCGGGCTGAGCACAGTCGCCGCACGGCAGATGGCCGACGCCTGGATGGTGGACCGCCAGCGCGCGATGAAAAAGGCGTGGGAGGCGTGCGCCGACTCATTCGACTACGACCAGCAGTCCCTGTTCGACGACCAGTAGGAGGAGACCGATGGGTCACAGTGTCAACCCGTACGGGGGTGGCAACGCCAACCCGGGCGGGCACGGCGGGAGGCGGCAGCGCATCCCCCGGGTCCGCAACGCCACCGAGGTCGGGGGCAGCAGCACTCCGCCAAAGAAGTGCTGCCCGATGGTCGCGGCGCTCGTGTCGGTGAAGCAGGGTAAGTTCAGGTTGGCCCGGCGGTACGCGGTCATGGCGGTACGCCTGACCGCCGCCCGGTTCGTCTGAAAAGACGACAGAAGGCCCGCCCCCGGGGAAGAGGGGGCGGGCCTTCTGTCGTATCTCAGCTCGTCTTGCTCCAGGTGGCGCCGACCGTCTTGGCCGCGAACACTTTGGCCTCAGTCTCCCGCACCGCGCTGAAGCGCTTCAGGACGTTCCCGTCCTTGTCTTTCACCTCGTAGTTGCCGAGACCGGACCCGGCGCCTCCACAGTTGCAGCCCATCGATGAACCTCCTCCTACTTCACTCCTGAACCAGGACGGCCATCAGATCGCCCATGGCCTCATCGTAATCGGCGGTGTAGTCCGGCTTCGTGGCCGTCGCCACAAGGCCGCGCCATACGCTGTCACGTTCGGCCCGGAATGCTTCCGCCTGCTGCTCGGCGATCATGCCCCGGGCGATGGCCCGGCCCAGCTCCTCGGTATCGACCGGCAGGGAGGCCGTGACCGAGTCGCCGGGCTGCTCGGTCCACAGGACGCCAGCCGAGACCAGGCTGAGAACCTGCTCTTCCTCATCGAAGGGCGCGTACCCGTCCGCCGCCGCTGCGGTCATCGCCCGAGGAATGGGGAACCCGGCCGTGTTGACGTGCAGGGCGGCCACCATCTCCAGGTTGCCGCCGATGCGCCGCCAGTCGCCGGACAGCGGGGTAGAACGCATCACCCGTACGGCCGCCTCGTCGGCCTCGGGAACGAGGGCGCCCGCGACCCAGATGCCGTATTCGTCTTCGCCTGCGCGCACGAGGGCGCCAAGGCTGGTGGTGCTGTCATAGTGCTCGGCCGCCGCCCGGTAGCCCAGGTTCGGCCCGGCGTGGCCGCCCTTGCCGTGCGTCAGGCGCCCCACGGGGAGGCGGGAGCCGTCGGCGGTGACGACCTCGCCGGTGTGGAAGTAGGCGTACGCGGTGCGCGACTTGGGTGCCAGGGTGCAGGAGTCGCCGATGCCGACGTGGCAGGTGCCCCAGGTGGCGGCGTGGCCGTACACGCGGCCGTCGTCGCCGATGTGCAGCGGCGTCGGGCCGGTCAGCTTCGGGTTGTCGAACCATTCCTTGGGCGGGGCGGCCGGGGCGGCGGCTGCCATGAGTGCGGCCATCTTCTCTCCGGCCTTCCAGTTGTCGGGGAGGCCGCCTTCGCAGCCCTTGCGTTTGGCGATGGCGGTGAGCCGGGCCTTGAACTTGCCGTAGGGGATCTTCGGGTTGGCGCGGCCGTACGAGGAGACGGCGTCGGGAATGTCCGCGCAGGTGGCGATGGGGAATCGGCGCCGGTCGGGGTCAACGAAGTCGTCGTTTTCGATCTTGGCGCGGATCTTGGCGTCGGTGACGTCCGGCGCGGCGTAGGTGCCGCCGCCAATCCCGCCGCCGCCTTGGCCCTGCTCGGCGTCTCCGCCGGGGGTTTCGGCGCCGCCGGGCTTCTGCTTGGTCTGGCTGGGCAGCCGCCGCCGGGCGAACTCCTCGAACTCCTCGTCGGACAGCCAGATGCCGGACTCGTCGGCCATCTCCTGCGTGTCCTGCGATCCGTCGACGTTCGGCTTTTTCTTGGTCTTGCGGTTGGGGATGCCCGTGCCCGTGGCTCCGTCGGACACCGCGTTGGCCATCTCCGCGTCGTTTTCGATCATGGCGCTGGAGGTGGTGCCGTCCACATTCGGGTCGGACGAGTCGATCGGGGTCAGCTTCGCGTGTCCGGACAGCTCGGCGAACGCGGGGATGTGCACGAGCGTGGCTGACGCCATCCGGCCGGAGCGGATCATCTTCAGCCGTGGGCCTTCGTACGCCTCGTCGGCCATGACGGGGGAGCCGCAGCCGCAGTCGCCGCCGGTGCTCCCGGCGTGCGCCATCTTCGCGGCCTTCAGCTTCCCGGTCTGCTCCTTCTTCCAGGCGGCGTACGCCTTCGGTTCGGGGACGTGTTCAACCTCCTGCTGGTCGAGGTCGACGGACGGGCCGATCACCTTGTTTTCGGTGAACATCCGGGCGGCCGTGGCAGCGTTGCGCACATCCTCGGGCCAGGACTCGTCGTCGTAGAACTCGCCCTTGGCGGGGAGCATCCCGTCTTTCTCGCGGCCGATCTTCGCGATGTGGCCGACGATGACGGCGTTGGCGTGGCCACCGGAGTCGGATGCGACGTACCGCAGGGGCAGCGGCAGGTCTCGGTGCGATAGCGCGCCCTCGTCGAACTGGCGGCCGTCGCCGGTCGGCTTGCCGATGACTGCTAGCGGCATCTGCCAGGCGGTCCCCATGCGTTACCCCTCTCCGAATGCCCACATGGTACGGCCCGTGGGCCGCGTTCAGTGCCAGAGCGCCCCGGTGACGCCAGCGATCATGACCGTCATTCCGCCGATGATGGCCAGGGCTCCGGGCATCAGGTCGGCGGTCAGGGCGAGCACGTTTCCGATCTTGTGCAACATGGTTGCCTCCTCGTGTTGGCTCACATGCTACGGCGTGCTGTCTATGACCGCAGACACAGTTAAAGATTCTGCTGGTCAGGGAGGTCCGCCGGATCATCCCAGGACTGTCGGGGGCGCCCCTCGATCTCCTTGACCAGGTGCTGGATGCCGAGCGGCAGCCGCTCCCAGGTGGCCGCCTCCTGCCCTCCGGCGGCCGTCCACGCGGCGATGATCTTCTCCCGCTCGTCGGGGTGGACGTCGGTGGTGCCAAGGGCATCACTGAGGCGGTGGAACAGCACTCCTACGGCGTTCACCCAGGCTCCTTCTGCATGATCAGCACGGAACGGTTCAGCCAGTTGAAGGCGGGCTTGCCGTGCGAGGCGACGTGACCTGCGCCGCCGCCAGGCGACATGTGGTGCGGGTTGATCTCGATCCCGTCGATACCCTTCGCGGCGGCGTACCGGCCCGGGTCATAGAACGTGCTGGACTCGTAGCTGGAACCGCCCTTGGCCTGCGAGGTGCGCGGATTCTTGAACGCCTCCTGCTTGACCGCGTCGTACTTCTTGGTGACCGCCGACTTCGGAATGAGCATCCGGGCGATGCTGCCACTAGAGCCGTCGGCGTACTGCGTAGCCACCCGGCGCTGGGTGGCCAGGTAGTAGCCATTGCCGAAAATCCCGGTGCCGTAGTAGGCGGGACCGCTGCGCATCTCCTCGTTGATGTCCGCTGCGGTCTTCCCGCCGTGGCTACCCCGACCCCGCGCGGAGTAGCCACCACCGGCGCCCCTGACACCACGGAACACCTCGATGTAGTCGCCGGTGGCCAGCAGCCGATCGATCTCCTTCTTGTCGAGCACGGTGGGGGTGTCGTCGAAGCCCTGCTGGGCGCCGATGGCGGCAAGGCGGCCGTCGGCGGTCTTGCCGTCGTACAGCTTCCGATCCTGCTTGATCTTCTGCCGCTGGGCGTCGAGCGCGGTCTTGTCGCCGATGAGGTCCTTGCCCTTCGACTGCTTGTGCGCGTGCGGCCAGGCGTTGAACGTGGCGGGCGCCTGGCGGCCACCGGACGGCAGGTTGAGCCGCCCCAGACGCTTCGTGACCGGACCGGG
>Ga0307508_10000338_pt1 | contig 56771 bp, 76 predicted proteins | sample 9_EM_MG_FD_203089 | JGI IMG/M metagenome (GOLD analysis project Ga0307508, IMG submission 203089) | Populus trichocarpa ectomycorrhiza microbial communities from riparian zone in the Pacific Northwest, United States - 9_EM | ecosystem: Host-associated > Plants > Roots > Unclassified | place... | reverse complement strand
AGTACAAGAAGAACAGCAGATATCCCTTCTTACTTCCCCGCTCTTGCGTAAACGTGTCCTCAACAAAACTGTAAAGCAGAAGCGCCAAACCTAAAGACCGTCTCGGCGCGAGAAGCATTTCCAACAGCGTGCCTCAGCCCGGTCCGAGTAGCTCAACCATTCCACCCGGCGGGTGTCAGGTTCCTCCGCCGCAATCATTGCCCATTCGTGGTTCGTCAGAGGGCTGGTTCGTAGTGGACATGTTCTCGCAACGATCCCGCCAAAGAGTGAGTGACAGGCTGCAGCGTGATCCGTACAACGATTTCATAGGGGCGTCGCCAGGCCCGGTGCAAATTTTCGCTGCCGGGCGGGAGGATCCGGTAGCGATCGCAAGAGCGAGGGCGGATCATGAGTTCCACCCGTGGAGGAACGCCGGGGGACGGCCCCTCAAGCCGGACTCCCCATCTCCCCTACCATCTTCTACAACACTGGCCCCAACAGCTTTGACTCCAGGAGGATCCAGAAGCGTACAAGAGCCCACCTCTGCGCCCGTACCTACTACCATCCCCACCCATCCTCACCAATCTTCGACAAAGCAACTTCAAATCTCGACAACCTCTCGCTTCTAACTTCGCTTCTGAATACTCTTTCATCTTTCTGCCCATCATAATACCGCACGCAAAGTGATGCAAGAAAAAAATGACGAATGTTGCGGATCGTCGCGCTCACCTTTCCGCCATAAAACAGACGACACCCCGAACGGCCTTCTTCTGCACAGCGCTCGCCTCCGCGGTAGTATGGCGCTCCCTACATCCGTCAGTCGTGATCCAGCGGCAGGTAGCAACTCGGACCAGTCGATATGTAGCGTGCAGCATAGACGGAAACACGAACACAGAAAAAGTATGGGTACACACGTATGTACCTAGCTGTCCACTGCAGCTTATATCGGGACGCATGTCCGGACGGCCACAGAGTAGGTTATCCGGCCAAAAAAAAAGGAAGCGCGTCAGTATGAAGATGCATCCGTCGGGAGTCGAACCCGAGCCAATTGCTTGGAAGGCAATTATCCTACCGTTGGACCACGGAAGCTAGTTATTTGGAAGGGTTGGGTCAGGAGGAATGGTCTAGTGGAATTGACCGCGCGCGAGGCACGCTTTTTTTTTCCATTACTCGCATGCGACCTATCAGATCATGGCGAGATTATGTACAGTCCATTTCCTGTCTGCTGTCCGCGCAGTGGCGGCACGTTGCAAGCTCCCCTTTGCCCTCCGCCCAGGCCTACCTATCCCAAGAGATGTGATTCGCACCAAGGAGATCAAAAAAGAACGGAGAAAAATCACCGCCCAGCGCCTACACCGTTCCTGCGGACGCCATGAAGTCAGGCGTGGGCAGGAGCAGTGGAGTCCTCGCAGCACCCAGCTCCTCCGCTCCCGCTCCCTGCTCATCCAGCCACTCCGGCACTTCCAGCTCAGACACCGCGCTTACGGCGTTTCCCCCCTCGGCCGGCACCCGCCCTCCCACATCCGTGGTGGAGAGGAAGTCCAGTACCGCCCGCCCGTACCTCTCGTCCGCCAGGCGGTCTCGGATTTTCCACCGGCTCTTCCACCTCCCAGTCTCCTTCCGCACCTCCGCCCACAGTATCTTCTGCTGGGCCTCCCACTCAGGGCACTCCTTGAAGAGGTGCTCCCGAGTCTGGTGTGGCTACCGGCACCACCAGCATTACGGGGTTGCCCGATTTTTCGTCCATTTGAGGTACTGCCCAGTCAGACAGTGCCCTGTCTTGATCTGGTAGAACCGCGAGGCGAGTCTCTTGGTGCTAGGGCGCGCGAGGCACGCGTGGCTGGCAGGGAGAAAAGCAGACCGGCCGTGGTGATCCGAACGGAGCCTCGATGGAAGATGGGAGCATCAGGAGACTGGGTAGGGTGATGAGAATGGCAACAGGTCATGTGTCATCGGGCGTGCTTTTAAGTAAAGAATCAAGCCAGAATCTGCATGAATAACTCCGCGAAACCGGTTGCCGTCGACCCCGGATCCTTTTCCGCCGCGTGCGCTAATTATATACTAGGAGGGAGCGTAAAGTCGGGCACGTCTCCACCACGAAATATAGGCGCTGGGGGTGGGCCACAAATATGATATGCATCAGATCAGGACCATGCGGGGCTGAAGGGTAGTGGCAGGACAGGGTGGGGCAACGGACTTGGCAGCGAGTGATATTTGATGCTGGCATCGGCGTCGGAAACCAGACGCAAGTCCGTACCCGCCCATATCTGTCAGACAGCTCGATCAAAGACAGAGGGAGAAGCGGCCAGCGCTGGAGGTAGTTTCCGTAGGTGCGTGTTATCGAGGATGAATACATTGGGCGCCGAGTATCGCGGATAACTTCTGTTATTACGAAGCAGCGCCAAGAGGGAGAAAAAAGAGAGTCGGGGATGATCAATTCTAATGACTACATACTTATACTCACAAAACGAGAAGAAGAAGAAGAAGAAGAAGAAGCGTGTCCGGCTATCTGACAAACGGGGAAGGAGGCACGCGCCGCAGTCACGTGATTTTATGGGCAAACAAAGCGCCCGCAAATCCCACGCGCCAACAACTTCCACTGGTGTCGCATTGTAGTCTTTCGTCTGATGGCTAACCAGCCATATGCATCGTCAGGATGGCGCCTAGTTATTTCTGCATGTTGTAAGTCACTATCTCCGCCACGCCAAGCCACACCAGCGACACCAGCCACACCAACGGTTCAGTCATATGGAGGTCCGACCACAGCCCGCTCCTTTGTTAAATCAACCAGTAGCGGTAGCTGGGGAGCCTACCGTACTCGAGTCCGCAGGGTTGCCGTTCCTACTGCATAGGTATCCGAGTTCCAGCGGGGAAAGCTTCCGGCTTCGAACAATTTGCCACGGACCAAGTCGACGATACCTACTGGGCGACGAACGCAACGCGCTGCTCCGAGGCAGGCTGCCCTGAAGCGCCAAACGCGACGGATACGCAGGAAACGTGGGGATTACGGGGAATGGTCGAGAGCTAGAGAGAGACAGTCTCCGCCTGGGCTACTAACAAGAGGGCTTCGAACGCAGGACTGTAGGCGGTGAGTCTGGCGGCCAGCTGACGTATATCGCTGGTGATGCGAAGTACCTAGAGTTCGGGGGTCCGGCGGGGCAATGTCAGGTGCAGGTGAGATCGGGCGGGGAGGGCGAGGCATTCCGGGGAAGGCGTGACGCCGTTTGAGTATAGAAGGTAAGTCTTACGCTGCAGAAAGGATGCCGCACCGTTCAGCCACCGAGCGTGGCCTTGCCTCCAGCGGCCCATTCGACGAGGCAAAGTCAAGGAAGCACGGAGTTTGCGGATCACGGCGAACGTCATTTTCCGGGTTAAAATTATTCCGTCATCTGAAGAACACTGGTACATCCGCCGATATGTAGCCAGTCACCACCGCTCCTCCAGACGTCAGACAATTTCCTCCACGATACAAATAGATCACAAAAATGAATGTCCATACGAAAAGTCATCCTCCACAAATAGTTCACCCAAAATCCATCCAGTGCCACCAGCCTATTCCCCACACCCCTCTCGATCGGATCTGTGCACCGACGGACGGACCTAGATGATGCTGCACAGGGCGAAGTTGATGTCGCCGTCCTGGTCGAATTGGCAGCACTTGTTGGTGCCGATGGTGAGGATATTGCAGACTGCGAACGTTAGCACTGCTTCCCCCAGCGCCGGCACGAGAAGAACGAGGGGTGGACACTCACGGCCGACGAGAGGACCGAGGAGGGTCGTGAAGCAGACCGTTTTGCCGTCGATCGTGCTGTTGATCTTGCAGTCACTGTCGGTGTTGTCGGTGGGGATGGCGACAGCCGAGACGGCGGTGGCGGCCATGAGGGCGGTGAAGACGGTAGAGAACTGCATTGTGATTGGAGTAGTGATAGGTGGAAAGATGAAAGAGTATTCAAAAGCGAAGTTGGAAGTGAGAGGTTATCGAGATTTGGGGCTGCTGCGTCGAAGACTGATGAGGATGGGATGCGGATGGCAGATACGGCCGCGGAGGTGAGTTCTTATACGCTTTCGGTCCCCTTGGAGTCGAAGCTATTGGGGCCGGCGTCGCAGGAGATGATAGGGGAAATGGGAGATCTGTCTCGAGGGGCTATAACCCTGCGCCCCCCCCCCCCCGCAGACGGAACGCAAGATCCGCTCTCGTTCTCGCGATCGCCACCAGCGTCGTCTCTACTATGGTGGTCCACCCTTAGCCACCCCTTCGGAATCACCGACATTCAAAGTTTTCCTCCTCGATGGCCCACAAAAAGAGCCGGGTGTTGGGTTGTTGGAGAATCTGAACCTGCCGCAAACTGCTGGACGATGTATGCGATGCCGTCGAAGGTGGGTACTACGGCGCGTGAACTTCAAAATTCGACTACAGTTGCGGCAGGTACCTCACTGCCGTCTCGGCGCTAGATGCGTGGACCCTCTGACGATAGATTCACGGTATACCTTCGTTCGTTGTTCGTCTCCATCTCGCAGAGGGTGGCAGGGTGATGTTGGCTTAGGCTCGGCTGTTGTGGCCAACGGGCTGAGAAGCATGGCCGCTCCGGCAGAATGCACCGTGTGACAGTCCACATTGATACTCGGGTGGCGGACGCAGGTGGCGGAGATGAGTGCGGCGAACGGAGACGAGCTGCGATACTCCTCCTCCACCTCCGCCACCCGCGACGGCCGTCGGAGCGCATCTGTCTTCCGCAGGCATCCGGGCCCATCCTGAATCTCGATTCCACATGCGGCTCCGGCTTTGGTTCCTTTGTCACGCCGTGTCCGCCCACGCTTGCCTACGCTTGTCGCTGTCGGTAGTGAACGCTGTAGTTATAGTTATGTAGCTATCTGCCCCACCGCGGAGAGGTCCCTCTCTACCTTAACATAATGCCTAAAAGCAAGCTGCTCAATCGCCACGGGCGTCGAATCCATAGACCAATCACGAACCATCACAAGCTCCTCCTGCCTGTGTAATACAGGCACGGGCCATGCAGGATATCGTGCTTCCTGATGGCCCCTTGCCCACCTGGAGCGATCAATGACCGAGGGCAAGCGGCTAGAATCTGGGGCCTGGGCGGAGGCTAGGTTCACCGAGAAGGAGTGCCGGTGCAGCGGGCATCAGGAGCCGCGCCAAAAGTCGGACTCCATCCTGGCCACGGCCTCCAAGCGGCTCGCTGAAAAGTTCTACCAGCTGATGGCGGGCCACGGTCTCGCCGGCCAGTATCTCGACACCTCTTCAAGTGCCGCCCTACTGGAAACGCCAACAGAGAGTCCAGTAGGCCGAGGCGCGGTGAGAGTCGGGAGAAGGGCGGAGACAGGATGGACACCGAGGCTGAGGAGCAGCCGCTGATCCTCCCCACGCCCTTCTTCATGGCCTTCACGGAGGAAGAACAGGAGTCCGGTGGCGGAGTTCCGGTTTCCTTGGTGCGCTTGATCACTTTTGGGACAAGCTTGGGCGGAGGACAAAGGGCGAACTACCCCGAGCCCAAAGGACAATGGACGGAAACGGACTGTGTGTATCGCCATGGTCTACAAAGGTCACCCGCGATTAATGACAACAAAAAAAAAAAGATAAAAGATAAAAAAAACTGGGTCCGGGAACTTGGGAGCCACCGGGTATGCAGCCCGAACCACCGCAGCTCGTTTCTTATTTCTCACACGGTCACACGACCCGCTCCCGAGTAACCAACGGCACACAGGCCGACCACCCTGCACATATATGTGTAATATTGCGTTTGGCACTCGCCCATCATCAATCGTGCTCACCCGCGCTTTTTCCCCGGAGCAGAGCCGAGTCTCTCGGCTCCGATTCGAATGAGAAGGTGGTGGCGCCCGTTCCGGTGTCGGAACGGCGATGCCCGCACGCGCAGTCATGTACCGGCAGTTGACGCGAAGGTCCGCCACTGTGGCTGAGGGCTTGTCTCGATCTGGACCTCGCTACCGAGCGTCTATCGTCGTGCCAACAAAAGGAGGCCCAGTATCAGGTAGAGGCACACTCCATCAGGGGGAAACGAGGTCTCTGCTATGCTATGAAGGCGATCCATAACCATGTAGGCTACCGTCCAAGCTACGTAGACTGCATCCAGCCATCGTCCAGCCATCGGACTCGGAACAAGCGTTGATCGACCTCCGGGGTGTGCGGAGAAAGCAAGAACAACAAAAAGAGGTTGTGCTCGTGCTACAAGCGAACATACGGCAACCAACTGGTTAGCTGCCATTGAGCCGATCAGCAATGATCGATCTTCGGCGGGAATTCTGCAAGGCCCACCCGTAAATGTGGGGACACCGCCTAGATAAACTGCATAGATATTTTCCTTTTTTCCCCCCATAATATGCATATTTAGGAGTGAGAAATCCGTCCAGGAACACGAAGCCAAGCAAGTACGTCGCCCAAGGTTTTGAGTAGTTGGCATCCTGCACATCGCGTGCAGCGGGCGGGGCGGGATAATTTGCGCCGGCAGCTGGCGACCAGGCTCACGAAAGTGGAATCTGCATGGCTTTTCGTTCGGTACTTATGGGAAAGTAGCCTACAGTGGTACAATGATGGATAGAGTGAAACTGAGCGTGGCGGGATGTTCACGCTGTGTCACCGCATGGGGAGCACATGTTGTGCTACTGCCGTGGTTGACTTTTCTCGGCGTGTGACCGCGACCAGGCTGATCCGTGCCGAAACGCACCCGAAAAGTGTAGGAACCGGGACAGAACTCGCCGTTGGAGACGGCGGTAGGTACGCGGGGGCGGGACACTCCGGTTGGAAGCTTTGATGGTCCGGAAGAATACCAAGCCCACTGCCGGCAGGCGGGCGTTAACATCCGCAGGGAGTTCGAAACTGGAGAGCATGCGGACTCTACACTGCGCGAGCGGGTGCTGTGACGATGTGCGCAAGAATGAAAGAAATGCTGCCGGATACCAGTTGACTCCATGTCGGTACATATGTACCAATAATGCTGGCACAGTAATGCACAGTGTCCGCCAACTCAGCCACCAATCCGAACAGGCCGTCCAGCGACGAGTTGTTTCTTGGTTATGCATCCACGGGGTTGTGGCTTGCAAACACACTGTATCCGGCATTTCTGCTGCGCAAGCCCGAGGCTCATCAGCCGGCCGGTCAGTTGACTATGCGCATGGACTTCCACCGTTGTCTGTCGGCATCCGCCGCTTGGTCGAAACTACTCCGTCACTGTGAGGGAACGCAAGGCTATTGGCATCGCCACGACAGACCTCCAACTCGCCCCGAAGCAAATAGTTGCGGTCGACTAGACGCCGAAGACCTACCTGCCTTCGTTCCCGACGCGAAACGAGCTTCAGTGGCTTCCCAATTCAAGGAGTGTATACACTCTTCGTACACTCTGTTCATGGTGGACTGTACGGCAAATGCCGATACCGCCGTCCAACGCGTCGCCACTCCTGCCCGCCGATCGGCGATCACTACCACCACGGGGCATCCGGGTGAGGTACGGATATCGGTGGACGCTTTCAAGCTGAGGGACAGACCGTCGCCATGCATCCGTCGTCACCGCCTTCAGGAACCAACCAATGCAGACCTTCTCCTTCTTTGCCAGAGATAGAGAACGGACTACGGATCGCACCATTTGCTCGCCGTTCCGACATCTCCGCGCCCACGACAGGATTGACGGTGAGGATAGGAATGCGGCAGGGCCGAGCGCCAGAAACTCGTGGGGGTTTACAACGCCGTGCGCGATTTCGATGCTATCACCGTCTCATCAGTCGGCTTCAGCAGGGTCTGAAAGTGTAAGAACTGACATGTGCACCCCCACGGCTCCACCCCATCATCCTCATCCCCATCCCCGGCAGTCTCTCGCTTCCACTTCCACTTCCAACACTCTCCTCTTTCCTCCTACAGCCGACCACCACCACCGCTACCGTCCTGGCTAACAAAAAGCAGTTCTGCTGGGTGGTCAACTTCTTCGATCTGCTCTGCACGCTCACTGGGACGTCACCTGTCTCCTCGGCAGTGAGTGTCCCCCTCGGCTTCTCGATCAGATTCTGTGGGGGAAGCGGTGCTGCGTCGTCGACCAGGACGGACTCAACAACGCCGGCCTTGCATCTCCACCTAAGTTCATCCGCGATGGGAGGGGCGTGCGGGGAGATGAGCGGATGGAGGAGCTGTCTAGAGAGGATGGCTTCCGCATCGACGTCCATCAGTGAACTGTAGCTCGGAGGAAACCCGAAGCGATTGGATAGCGTGTTTGTTTTGTGGTTAGATATAGATAGCTCCTAACGAATAGTGGAGGAGTACCTTTTCCGAAGAGTTCCGTGCAATCGAGACACTTATTGAAAATGCTTCTCGTTACTTGAGTTCGTATCGGTGTAGTTTTTGGGTTTGACACTTGTGCCTTGGAGTTTGTTGAGGACGATTGCGTATGACGCAAGAGCGGGAAAGTGTGAGAGAAGGAGCTTATGTTCTGCGGGCTCTTTCCTTTTCCTCTTGTTCTACACTTAGCAAATATTACAACGAAGTTGAGAGCTGCTTGATCGTTCGGTGTCTCCTCGTCTCGTACGGTATCCAGAGCGCACTCTGGACCTGGTCGTACTCCTATCATTGGTCTATACCCTCATCGCTAATCGGTATTCTTTCAACAACACTCCCCCTCCGTCTCGCAGCGGGGGGGGGGCGCGAGTGGCATCCGCCACGTACTGCAAAACGCGCCCGTGATCGCTGCTGGGCGCGGCGCCCGGAGGGGTGGCGGCTCGAGTACTCGGTTATGCAGTGGAACGTGTGCGGCGGCGAGCGAGGGTAGCGATTGCTGCGCTGCAGGTAGCCGGCGAATATGCATTCGGAGCGGCAACGGCTCTGGGCTCATAATCTGTTGAGAAATCACTAGATCAGCAACGAATCAGTGAGCGAGAGAGGGCTCACGGCGGGGTGAGGAGATGTTAGTGCTTAGCGGTCAGTTGAGTTGAGGTGGTGGCGAGGCGAGCCGAGATACACAGATAATTCGAGAAATTTAACGGCTCTCGATTTCTATCTAATGATTGAGTATGGAAAGGAAGAAGAAGAATACTGAGAACTAACTACAGAACGACCCGCTGCTGCACGAGTTTTTTCACCTCAAGCGAAGATCTCTGAGAAGAAGTGGGCGGAAGCCCGTCAACGGGCTGGAGGCGCTTCCAGGAAAAGTACAAGTTGCCTCGCAGGTAAAAGCCGGACGGCGCTGTTGCAGGTAGTTCTGCGACGCTCGCCTCGAGGTTCTACCAGCTGAAGACAGGTGACTGCCTCACCGGGCAGTACCTACACAAGACGAAGAATCGGCCCACCGCTCAGAGCTGGTGATCGATGCCGGTACCGAACGCAGACACGGGATCACCTCTTCAACGTGTACCCCGAGTGGAAAGCCGAGCAGAAGATCCTGTGGGCAGAGCTACGGGAGGAAAGTGGGAGGGGGAAGAGCCGGTGCAAGATCCGGGACCTCCTTCCCGATGGGAGGTCTAGCCAGGCAGTACTGAACTTCCTTTCCACTACAGAAGTGAGAAGTTTGGTCTTTGCTGAGGCGCGGGGAGCGAGGTGCCGGAATTGGAGCTCCGGGGCCGGGGAGAGGAGCGGAGGGTGGAGGGCGAGGAAGTGCCGGCGAGGAACTGCCGCTGTTTCTCCCCTCGCCCTCCTTCATGGCATCCGTGGAGGAGGAGTATGGGGCAGGCACGCTTTCCTTTTGTCCTTTCTCTTTCGTTACCGATTTCCCTTGTTCTCTCCTTTGTGATTTCCTTGGTGCGCATCTATTCTTTCTTGGGACAGGCCTGGGCGGAGGGCAAAGGGGAGCTTGCAACGTGCCGCAGCCGCGCGGGTATCGGACGGGAATTGGTCAAAATGTACGCCGCCATAGTTTGAGGGTCCACAATGGCACCGGGTCCGAGCGAAACCGCCAAAACTTAGGAAGGTCAGGATCTTCGGTGATGCCCAAGCAGCCATTAAGCGGACCGCACATGATGAACCGTTCCGGAGCAGAATGCGCCCTGCAAGCCCGAGCAGTCATCACGGCCCTGCGCAAGCTGGAGCCCTGGTCGAGGCCGAGTTCAACTGGTGTCCAGCGCGCAAAGCCGTCTCCGGCAACGAGGTCGTGAACCAGTGCCAAGTAGGCCGCCGGGGAGCAGGACTACCACGGCGCCGAGCGGCTCGGCTGCTCGCACAAATACGGGAGGAGCGGGCCGGTACAAGCCCCGGAAGATGTGGCTGGAAGCCTGCTCCTGGCGCGAACAAAAGGCAGCTGAACGACGGTCACCTGTTGAGGAACACGTCCAAGCCGGATCCAACCCCGGCCTGAGTGGGGATGTGTACAGCATCGCTCGGCTACCAACTGAAGTCGGCGCATGCCCCCACCAGCGAACACCTCCATTGGACAACGAGCCGACCGGACGATCGATGCTGGTGGTTTATCTACCGATCACCCGGCCACGAGACACCTGTTCGAACACTCCGACAGATAGCGAGAGCAACAGGAGATGCTGTGGCAGAAGGCGGAACGAGCCACGCTGGACGGCCAGCCACGGCTCCGTCACCGTACCTAGATGCGCACACTCTTCGCGGACCCAAGGCGCAGCCAAGCCATCTTGGGCATCCTAGCAATACGTACTTGGGAATGCTCACCCGGGGGTTTGAGGAGGTGGGGCTGGCTGGTTAGCCATTAGAGGCGGGCGGCGAAGCGGCCATTCACCCAGCGGGGGTAACGGCGGAGGCGCGAGGCTAGAGCAGGAGAGACGTGTGGTCTGCGAGATCGGCCCAGTGGCAGGCAGAGGTGGAGGCAGACAGACCAGTGGTGGGGGGGCTGGATTGGGGTGAGGACGGGGGACGGCGACCCTACTAAGGAGGGGGCCTTCTCGCAGGGAGGGGTCTGTAGCGGCTGTCGGGTTTCCCTACCTTTTTACTTCTCTTCTTCGGCCGGTGCGCAGGCCGAGAGCGTGAGAAATGGAGCGCCGCGCCGAGCTAGTAATCTAGACTTAGGAAGGGAGGGGGCAAAGTGTACGCTGTCAGAGTCTAGCATGGGCTGAATACGAGTACGGCCAAAACAAATGAAAACGTGGTGAGAAGTGAAGATTGATTTGATTATGCAGCGGGTGGCTGAGGCTGGTGATCTGTATGGAAGCTCTGCAGTGCCAAGCAAGGAGTTCGTCCCTACAGTGTTTTTTTTTCTGTTTTATCACACTCGCACTCAGCCTACCTAGACTATGGCTGTGTACTGAGCAGGGCTGAACACCAGCAACGGACGAAGGCACGGCGTGCTTGGCCATGTTTCTGATAGAGAATGGCTTAGACAAATTGTTGGTCATGGGCTACAAACAGCTCCCAGTACATCGGGCCAACTACCAAGGTGTCAGATCAGGTCCTGAAAATGTCGGGGGTGGAGCACAGATGGTATTCGCTATGCTATCGGAACGCCTGGCATCGATGGCGCTCGTTGTCTAGAAGGCCTCGCATCATCTAGGATCGCGCGTAAAGGGGACCTACTGCGCGGCCAGGGGAGCCAATAAGCATCCCGGTGGTCGAATATGTAGAGACCCATCAAGGTGGAAAGTATGAATTGTTTGCTTTCTGCAGTTCTGAGGGCCCTCCCCGCCGTTTCCCCCTTTCGCCCCACGGTTCTGCATTCGGCCACGTTCTGCCCCGACAGTTAGTGATCCCTATCTCTCTATGTCTCTGACACTATCCGTCTCTGACCTCGGGCGACTACCTCGTGCTTACAGAGAAACCTCTCGTTCCAACATAACTACGATCCCTTAGATCTTTCACCTTGCGTGCTTCTCGGCAAAGCCCCGTCGAACGTTCTCCTGTCTTCCGTGTCGCAGCGTTTTCCTCTGCTCGTAGCTGCCCCATTGCTGGAGTGTCTTGTTCGCTCATGATTCGTGTGCGCAAGCATATATGCCTCTAGTTTTTACCAGCTGAAGACTGGGCATTGCCTCACCAGGTGGTACCTGAACTGGACGAAGAGCCGACCCACCGCTCAGTGCTAGTGGTGCTCGTAGGCCGCTCACTAAGAGGCCACACTCGGACAATCCCGCTCTATCCCAAAGCTATTTAGACCGCTCTCCCCTACTACAACCTGATTTTACAATAACTTCCTTCCGAATTATGACGAGCAGCAGACGCGAAATCCGTGCAGGGACCTGCAAAGAACACGTCGGGAAGCGAAACGGTGGACACGAGCATAGATACATAAAATTAAGGCGTTTTTACCCGCAAGCACGTAGCCTCCAACTACATACCCCGCAGCGACTAAGTAGTTACAGGTTGCTTCCGGACAACCGATCTCGACGCCCTGTCAATGGAGTCTGAGCTCAGACTAGCGGCAGCGCAGCCGGAGAATAGGCAACGGAGGTTCGGCGTACGGTTACCCAGCCTACCACGGGTGACCAAACTAGGGAAATCGTCGGCCCCGACAACAATCGGGAGGAGGCTTACGGACGCCCTCGCCTACGCGGGAAGGGCTGAGAGCACAGTTTTTTGCTGGAGGGTCCAGAGACCCTCGACGCGGAACTGCTCCAGGAGGAGGAGGCCGAAGCGAAGGCCGAGGCAGAGAAGGGCCGGCCTGGACTCACCATGTTCACGAATGGATCGCGACTGGGCGATGGAGCCACCGGCTATGCGGCGGTATGGAAGAATGGCCAATCCTGGGTGGGTATCAGAACTCACGTGGGCTACAACCAGGAGGCCTACGATGCGGAGTGCGCCGCTCTCGCCCGGGCGCTGGAGACTGCCTCGAGAAGACAAACAACACCGGAACGGGTCACGGTCTTCACCGACGCGCAAGCGGCCGTTAGACGGATGGCCTCGGAGGAGACTGGCTCTGGCCAGATGTATGTGCTCCGGGCGAGAAAGCACATCTCAGTGCTCGGCCAGGCCGGATATCACCATCAAGATCCGGTGGCGTTCGGCACACAAGGGAGTCCCAGGGAACGGGAAGGCCGACGAACGGGCCAAGCTCGCGGCAGAGGAGACAGACACGCGCGGGGTCGAATGGCTGAAATACGGACCGACCAGGGGTGCGCGCACTGCCGTTGCCCAGATCGCTCGCACACTTCAAGCGGGAGATCGCGGGGAAGAAATGAGTGGAGGCGCGGTGGTGGGCTGGAGGCCGGACCTCTAAGAAGAAATATACGATGCCGAAGAGCTAGAGGCTCTGCGGCGCGGTTGCGGGTAGTTCTAAGAGGCTCGCCTCAAGGTTCTACCAACTCAAGACCGGTCACTGCTTATCCAGGCAGCACCTACAATGGACGAAGAACCACCCCACGGCCCAGTGCTGGTGGTGCCGGTGTCAGAAGCAGACGAGGGACCACCTCTTCAAGGTGTGTCCCGAGTGGAAGGGCCAGCAGAAGATACTGTGGGCGGAGGTAGAAAGAAAGTGGGAGGAGGAAACACAGGTTCGCGGTCCGGGGCCTCCTTGCCGACAAGAGGTGCAGCCAGGCGGTGCTAGACTTCCTCTCCACTACAGATGTGGGAAGGCTGGCCCCAACTGAGGAAGACGCGGAGAGCGAGACGTCGGAGTGGGAGCTCAGGGAGCGCAGGGAGCGGGAAGCCGAGAGCAGGGCGGAGGCCGAGGAGCTGGGTGCCGGAGGGGTACTACCACTGTTTCTCCCCACGCCCTCTTTCGTGGCATCCGCAGACGAGTAGCAGGGGACGGATGCGCCTTTCTTTGGATCTTTCCTTTCGGTCAGGATTTCATCTGTCTTTCCATGTGCGAATTCCCTTGTGCTCATTCTATCTTTTCGGGACAGGCCTGGTCGGAGGGTAAAGGGGAGCTTGCAACGTGCCGCCACGCACGGATAGCGGGACGGGAAACCCGGAAAAAATGTACGCCGCCAAGTCTAGCTAGGCTAAATGCGAGTGTGATTAAACAAAAAAAAACCAACACACCCCGCAATTAGTGTCCCGCTACCCCTCCATTGGAAACGTCACGACTCGGAAGATGCCGGCAGTACCTAGGCGATCGGCTGGGCCGGACCGACGTTCGGCAAAGCTTGTCGTAACCTTCCCTACACTGCAAAGACTCGTCGAACCGTCCTGATAGATGTGACTACAGTAAACAAAACAGACGCCACACGAAGGACTCTCACTCAAAAAGAGGGGCCGAGTGACGGCCGCCATGTAGTTAGTTACTGCAAAACGCGCCCGCGGTCGCCGCCGGCCCCACCGCAGCCGCAAGACCCCTCACCGCACCACTGTCTCCGGCTCCGCCATAGCTACACCCTGTACGAACTCTGAGCCCCCTCACGTCCGGGTCCGTGGGATCCGATCCGTGACGATCTGCGATCGGCGGACGAATGCCGGTACGCCCCCGCTGCTGGATGCGGTGCTGGGAAGGACAGGGCCCGAGTGCTCGATTACGCAGCGGAACGTGTGCGGCGGCGGCGAGCAAGGATAGCGAGTGTTGCGTCATGGGCGGCGAATCTGCGTCGATGCGTTACCGCTCCGTGCTGTCGGGCCTTTCACCTTGAGTTTGCACGAACAGCGTGCCGTGTAGTCGGCTAAGACGATGGAGTAGAGTCGGTGTTACATGGCCACCGGTGGGTAGGATTATATAATCTCGATCTGCAGCTCTATGCCAAGCATCAATCACCTAGCCGAGTATGCACAAGCCCAGCTTGCTGCTGCTACGGCTGTCGGGGGCTGGCAGTGGACGGGAACCAACGTGTGTACATAGTCTAGCCATGATCTAGTTAGATACCTAGGTCGCACACAAAAAAACAACTACCGCTAGGCCGTTATCGTAACGCATGCACGGTCCAACAGAGAAACGCCACCACCACCGCCTACTCCGGCTTCCTTCCGTACGCAACATAGCTGGGCACGCGTCAGTATCCAATATTGCATTTTCGGGCGGGGAGCGGCGTACTGTACGGCGTAAGCGTGGGTGTTCTTATTCTTCGTCGCCGCGATAGCGTCCTTACACAGCTTGTCGGCGTCGTGGGGGTCCATGCCGAGCATCCTGACGAACGCGAGCATGCCGTAGGAGTGGAAGCCCTGCTCGCCCTGCAGCAGCAGCATGACGCCGAGCTTCTTGAGCTCCTTCGGCTTTGGCCACGGCCCGAATGGCTGCTTGAGCTGGAATTCGTGAACGTCGACGAAGCCGGCGGCCATGAGCCGGTCCGAGAGACTGCCCTTGACCGGCGCGAGTCGGCCCGACATCGCCATCGCCTCCGTCATCAGCTCACCCCACCGCCGGGCGGGGTTCGTCGGCGCCAGGGTCTCGTCATCGCTGTAAAGTTGCGCTTGGTCCGGGAGTTAGCGCCAGGAGCAACGGGGGGGGAAGTGGACGCACCTCCGGACTCGGAAAGCTCGATGTAGCCGTTGGGTGTCATGCAGCTGGAACGCTGAGGGTAAGCACAGCGACGGCTGAGATTGGTGGTGGGGCAGGGCGCACCGGTTGGCCTCCGCAAGCACTTGCGGCCATTTCGTGATGCCCTGGGCGACGTTGCGGAAATGGATGAAATCGAAGTAGCTCTTGGGTACGTGTGAGCCTGTGTTTACTGGGTAAGGACAACGACAGCACGTACGGAGGAATACGTCCATTCCAGCTCGGCATCGTCGACCTCGAATTTACTGGGAGTCGGTCGTCAGCGGCGGCCATCCCCGGAAAGAAGTCTCGAGAGGTACCAATTCGGCGGCACCCTAACTCGCGACACGAGCATCAGTCCTCGACGTCTCATCCGCGCACACGCAGCCAGACATAACTACCATTTCGGCTGGATCGGACTGATCACACCCACCGTCAACATCGCCCTCCACGCTGCCCAAATGGCGGTCTCCCCAGCGGTGTCCACGCACCTAAGATCCACTCCTGTCACCGTCGCCGACGGGTAGTGGTCCGCCATGTCGATCGCCCAGATGCCAGTCCCTGTTCCGACGTCGAGGATCCTGTGCGGATTCTCCGGTATTGGCGCTTTGTGCAGCTGGCCTCCGAAGAGCTGGAGGATGACTTCGTGGTGGAGATCCATTCTGAATGGAAGTCAGCCTTCCGCCATGCGCGGGAGAGGGCGGGTAGGTACCGGTCCTGCTCTGTCTATACGGCGGCGGAGAGTCAGCAGTGATGACAGCTGGTGGGTGAGGGGCGTGCCTCATCCGTCGGCAGAAGGTTCTTGTCATTGCCGTAGTAGGCGTGGTAGCGACGTCCTTCGCGCGGGTGGGTGTCAGTATCCCCCTCGTCTGGCCAGGCGCGGCAGAGCACCCAGTTACCAGTAAGTGTACATACCGTTCTCGAAGACATATTCATTCACGCTGCGAGCCCATCAGAGCCAAGGAGAATTGACTGGAGACCGAAGGGGCCGCTACCTGGAACTCAAACTGGCGGTACTAGTGTCGTATCCCGAAGACGCATAGTCCGATCCGCCACTCTCGAGCTGTAGTGGAGTGGATTCGTCAGCGGAGTGCACCCGGGGAGAATGTGTGTACATGTATGGAGTAGCTTAGCTAGCATACCAGCGTCGGATCGACTTCTATATTTTCGTTCTCCATCGCTGTTGTAGGGCGTGAAGTGGATGTCCTAGAATAGGGGTATTCCGTTAGCACTCGCTCGACGCCAGCGTTCACGTTAAATGCAGCGATTCCGACGACGGTGGACGGACGGATCGATGTATGTATAGGCTTACGTACCACCCTTTCGAATGCCACCGGTCTGTTTTTCCCGTCTTCAAGCAGTCAGCCACCATCAGATGCCATCGGGCGATGATCAAAAAAGCAGCAGCAGCGGAGCGTATCTACACGGGCGCGAGGATTTCTGCCTTGCCAAGCGCGACGGCAGCTAGCAGCGAGCGCGACGGCATGGAGGTATGTATGTGTGCAACATCGTCGCCTCGGAAAGCTCCGTCCAATCGTCCAGTCGGCTCTCTTCTCTGTCTTCACACCGCTCTCAGCCGCTGCATGTCCCAAAGCTCGCATGACCGGCGTCGGGGTCGGGCAGCTGGGCAGCGATAAATGTAAACCCGACAGCAACCCACTGCACTCGCGGTTTCATGCGCGCATACATACAGACCTCCTCCGGTTGATGGCGTCCCAGTCGGGTTTGGGGACGGCGGTGACTCTATCAATCTATGCACAACGCGGGAAAAAACAATTCCGCACGGAATGCGCGGCTGCAGGAGCAGTCGAGAAGTGTTGCATTCTGGTGTCCGTGCTCAGTGTCGTCCAGCAGAATTGTGTTGCCAGGCAGTAGATAATTAAGCGATGAGTGAGGATAGCCGGAGCTCGAGAGAGGTGGGGTGAGTAGGCTCCGGAAAAGAAACAGCTTCATCGCCATCAACGGTCCATCTGCACGCCGCCCGCCCACCAATCCACCCCCACTGCTATCCGCCGCTGTTCACTCTAGACCGCTCGCCTTACTACGGCTGAAGAGCAGTGAAGTCAACGAGTTGCTTGGAGAGGGGCTCCCCGATCGGACGCTGTGGTGGTGCGCCGGTGACGGCAAGAGGGCATAATGTGCTCAATTATAGGGCTCTGTCCGAAGGCTTGTAGGAGATCTGTGCACGGGGGCAGGAGTAGTGGATGCAGTGGATGCAGTGGAAGTGGCGGTGGCGGCGGCGGGTCTGTATCCATGAACTACGCATATCTCCAAGCCTGCCGAGCGAATTGGTCTGTTTATAAACTGGCCGGTCTGCCGGCTCGGGGGCTGGTTTTGTGGGTGGACCGGACCAGCCGGCAAATAGAAAAAAAGAGATCAGACTGCCCAGAAAATCAGATTGGTTTTCCTGGGAGACATTTGTTGCCGCCACTCTACAACCGATGCAGTGGGAGAGTGCTATAGTATGTTAGGTAGTAGATGTGAATTGTCCTACTGAAGCCCAGGCGGAGTTTCTCTAGCAGCACTCTGTCTACCTATCTAGTACCTTTCGCCTTCTTCTCGCTCTCAACACTCGGCCTCTGTTGCCAGAGCTCCGAGACACTATGGGAAGAAAGGGAGTAAAGAGATTGGACGGGCCCGCTATTAACTATGGGAACGGGTCTGGCGGCAACATATTTGCCCCCTCTAAGAGAAAGGAGACAACGCGCATGGGCGATGGTGAGAGGCGGTGGTAGATGTGTCTGCAGTATTGGGGGAATTGGTATGGGGTAGGTGATGGGGGGCAAGGTGGATAGTGGTGATGGTCACGAACGGGGGCCGAGGGTCCGCTTTCTCACTTCAAGTTATTTTCTAAAACTGGTGCTCTATTCGATGGGCCGATTGACATACATGTTTTCTATTGGTAGGGTACACCGATCTGCCGGTAAAACGCCTATTAACTAAATCCTGCCATAAACTAGCTAGCCCATTTATAAACGCTAAAATTTTCCCGGCTGGCAAGAACCTATATCTACAACTCATTTTTATACAACTATGAGTATATCTCATGCAATTTCGATGCAGCTCGTGTACCATAGTGACAGGCCATAACCAATGGTGCCTTGCCGACCGTCGCCGCTGATAGATCCATCGATCCCCGGATGACCAGACAGGTGAAAAACATTCGCCGGAATCTCGAGCAGCGTACGGCGGATATGCAGAAGTGAGGTGCACAGGCAGCGTACATGGAGAGACGCTGGGAACGGCGAACTACAAGAGGCGATGTGTACGTGAGCACTTGGAAAGCTAGTTATGTGCGTCGGGGCGCAGGAGGGAAGCAGAACGAGAGGGCGACCCCGCCAACTGCGAAGGTAACACTTTAGGCAATTGTAAATCACTACAAGGCGAAAACACCAAGGATTCCAATACTAGCCTCACACACAAACATCCAACCTCACAAACGCACGTTTGTGCCTCTTTCAATTCTGAAAACCCTTCGTAACGGTAGAACGGACTGTGTCGCAATCGGACCACGTCAGAAAGGGACTATTTGGTCGCCATAAACATCTCCCGATCGAGGAGACACTCACAATCAAATCACGTCAGTCGGGTGCAATTTAGCCTCCGTCATTTGCGGCCCGGGAGGACACCCTGCCGGGACCACTTAGTCGCCACCGTCACCACCTCCATGGACGGCAGGACTCACTCGCTATTGTATCAAACCAGGCGGGCAACAATTAGTCGCAATCATCGCCATCTCCTTGGTCGGAACTCACTCGCTATCGAACCAAACCAGCATGGCACCATTTAGTCGCCATCACCACCATCTTCGCGGTCGGAAGGACTCACCTCCTGTCGAACCAAGCCAGCTGGGCACCGTTTAGTCGACATCACCACCATCTTCGCGGTCGGAAGGACTCACGAGCTATCGAACCAAGCCAGCCGGGCACCGTTTAGTCGACATCACCACCATCTTCGCGGTCGGAATGACTCACCTCCTGTCGAACCAAGCCAGCTGGGCACCATTTAGTTGACATCACCACCATCTTCGCGGTCGGAAGGACTCACCTCCTGTCGAACCAAGCCAGCTGGGCACCATTTAGTTGACATCACCACCATCTTCGCGGTCGGAAGGACTCACCTCCTGTCGAACCAAGCCAGCCGGGCACCATTCAGTCGCCATCACCACCATCTTCGCGGTCGGAATGACTCACCTCCTGTCGAACCAAGCCAGCCGGGCACCATTTAGTCGACATCACCACCATCTCCGCGGTTGGAAGGACTCACCTGCTGTTGAATCAAGCCAGCCGGGCACCGGCTGGATTCGCCGGCGGCGCTGCCCGATGATGCGCCGGCGACGGATCGTTTGTCCTTTGGCAGTTTATACTGACGGATGACTTCTCCATCCTCGTCCTCGACTATGATGTTGTCGTCGAAGCGGTAGGCCAATGCTGGTCTGCGGCGTTTAGTCGCCATCACCACCATCTCCGCGGTTGGGAGGACTCACTCCCTATCGAATTATGCCAGCCGGGCACCGTTTAGTCGCCATCACCATCTCCGAACGTTTTGTGGTACCTATCAGGGGTTGGCTTAGCACCCGCCGCAGAACCCCTACAACTCACCTTTCACGATGCTCAAGCAACACACGCCAGCGGCGTATCCGTGCCGCTCTTGGTACGTCTCGCAATTGGACCCCGTCATCTGACGCAACCTCCGTGATTCGTGGCTCGGATGACACTTGAAACCACGTCCCACATTTTGTACTTTTTGTCGCAAGTCCGTTAAACATATTCATGAAGGTGCACAACCGGTGGTGCTGTTTACCATCGAACCCGAGCCAAGTCTTTGCAACTATCAAAGCCTCTGTACGCAGTCTGACAAGTAGGACACTCTTGCTCTGTTGCTCGTGACGTCTCTTCCTGCTTTCTTAGTAGCATAGCCATGGAAAGGGTCTTGCCTGGTGATATTGTGGCTTCCCACTTTGCCGGAGTAATTAGTACGGCTCCATTGTCTTCGTCCAAGACTTCAAACGAATCGCTTTCGACCCACACGCTTTCTGGCTGGCCGCAGACGCTTGCACATAATGCTGCACGAAATGCCTAATGTACTGTGAGGCTCGCACTTGATTGCGTTTGCCCGAACGGACTGGTACCGGCCATGTTTCGCACCACTCGTACGCCAGTGTGATCTTTCTGTCGAACGCATCGATAAACCTGATGGGTTTATTGTCGCTCCAATCAATGGTTTGCGGGAGCTGTGCCGGACGCATTCTTTCCAAGGCGACACAAGTCTCTTGAGTTTTCTTCTCAATCCGAAGCAACACTTGCCTGGAAGCGGGCCGCAAGCTGATTAGTTCTTGCACCGCCAGCGGTTACAGCCGTAGCTCACGTATTGTTGGCGCTCATAAGCGTGTCTACCGCTTCGATGTGCCCCTGGAGGCAGCGAAATATCTCTCTTGTGTCGTGCTTGACGCTTCCCCATTTCAGCTTCCGGCAGGTGTCCTTCGCCTTGCTCCCCGACCCCCCGGTCGAAAAGCTGGTATCGTATTTCTTGGTGATTTCAGCGAAATTCTGTAGCAGCGCGTAACATTCGCTCAGATGTTTCTTGGTGGCATTGACGAGCGGCTCCGAGAGGGAACCGGGGTTCTCGGTCAGAAGTTTGTCCACGAAGCCAATGGTCGTCTTGAGGGAGCTAGATGCGAGCTTCAGACGTTGGTAATCGGCTGCGGACCCCGTGCTGTCCTGCAGGCAGGTGTATGTCTTGATGGCGAGGTTGCCCACTGTGATGAAATCGCCAACGCTGAAACCGAACGACATGGCTAGGCGATGGCGACGGCCGGCTTTGAGTATGATGTGGTGCGCTGGGTGGTGCTTGGTGATGCTACCGTTGTAGGTGCGGGCGGAGGATGGAAGGCAGAAGTGCAGAGTAACGGATTCCGTTCTGTGCTCCGCTTTTGCTGTTGTACGGAGGCAGCAGTATGTGTGGACGCTGCCAAGCCACGAGACGACTGGTGATTGGCACCCAGCCGATGTTTTCCTCAACAACTAAGGCGCTTCGAGGCGTTGGTCACTAGCTCACTGGGCTGTGAGCCGACCCCATGTTCAAGGTTTGCCCCGAGTGGGAGGGGTGGAAGGAGGCGGAGCCGGTTCATGATCCGGGACTTCTTGCCGACACAAGCTACGATAGTTAACGCGTCGTCCGCCAGCCCAACTCCACCATGTCGCTAACGTTGTTGCCGTCCATGCCGCGGAGCGAACCTACCCCTCACGCCACTCCATCCTCCTCCCCCCGAGCCCGCCATCACGGGAAACGCCGAGCCCACATTTCCTGGCGGATGTTTTACGGTCGCAATGCCTTCCATTGCCGACATCCCCGCGCCACCCACCACCATCCGTTCCCCCGTGGGTTCTCTTCTGACGTAAAGCCAGATCCACTCTATCACCACTATTTCGCCTCTGTTCACAGGTATGCGATTGCCCCAGCCGCCGCAGGGGGGTGCCGCCGAAGGTGCACCACTGCTCGGTGGTAAGCTCTATCTATCTACGGCCTCCACTTTTTAGACCGTTCCCGGCGACAGGCTGGTCCACGTGATTCCGACGGAGCACAACCCGGACAAACACTCCGCTCGCGGCAGAGAAATTGCCCCACTGCCGCTCCTACTCCGCCCGCCGGCCATTGCCTACCGGCGTGGACCGAGCTGACCGCGTACCTATCTGTAAGTACATCACCACCACACGCACGAGCCCGCAGTGTCTGTTTCCTCCACAACGATGAAATATACACACCTACAGTAGCAGGAGGGGGTATTTATATGTGAGCGGTACTGTATTGTATGTAAATCGGTGATTGAACCAGCGCTGTCACCATATGACTACGAAGTCATCGCAGCACTCTATCGTAAATTGAGATTTTTATCAAATACCGAACCCGAACGGTATTTAGAGGGGATTCACTAAGCGTCGCCTTGAGTGCAGTACCGCAGCTGGAATGTTATATTATTAGGTAGATTCAGCCAACTTGATAAACCCCTGTTCTTGATAACAACTTGATGGTAACCGTGGTAACTGTGACCTACAAGTCACATATTTTGTCAACAATGGGTTATCAAGTTGGCGAAAATGATATCAACTTGATAAAGTTATCTGATAACGTACCATATATGATATGTAACAATAACGCTAGGCTCCCCCGCGTACACCTCAGAACTTGTGCAGCTGTCAGAACAGGTTGGTAAAGAACCACATAGCCAGACAAAAAAATACTCAGTCAACACCAAAATTTCCATCACCAAAACATGTCCTCAGTGTCAAGTCAGTTTTCAATGGAGGTCTATCTTCAGTACCTAAGAAACTCCTTACACCACACTTCATTGTACATTTTGAGATGCAATTCGGGCACAGGCGCAATTTGTAAAGCAGGACGAACTTGCGATGAGGTCTGATCACTGTGTGCTCAGACACGTTGCCGCCTTCGGTGGATCACAACTGCGACAGTGGTTGCAAGAACAGTAATGCTCGCCGCAATTGTGGCAACTTACTCTGTCTTTCGCTTGATCGTTGAATTGTAGCTAGGTATTTTGGTACGCGTTTCGTTGTTTTTTGTTTTGTCATTATTCGCGTGCGACCTATATAGATCATGGCGAAACGCGTTTCGTTGTATGGTGATATGAACATTGTTTCTCCATCATCAGCTGGCTTCTTGGCGCGTCGTACATATCATGAACGCTATCAGTTTGGCTGAATCTCATTTTGTTGGTTCTTGATAACTACGTGGATAGCACTAGCAGGGGTGCGTTATCCATATCATATCAAGTTCATATCAAGTTGGCTGAATCTACCTATTACTCCAGTAATGCTACAAGTATGCATCACGCAGTCGTACTATAGTGGGACTCGATGAGTCAAGTACTCATCCAGTGATGCCTACTGCAGCAGACAGATAACTCTGAGTGCGCATTGTGGGAGGAATTACGTAAGTTCTGTTGGGGATTAGTCACCCAATTCTATGTACTTAGCGAGTTGCTGAGCGGGGTTGGTACCGCATCCTGTACATCATCCTCGCCGGACAGAATCCGCCAATCATAGGGTAGCGACAACACCCACACATTCTCTCTTAATTCTACCTTCCTTTCTTGTCGTTCTATTCATCAGGCCTGGCAAAGGTCCTTCAGTAGGTATGTATGTAGATGCATAAAAATCAAGGTGCGTTTACCCGCAAGTACATAGACTCCACTACCCCGCAATTGGGCGGTGGAAGAACCGGTGGAGGATCCGGGATCTCTTCGCCGACAGGAGGTGCAGCCAGGCAGTGCTGGACTTCCTCACTTCTACGGAAGTGGGGAAAACAGTGCCGGTTGTGGATGATGACGCAGGAAGTGAGGCGTCAGAGTGGGAGCTCCGGGAGAGGACGGAGCGGGAAGAGGAAAGGAGGGCGGAGGCGGAGGCGCTGGGCACTGGGGAGGAACCACCGCTGTTCCTACCCACCCCACCCTTCATGACATCGGCGGGGGAGGAGTAGGGGGGGGTGGTGTTTTTCCTTTGTCATTTCCTTTGTCACTTTCCTTGGTGCGCAGTTATTTCTTCGGGGACAGGGTCGGGCGGAGGGCACAAGGGGAGCTTGCAACGAGCCGCCTCGCGCGGACTGCGGACAGGAGAACCGGGCAAAATGTATGCCGCCATGATCTATATAGGTCGCATGCGAGTATGATTAAACAAAGCAAAAAACTACCCCGCAATTAGCCATATGCATATGGTTGGGGACACATAGTCTTTTTTTTAATTTAAACATTACTCGCATACGACCCAGGTAGATCACGGCGAGGGTATGTACAATCCATTTCCTATCGCTGTCCGCGCGGTGGCGGCACGTTGGAAGCTCCCCGTTGCCCTCCGCCCAGGCCTGCCCCAAGAAGATGAGATGCACCAATGAAACTACAAAGGAAAAGGAGCCGAACGAGCCGAACGAGCGTGAGAGACAAAAGAAAGAAACAAAGAAAGCGCAGCCCACCCCCTAGTCCTCACCTGCGGATTCCATGAAAGAGGGCGTGGGTAGGAACAGCGGTAGCTCGTCCCCGGCACCTCTCCTCCGCCTTCTCCCTCCTCTCCTCTTCCCACTCCCGCCGTTCCCAGAGCTCATTCCGACACCTCGCTCCCCGCGCCTTTCTCGGCCGGAACCAGTCTTCCCACATCCGTATCGGAGAGGAAGTCCAGTACCGCCCAGCCGCACCTCCCAGCGGCAAGGAGGTCCCGGATCTTCCACCTCCCAGTCTCCTTCCGCACATCTGCCCACGGAATCTTCTGCTGTGCTTTCCACTCGGGGAACTCCTTGAATAAGTGGTCCCAGGTCTGCATTCGGTACCGGCACCACCAGCGCTGAGCGGTGGGCTGGTTCTTCGCCCATTACAGGTACTGCCCGGTAAGGCAGTGCTCCGTCCCCACCTGGTAGAACCGTGAGGCAAGCCTCTTGGCGCTCCCAGCCACCACGCCGTCTGGCCTCTGGCACTTCGGCATCTTGTATTTCTTCCTGGGGGTCCGGCCTCCTGCCCATTACCGTGCCTCCGCCCACTTCTTCTCGAAAATATCCCGCTTGAGGTGCGCAAGAGATCTTGGGAGGGGCACCGGTGTCTCCGCCCGGTCCAGGTAGCTCAGCCATTCCACCCCACGGGCGTCTGGCTCCTCTGCCGCGAGCTTGGCCCATTCGTCAGCCTTCCCATTCCCTAGGACACCCTTGCGCGCCGGGCACCACCGGATTCCGATGACGATGTCCGGCCGGGCTTTGCGTAGCACTGCGATGTGCTTCCTAGCCTGGAGCGCGTATCTCTGGCTGGGGCCAGGCTCCTCCGAGGCCATCCATCTGATGGTAGCTTGGGCATCCGTGAAGACGGTGACCTGCTCCGAAGTCGTCTGTCTTCGTGAACCCGATTCCAGCGCCCTTGCAAGGGTGGTGCACTCCGCATCGTAGGCCTCCTGGTTGAACCCCATGTGAGTTTTGATGCCCACCCAGGACTGGCCATTCTTCCACACCACTGCGTAGCCGGTACATATTCACGAGCCTCCGTCCGATGGCTGTCGGTGCGTCAACTATCTCTCTCGCCTGATCTCCCTGCGGAAGGCTGAGTAGGGACACCTACAGGCGCCATTCGGTTTGAGAGTGACTAAGCAGCGAGTGATTAATGATGCAGCTGACTAAATGCCAAGTTATTACGTGTGAAGCAGATGCGTGGCTTCGCGCCCCTCACATCAAGCAGAACTTCACCGCTGATTGCCTAGGCCACGGCTGGAAGGACGAGCCCCACACAAACGGAAGGTGGGGGTGGAGAATGATTGAGAGTTCGTGATCCTGTGATTGGTGGATGCGTGAAGGATGTACAGGATGAAGAGCAAATTAACTACAGAGAGCAGCTAGCTACATAGCAGCCGTCAATGCTGACTACCCTCGGTATTGACGCTAACCCTTCCCAAGTCTTAAATAAAACAAATTTCACCGGATCCGACAGCTGAGGCGTTCACGGCCCCCACACCGCCGATCTAAAGTGCTTACCACATAGCGTTGAGAGATTCGGTGTGGAGCAAAATGGTATTTGAAGGAGAGCTGCAGCTATTCTTTCTAAAGATTAAGGGCAACTGTTTCGAAGGCTTTGGACTCTGTTTCTACTTTTGGGAGGTTATTTTACCAATGGCAAACGGTTATCCTCCCTACTTATACAATTTCAAAATTGTAAAATCATCACCTCCATTCACCACTATTACCAACGCTGTGAACGTACAGTAGAAGCCTGTTCTGAAGGTATGATCTATAGTACAGAAGAATTTGCGGCACGTGTATATAAAGGGCACAGATAGGTAGACAAGTCTAAGTGGTAAATATATAATGAACCCGGCTTCGGTGGCGCCCCATGACACTGGGAAGCACTCGGACCGGACGGAAGTGTAAACGTCGCCACTCCCACGATCCCTGGCAAACCTCAAGCGGGAGATCTCCGAGAAGAAGTGGGCGGAAGCGCGGCAATGGGCTGGAGGCCGGGCCTCCAGGACAAAATACAAAATGCCGGAAAGCCACAAGCCGGACGGCACGGTTGCTGGAAGTACCATGAGGCTCGCTTCAAGGTACCACCAGCTGAAAGCGGGGCACTGCCGCATCGGACAGTACTTGCACTGGGCGAAAGTTTGCCCTACGGCCAGATGCTGGTGGTGCCAGTGCCCCTCGGAAACGAGAGACCACCTCTTCAAGGTGTGTCCGGAATGTAAGATGCAGCAGAAGATTCTGTGGGCCGAGGCGCAGAAGGAGACTGGGAGGTGGAAGTGCCGGTGGAAGATCCGGGACTTCCTGGTGGATGAGAGGTGCAGTCGGGCAGTACTTGACTTTCTTATAGCTACGGATGTGCGAAAACTAGTGCCACCTCTGGGAGAGAGCGGCGTCGGAAGTGAGGTGTCGGAAGCGGAGCTGCGGGAGTGGGAAGAGGGGCAGGAGGCCGAGGAGGTGGGCGCCAGAGGGGGAATCACCTTGTTCCTGCCCACGCCTGACTTCATGGCGTTCGCGGGAGTCGGGCGGTTCTATTTGTCTTCCCTTTGTCATTTCCTTAGTTCGCTCTATATCTTCGTGGGAAAGGCCTGGGTGGAGCACAAAGGGGAGCTTGCAACGTGCCGCCACCGCGCGGACAGCGGACAGGAAACGGACTGTACACAATCTCGCCATGATCTAGATAGGTCGCATGCGAGTAGTGACTAAACAAAAAAAAATAACACTGGGAAGCGCTGGTAACCACCACTGCAAACTGATGATACCCAACTCGCACACTGCTTAGTCATTCTATCTCCGGCTCATCGATGGGCACTCGTATTACCTAAACAATTTAGCTGTAGTCCAGACTTGACTAGTGTGCCTGTTAGTTTGGGCGCTAGGGGCGACGCTCCTGGACTTCACCACACAAAACTGCTCATCTTTGCCACATATTAATTAACCACGCCCTTTCTTTTTTTCCGGGCATTGGGCGGGCCTGCTTTCGATGCTACTCTATCGCCTAATCTTATTTTAATTTAGATGTGGAGGAAAAAAGCCGGGGGTTGAAAATGTGGACGAAACTCGGAAGATGCCGGCAGTGCGAAGAAGATCGGCCGGGCCGTACCGACGTTCGGCAAAGCTTGTCCCAACCTCCCCGGCTTTGCCGAGACTCGTCGGACGGATGCGACTGCGGTAAATTAAGCAGACGCGACACGAAGGACTCCCACGCAAAAGGAGGCGCCGGAACAACGGGAGGGCTGCGATGCGAAAGGACGCCGCGAAGGTTATCCATGGAGGCTTGATGGATGCGACTTGAGTAGCTTTTCCTTAGATCGTTAAGAAATTCATTGTACAGGAGCACCGGTGGGGAGATAAGAGGAGGATTTCAGAAGATGCAACCAGAAATAGCAACCCGGCCGAAGGCTGGCCCGTGGTGCTTGAATGTGTGGCATTGTTTGGGGTAAGTCAGGCGGAGCGGCGGCACTTCTTCCGCTACAATCGCCATAGTACTCGCCAATGTACTCGTCGCTACCTGCGTGTCGGATATCTTGCAGACCAATCGGAGCTCCGGGATACAAGTGGTACTGTCTGCAAATATTAGTACGGTTGGAAGTTTCACGACGCGGCTGGTGAGAAAGTTATAGTGTGTTTACTAGACAGGCCACTAGGAAAGATTTCTGGTAGGCAAAAGGGGGCGCCTGTGCCGGAATGCATCTGCACGGCGGGCTTCCTGAATTTCTGTTGTGCCGGAGGCTAAACGAGAGGACTCGGGGGGAGGCGGAGGGAGAGTGCGGGGAGGCTGCTATGCAACCCTTCGGGAGGTAGTTAGACCGAAGCGAGCGTTCCGAAATCACTCTGCAACAAGACCACCGCCGCGGCCACAGCATGAGTCTTGATGAATTAGCGCATGCCGCCCGGTCGCACACCTAGAGCGTACTGATACGCTGCGATAAGGCAAGGTTGGCAAACAATGGAGATATTCTTTGTCGGGAGTCACAAATTATGTTACTTGCAAGTTGCATTGTGATGTTGTGGAGTGAATTGCCTCGAGCGAATACATAGACCGTTCGTCCACCGCCATTCTTTCTGGTCGAGAGGGAGTGACAACTTTGACAGATAGAAATGCCTCTCCCAACACTTATAGCTAGTACCATGCTTATCCGATCAATTTCGAACCCTCGCTATCAAGTTTTTGCTACGCGTGTACGATTCCGGCCCCGGAACATTCCCTACACGCAGTCAGATACCGAGGCTCAACAGCTGTGAAAATGCTCACCAGATGGGACTAAGTCGAGATCAATTGCCATGAAGTAAACGTTGCCCGAAGGGCGCCCAAGAGCAAAAGCGCCGTTATGCATGGCGAAACAGTCCGTTTGGAAATCGTCGGGGAGCCAAATTAGTCTGCGCAATCCTAAGGTTATCCAACCCGGACACAAATCCAGCGTGAAGGAAGAAATGGGTGGATTATCAACGGGATACGTCGGACCCGTTGCTGCCTCCTCTGTCGCAGCGACACGATCGTCGGTAACCGGGAGGTACGAAATTTCTCGTATCTCCACATCCTGACCTAAGCTCAGTCCATCGCTGCTCTGCAGATTTGCAAAGTAGGTTGTTCTGGACTTCAGAAGCCTTCCATCGGGCGAGAATACTACTGCCACGCCGGTGTCGGGGTCGCCCTTGAGAGGGATGGTGCGACGGCAACTACCCGTTGTGGGGTCCCAGAGTCGGATGGTCTTGTCGTACGATACCGATGCAAGGAGTCCTCCATCAGGCGAGAATGTCACTGCTGTGACCCACTTGGAATGGCCCTCGAGAGTGCCGCGGCACTTTTCTGTCGCCGTGTCCCACAGGCGGATGGTCTCGGCGGACGATGCAGATACAAACAGCCTTCCATCGGGTGAGAATGCTAATGCCGTGACGGAGCTGGAGTGGCCACCGTGGATGCGATGGCAAATCCCTGTGGTGGGATCCCAATGGCGTATCTTGATGTTTGAAGCCGATATGAGCAGCTTTCCGTCCGGAGAGAACGCAACCGCCTGGACGGAGCTGGAGTGGCCCTCGAGCGTGCGAAGGAAAATCCCCGTCGTGGTATCCCAGAGGCGGATGGTGCTATCATACGATGTTGATGCAAGGAGCTTTCCATCTGGCGAGAAATGTATGGCTGTGACACCGCTGGAGTGGCCCTCGAGGACGCTATGGCAAGTCCCTGTCGAGGGATCCCAGAGCCGGATGGTATCGTCTTCGGATGCGGATGCCGCGAGCTTTCCATCTGGTGAGAATGCTACTGCAGTGACTATGTAACTATGGCCGTCGAGAGCGCTTTGGGAATTTGCCGTGAGGGGATCCCAGAGCTGGACTATGCCGTCATTCGATGCCGATGCGACAAGCCTTCCGTCGGGCGAGAATGCTACTGACATGGCGGTGTAGCCACTGCTGGTGAGAACGCTATAGCAACTCATCGTAGCGAGATCCCAGAGCCGGACTGTACCGTCGCCCGATGCCGATGCGACAAGTTTTCCATCAGGCGAGAATGCTACACCCCTCACAGAGCCGGAATGCCCCTCGAGAGTACCACAACGGGTCAACGTGGTGGGATCCCAAAGTTGAACGGTGTTGTCGAAAGAAGCCAATGCGAGGAGCTTGCTATTAGGCGAAAACGCAACTGCGCTGGTTGGGGTGGAATTGCCCTCGAGGGTGCCCTGTTGAGCCCCAGTTGTGGAGTTCCAGAGTCGGACGGTGTTGTCGAGCGATGCCGATACGAGCAGCTTTCCATCAGGAGAGAATGCTACTGCGTTGAGCCAGTCGGAATGGCCCTCAAGGGTGCGATAGCAAGTCCCCGTGGTGGGATCCCAGAGGCGGATGGTCTTGTCGGACGATGCAGACGCGAGGAGCTTTCCGTCAGGCGAGAACGCTATTGCCCGGACGGATGTGCGGTGGCCCTCGAGGGTACCGCGGCAAGTCCCCGTTAGATCCCAAAGGCGAACAGTGCTGTCGAACGATTCAGATGCGAGTAGCTTCCCATCAAGTGAGAATGCAGCTGCGTTGACCGACCAGGTATGGCCCTCGAGGATGCCAAGGCAAGTCCCCGTGATAGGATCCCAGAGCCGGACTGTACCGTCGTCCGATGCCGATGCGAGGAATTTGCCTTCATTCGAGAACGAGACCGTATTGACATCCCCGGTATGACCGTAAAGTACTCGCAACAGCGGGTCCCAATTTCCAGGAACCACCGGTGGGACTTTGATCCAGCGCGGGACATTGGCCCAAAAAGTTTCCCTGATGACGCTTCTCTTCGGGCTGAACATGAGCGCAGAGCAATATATCTGGAGAGGTGCGGTCTCGAGGATCGATCTGAAACTGAGTACGAATCGAACTGCGTCGTGCGCCAACCTGCGCAACTCCGGATTGGCATCTGGCTTGGCTCAAGTCAGCAACGTTCTCTGCCGAGAAGCACACATGTGATGACATGGTCAATGGGATAAAATTCCTCCTCGACAAATTCCGTGTCGTTGGATTGCCGGCACACCTTGCATATTGGATGTTCGCCGTCTGGTGGGCAGCGGATCTCCGGAAACAGGTAACTAGGGACAGATACAACTCAACACATATTTGTTTGCTTACCGTAAGTATAGAGTCAAAGTTCAAGACAATGAGGACACCGTCGGACATGCCTCCCATCAGACTGAGAGCCTCGAGCCAGTGGAGGAGGTGCTGTTTTAGAAAAGTGTGAACTAGTTCGTGTAGCGATTCGTGGTGATGGAGTTTGTCGTTACTTCGCTTGAAATGGTCGAACCAATAGCGACATGCATACCGAACTTGCGGAGGTAGGGAACGCTGTATTAAACCACCATCCACTGCACTCACCAGGCGACCCGGATCCTTCAGTGAGCATATATCCTCCTTCAGACTTCCTGACATGAGTCTGATGCAGCTCGCCAGAAGCCTCTGATGTGTTTCGCCCTCAACGACATGGAACTGGGGGTCCTTGCATCTCTTGCTGTCCAATAGGTAGTCGCGAAAAGACGGGTGGAGAAGCTTCACACTGGTGTCTCTTCTTTCGGAGCACGCTAGCACGGAATCTAGAGACTCTAGTACGCCCAACATCTGCGACTGATCCACGCCTAACAATTCGGCCAAAGGGCCAGCAGTCAACGGGCAAAAGAGCATGGCGATCGATTCCAGGGTTTGTTTGAATGACCCCGAAACCGTTTCTGCTACCACCAAGCGTTGTAAAACCGTCGTGTATAGCTTGTCGAGTTTTCCGGTTGGTGGTTCTTCTGCGCTATCCTCGCCATCCTCATTGCCCCCTTCCAATATCAAAGCAAGACGTTCTTTTGGATCAGTGCGTGCATTCCCGACGAACTGGCATACCGTCGCGGCGTAGATGAACATTCCATCTGCTTTCTGGACGAGACGATCTAGGCATCCTTGGTCTGGCCAATTCTCGCATAGGCCGTGATGCTTGCGGATACTGCCAAACCGGTCTCGGAGGCAAATAGATATGTCGACACTGGTTGCCGGTTTCGAAATCTCGAGAAGGGTAATATTCCGATCGGCAGTGTCGGATAGATCTTTGAAACGATGGCGTATCAGGGTTTCCGGTGTACTGCTTATAAATATCTTCAACGGCGGAGGTCTGTTTGTGGAGACTACCCGAGAAAGAAGTTGAAGTATTAGTCTGGTATCCCCTTCGCTATCGCACTCGTCTAACGCATCGATAACCATTATCAGCGTCTCGCCATTCCAACTAGAAAGCGGCCCAGCGATGAGATATTTCCACTGCTCGTGAAGGCCTCGCAGGTGGATATCGGGGTGCTGGCCTATAGCCGTCCGTATGCCGCCGGCGAGATCTGGCTGCGTGACCGCCAGCTGGCAGGCGAGGGTAGTGACGAATTTCGAAGCCTGAGCGAGATCACCCCCGCCCTTCGAAAAGAAGAAACTGGCGCCAACGCGTCGGCCCCATTTAAGAGCGACCGTACGAGCTATGGTAGACTTTCCAGTACCTCCCCTGCCGTTCAACCAAAACATGCATGGACCGCTGGGATTATCGGACCAACGCATAATTTGCTCTAGGAGGGCGACTCGAGTGCCCTATAAGCATGGGGGTTCATGTTCCCGTTGCCACGCGTTGAATTCAGCACCAACAGCGTAGTTCGACGCAGCTTGAATACGGAACGGGCAATTCAGTAAAGGAAACCCCACTCCGGGGCTCCTTAACTTACCAAATTCTTTCAGGGCATCTTGGCCTTCAGTGTCGAGATACTCAGTGATTGGCTGATTGGAGCACGGCAGCGATTCTGTCGGCAGTGAGGGGCTAAAGGTTTCGGGGCCTAGTTGCCATGACCAATTTGTTCGCGCTTGGTCCTGTTGCTGGGACGGTGATTCAGTTGGTCGCGTGGGGCCCAAGGCCTCGGGGCCCGGTTGCGGCCAATTTGTTCGAGCTTGGTCCCATATCTGGGACGGTGATTCCGTCGGCAGTGAGGGGCTAAGGGTTTCGGGGCCCAGTTGCCATGGCCAATTTGTTCGCGCTTGGTCCTGTTGCTGGGACGGTGATTCAGTTGGCCGAGTGGGGCCTAAGGCCTCGGGGTCCGGTTGCGGCCAATTTGTTCGAGCTTGGTCCAATATCTGGGGCGGTGATTCCGCCGGTAGTGTGGGGCCGGTGGACTCAAGGCGCCTCGACGACGCCGGCGGTCGGAATTGGGCTTTGCAGTTGTCCGACATAGGTTCCAGGCTACAGTAGGTGAGGGACTCGTTAGTAAGGTTATGGAAATCACCCCTGGTGAAGGGGGTGAGTGGTTGATTTTAGCAGGCGGGCGGTGCTTTAAAGTTGAGCGACTCAACGCCTTTCCGTTGGAGGGCGGGGAAAACCGAATTTTGATCCTCATCCGGTTCTAATGGATCGTCCGTTCGATGATGGAATGGATCGGCACATCTTATCAACACGTTTGCTTGAAACGATTGGGCTGCGGTTGAGTAGTGGCTCAAGTAAATATGTATGGAGCTTAAAAGAGATGTGCTTTTAGAGCGGCCCTTTCGGGATATGCATATGCAGACTCCGCACCATCGAGGTTTATCTAGACTTTAGTTCAGGCTTTAAAGTAGTTTTGCTTTTTCTTGGGTAACCAATCACGCCAAGAGGCGAGAGTGACGTTTTGCCGTCGACCCGGTGTTCTTAGAAAATATTTGTATCCACAGTTTCCCCGCACTTGTCCGCGATCAGAACAGGGTTCCATCCAAATCCCCACGTCGCTAGAACAGAGTTCGTGAAACCTGAGCAAGCCTCCTCACACTTTCCTTATACCGTGAGGTACCTCCACTGAACGAAGAACCGGCCCACCCTGCAGTGCTGTCCCTTCCTACCCACCCCACCCTTCATGGCATCGGCGGAGGAGGAGTAGGGGACGGGCGGGGGGTTTCCTTTTGTCTTTCCTTTGTCTATTTCCTTGGTGCGCAACAACCTTTCGGGAGGGCCGGGCGGAGGGCACAAGGGGAGCTTGCAACGAGCCGCCTCGCGCGGACTGCGGACGGGAAAACCGGGCAAAATGTACGCCGCCATGATCTATATAGGTCGCACGCGAGTATGAATAAACAAAAAAAAAACCCCCCCCCTGCAGTGCTGGTGGTGCCGGTACCAAATTCAGAATCGGGAGCACCTCTTCCAGGTGTGCCCTGAGTGGAAGACCCAACAGAAAATCCTGTGGGCGGAAGTGCGGAAGGAGACTGGAAAATGGAAGAGCCGGTGAAAAATCCGGGACCTCCTGGCCGACGGGAGGTACAGCCGGGCGGTACTAGGCTTTTCTCCGCTACGGATGTGGGAAGGCGGGTGCCGGCCGAGGAAGAAGCGAGTGAGGCGTCAGAATGGGAGCTCCGGTAGTGCCGAGAGCGGGAAGAGGAGAGGGAGGCGGAGGCGGAGGCGGAGGAGCTGGGTGCCAAGGGGGAGTTGGGCGCTGGGGAGGAGCCACTGCTGTTCCTGCCTACGCCCCCCTTCATGGCGTCCGCAGGAGAGGAGGAGTAGGGGACGAGTCGCGGTCCCTCGTTTTTGCAATACTTCCTGTTTTGGTGTCCTTTTCTTTGTCCTTCCCTTGAGTCTCTCCCTTCGGTCTCGTTTCATTTTGTTTTCATTTAGCCCGGACGTTCTCCCTTTCCTCGACATTTGCTTGGTGCGCTTCACATCTTCTCGGGACAGGTCTGGGCGGAGGGCAAAGGGGAGCTTGCATCGCGCGGACAGCAGACGGGAAAAACGGATAAAATGTACGCTGCCATAGTTTAGATAGTCTGTATGCGGGTATGAGTAAACAAAAAAAAATCCCACACTTTCCGCTGTCGGGCATCCATAGGATGATATAGCTCTATTCCGGTCACCTCTGTGGTAGGACGACTAGCTGTAAGCAGTTTCGGTTGCTTTTTTTTCTTCAGATCACTGAACTCGCATATAAGTACGTAAACGAAAGTCCACACGAACAACGATAACCACCACCCAAAACTCTAGGAAGCGGCAAAGGTGGTGGTCGTTCCCAAGCCAGGGAAGATACTTTAAGGTCCGAGCCTACCTGATCTCACTTTTGGACGTCATCAGCAAGCTGGTCGTGCGCACCGCCGCCCACCTGATGCCGGCCATTTTGAGCGAAGGAAGGGTAGAGGCTACACGATGGCCAGTTCGGCTTGCGGAAGAGGAGATCCTGCGTTAATGCGGTTACAGTTCTGATGAACCGCACCCAGCAGGCACGGGCAGGAAAGAAGGTGGCGGGCGCACTGCCCATGGACGTCAAATCGACATTCAACAATGTGAGAAACGCATACCTGACCAGATGCATGGAAACCCCCGAGAACGAGCCGGACCTCATCAGGTGGACCGGCAGCTTCACGTCGGACTGCTAGATCAAGCTTGATCTCGATGGAGAGGTGGGGTCGCTAAACCTGGTGGATACTGGCATCCCCCAGGGATCCCCAGCGGCGCCGGTTCTCCTCATCACATACTTGCCGCGCATCAAGCGGGGCGACCAGATGGCAATTAATCTCCACCGTCACTACTACGAATTACCGCAATACACACCCATACTCACAGCATGCCACGTCCTCGGGGAAGAAAAGCCAGCCAACATCACCGGGCTCGTGGCGGCACCGGTTCGCAAGTACAGACTGATGGCGGCCTATCTCAGACTCAGAGTACCATGGTTGACTCCCAGTAGTATATGAATGAGCGAGAGCCGTACGATGACACCGGGTCGGCGGAAGAAACGGTGGACGAGGGAGGCATCGACACCGACGGCGTGACGTTTCCTTCAAATGGACGCTGTTCTGGCAGACTTATCCGACGTCGGCAGACCGACCCGACCTTACCCAAAATTATGTAGAACACTGTTGTCACTTGACCAAAGTCGACGTCTCCACGAGTGTTCTTGGCGAAGAACCCCACGCCTAGGTACCACACCGTATTCAGCTGTTCCCTCTCCCCGATACAGTACAGTACCTTTAGGTACTGTATGACGCTACGGTAACTAGCAGCCACGGGGCTCAGCACCTAATCACAGGATGCTCCAAGGAACAGCTACACAAAAGGTAAATATCCCATGAAAGAATAGCGTAGAGATCTAAAACACTCGAGGATAACACAACACCGCTTCTGGAATTGTTGAATGGAGATAGAATCGATAGCACGGTGGCCGTGTGCATAGGAATTTGTGAACCGATACCGGTATCAATTTTCAGGGTGTTTCTGCTGTAGTATATACTTCCTAGGCGCAACTTCAGGACAACTCATGATCGTACGAAGGATTAAAACTCGAGAAATCCATATTCAGAGTTTAATGCTTGTGGCTCGGGGTCGAGTGATATCTGTGACGTATCTAAGCGTTACCGGCCCGGCGATCAATGACAAAAACACCTCCGGCGGCGCCACTAAACAAACCCCAACTTACGTACATAGGTCCCCACCTCGCAGCTCAGCATACACCACCCCCCACCACTCTCTCCGGCTTCCGTATGCTATATAGCCAATAGTGAAGATTGTAAACTACTACTCAGTTGCGGGTACTTCCTTCGTAATCGCCCGACTGGAGCCGTCCCGTTCCTTAGTTCTCGGACCGGCCTTGTGATCCTGCAATCCTAGCCAGAGTTAGCTATTACCACATTCCATCTACTTATTGGTTGGGATGTATGAGTGTACTGTGGCGGATTTGAGAGCGATCCCAGATTCCTTCGTAAGCTGCGACTTGATCCCACCTCACTTCCTCCGCAAGCAGATGAGCAACACCCCGATCACCCATGTTGCAAGTTTAGTTCAAGGAATCTTTGTCCCCGCCGCTGTGCAGTTGCCCGACTGTGTGCTAGAGGCCTGTCTGCTTTGCAGGTATAGTATAACCAGAACTCTATCCCCTGGACCGTAGAAATTGAGTTTCCGTGCCATTTGGCACGGAAACCAGTTACGGACTAGGGGGTAGCGACAGAGACCAGACATGCCAATAGTTTACTAGTTTAACCAGTTACTCAATGCAACCAGATAATTCGGATACTTAGTTAGTAATAAACAGCGCAGTTAGTATTTTAGGTAGCGAAAACCGGTTCGTTAACTGGCTAAGAGAAAATCGTAGATAGCGTGAGTATGGGTTGGTGTCTCCCGGGGGCTTCCACTCAGCGCATCGCTGGCATCTACCTCACTCGTCCCGTCTCCGGCAGCAACTCACAACCACCAAAACTATATCGGAATTATGAATGACCGAGATCGCCACTTACTCACTAGTCTCTGCTCGTCTCTCACGAGCTCGTCTCCTACTAGCCCGCCACTCATATGTTCTTTCCGCTACATGAAGCCTGGCCGGCCCCGTGTCGTTACAGGAGCAGTGGCTTATCGGCAAAGATGAACCAGTTTGCCACCGGAGGTTTGAGAGTGCAGAGAATGGTGCTGTTATCTAGGGTGCAGTTGAAACTGAAGACCAAATCTGAAGCTGGTTGTACACCATAAACCTCCAGATTCCAATTCGGGGGTTGGAGCTCCCCGGCTGCCAGTCACACGATCTGTCCGCACGTAGGTAAGATTGACCAAGTCAGGTGAAACGCAAAGCACAGGTGCTTCCATCACACGGCGCGGCGGCGATAGGACACAAGGGAAGCCTTGTATAATGTATCCCCTAAATAAGAAAAGCTTTCAGGGTGCACCTGTGCCATTCGGCCCCCCTTCCTGTGGAGCTTGCGGAAACGGAAATCGCCGCCCGTGGGAGTTCCGCAAACCGCGCGAATGGCTGCGGTTCTTTGCCAGGGAGTTTGGCGGCAGGAGGTCGACAGCTACTCCGGCCCGCCAGCGTATGTTTCCGCAAATTCTGGCCCAATAACGAAGCCCTGATCCAGATCAAGAAGGATTGCCGATAGGAACTGGGAAAGAACCAAAGCAATTTGCAACATGCGGTCAAGACGACAACGCCGAAGTTTCCGCTGGCTCTCGCGCCATGGGAAACAGGTCGAAACATACCCTATGGTGGAGAGGCCGTGTGCCGATGGATGGACAGTGACGCGGAATCGCATCAGGGCACAATCCCCCTCAAATGCTACAGTTGCAATCATCACGCAACGGGTTCCCAATTAAGCTTGCTCCAGTCGTCGTATAAAATTTTCGATCGAAGACTGTTGGGATTGTCGTTGGTCCACGTCTACGGAGACACCCACGATCGGAAGCACGCCTATGGTGAAATGAGCTCCCGACTCTCAGCAGCCATGAGTTGGGGTAGCTTCACTCCGATATAAATAGGCATGCGAGATCGCCTGGAGTATAATTAGATAGCTTGACCATCCCAGGGGATTCGTACGTATGTACTACGGATGTACCAACGTGGATCCGGGGCGACCAGGAGTGGAAGAGGAGCAGGGAAAATGGCGGCGTCGCACCCGAACGACTTTTCACTGCAAAGGTCAGGGTTGCGATAGGATTGGACCGAGAGAACGGCAAGTGGCATGCAGTCCGTATCTCCTTATCGATCTGCAGTGGCTATCTATGGTCCGATACCACATATCTGCGGTGTGGGGAAGGAACTAAGTTACGTATGTACGGGGCGAAGCTCCCTTCCCGCTTGGTTGGACTGGACTGGCTGACCGACGTACCACCCTGCACCTGCATAACTTGGAGACGTACGTGTGCTGCTGTGCGAGCTCTTCGTGATCAATGGGAATCGCTCGGTGACAACATTCTCAACGCCAGCGTGCATATATGTCTGTTTGCGAGTAGCCACCACTCCAGAACGCTCGATTGCAATGCCGTCGCGGCGTTCCGACTCGAAAAGAAAGAAGGAAGGAGAGAGCCCGACAGAAAGAAGAAAGCAAAACTGGCTAAAGACGGTGTTCCGCTTGAAACCGCGAATGACTCGTGCTGCGTGAGTATCTGGCATAACTACACAGAGGTTTATACCAGGAACCAAGTAGATATCCACATGACCATCCGACCGATCCGTGTGACAGCTGCCCCAAAATGGTTCGGCTCAACTCGTTGCAGCTCCAACCCCAAGCAAATGCATCCGTCCATCCCCCATGCACCACGTGTTGAGCGACACAACGCCATTGTGTGGGCACAACCGTGTGCCGCACACTGGTGTGGAGGGGGCGGGGGCTGTCATGACGACGGGATCGCACATCGCATCGCAGCGATCGACAGCGATCCATGCAGGATCACTCGCACACGCACTCGAGCAGTTCCGATGAAACCGACGGAAACGATGCGCTGCCGCTTTGAATCTCTGCAGCCGTATGGAGAATGAACGGGCGCAAGCTCGAGTTAGATCAACTGCGAACTCTCCCTGCTGGAACGCAGTTGGCGGCGATCGGACGTCGTAGGCTAGGCTAGGCCAAAGCTAGGCTAGGCTACTCAGCCGTCCGCCCGCACAAATAGCTGCAACCGCGGCCCGGAGAATCCAGTAACCAACGGCGTTCCTGCTCCGCACCGGCGCCACGTCGGTAGAAGAGCGGTCGGACGCTACTAGGAATTCATCAGCTCAAGCCCGACGGACGGTGAAAAGATCTGTCTCTCTTGTTCGGATATGTGCTGCTGCGTTGGGCAAGTAGACCCGTCAAGGCAGCTGGCAGGAGACGGCAGCGGCGGGGTGCACGAGACATCACCCGCTGGAGGCTGTTCGGGCGTGGGCGATCGTCGTCTGGACTCTGGTATGCAGAAAGCGGACGACGGAGCTCCGCTTCTGGGCAGAGCTTCAATACAATCCGCACGAACAAGAGGATCGAAGTGGGAAGGGGAAACAGCAGTGGTCTGATGTCATTGGATTCAGCCCTTCGCTATGCGTCCTCAGTCGCTCGGGTTTGACATCCAGTGCTGAACGCCGCCGACGCGCGTTGCTCGCTAGCAGTGCGTCCAGCCGCAGGTCTCACAAACTGCGCCATCTCCCAGCGGGCGCCATCCATGGTATGTATGTACGTAGAGTTGTTGGTTTGGGATGCCATGATCCGCTGGAGTGGGACATGGAGATATCGAATTAATCACAAAAGGGGCAATTACATAGTTGAGGGTTTTGCCATTTTATGTGCTGATCGGCTTGCAGCGATAACCTGGGCCATCCCGACAGGGCTAAAAGGCAGAGGCGATGGCACCAGATTGGGAAACTATGTACTCTACATGTGATAGTTAACTGCCTAAATAGGTAACCATGCCACTGTGCCCACCAAAGTGATTCAACCCCAAAACCTTAAGGCTTCACATCCACCCGGCAAAAATAATCCGAGGATCCGAAATGCCCTTCAAGCGATTCTCTACCGCTTCTAGATATGTAGAAATTGTAAAAAACAAAAACAAAAAAAACCCTTTTTTTGGTGGAGGAGTAGGCCCTCGAAGTCGGGGCGCTTTTTGCATTGACTACAGTCCCGCAACACCCCCGAGCACCAGACGAAAATAACAAGTGAAACAGGAATGCTTTCGCTCCGCCCTCCCCCCCAATCCAGAAGCGAAGAAAAAGAAGAAGAAAGGTGGCGCAGACCAATCGCCGCGACATCGTCGAACGTTACATCCGTCCCATCCACGTCCAGCCGCACCAGATGCGGTGCACCATCGCTACGTATTCCTCCCTACATACATTACATACATTACATACCTTACATACATTAATACATTGCATATACATGTCTCCTACATACCCCGCTCTGTCCACCACAAATCCCGCATACCTGTCTGCAATGCTGTGATGTTGCGGACCCCTTTGCTCGAATGTAACTATGGAGTCTCTATCCTCCTCGCCTCTTGCTACGCCGCTGCTCACAACGATATTTCTCCACACCTCCTCAGCCCCCGTCCACGGCTCCACGTCCGCGACTTGCGAAGCCGTCATCCTTCCCTCAACTCCATGCCCGCGGCCACTGCTTCCGTCAGTCCTTCCATTGGCCAGGTTCCGTGTCCACATCCCCGGGCGCCATACCCTAGCCCCCGCATCCATACACACATTCCTGACCCGCACAGCTGGTTGCAGCCATCTATAATAAAGAACATGAAACCCCCGCCCCCTCTGAGCGGAGCGAAGAAGAAGGGAGGACGGAGCCTGCGGGCGCTGCCGCAAGCTGGAAGGATGCTTTCCCCTTGTTTCCCTTTTCCCTTTTGGGCTTTGGCTTTGGACATCCGTCAAGCACGTACTTATTGACCGCTTTCCCTCGGACCCGAAGACCAATACATACCTCCCAGCGCCGCCGTCCGCACGCTGCACGGGAATCTTCAACGTGCATAAATCTCGACCTGATCGGTGCAGCAGGGAGTGGGGAGTCCAAAACCGTCATCCATCCCTTCCGTGAGCTCTCGTTTTCCCCGCTCGCCGTCCGCGAATCGCTAATCGCTCCTCCCACCAGACAACGCCACCGTCTTCGTTGCGCAACCGAGCAGAATCGGCCCGCTGTCCGCATCCCACTTTCTCTCGCAAAGCCTCGGAATGCGCAACCTACACCTGTTCCTGTTGGCGCTGCTCCCGCTCTCCTCCGCCTTGCGGACCTGGACCGAGCCGATCCCGGGCGTGATTACCGCGCCGCAAGCGTCAGGCAGCAGCGTACCGACGGCGCTCGTGATCGACACGCGCTCTGTGCCGAGGCCGACCGGCGCCGTGGCCAGCATGACCGTCACGAGCGGGCTGACCGACCTCCCGTCGCGCGGACAGCCGACCGCGCGCGCCCAGCCCAACGCCGGCAGCAGGCGGGTGTCGCGCGGCGGTGCGCGCGCGGTCTTGATTGTCGTTGGCGCCGCGGCCGGCGCTACCGTCGTCGGAGGACTCATCGGCTAAGCTGCGGCGGCAAGGCGCGCGGATATGCCATCCTGAGCTAGGCGAATGTGGATACGCCGGACCGAGTCGGATGTGTTGTCGCTGTCGGCTGCGTGTTTCCCAAGGGTTTTGTGTCGAATCGCCCCACCACTCTCGGCGCCACGCACATGCGACAACGAGAGTCGCAGCCCAAACGCCGTGGCTGGTGTGCGGGTTCAGGTGTATGTCCCAGCGGTCACAGTTCGCACGTAACTAGCGCATTCACTGACGCTGAACCGCGGTAGAGTCAGCCAGTCGCTCTCCCGACAGCGGAGAGGAGCTGCGATGCCATCGCTATGGCTATCGCGAAGGGTGGTGGGTGGTGGCGGTGGGAAACGATTGGGAGACATGTCATGTACCGTACCCACGCTCGTCGCAGTTGTCCAGTTAAGTTCGCAAAAAGACAGTCCGTCATACCAGGTAGAAAGCTTCCGGTTTCGGGTTCCGCGTGCAGCCGAGATGGAGGGACAGATGGGCTACCGAAAACGACCCGCGTTCCATGTTTGACTACATAACTCCCGACACTTGCTTGAAATCCGCGAATCCCTGTCTGCCGCACGTATGGATCGGGGTGGCGGGTGCGGTGTGCGTTCTCTGACTTGGCGAGTGCGAGCGCAAGAAGTGGTCTCATCTCCCGTATTCGTCCCGACACCAGCAGCCTGCGAAGACGAACCACGATAGGATACGGACACCCTACGCCGGCACTTCGTGCAGCAGAGGTGGAGTCGTTTCTGGACGTGGGGAGTTGGGCGCTACTGGCCAGTTCCTGTACCCACCAGGACCCGAAGGACGACAGCGGTTGATCAAGTGTGATGTGATAAGCCATGATGGTACATTGTCATACGCGGTGGGCAGGCGGGTGCGGTCGCAGTTGTGCATCTCGCTGGCTCTTGCCAGCAGCGCAGTGAGCCCGGTGGGAGGCAAGATTGGATACGGACTTGGTCCGGGAGTCGAGTGACTGAGGCGTTCGTCCAGCGGAGCAGGTCGCACCGGGCCGAGTCGATAACCAGGACCAAATGTTCTCGACCGCACTTCTCTATTCATCCCCGTCTCCACAGACTACCTGCTTCGCAACTTCCCCCACCGCGGGGCCACGGTTGATGATGGGCGACTCGAGCCGAACGGCACGAGCATATCACATGTTTCTGGCTTCGTCGCGGTCACTTATCGCCGGAGAACCCGACAGCCGGGGTAGGTGCTCGGCGGTCGATGTCGCCGGCGAGGCGGGGGAGCGTCGTTAAAGGTGTTCTGTTACCAGAATCAATGTGTCTATGACAAGACTTGGGGCCGGCTGTAGGTCCCAACTGTGTCTCTTTCCGCGGGGAGAGAGAGGAACCATCAAAAAGCTAGGAGCCGAAGAAGAGCACAGCAGAACTACTGGCGGATTGCAGTTCCCCGCCAGCACCATAGGCACTCTCGAGCTCGGCAATGATTACGGCGCGATGCTGACTCCCCAGCCACGCCCCGGATCGCGCGGAGAGGTATCTAGCAGCGGCAACTTACAGATGGAGACAGATAGCCACGGGTGGACCCACAACAACGCATTCTGAAGAACGGGCAATTCGGAACCAAAAACGCGCGGAGGGCGGCGCGGAAACAGATGCTCTGTACTTGAAGTCCAGAACGAGAAGTTTTGTTATATATGCGTACAGATAGCGTAGCATACATATCAGCTCTTACCGTGGGAAAAAAAACCATTAGATCCGTGCTCGCCCACTCCGGCACCAGGTTGCATTTCGTCGGGTGCATAGTGATGTGTGGACGTGAGTATTGGTGGCTCTGTGAGGATAGCGGTTTACGGTAGACCTTCCTGGGAATTGCATTGGACGCACAGGGCTGGAGAATTGGGGAACGAGCTGCATCTGGCATCCCGCGAAAGTATCTAGCCATCGTGACAAGCCAAGAATAGATACGGCCGGAAGGGCAATCTAGTATCTTGACCAAGGTCGTTCCGAACCATTAGGGTCTGGGGGAACATCGTGATCTTTCCGGCCCGTGACGAGCGGTCGGCTGGCGTCGTTGGAGGGATTCGCAGCGGTGAATGCTCGTGATTGGTATCATAGAGGAGCTTCAAGCGGAACAGAACATCAGATGCACCAGTTATGGCAGTTGGCAGTACGTATCGCCAACGGGGATGTGCTGAAGCGAAAAGAATCCTGGGACACGGAAATGCACAATCAGGGATCGCCTGCAGATCTTGTAACGCATGTTTTTTTCGCCTACCGATATTACATATACGAGTGTTCATACTCACGGGCAGGGAAGAGCCAATCCACGAGGGGAACCCCACATCTGCTGGTCGCTGCCTCGGGAACGGTGGTGTGCCGGACAGGATCCCTCACAGCTCGACAAAGCGGCGATATCACGGCGGAATCCGACGGCAGTCCTCCCGCCGCCAACACCGGACGGATGGATGGCCCCACGGTGGTGGCCGTTTCCGGCATCTCGACGGCCGCGGTCGCGGTGGCTCGGCTGCTGACTGGGAGGCTCGTCGCCGGAAAGCTGGGCTGGGACGACTGGGATGGTCGTTCCTGTGGCGCTGTTCTGTATCGGCCTGACCACGGAGGACATCTCGTTCTCGCTCTGCCGGTGTACCTGGTGACGGGCTTGCAGATGACGCGACTGAGGAAAGCGGTGGTATATTGGTGTTCGGCCTGGGCGGGCTGGCATGTCTCTGCTCGGAAATCCGGATGGCATGTTCTCCGCAGCCAGCTCGAAGCCACCATCAGCATCACCACCGTTTCGCTGCCGGCGCCGAAGGTCTTCACGCTCGTCGTCCCGTGGCCGCTCGGCGGCTACTGGCCAACCAGGAAGCCAGGGCAACTCTCGAAGCACCTCGAATGACCAGCCAAGGGTGTCTCTCGCCGGACACCGGAACGAGGGCCGGCGCAGCGCAGCTTGATAACCGGAGAAAGCGATCTGGTCTCAGGCTCAGGAGTCTACCGGATGCGGATCAGGCTAGGGAACTGGACTGTGCGGTATCGGCCCTGGGTTTCTCAGGAAGGGTGGAATCAACTGTCCTCCCACCAGAAGCAACTCCACTCCGGCCGACAGTCATCATCGATGATGAGGTAACCGCAAAGCGGACGGCAGAAGGCCCTCACCCCCCTGCGCTACCCAGGTCCACGGATGGCTCACGGACGGATTCAGAGGCAGTTGGCTACGCTGTTTCCTGGCAATGGGGAGAGCTCTGGAGTGCGAAGACAGCCGACCCTAACCCGCCCTTCCAATCCCCCCCCCATCCAACGGCAAGCGCATTGCCATTTTATCAGAGCCCATGGCTGTGTTGCACGATCGCGGAACCTCGGAGGTTAGATGGATATCAATGTCTCACAGGTTATGCCGGCGAGCGATTGGCGATTTTGCAACAAAATTCAAACTCTCCCACGCCCCCCAGGGCGGGGCTTTCGAATCGTGGATTGCGGTTGAGCGAGGTGTTGGAACCAGTTGCATACATGCATATGCCAATCTGCTCTCACGCGACCGGCTGGCCGATCTGGGGATGTATACTGGTAGGGGCGGTGAGTTCCACGGGCGACGCTGGGGTGGGGCCACCCGCGACTGCCACACATCCTCCTCCCCGCGACCTGAGAAATCTATAATATAAACTCAACTCACTCCCTTGAAGAGGGTTAACCTTAGACCTGAGAATGTCCACAAACTTCTCAGAGCCAAGCTCTAGGTATATGAAAATCGAGCTGTTCTGGAGAGAACAAAAACTTTACCCGGGAACCCGAGATGTGTAAAACTCATACTTACCAACATACCTCACTTGTGTAAAGCCTCAAATGGCTTTAAACTTGCCCTAAAGATATGTATATGATATGAGGATGAAATGCTGAGTCGGGCTGCATTTAGGGGGTTCTCCTTGTCTAGAGGCAGATACTAATCTACCCACACTCTTTATCGCCATGATCTATATAGGTCACATGCGACTAATGGAAGGGGGAGAAGATATGTGCTTCCTTCCCGTGAATGACCCGGTGGATAGTTAGTGCTGTCGGTCTGGAACCCATTGCCGAAGATCTCAGCAGCATCGGTTCGCCCATCTGCCGCCACGGCTGCATTATGTAGGAATAGTGTCAATGCAAATATCGCTTCCGAGACAGCCCCGCGTTTCGTGCGTGCTCCAGCAGTGCACTTGCCCGTGCCGGAGAGTGTTTCTGGTTACCCTCCACGGATCGAAAACACTCGGAACGTGCGCTTCCTCCGGGAGACACCTCGCCTCGCGCGCCAACGAGTGCGTCGATGTCGATGACTGGTGTCGGATGGGAGTTTGAGGTGCTTCAGCTCAGGCCGGTGATTAAGTCGTGCGTGCTTGAATGGATGCAAATCTCGAAGAAAAAAGGGACAAGGTTTGCATATCGAGTGACAGATCGTGATATTCCGGGTAAATTACTGTCCCTCGACCCGGCTCTGCAAATCCCCGCCGATGGAAGGCGGTGCGAGAATTTATGTAGACTATCACCAATGTCACTTGCCAGGTCACATGAACGAGCGTATTACTATGTGTCGTATATCATTGAAAGCTATGTAGAGTGTCATTCGGTCGAAAATCCGGCGGATGGACCGATCCACGAAATGATCTTTTCATGTCTGGCGCGGGTGATGAGGAACCCTCTGGGTCTGCTGGTAACCCTCCCCGATCCTCTTCTCACTCCACTTCTCCTCTGCGGCTTGTCCGAAGGAGCCGCACGCGTTCGTGTTGGTCGGACGCACACATAGTTGCTCGCTCACGGATACATAGTACTCCCGCCGGCCGCGCAACCTCTGATACTTGTAGGCATTTGGCCGGAGACACGTGCTAGAGGAATACGTTCTCTTCTCCCACATACAAAGGTAACTCGCAAAGCACGCGCATCTCATGCCTACAATCCCGGCCAGATATCATATCCTCCTACTTGTCGACAGTATCACTCGTTTGATATCCTTGTTCCGGCCCCGCATTCTGTTCCTCTTGCAATTCCTTGGAGACGGAATAACCGAGTCCGAGATCGCCTCAACTGCCGTATGAACTCTTGTTGGCACGAAGACGGCCGATGTATTTGGTGTGAAACATTGGATGCGGCAGGATTGGCAAGTAGCGCTCGGTTGTGCTGGAAGCGGGGAGGTAGTTCGCCAGTCATTCATCTCGTAAATGTGTGTTTGCCAGAGGGCAGCATCATCGTATATAGTCTAATCGCGTTCCTTCTCCACATCGCCTTCAGCAAACCATGGTGATGACGAACGTTTCGGCGCGCAGATGTCGTCCGATTTATCGCCTTCGGACGGGATGCGCGAGCCCACTGCACCAGGGATTGGCGCTTCGAAAGGTCCTGCTTTCTGCCACGTTACTCAACTGTTGATGTGGTGGAAGTGTACGTGGTTGTAGGGAAGGGGCATGGAATCATGACAGCCCCACCACAACGAAAGATTTCTCCTCGTAGCCTTGACATTGAGGATCATGGTTCGAGGTTGGCGACGACGAGGGCTTGCGCGACCGCGTCATAGCCATAAATGCGGTAGGCGGTTCGACGTCATCCAGGTAGGTGCTGTATGCTGTGGGTCTCGCCAAGTCGGTGCTCAGAGGACGTGAAGGCTTCCAGGGGAATTGGTGGATGTCAGAGGAGAGCATCTGGTTAACTCGGAGGCGGTCTGGAAACCGGGAGCCAGCGAACAGCGGCGACAGCGGCGACAGCGAGTAATTAGACCGCGTGTAGCTCCGGGAGGGTCCATATGTATAAGTCGCAAGGGAGGTGGTGAAGTTTCGAAACCCGATGTCAGAACAGGGCAAGTGGCCTGGAAGAAACAATGTTTAGTCGCATGCACCTCGGTTGGTTAGGTAAGCTGCCAAGTTACACGCACAACAGCAGCCAAGATTTCTCATGAGGGGACATCGGGATGTCGGTACGTACCACTGCACGACCCTTCTCTGGCAGCTTCCTTCGTACAAGACCGCCAGATGCTCGCTTCGTTTCTTTCCACCGTGCTCTCTCTCCAGCTGCAGCTGTCACTCGTTCCTACGTAGGTAACTTCGGCTGCTTTTTTATCTTGGCATCGAAGAGCCTCACCTTCTCACTTCTTCCAAGAAACGTGATCGCGTCTGACCGAGATACACATCGAAAGCGAGTTCCGATTCCTGTCCTCTCACCAACGAAACCTTCTGCCTCGAACTCCTCAACACCACAATCGCTCCCCCTTCCTTATACCCAGCCAACTCTCTCCCTCTTCCTTATACCCAACCACCTCCCCTCCCTCCGACCACACTTCCTTTCCTTCTACACCAACTTCCTTCCGGCTTGTCACAATTGCAAATCTACACGCCCATACAACTACCTCACCACGCATACGCCCTGGATCACACAGCGGTCTCTCACAACCAACACCCGTGAACCCGCCGTCGCCGAGGCGCCACCCCACGGCTGCCCCAAGTCCGACACCTGCAAGAGATGCCCGACAACTCCCGGGGCCGAAAGCGCAAGCAGCCCCCAACGCCGACGTCGTCCGCACCTCGACCCCCGCCTTACCACCCGAACCAGACGGACAATCGCGGTAATCCTAACCGGGGAGGTCGTCAACAACGTCGCGGCATTCCGAACACGCTACAGCACCAACAACAGCAACAGCAGCTGCAACAACAGCCACAGTATTCGCCACCAATACAACGCGCGCCTCTAAACACGCGATCCATGCCCTCTGCTAGCGATACCGCGTCGAGTAACAGTCCGGTCCAGCCCTCAAATCCGCCTCTGGCTCCTGCCACGCCGAGTCGGAACCCAGCGACGCCAGCGATGGATACCACAGAAGACACTCGACCCCTAACTCCGGTGGACGACAAACCCAAGCCGTTTTTTCACTGGGACTTTATGACCGACGATGTACTGAGTAACTGGAGCGGCTCGGCATCGTCAGTGATCAAGGAGCAGCTTAATGAGCTCGCGTCCGATAAGACCAATGACATCGAGATTTCGATCATCTTTCAGGAGCTGATCAAGACCGCAATCGACGGCCGGATATCGCCGTTCTTGGTCTCGCGCTTCCTTCTGGAGTATTTCGAGAGCCACGATCCGACCACGAGCGAGCTGGATGTCCGTCGTATCTTCCTACAGTCGGTTGGGGTCTTCGAGCCACTGGAGACTACTGCTTACCCACCCGAAGCGCTGGTCAAGTTGCTGAAGGGATTGACCCCGCGACCATTTTCGGAGGTCGAGCTGTCGAAGTACCTCGAGGGCAACACACTCTCCATGCTGAACATCGTCTCAAGCCTGTACAGTAAAAAGGCTATACGCGTTACTACTGCTATGGTCTACAAGCAACGGAAACACAATCTCTTGCGCGAGGAGACCGAAGGCTTTTCGAAGCTCATCACCGAGTTTTTTGTGGCCTCCTATTCGGCTCAGCCACTGGAGGTTGTAGGAAGAACTGGTGAGAGGGTGAAGGGTCTGATCGGTGCGTTTGAACTCGATCCGGGAAGAGTATTGGATATCCTATTGGACACGGCGGCGTGTACAGTGGTTTCGAATGCCAGGTTCTTCGTACGGTTGTTGAAGTGTTCCGCCTGGTGGCCTCAGCAACTGCCGGGACTCGCCGAAGAAGAAGCTCGGAGGGGAAGGCCGCAAGAAGAGAAGGACCAGGAAAAGGAGCGGGGGGATCGCGAGTTTTTCGATAAGCTAGGCCGGGAAGGCATCGGCGCCTTCTTCGAACGTCTGGATAAGGGAACCGGAAACAAGGTCGCGGCGCAGCTGTTGGGCTTCAAGTTTCGGTACTACCAGAAAGATGAAGTCGACCACCCGACTCCCGAGAATTTGCTCATGCTCTCGGCGCTGCTCATCAAGATCGGATTCATCGACCTGGCCGACCTATACCCTCACCTTGCACCCTACGACGACGAGGGCATGATGGAGGTGCTGAATGCGTGGAGGACAAAGCTGGACGAGAGGCATGGTGACCGGAAGCGGAACGCGTTGATGATGGCCGGCGCTTTGGTGGATGACACTCTCCCAATACGGTCGATGAAAGCGAACGGCAGCGCCAGTAACGAGGATAAAAAATCGGAAGAAATGAAGAAGGAGGAAGAGGCAAAGCCGAAGAAGAAAGACGACAACCAAAAGCTTGTGCTGTTGAAGTGTCTCCTGGCCGTTGGTGCTCTCCCGGAAGCTTTGTTCATTCTCGGCAAGTATCCATGGCTACCGGGACCGTCGGACGACATCACCGAACACTTGGCGCGTGTCATCACTCAGTCTTTGGAAGGCCTCTACCCCTCCCACAGTCCGCCGACGATCGATATGGGGTGTAAGGATGTAGCATACACTCAGACTGGAAAGGCCAGTGGCATTCAAAGGGATCCATACCCTCGGCGGAAACCTATGGTTACATTCACGGTTTCGAATCTCAAACTCAAGGGAGACATAGAATATCGGTTTTTCTGGGAGGAGTGGAAGGAAGGCGTGCCGACCTGCAGAGACACGAAGCATGTTGTTGTCCTGATGGAAACGCTCGGTCGGGTTCTCGGCGTTAGGATTGCTCGCGACCCAGGAGTCATCACCCAAGTTTGCCGGATTGGACGTGACCGTCTAGGGGACTCCTCATGCACGCCGGAAGAGAGGCAATCATGGACTGGCTTAGCTAGAAGTTTGTTGGTCCCTGCAATCAGTCTGACGGAGGGGAATCAGGGTGTTGTCAGCGAAATCTGGAAGCTGCTCGAATGTTTCTCCACAGAGACGAGATACTCACTCTACGGGGAATGGACCTCGGTCACCAGCAAGCGGATCCCCGAGCTCAAGAATGCAATTGCTGCGACGGAGCGAAAAACAAGGGATCTCCTTAAGCGTATCAGCAAAACAAATGTTACAAAGATGTCGGTGGAACTCGCCAAGATCGCTACCAGTAATCCGGTCACTGTCATGCAGATCGTCTTGGGTCAGGTCGAAGGCTACGATAACCTGATCGAGTGTGTGGTTGATGCTGCACGTTATTTTACGCCGCTGGGATTTGACGCCGTTGGTTTTTGCGTTCTGAACAGGTATGTAAAATTTCTGTGGCGGAGGCGGGATTCTCGTGCAGCCGCTAACATTGGGATCATAGCATGAGCAACGAAAACAAGAGGAGAGTTCAGGCCGATGGAATGTTGACCAGTAAATGGTTGCAGTGTATGTGTTCTCCATTACAAATACTATTACCTATTTAGTATGCTAATATGCGCCCCTAGCCCTCGCCAATTTTTGCGGAAAGATCTACACTCGATACCACGAGAAGATGGACGTTGGCCCTATCCTCGAATATGTCGCCCGGCAACTGAAGCGTAACCGCTCTGTCGAGTTGATTGTCCTTCAGCAGTTGACGCAGTCCATGGCCGGCGTTAACCCCGAGACCAACCTCAACGATGCGCAACTGCAAGGTCTCGCCGGCGGCGAATGTCTTCGAAAGCAGATACTTAAGGCGTTCCGAGATCGCAAGGCTGAGGATTCGGAAGCCACCGTCGCCTCATTGAAGAAGGCCTTGATGAACGAGAACCTTGCGACGCAACTGTTAATCCTGATAGGCCAAGAACGACAGACGTCCGTCTACCGCATGGAGGAGAGTTCCGCCCCTCTCAAGCTGCTTGGCAACCTTTTCGACGAGATCCACGTGGTGCTGAGTCAGTACCTCGACCTGATGAAGATGTCGTTCACACCCGAGCGTTTCGAGAGCGTCGTCCCCAGTGTAGGCGCACTGTGTCTAAAATTTGGCATCAGGCCGGAAATTGCTTGGTGGATATACAGGTTTGGACTGCGGAGCAGAATGCATCGAGCGGAGTTAGTGGAGTCCGAGGATGTTGACATGAAGGACGCCAATGCCACCGAAGTACCAGCGGAAGCCCCCGAGAAGAGGTCTTCATGGAATCCTGTCCTGGAGAAAATGTTCGACGAAGTTAAGCAGATCCTGCCGGAGTCGGTATGGACCAAGATAAGTGTCGGCTTCTACACCACCTTCTGGCAGCTAGAGATTTATGATATCTTCGTCCCCATAGATGGGTACGGCGGTGAACAAGCTCGGCTGAAGGGCCAGTTGCAGATGATTCTCGAAGACAAATCAGATCCTTCCATTGCCGGACAGCGCAGGAGGAAGGAGAAGTCAGAAGAGATCAATAATCTGATATCTCGGATTGGTGCCGAAGTGAAGGACCATATGAGGCTCCACCAAGTAGTGCGCCGCCGATTGAATATCGAGAAGGATCACTGGTTCAAGGATGAAGGCTTCAATCAGCGAGAGATCACTGATGCTTTTATCCAACACTGCATCTTCCCCCGAATCATGATCTCGCCCAATGATGCCAGTTTCTGCTCCAGGTTCATCCGCGAGGCACACAGATTGGGAACCCCGAAGTTTCACACTATCGGCGTGTACGACAGTATCTTCGGGAAGGGATTAGGCCAAATTATCTTCATGTGCACCCAACGCGAGGCGGAGAATTACGGTCGATTCCTGAGGGAGGTGCTTTCGGATCTCCACGCATGGCACAGCAATCGCGAGCTGTATGAAAAGGAGGCCCACGGAAACACTAAGAATCTGGTGGGATTCAACGTCAAAGGCATACCATTTGACTACGAGGACTTTCGGAAAATTCTTTACAAATGGCACAAGACATTACACACCGCGGTTAAAAACTGCCTTTCGAGTGGGGAATACATGCACATTCGCAACGCCATAGTTGTATTGAAGAACGTAGTGGACTTCTTCCCTGCGGTGGACTGGATCGGAAGAACGGCGGTGGAGCGCGTTGAGAACTTGGTCAAGAGCGAGAAGAGGGAGGACTTGAAGATTGCGGCGATGACGTTGCTGGGAATGCTCAAGAAACGAGAGAAGGACTGGATGTTTGTTGCTGCGTTTCAGAAGAGCGAGGCGCCCCCGGCAATGGCGAAGAATGATGGCGACAGCAAACCCGGCACTCCCATGCATCAGCAACAGCAGCAGCAACAGCAGCAACAGCAGCAACAGCAGCAGCAGCAGCAGCAGCAACAGCAGCAACGGCCGGTACTACAGCAGAATCCGCCCAGGTTAGTTACACACCCAATCGAAGTCATACGGATGGACGGCAGCTAAGAATATATCTTTCTCGGAGTTCTAGTGATCCATCTTCCGGAGCCCAAAGTCAGAATCAAAACCAGGCGAAGAGTTCGGTTACTCCGGTTCCGTCCCTGCCGTCGAAGCCGCAGATTGGTGATAAGGAGGACGGAGAGGTTGAAGATCGCCGAGGTGGTGGAAGGGCTTTGCCGGTTGTGCCGAACCTTCCTCAGCGTCCACAGCAAATGCCGACTGGAAGGAGAGATTTGTCAACGTCTGTCCGTGAACCTCCACAACATCTTCAGGGTCAGCAGCAGCCGAACAATCGGGTTCCCACCCCGAGAAACGATGTGAGGCAGCAACAGCCTAACGATATTCGTCGCCCGCAGCAAGAGATGATACGTACCCCTTCGGGTCGTGGACTCGTCCAACCTCACCCCCAACATCAACTCCCCGAGAGACCGGACCTACCAAGGCAGACGACTACACTCGAGTGGAGAGACACACTTCGCGATTCTCGCGAACCTTCGAGACAAGATAACCGCGGAAGAGGGGATATCAGGTTGCCGGAGAAGCCAGTGGATCAGCGACGTCATTCCCCTCGTCGAGAACCACGAGCCGACCTGCGGGATTCTAGAGACATCCTGCCGCACCGCCACGAGCCCGAGCAACGTAGACCTCCCGGACGGGAGCTGGACTTTCAGCGCCCGGCTATGCCCCAACAGGCCAGGGATGAGAGAGGACCAAGGAAGGATGGGCTATCGAGTGCCATGGGGGGTATGCAACCAATTATGGCTGAGCCTAGTGATCGGAGATTGTTGGGACGAGACGATAGGGACGGCCGTCGCCGCGGCGATCGTCGTGAGCCTTCTCCACCGGCTGGCAGACTTGGCGACTATCCTTTGGACCGGACTGACCACCCGGACCATAGAATGTCAGTCCAAGAACAGACCATGAGGAAACCGGATGTCTTACCATCGCCAGGACGATACCCTACCGACGAGATGACATCTCAGCGCCAGCCGCCTGCCGGCCCTCGGTCCACCGGCTTTGACCGATGGAACCAACCCCCGCAGAAAGAGTTGTTTAATGGGCCTCAATCTGCAAATCAGCTGCGCGCCCCGCCTTCTGGTCCGTCGCATGAACAATTTCGTGATGGAAGGCACCCTTCAACGGCAAGCTACCATCAAGACCCTAACCATGGTAGGCTCAACCCTCCTGATCCTGTGATCCCCAAGGGCCCTCGTGGAAGGGATGCACCGCTCGGCCCTAGAAATGCCGGGAGTGCCCAAGGCAGTGGTGGCGGTGGTGTCAACATCCGTGGTAGTGCCAGCCAGGCTGCGCAACAGCAGGCGCAAGCGCAAGCTTCTCAGAACCAGCAGCAGCAGCAGCAGTCACCACCGGCCCTTCCCCCACCGCGATCTGCCGGTCCCGAGCGGAAAATCGAGATGCCACCGCCGCATGTTGACCGTGGCCCTCCGTCTACCCCTACCGTCGAGATGACTGGTATCCATCCCGACCGTCTCAAGGCCATGGGGGTATCTGGTGGACCACCCATTTCCCCACAGCTACAGCGCCCAGCACTTATCACCTCACAGAGTGCTCTCCCGCCCGGACCCCGCACCGAGCCCCCCGCCGCGCTTACCCCTCCTTCTGTCACTCCTGTCACTACAGTACAGAAGGTCGCGAGCCCACCCACTGGCCCGGCTCGCAACGAGGAGGCTCGTAACAACCGCCGACGCATCCTCAATGTGCAGTCACACCTCACCAGCGACGAGCGCGAACTCCGCATACGTGGCCGTCGCGCTGGTGGTGGAGGCGGCAGTACGGCCACAACGCCCACATCCGCCGCCCCTCCAGGTCTCCTCAGCCGTACGGGCTCGGCTGCGGACCTGTCAGCCATTGTTGCAGAAGACAGAGAATCGCAATCCCGCCGTGGCTCGGAGGAACACACCCCGCGCAGCAGCCGCCACCATCGCTCCGAGCGTGATAGAGAACACCGCGAACGTAGAGAGGGTGACTCCCGCAAGGGCAGCGACCGTGGTGGCAGTGGAAAGGAGCGCGAGCGTGAGAGGGGGGAACGGAGCAGACGCGGCGAGGAACGAGATGAGCGGCGGGACAGAGAGAGGGACAGGGAGAGAGATAGTAGCAGGAAACATCCCAGAACGGAAGATGGAAAACGGGAGGGCGACGAAGCAAAACGCAGACGCAGAGGGGTTGAGAGCAGATGGTGAAATGAAAAGTTGGGGAGTGTACTATAGCAGTTTTTTTTTTTTTTTTTTTTTTTTTTTTTGGGGGGGGGGGGGGGGGGGGTGGTTGGGGGGGGAATAATTGGGGTGTGTGTGATCGGCTGTCAATTCTCTGCTTTTTCCCCCATGTGGGTTTCATTTTGTCCGATTAATTGCATGCTTTGGCCGGTCTTTCTTCCTTCTTGTCTTTTTTTCCTTCAGATCTTGGTTTTTTTATTTTTACGTACATGCATGAGAGGTTTGGTGATGGGGAAGATAATAGCGGTCGACACCCTTGACCTCTAAAAGGAGGTGAGGGTAGTACTTACTATTGTGCTTTGATTTTTAAACGTATGTATGTGGAATTTGTACCCGCGGCGGATCTGCATATACATAGTAAGCACTGGATGCATGTAAAGACGGTCCTGGCGAAGAATGAGGGAGGTTGATCGAGGAGAACCGGCGTCATGCAGCGAGATTTTGCTCTAGAATTTCTTTCCGTGGTGCTATGTATGCACGCGCCTCCGTTCAATATCCTTCATACCTCTGCCATCTCCACGTCGCCCGTTTTCTCCTCCAGAGCGCAACCACGACCGTCTATTCTCCTGGCATGGGCATGTGTAGCAGACTTCGTGCTTCCATAGTTCATTACAGTGCAAAGAACTCTACATCCAATGTTACAAGTTGTTCTTATTGCATGAATCACATCTTAAGTTCTCCACACTGGGACGGCATCAATTCACTTTGTCTCCCTCCCTCCAGGCTGCTACTTCTCCTCCTCCTTGATCCCAGCAACCACCCGAAGCACATCATCGACGCCCGCGACGGCACCAAAGATCCCGCCCTCGCCGGCGACCATGTCTAGCGCCGCGCGGTGGAGATCCTCCTCGGCAGCGGCACATGCCTCCCTCACGAGCAGACACTCGATCCCTCTATCGTCCGCATCCCTCATAGTCGTGTGGACGCAGACGTCGGTGGTGACGCCGACGATGACCAGCTTCGTCACGCGCTTGATGCTGAGCAGCAGCCCGAAGTCGGTATTCGCGAACGCGCTCCTCCCGGGCTTGTCGACGACCGGCTCGCCGGCCCGAGGATACAGCTCGGGGACGATATCGTGTCCCTTCTCGCCGCGGATCAGTAGACGGCCGAGGGGGCCAACGTCGCCGATCCCTTTTTTTTGCATCCCACGGCCCCACTTCCAGTCAGTGTCTGTGTATGTAGATAGTTTCACAATTTGAGAGGGCTATCTAGCAAGCTAGCTTACCGAGTCCCGACGGATTACCCCTGGACCTGAACAGCTCCCTCGCGGAGCAATCCGACATATCCGGGCGGTGGCCCTCGCGCGTGTGGAATACGGGCCAGCCCTTCTCCCGCCACGCGGCGAGCAGCCGGGCGATGTGCGGGATCGGCGCGCGCATGGGCGCGAGCGCGTAGCCTTGCTGCTCCAGGTATCCGCCGGGACTGCAGACTAGAATAGGAGCAAAACGCGGCAACGGTTTAGCGCAAAGGGAGACGGGCCGCACAGCGGGAAGCGGAGAGGAGCACAATCATTCTGCATGTCGATCACGACCAATGCCGTGCGGGCCGAGAGATCTCCGTCGTGTGGCCACGCGTACGGAGACGCTGGTATCCGGATAGCCGCGGGCGGGAGTGCGAGAGACATGGCTTCGTGGAGGTTGAGCTGTGCGGGGGGGGAGTGCGGGGGGAATGCGGGGACCGTGGCCCTGGTGCTAGGGATGGGCGCTGGGAAGCAGGATCTGCGACGGCGGGGCACACTGTTGTGTGGCGGTCTACAATGTACCACACATATCTATGTATGGGCTATCTAGATATCGATGGTCCACCCCTGTCGCACATATCTATCTAAAGTACTAGGCCAAAAGTTTCCGTACACCCAGGTACAACTGCCCATGATGCCCTCACTCAACCTTCTCGATCCCCACAACCACAATTTAGAAAGTCTCAGTAGTTGGCATACATCATGAATATAT